>CDYR01041677.1_pt1 | contig 95129 bp, 97 predicted proteins | sample 557691 | NCBI WGS metagenome assembly CDYR01 (sample SAMEA3182103, study PRJEB8094) | gut metagenome | biome: human; feature: gut; material: Stool; isolation source: human stools | place: Canada | collected 2013-02-19 | reverse complement strand
AGAGAACGGCAGGGGCGTTTCGATCTCGCCCCTGCACCCCTAACGACCAAAAGGGAGGGGCCTTGCCCCTCCTTTTTGGATTATCCACCCCGCTCTTCTGACGGCGCAGCAATGCCGCGCCCGCACGCAGTCCGCCGCCAGACTTCCGTCACTCGCGCCTCACGGAGTAAGGCGCGGTTGCTGGATGAACCGACCCGCAGGGACTCGTGGCGAAGCCACGTACACTGCACTTACACTGCGCAGCGCGTGCAGTCATTCAAGCTGTAAACTGCCAATGTTGGGGGTCGAGGGGGTCTCCCCTCGCGTTCTCTTGGGGGATTCAAAGGGGGAGGTTCTCTTTTAAAAGAGAACCTCCCCCTTTGCCCCGTGCAGCGCCATCGGCGCTGCCACCCCTCCCGCGCAGAGCACGGGATATTTTTCCTCAGTTTTTCTAAAAAAGTGAAAGAAAACAAAAAATGACTGACCCTTGATCGCGATTACTGAACTACGATCAAGGGTCAGCCATGATGAATATTTGGATCTCTCATATTCTGTTTTCTTTCCTTCCTTTCTTCAATGATCTGGTGCCGAATATCGCTTACTCCGGTTTCCACTCCTGCTATCTCAAACACCGCGGTTGCGGCGGTTTTACCTGAATGACGGTACATCAGAGAGTGCTGCGCGATGGATATGATCGGAACCATTTGGGATCGCCTTTGTGAAGATCACTTGTACATTGGTCTCACCCTTTCTGTGCTTAAAGAATAGCAAGAATGAGCTCAAAAATCAAGCGGCGGAATGGATAAAGATGCGAGCGATATTTTGTGCGCAGGGCTGATTATTCGAAAACTGGCAGAAAATGCTTGCAGTTCATCCGACACTTTAGTATAATAAAGCTGTTGGGCCGCCCGAAAGGGCGGCCCGTTTTCTTATTTTCGGAAGTACACGGCGTCCCACTCCTCGCCGTTGGGGACGAGCGGCGGCTCGATGACAAGGCCGCTTTTGCCGCCGCGCTTTCCCTCGACGAAGAGGAGCGAGGGCGCGGCGTCCGGCGATTTTGCGAGAAAGCGCAGGCGCTTGGGCTCGATGCCGTGACTCCGCATGGCGCAGAGCACGTCGGCGAGGCGCTCGGCGCGGTGAACGAGGGTGAAGCGCCCGCCATAGCGCAGCACACGCTGCGCCGCGGCGCAGACGTCGTCCAGCGTGCAGGCGGTTTCCTCGCGCGCGATTTGGCGCGCTTCGCCTTTGGCGCTCTCGCCGCTGCCAGCGGGAAAGTACGGCGGGTTCGAGATCACATAGTCGACGCTGCCGGCTTTCGGCAGGACGGAGACGTCGCGAAGGTCGCCCTCGTGGAAAGCAGCTCTGTCCGCCCAGCCGTTTTCGGCGAACGTCTTTCGCGCAAGCGCTGCCGCGGGCGCGGAGAGCTCAACATTTTCGATAAAAAGCGATTCCTCGCGCGCGAGCAGGAGCGTTCCGAGAAGACCGATCCCGCTGCCGAGGTCGCAGACCGTGTCGCCGCGGGACGGGCGGGCAAAGTAGGCGAGGCAAAAGCTGTCCGTCCCCGGCGGGAAGAGGGCGGTGTCGTAATAAAAGCAGGGGCCGCGCGGCCAGAGCTCGTCGCGTTTTTCCATGTGATGACCCTTTCTGATGATAAAAATAAGGACGCGCGAAAGCGCGTCCTTATTTTTTAAGTACCCTTAGACCTTAGGCCTGGGAGATGGCGCCGTTGGGGCAGGTATCAGCGCAGGAGCCGCAATCCAGGCAGGCATTTGCGTCGATCTGATACTGGGAATCGCCCTGGGAAATAGCACCGACAGGGCAGGCGTCTGCGCAAGCACCGCAGCTGACGCAGGCAGAGCTAATCTGATAAGCCATAATTAGTACCTCCATAAGTTGATGACGCTATTATAGCATGTCAAAGCGAAAATGCAAGAGTCAGAACGCAGGAAAATATTGAATTTTCTGTGTCATTTGCGGCGTTTATTTTTGAATAAACCGGTCAAAAATGAAAGGACAAAAAGGAAGCGGAGGGTAGAGCGATGAATGACCGGAAATTCAGCCTGAAGGCTGAACATGTGCTGCGCTGTGCGCAGGCGGCGGCGGGCGAGCTGGGGCACGGCTATGTGGGCTGCGAGCACCTGCTGCTCGCGATGCTGCGCGAGGAGGACGACGCGGCCTGCCGCGCGCTGAATGCCTCGGGCGTCTACGAGCCGGCAGTGCGCGAGAGGATGATCGAAAAGCTGGGGCGCGGCACGGCGGAAAGATCGACCGTGCAGGGGCTCACCCCGCACGCGCGCTGCGCGGTCGAGCTGGCTGTGGGCGAGGCGCTGCGCGCTGGCAGCGGAGAGATCGAGGCGGGACACCTGCTGCTTGGCATCCTGCGCGACAGCGGCAATATGGCTGTGCGGCTGCTGCGATCGCTGGGTGTGGATACCAAAAAGCTGTACAGCGATACGCTGCGCGCGATGAGCCTGTCGCCGCGCAAGCTTCCGCTGCCCGAGGTGCGTGCAAGCCGCGCGGAGGCGAAAAACGGCAAGACGCTCTTGGAATTCTCGCGCGATCTGACGGCGATGGCACGCGAGGGGCGGCTCGACCCCGTGATCGGGCGGGAAAAGGAAATCGCCCGCGCGCTGCGCATCCTGACGCGGCGGACGAAAAATAACCCCGTGCTCATCGGCGAGCCGGGCGTCGGCAAGACGGCCATCGCCGAGGGGCTTGCCGAAAAGATCGCGGCGGGCGACGTGCCGGAGGAGCTTATCGACAAGCGTATCCTGCTGCTCGACCTTTCGGGCATGGTGGCGGGGACAAAGTACCGCGGCGAGTTTGAAGAGCGCATCCGCGCCGTGCTCGATGAGGTGCGGCGCGACGGCAATGTCATTTTGTTCATCGACGAGCTGCACACCATTGTCGGCGCGGGCAGCGCCGAGGGGGCGGTGGACGCGGCGAACATCCTAAAGCCCGCGCTCGGGCGCGGGGAGATCCGCGTCATCGGCGCGACGACGCTCGAGGAGTACCGGAAATTTATCGAAAAGGACGCCGCGCTCGAGCGGCGCTTCCAGAGCGTGCAGGTCGGCGAGCCGGACGAGAAGCAGGCGCTGCAAATTTTGCATGGCCTGCGGCCAAAGTACGAGGCGTATCACGGCCTTTCCATCGAGGACGAGGCCCTGCGCACGGCGGTGACGCTCTCAAAGCGGTATCTGCCCGACCGTTTTTTGCCGGATAAGGCTATCGACCTTATTGACGAGGCGGCGGCAAGCGTGAAACTGGCCGCGCGCAGCGCCTCGCCCGAACTGAAAGCGCTCGAAGAGAAGGCGAGCGCCGCCGCGCGGGACAAGGAGACTGCCATCCGCGCGCAGGACTATGAAAAAGCGGCGCGGCTGCGCGACGCGGAGGAGAGCTTCCGCACGCAGGCGGCAGCTGAGCGGAAAAAACAGGCGCGCGAGGCAGAAAAGACCGCTGTGCGCGTGACGGCGGAGGACATCGCCGCCGTGGTGTCGAACTGGACGGGCATTCCGGTGACAAGGCTCAACGAGAGCGAAAGCGCGCGGCTTTTGACGCTTGAAGAAACGCTGCACGCGCGCGTCGTCGGGCAGGAGGACGCGGTGCGCGCCGTGGCGCGCGCCATCCGCCGCGGGCGCGTCGGCGTCAAGGATCCGAAACGGCCTGTCGGGTCGTTCCTCTTCCTCGGTCCCACGGGAGTGGGCAAGACGGAGCTCAGTAAAGCGCTCGCCGAGGCGGTATTTGGCAGCGAGGACGCGATGATCCGCATCGACATGAGCGAGTATATGGAAAAACACACCGTCTCGCGCCTGATCGGCTCGCCGCCGGGCTACGTTGGCTACGACGAGGGCGGGCAGCTGACGGAAAAGGTGCGGCGCAAGCCATACTCCGTTGTGCTTTTCGATGAGATCGAAAAAGCGCATGAGGACGTGTGGAACATCCTGCTGCAAATTTTAGAGGACGGCGTCGTGACGGACGCGCAGGGCCACAAGGTGGACTTTCGCAACACGGCGGTCATCATGACGTCGAACATCGGGGCGAAGAGCATCACGGCGGCGGGCACGCCGCTCGGCTTTGCGCCGGAGGAGCAGAAAAGCGCCGACGCGCAGTTCGCTGCCGTGAAGGCGGCGGTGATCGCGGAGCTGCGGCGGACGTTCCGGCCGGAATTTTTGAACCGCGTGGACGAGACGATCGTCTTCCGCCGCTTATCGCGCGAGGACTGCGCCGAGATCGCGCGGCGGCTGCTTGCGCAGACCGTTTCCCGCGCTGCGGCGCTCGGCATCACGCTTGAGGCGGACGAGGACTGCGCGGTCTCCCTCGCCGAGCGGGGCTACGATGTTTCCTACGGCGCGCGTCCCCTGCGGCGGCTCATCCGCAGCGAAGTGGAGGATGCGCTCGCGACCTGCCTTTTGGACGGCACGCTCGCAAGCGGCGACACGGCGGTTTTGGCGGCGGAAAACGGCACGCTCTGCGTGCGCCGGCGGGAGAAAGCGGCGGCCGCCGCCCTCGGCGACGTCGGCGCGCAGAAGGCGTGAAAAAAGTGTATCAGAACAGAAGACCCGACCGATGGATGCTCATCGGTCGGGTCTTCATGCTTGTGCAAAGATTTTTTGCGGTCGAATGATGCAGGGGAACTTCGTTCTTGAAGGGATGAAGCCGGCTTGGCAAACCGGAAGCTGTTAAAGAGGATGATTCCAATATTCTACAGCATTTCCGTTCACGTCATAAAAAGTAATGCTGCCCGCATTGATCGGCAGGACGATCGCAAAGGGCTGATCGCTGTCGATATCGATCGCTTGTTTGGCGTGGCCATCATCAATTTGAAGCTGCTGCACCTGCTGCTGATTCATGGAAATCAATGCGCGCTCATTAGCCCCCTCTGCGGTGAACTCTGCAATTCCTTCCTGGATCTCCGAGAGTTTTCCGCCCGCGCGGAAGAAATATCCGAAGGAAAGTCCCGGGCGATTGACATAGACGGAAAAAGTGTGGTCGCTCATGTCCTGCGGATAAGAAATATATGCAGCCATCGTGTCAGAAACACTTCCATCGATCGCCCAATCCTCCTTGATCTTCTGCGACGAACGAATGTCTGTTTCCAGATTGCCCGACGCTATGCCAATGTCGCTGCTTATATAAAGAAAACCGACAAATAAGCTGCAAACAAGAAGAATCCCTATCACAGTTTTAAGAACAATCTTTTTTATAGCTATCAAAACTCCTTAGCAGATTCCCAATTTTTTTGCCCCGGATGCGCCCTTCCTCATTCAAAGCGCTCAACGGTCGTTGCGAGGTCGTAGCTTGCCTTGAGCGCCTTGAGCTTTGCCATCGGCTCGCCCGCGGAGTGCTTGTCGAGCGCGGCGCGGTCGCGCCAGTGCTCCACGAGCAGCACGCAGTTTTCCTCGGCAAGAGGCCGGTAGTAGTCGTACTGCATGCAGCCCTCTTCCGCGAGGACGGCGGCGCGCAGGCCGCTTCGCTCCATCTCCGATGCAAAGTCATTAGCCTTTTCGCCGCGATAGAGAACGTGAAGTAAAATGCCTTCCATAAAGTAAGGCTCCTTTCCTGCTTGTTCGTATTACGATACGTCGATCATTTCGAGGTATTTGTAGCCGTTTTCGGCAATGTGGTCCTTGCGGCCCTGCAAATTGTCGCCGAGCAGCAGATCAAACGAGTGTGCCGTCGCCTCCGCGTCCTCGGGCATGACCTTGATGAGACGGCGTGTCTCGGGGTTCATGGTCGTGAGCCACATCATTTCGGGGTCGTTCTGGCCGAGACCTTTCGAGCGGTCGACCTTGTAGCGCTTGCCCTCAAGGGTCTTGACGATGTCGTTTTTCTCCTTGTCCGTGTAGGCGAACCACGTCTTTTCGCCGCAGGTGATCTCAAAAAGCGGGGTCTCGGCGATGTAGACATAGCCCTCGCGAATCAGCGTCGGGCAGAGGCGGTAGATCATCGTCAGGATGAGCGTCCGGATTTGGAAGCCGTCGACATCGGCATCGGTGCAGAGGATGACCTTGTTCCAGCGAAGATTGTTGATATCAAAGGCGTTCAGGTCCTTGACAAACTTGCCCGGCACCTCGACGCCGCAGCCGAGGACCTTCAAAAGGTCGGTGATGATCTCACTCTTGAAAATACGCGGATAGTCGGCCTTGAGACAGTTTAAGATCTTGCCGCGCACGGGCATGATGCCCTGAAACTCGCCGTCGCGCGAGAGCTTGACGCTGCCGAGGGCGCTGTCGCCCTCGACGATGTAGATCTCGCGGCGCGAGACGTCGCGCGTGCGGCAGTCGACAAACTTTTCGACGCGGTTTGAGATGTCGATGCTGCCGGAGAGCTTTTTCTTGATGTTCAGGCGCTGCTTTTCCGCGCTCTCGCGGCTTCTTTTGTTGATGAGCACCTGCTCGGCGATCTTGAGCGCGTCGACGCGGTTTTCGATGAAATAGGTTTCGAGGCGGGACTTCAGAAAGTCCGTCATCGCCTCCTGCACGAACTTGTTCGTGATGGCCTTTTTCGTCTGGTTCTCGTAGCTCGTCTGCGTGGAGAAGTTGTTCGAGACGAGAATGATGCAGTCTTCGATGTCCTGCCAGGCGATGCGCGCCTCGCCCTTCTGGTATTTGTTGTTGTCCTTCAAATACTTGTCGATGGCGTAGACAAAGGCGGTCTTCGACGCCTTTTCGGGGCTGCCGCCGTGCTCGAGCCACGAGGAGTTGTGGTAGTGCTCGATGCGCTGCACCTTATTCGAGAAGCAGCACGCGCAGGAGAGCTTGACCTTGTATTCGGGCTTGTCCTCGCGGTCGCGGCCGCGGCGCTCCGTCTCCCAGAAGACGGGGGTGGTCAGGGCGTCTTCACCCGCGATCTCGGCGACATAGTCGATGATGCCGTTTTCGTAGACGAAGTCCTGCGTCTCAAAGTGGCCGGGGAGGACTTCGTTTTTGAAGCGGAACGTGATGCCCGCGTTGACGACGGCCTGACGGCGCAGCGTTTCGACATAGTAGTCGGCGGGAATGTCGATATCGGTAAACACGTCGAGGTCGGGCAGCCAGCGCGTGCGCGTGCCGGTTTTGCGGCCGCGGTCGGTCGGCTCGATCCTGAGCTCATCGCCCTTTTTGCCCACGGGCTCGCCGCGTTCAAAGTGCAGGGAGTATTTGTTCCCGTCGCGCCAGACGGTCACGTCCATATAGCGCGAGGAATACTGCGTCGCGCACGCGCCGAGGCCGTTGAGGCCGAGGGAGTATTCGTAGTTGTCGCCGTCCAAGTTGTTGTACTTGCCGCCGGCGTAGAGCTCGCAGTACACGAGCTCCCAGTTGAAGCGCTTTTCCTTGGGGTTATAGTCCACAGGGCAGCCGCGGCCCATGTCCTCGACTTCGATACTGTGGTCTAAGTAGCGGGTGACGGTGATGAGCTTGCCGTGGCCCTCGCGCGCTTCGTCGATGGAGTTCGAAAGGATCTCGAACACGGCGTGCTCGCAGCCGTCCAGCCCGTCCGAGCCGAAGATGACGCCCGGGCGCTTGCGCACACGGTCCGCGCCCTTGAGGGACGAGATGCTCTCGTTGCCGTAATTCGTTTTTTTTGCTTCTGCCATTGGGGTTTCTCCATTTCGCCGAAATTTACGATTCTGATCTTCAAACACAAAACTTGGTACATTATACGATTTTTTGACCACAATGGCAAGTGGCCGCGGCAGATTTTTGCCTTTGGCGGGAAAATGCAGAAATTCGCGGGAATTTCTGCGCCAATTATGCCGAAAGACGTCGAGCATAACCAATTGTCAACCGGCGGGAACGCACTGGAGCAACAAAGTTATTCACAGTTTCCACAGAGTTTTCCACATCGTTATGTCAACAGAATAACCGCGGATAAACCATGAATGGACACGCTTCCGCCTCTTCAGCGCGGAAAGGGCATTTTCGTCAATTTAACACTTGACGGCATTTGTCGCTTGCACTTGTCGGGAGGACATGCTAAAATTTTGTTAAGAATTTATGAAGAAGCGGCGCGGTGGAGAGATAAAGACCGCTCCGCCGCGCCCAAAAAGGCAGGGGACGCTATGGAAAAGAGACAAAAAACCTCCCTGACGATGTGTCTTGTGGCCATCGGCATCGTGTACGGCGATATCGGTACCTCACCGCTGTACGTGATGAAGTCCATTTTGGAGGGGAACGGCGGCATCACGCAGATCAACGAGTCGTTCATTGTCGGCGCGCTGTCGCTCATCATCTGGACGATCACGCTGCTCACGACCATCAAGTACGTGCTCATCGCCATGAAGGCGGACAACCACGGCGAGGGCGGTATCTTCTCGCTCTATTCGCTCGTGCGCAGCTGCGGCAAGTGGCTCATCGTGCCGGCGATGCTTGGCGGCGCGGCGCTGCTTGCCGACGGCGTGCTGACGCCTGCGGTGACCGTGACCTCGGCGGTTGAGGGACTTCGCAGTATCGCGATGATGGACAGGCTCCTCGGAGGCCGCCAGACGGGCGTCATCATCATCACTCTCTGCATCATCGCGTCGCTTTTTGCCGTGCAGCACGCGGGCACGAGCCGCATCGGCAAGGCCTTTGGCCCGGTGATGCTCGTGTGGTTCCTCTTCCTCGGTGCGACGGGGGCGATGAACATTTTCTCCATGCCGCAGGTGCTCCGGGCGTTCAACCCCGCGCACGCGGTGGAGCTTCTCGTGAGCCCTTATAATAAACTCGGCTTTATGATCCTCGGCAGCGTGTTTCTGGCCGCGACGGGCGCGGAGGCGCTGTATTCCGACATGGGCCATGTCGGCCGCGAGAGCATTTACATCAGTTGGCCGCTCGTCAAGATCTGCCTGATCCTCAACTATCTGGGGCAGGGGGCGTGGCTGCTCAGCAGTCGGGGCGACGCGGCGCTTGCATCGCTTGAGAGCCTGAACCCGTTCTTTTTGATGCTGCCCGGCGCGCTGCGTCCGGTGGCGGTCATTTTGAGCGCACTCGCGGCGGTCATCGCCTCACAGGCGCTCATCACAGGCTCCTATACGCTGGTATCGGAGGCCATCCGCCTCGACCTGATGCCGCACCTGAAGGTGCAGTATCCCGCCGAGACCAAGGGTCAAATCTACATCGACACGGTCAACAAGATCCTCTGGGTGGGCTGCACGTTCATCGTGCTGCTGTTCCGCTCGAGCGCGCGCATGGAGTCGGCCTATGGCCTTGCCATCACGGTGACGATGCTGATGACAACGCTGCTTCTGTTCGTGTATCTTTCCCGTGTGCGAGGGAAGAAAGCGCTCGCGTGGGGCGTGCTCATTGTCTTCGGCGCGATCGAGACGGTATTTTTCCTCTCGAGCCTGTCGAAATTTGCGCACGGCGGCTATGTGGCGGTCATTATGGCGCTGCTGCTTCTGTCGATTATGATCATCTGGCACCGCGGCACGCAACTCGAGCAGAAATACAGCGTGCGCCTCAAGCTTGGTGACTATACGGAGAATCTTGCCGCGCTGCGCGGCGACAGTGCATTGCCGGAGCTGACGCAGAACCTTGTCTACATCGGCAGCAGCGACGATATGGAGACGATCGATCGCAACACACTCTACTCCATCCTCGATAAGGACCCCAAGCGCGCCCGCGCCTACTGGTTTTTGAGCGTGCATGTGCTCGACGAGCCAAACGCGATGAACTATCAGGTCGAGACATTTGGCACGGACTATATTTTCCGCGTAAAGCTCAACCTCGGCTTCAAGAACGACCAGCGCGTGAACATCTACCTGCGCCAGATCGTGCGCGACCTGCTCGAGAGCGGGGAGCTGCCACCGCAGGAGAGAAAGTATTCGATCTACGGCCCCTCGCAGGTGGGCAGCTTCAAGTTTCTGATGCTGCACCGCGCGGTGCCGCTGATGTCGGAGCTGAGCCGCACGGACGAGATCATCCTGAACCTCAAATACGCCGTCCGCCGCGCGGCGGGCTCGGTCATCCAGTGGTACGGACTGGACACCTCGTCGGTCATTGTGGAGCAGGCACCGCTGGTCATCCCCAGCGCGCACGAAAACGAAAAGCGCATCCAGCGGGCGAAATGAATCAAAAAGGAGAGATGCCGCGGTATCTCTCCTTTTTTACAGCAGCATCAGGATAACGCCGTACACGACGCTTGCGAGCGTGCCGAACACGATGACCGGCCCCGCGACGACGAACATCTTTGACGCCATGCCGGTGATGAAGCCCTCTGGTTGTGTCAAGATAGACATACAGTTTTTTCGGAATTTTTTCAGCTGCCTCCAAAGTGGGGGGCGCTTATTGTTTTAGCTTGCCGTTACAAATTCAAACCCGCTCGAAGTACGCATATCTATCTCAATCTCTCCTGAAGGGTACACACGAACCCGCTCTACAAAATTTCTAATTATTTCCGGATCATAGTCTTTAAGCAGGATGATCTGATCTGCTGTTCTTTTTCCCGCCGCAAGATTACCTCGAGACTCATAGTGCTCTACCAGAAGCCGCTTGATCTCTTCAGCTCTACTTGAGAGTCTTGCCAGCTTCTCTGAATCTGTCTTCTGGATATCAGCAAATTTCTCTCTGCTTATGCGACCCGCTCGGTATTGCTCATATAGTTCAGCCTTTCTACTTTGGAGCCGTCTTGTCATATTGGTGTTAGCATCAAGCTCCGTTTGAATACTTGAAAGCTTTTTGTCAATGCATGCCTGCATCAAACAATGCTGCTCAAGGAAGCTCCTACTTTGTTCCCGCAGCATCTGAAGAACAGCTTGCTCAATTTGGGCCTGATTGACAAAGAGACCCGCACACTCAGCACCCTTAATACTGTCATTTTTCGGGCAAACAAGGTGTGGTTCCTTTGCTGGATTCTTTCGGAGCTTCCTCCCGCAGCAGCCACAAACAAACAGATTGTTGGCTCGGTTTCCGGCAGTATTCTTGTTAACATTCCGAATACGCCCTTGGAGCGCATTCTGTGCCGTTCGGAACAACTCCTCCGAAATGATTGCTTCATGTGTACCTGGCACTATGATCCATTGATCTCGGGGCACTGATCGCATCTTAGGCTTTCCTACTTCTTCTGTCTCCCGAGTATTGGTAATCATCTTACCGGTATAGCGTTCATCAGTCAAAATCTTTCGAACAGCCCCCTTGAGCCAGATTCCAGTCTCTTCCTTGACCACCCCATTATAAAACCCGCCATTTCGCCGTTTATGCTCTAACGGGGATGGAATGCCCATATCATTCAGCATTTGAGCGATCTCGCTCGTGGTCATGCCTGCAACGCAGGACTCGAAAATCATGACAATGATGTCACGAACCTGCTCATCTACGATCAATCTCTTTTTGTTATGAGGATGGACTTGGTAGCCATAGAAGCCGTTTCCTCCCCAGTATTCACCACGCAGATTGCGGGTACGAAAAGCTGAGCGCACCTTGGTTGATAGATCTCGGCTATACATATTATTGATGAGATTGCGGAGGGCTAACTCAAGTCCGCCCGTGACACCTAAGTAGTCATCACTATCAAAGGCATCATTGATAGATATAAAGCGGACCCCATAAAGAGGCAGGATCAGTTCGAGGTAGTTTCCCATCTCAAGAAAGTTTCTTCCGAAACGAGATAGGTCCTTCACCATAATGCAATGAATTTCCTGATTGCGAGCCATCTCAATTAGCTCATCGAACTTTGGCCTGTCAAAATGTGTTCCCGTGACACCGTCATCGCAGAACACGATCACTTTATAACCATGGAGCGATTCATGTGTATCATAGTAATCCTGGAGTAACCGCCTTTGGTTGAAAACACTGTTACTCTCATTCTTCAATGCATTTGTTTTGAGATCTCGGTCTTCACTCGACAAACGAATATAAAACGCCAGCACCTTATCCGGCATATCTCTCCGCCTCCTTTCCTCGGGTCGCAGCGACATAGAGAACCTGTTCAATCTCATCACGATGGCGGAATGCCACTTCAACATGGCCATCGTTAAACAAGGTAAGCGTCTCAATGAAGGCTGCTGCCATTTCAGCGTCAAGGGACTCCTGATCCTTATACTTTTCAATCAACAATGCCCACTGCATTTTGCTGCCAAATCCCACTGAGTACTTTTCCTTTTCCTTCTCCAATTCAGCAATAAAGATCCTCAAATCATCCGCCCTCCTAGAGTAGTCCTCGCTCAGATCTGTGTAATCTTGATGGCTCAGAAGCCCATCTGCAAAATCGCCATACAGGGCTGCCTTCAGCTGATTGAACTTTTCAATTTTTCTCTTTGCATCATCAATCTGGGTTTCATATATCTGATAGCGGGTCTGCGAAGAAGGCGTAGCATTCAAGTTGGCAATCAGTCTCTGGGCATCGGAGAATGCTCTTATCTGAGTTTGGATAAGTCGCAGGGCAAGGGACTCTACATCCTCTTGTTTGACCGCTTTCTTGGGACAAATGGTGGCATTGTAATTCTCATGGAGAGTGCAATAATAGTAATAACCGCGATTAGATTTACTGCGCAAGTACATACTGCGACCACATTCTCCGCAACGAAGAATTCCTTTGAACATACTTCTTCGTTTACTCTTGGAATCGTAGATAGTCGCAAGGCCCTGTTCACTTTGCCTAGCCGAGAGGATGTCCTGAACCTTATCAAAAAGCTCTTTGGAAACAATGGGTTCATGCATACCTTTATTGATAATCCATTCCTCTTCGGGCGTTTTAACTGTAGTCTTTGTCCCCCGCTCGCACAGCTGGCTTCTGTACTTTCCGGACACAATCCAACCAAGATAGACCGGATCGACAAGAATTTTCTTGATCGTTTGCAGATACCAGATGGCATTTTTGAACTTCTCCGTCTTCCGCAAACCAATATCGTACAGATAGCGTCCAGGACTGGGCACCCCTTGCTCATTCAGAGTTTTCGCTATGAAGTGGAGAGTATGATTCTCTGCCACCATACGGAAAATGGCAAGAACGATTGGCCCCGTTTGCGGATCAGGAAATAGGTGGTACTTGTCATCCGGATCTAACATATATCCATATGGCGGAGTGCCAGTGGTCCACTTACCAGCAAGCTGCTGCGTCCGTTTCACCGCCCGAATTTTCTTGGAAATGTCTCTCGCATATGCCTCGTTTGCAAAATTTTTCAGTTGGATTGAAATGTCGGCATCATCCCGCAATGAGTCAAAGCGATCGGTAACGGAGATAAAGCGCACACCCATTCTCGGAAAGATCTGCTCAATATATTCACCGCTCTCAATCATATTTCGCCCCAGACGAGACAAGTCTTTGACAATCACACAGGTCACCTTGCCAGCTCGGATGTCATTCATCATTCGAGCGAATTCCGGGCGCACAAAGCTAACTCCCGAGATATCGTCATCACAATAGAGGTCAAAGACAACTAAATCCTGATGCTGGGAAACAAAGTCCTTCAGCAACGCAATCTGATTACCTATGGTGTCTGCTTCTCGCTTTTGTTCGTTCTCAACCGAGATTCTGGCATAGAGCGCTACCTTGTACTGGACGGGGCCTACAACAACTGCGGGTGTGGCTTGGACATTTTTTCTGCTCTTTCTTGCCATGCTTACATCGCCTCCCCTAGTATTCCACGCGCGGCATATTCCTGCAGGCTGCTCACCAAACGGGCATAGTCCTCGGAATGCTCAAAGATGATTTCCAACTTTTCGTCTTTGTGAATAACAACTTTTTCAATGCACTCCAGAACAACTGCCCGCGTGAGTGATTTCAATCCTCGATGTTCGGTAAATGTCTTCATCCAGTTGTTCGGGGACTGTTCGCCCGAGAGATAGATACTGAGTTCTCGGTCGATCTGCTCCTGAGCAATCAGCGCATCGGCAATTCTTGCATCATACTGACCTCTGATGTCACAGAAGTCAGTCTTCGAAATGAGTCCTTCTTTCATATCTTCATAGAGAGATGCCTTCAGATCGCGATAACGAGCGATTTCTGCCGCAAGTTTTTCTCTGCGCTGCTCACACTTGGCAACATTGATTTTCTGATATGGCACCTGCTGAATTTCAGATAGACACCGGTCGAGCTCAACCACCGCGCTGATATGCTCTTGCAATAGCTGAAGGACAGCTGCCTCAACCTGTGCCTCTGGTACCTGCTTGAGTTCACAGCGATCCTCTTTCGTGCGCACGCTGCAGCGGAAATAGCTGTATAACTTATATCCGTTGTTAATTGTGCTTCGAGTAACTGCGTTCCCGCATTCTCCGCATTCCAACAAGCCGGATAGCGGATAAACTGTCGTTGCTCGTGGTGCTGCTCTCGTATCTATTAGAAGAGCTTTTTGAGCAAGATAGAATGTCCTCTTCGTGACAACAGGCTCATGGGCGTCGTGGATCACAACCCACTCGTTTTCTTCTGTTGGTATTGATTTCTTGATTTTATAGTTTGGTCTACGGCGAAGGCCTTGGCGGAGGGTTCCAATATAGATCGGGTTGGTGAGTATCCGGGCAACTGCCTGCGCTGTCCATTCGCACCGTTCCTTCATTTTGAAGCCGGAGAATAACGGCTCTCCCTTGTGGCGCTTATACTCCAGCGGCGCAAGAATTCCGCTCTCTGCAAGCCGAATTGCTATGCCATTGTTCGTCATGCCTTGAATTTTCCAGTTGAAAATATCCTGGACAACTGTGGCAGCATAGGGATCGGGCTCAATTCGATTGTGGTTTCCCTCGCACTTCTGGTACCCATACGGTGCAAACGGACAAATAAAGTCACCATGTTTCCGCTTCACCTGCAGCTGGCTTCTGACCTTCACTGAGATGTCACGGCTGTAGTTGTCATTCATCAAGTTCTTGAGCGTGATGCTAAACTCGCTACTCTCGTCACGGGTAATCGTGTCGATGTTGTCATTGATAGCGATTAAGCGCACCCCTAAAACAGGAAATAGACGGTGGATATACTTTCCGGAATTGATATACTCTCTTCCGAAACGGGACAGGTCTTTTACGACCACGCAATTGATCCGTCCAGCCTTAATATCGTTCAGCATGCGCTGAAAGGCTGGACGGTCAAAATTCGTCCCTGTATATCCATCGTCTATACGAATGGAGACAATATTAAATTCAGGCTTATCCTTCAGAAAGTCCAGAATAAGCTGCTTCTGGTTGGTAATGCTGTTGCTCTCACGGCCAGATTGCGCCGCAACGATGTCTTCCTTGGAAAGACGCACATAGATGGCGGTATTAAACACAGCCATCTCATTCGCATTATTCTGCATAATCTCACTCCTTTGGCGTGGTCTGTCTGCCTAAGGAGTGAGTATGCTTGATTTAGTCCGAGGCTATTATACCACATCTATGGCCCTTTATCCAGATGAAAAACGGACCTGGCAAGAATTACATCATGCTCTGCTGCTGCAGCAGATGCTTGAACACTTCCTCAAAGGATGGCCCGTCCTCTTTGTATTTCACCTTGACAGCAAAGTTGCCCACTCGGACACAGTATGGATTCTTCACTTGCTTCAGATAACTGAGCACTCTTTCACGCACAGGCAAGGATTCATCAATGTGAACGGTGCTCAAGTCTACAAGCTGAGACTTGTCTACTGTCCGAATATCAACCGCCTTCATCGCTTCCCACTGCTCGGGTGTGATATCTCTTGGATCATCAGGGATTTCAGATGCGATATATGGCACTGTACCAGAAGTAATCTTAGGTTCTTCCATAATACCGATAGCACCTCCTTGGGATATTATCCCTAGTATTATTTGGATTATTCCAGCAGTTCACTCCTCATAATGAATGTAGAAATGAGGGCGTGTTTGACCACCCCCCTCTACTAAAAAATCGTGAGCTGCCCAAAAATCATTCCGGTCTCTCTACGCTGAAAAGAGGGATAATATCATAATTCCCATCTTCTGCAGTTTTGAGCCCCAGCTCTTCCAATACCTGTCTTTGAATGTCAGGCTTCAAGTCATCAATATAGATCTCAACGCTCATTTGTCTTCCTCCTGATAAGACTTTTTCAAATCAATCCACTTGCAGTCCGGATAGTTCCCTCGCTTACAGCCAAGGCAGTTGGTCGCAAGGCACTCCTCGAGCCAACAGGTGTAGCAGGTATCCATCCCAATATAGTCGCTTGAGGCATACCAAAAACCTGCAGGGTGGCGCTTAACAAGCCAACCGCCACAGATATTACAGTTTTTTTCTTCCCAAACGACCTTTGCAGATTTATCCCACTCAATCTCCTGGCCGCACATGGGGCAGAAGTTCCATCTCGGATGGTCATCATCGCCATCAAACAGAGCCTTCTCACAGTTCGAGCAGGTATAGACTGACTTGATGTTCGGTCGCTCTTGGTTTTCAATAGGAACCATATAGATTCTCCTCATACGCAGAGGGCTGCAGCTAAAATGCTGCAGCCCAAGTCATAATCATTTGTTCCGGAAAAGGTGCTTATAGAGATCATCTACGCCTTTCCGCTTTTGTGTCCAGGTAATCGGAGCCACCTCAAAGCCAGCAGCAACCCCCATTTCGACATAGCGATCACGCGCCTTTCGGACCTCTTCTTTGACCTGGTAGTCCGAGTCAACCATAATGTTGATTCGTACCACGCCGATAGAGTTAAGATCTTCAAGCGCACGCTCGAACTGGGAATAGCTTGGCACTCCGGTAAGGCCGACAAAACCACTTTCATATGAGGTGCCAAGTGCAAAACTGTAGGCAATATCTGCCTTCATCACGCCTTCTGTGAGACAGACTACCTCGTCGCCTTCGTGAACCCCGACATAATGTGGACAGCACTTGGACTGTGTTCCATAGTACTGATCGATGCTCGTTAGGTTATAGAACTTCTGGTTATAAACCTTATCGAGTCGAACCTGAATGGCCTCAATTTGCCCATTAAGATTTCGATCCGGAAGCATGATTCCAGAACCTCTGATGTCGAGCGTCCACTGCCCGGTATCTTTCTGGCAATAGAAACCAGGAACACCATCAAGGACACAGCCGCGCTCCAGCAACTCAGTCACGATCCGTCTCAGGCGTGTCGTGGGGGTTGTTCGATAGCCAAGCCAGTCAATCTCATCTCGGGTCAGGCCTCGTTCCTTTAGCGATGCTTGATGTGTGGGGCACAGGGTCAAAAGTGAGAGCAGATTTGAATAGGTGTTATCTCGCACCTCAGCTGAGGCTATCGGCAGTTCCGCTGTCTCAATTATCTTCCGCCTTCTCTTATACTCGTGCGGTTTTTCATTGCTGTCGGGACCGAATATCTTACAAAGCTCCTCATAGGCCGTATGGAGGGTGACTTCGCAAAACTCTGCGTAAAGGTGGAGGATGCCCCCACCTTTGCCGCAGCGGTTGCACCGAAACACATTGTCTCGGATCTTCACATTCATATGAGCTTTTCGATCTGCACAGAATGGACACCTACAATGTAGTTGCGTGCCGGTATCTCTGATCACTTCAATTCCAAGCAAATCAATTACCTGTTCGATGTCACATGGCAGATCTGGTTTTCTGCCCATCATCAATCACCTCCCTCGGTGAGGGGCCCAATCAGCTGGCCATCTGACCAACAGCTTCCAGCAGCTTTGTGGCACCTGCCTTGAGTGCAAGGTTATGGCCAGAATAGTTCTTCACATACCACGCCAAATCTCCGGGGTTCTTCATGGCAATATCGCCCAGGGTCCAACCGTTAAAGCGGCCGAAATCAACCTTAACGGCCTTGGCCTGCTCGATGGTCATGACTCTCATATACTCATCAACCGTCTTGGGCGGTTCAGGCGCAGCTGCTTTCGGCTGCTGTGCGGGTGTCTGAGGCTGCATCTGCTGAGGTGGCTGAGACACCGGAGCACTCTGAGCCGGAACTGCAGGAGGCATCGGCTGCGCAGTAAAGCTGGCCGCTACATTTCCCGGATGTCCGGCGTCTTCATCAGGCGGCATTTTGATGGGAGCGTCAGCGATGATGCTCGCCAGGGTTTCTCCATTCATGCAGAACTGCGTACCATAGCCGGCATCGGCCAGCGCACGCCCTTTTGCCACCGTTTCTGCTATCTCCAGGAAGCGATCTCCAAAACGCTCCTCAGTAGGAAAGCGCTGAGAGTAGGCTTTCCCAATGAACTGGTCAGCAGGGTCAGACTTGTCTGCGTAGACCTTGCAGCAGACAACAGCGCTCTTCTCGTCTAGATGTACAAGCTCCGGATCAATCTTGCCGTTCGGGCAGTGCAGCCGGAACCAGAGGAGTCGGTACTTGACATCCAAATAGAGATCGTTTTCACCTTCTTCTCCAACGGTGTTACGCACAAAGTCAGCAGGGTTAAATCCTTCAACGGCATTGATGGCCGGAATCGCGTTCGTGTTCAATTCACTCATGTTGAGTCTTCCCTTCATAATAAATGTAGAAACGAGGTGGCTTCTGACCACCCCGGTTCCCAAAAATCAAGTCACTCGCTTGCTGAGCTCGCGGTTGTAGTAAGCCACGATTCGATCAGCGAGGACGGTGTTCCGTTGACCCACATCACATTTGTGGATCGCAATAAATACGGCTTGTTTCTGCCCAATCAGAATGACCTTTGCCTTGGCTCTGGTCACCGCTGTATAGAGCAGGTTTCGCCGCAACATGATATAGTGCTCCTTCAGAAGAGGAACGATGATGACCGGATACTCTTGTCCTTGGCTCTTATGGATGGTCGTACAGTAGGAAAACTCAAGGTCCTCCAACATTTCCTGCGTATAGCTCAGCTCACGCCCATCCAGAAGCTTGACACGCGCAATCGTATCATCATCCTCTGTCTCCACGTCGGTTATGATACCGACATCGCCATTCGACACATTGATCCTGTTTACAGTCTGCATAATGCGATCGCCCACACGGAAGACCCGGCTGCCACACTTCATTTCCTTTTTCAGATTGTTCGGAGGGTTGACGAGTTCCCGTATTGTCTCGTTCAATGCATTGGACGCCACAGCGCCACGCTTCCGAAACGGCGATAGGATCTGAACATTCTCTATGCCATGAATTGCAACTTCGCGCAGATAGTTTTTAATGACCAGCCGCGCTGCCTCTTCCGAGTTTTGCACTTCGAGCATCTGGAAGTCATCCCCATACTGTAGATGTGTGTCATTATGATTGATTGCATGGGCATTGGTGATGATCCGACTATTGGATGCCTGCCGGAATACCGTTTCCAAAACTGCCGTTGGCACCTTCTCGCTACGGATCATCTCCCGTAACACATTGCCGGCACCGACAGATGGAAGCTGGTCAGCATCACCTACGATGATCAGTTGGGCTCCTGGCTTGATTCGCTCCAGCAGCACATACGCAAGGCGCATATCCACCATAGAGAACTCATCCACCACGATAAGATCTGCAGAAAGCATTTCCGTATCGTTGAGTGGACTATCCTCTTCGGTGACCAGACCAAGAGCAGAGTGAAGCGTGGAGGCATATTTCCCTGTTTGCTCCGACATTCGCCGACTGGCTCTACCGGTGGGTGCAGCCAAAAGGATCTCGTTTGACGGGAACGCTGCCTGGTAGATGTCCAAGATAAACCTTAGCGTCGTCGTCTTGCCGCTGCCCGGTCCACCAGTCATGATGGATATGGGATAGGACAAGCATAGCTTCACAGCATTGCGCTGAGAAGGGGCCAGTCTCTGATGCAAGTTTTTCTCCGCCCGATCGATCTTTTCATCCAGGTCACGGATCTCATCGAACCCTTCCTGGAGGAGCATGGACACAATGCGCTTGGCAGCTTTGACTTCGCACATACGCTCGTAGCTCAGGTACACACGAGATCCCTCAACATAGACACGGGACTCAACACGCTCGTTGGTGATGGCCTGTCGGATCTCCTCCTCGGAGACCACCTCTTCTTCACAATCCGAGTTGAGCAGGTCATAGCACTGACCCACGGTCTCATCAACGGTGAGAAAGAGATGCCCGGACACCCTAGCCTCATCCAGCACATAATTGATTGCGCCGGAGTATCGCATAGGATGCTTTAGGCTTACCTTGGTTTTGCGGGCAATCGAGTCCACGGTCATAAAGCCAAACCCTTTGATCTTACAAAGCTGGAAGGGATCCGACTTCACGATCTTCAGGCTGTTGTCGCCGAACTCTTCTTTGATCATCGCAGCCTTCTTCATTGAAACACCAAACGGCGCCAAGTAGATCATAAGGTCGCTCAGGGCCTTTGTCTCCTCATAGGAGGCGATGATGGCCTTGAGCTTCCTCTGGGCGATTCCCTTGATGCTCAGCAGCTTCTGTGGCTCCTTGTCCAGCACCTCCATGGTCTTATCCCCAAACCTTGCAACAATGGCTTTGGCAATCTCCGGGCCAACGCCCTTAATCACACCACTGCTCAGGTATGCGAGGATACCAGCCTGATTTGTAGGAACAATCTCCTTACACATTGAGACCGATAGCTGAAGACCATGTTTCGAGTTCTCCCAGGTGCCATCAAGTTCTACTTCCACGGCATTTGAGGCTACAAGGTGATAGCCGATTGCCGTGAAGTGGATCTTGTCGTCGTGGTAGAACGATCGGTTATGCGCTTCCTTGGGAACTGACTGATCCTCGGTGCTGTAGGAGAAGATGCAGAAGCCCTTATCCGACTTGAAGATGGTGCGCTCATATCGACATAGCATTCGATCACTCCTTATGCGATGGCCGTCTTGACCACCTTGAAAATTCTCAATTCTGTCTGATCGACGAACTCGTCGTAGATTTCCGGATACTGGGCTCTCAGCGCTGACAGCCTGTCCTTGTTGATCCCTTCCCTGTATTGAGGATTGTAGGTTACTCTGAAGCACTCACTGCCGTGCTCACAGGACGCCTTACAGGCAGTCCCCATTTGCTCGACAATGGGGGCGTAGAGCGACTTGATGCGTGTCTCCAATGCTTTGGACTGCGCATCGATCACCTTCTTTTCCTCCTTCAGGTTCAGAATTTCTTTCAGGCTGCCAAGGAACTTGCGGTCCAAATCAACACTCGGCTCAGACTTATCGGCCGGCCCGAAATAACGACGAAGGGACTCCAGCACTGCATCCGGCTTTTCTACCAGAGGCGGTTCCACACGAGCCAGAACATGATTGCACCAGAACGCCTCCAGCTCCATAATCGTATTCTCCTCCTCATCGAGGTCGCGCTCAATCTTCTGCCATACGAAGTCGTTCTCATTGTTGGAAAACAGGCATGCGATAAAGGCGACATCGATGTTCATGACGGCCATGTAGTGTCGCACCTGCAGCTCATAATGGCGTGGCACAGAGCCATTCGCCCACTTGAACTGCATATCATAGTGCGCGGTTTTGCATTCGAGGATGGCCTTTCGACCATCCGGAAGCATAACGAACCGGTCTACATCGGCAATCAGGAACGGGAAAATAGGATGCTGGTACATCCAGTGGTCTTCAAAGACAGACAGGCCGGTCTTCTTGGCGAAGATCTGAGCCACCACATCCTCGAGCAGATGCCCAATTTGGAAAGTGATGCTCTTATCCGGGCCTTCATCTGCCATGACCACTCCGATCTTGTCATAGTAGAGCTCTCTGGCCGTGCGATACGGAGAGGAATTAAGGGCGACAGCTACATCGCTGCCGCCAATCCCTTTGCGCCGCCAGTCCAACCACTGATCCTCAGTGAGGGTGGTGATATCGACCAGCTTATTGGGTTTGTAATTCAAATTCAGCGCCATAATTCACTCCTCCTCACAACGGTCGAAACCACGTTCACCGCATTCCGAGCACTCAGCATCGTCCAGATCCTCAAAGGATCCGAAGAGGCTGATCTCGCCGCAGTTGCGGCACTTGCAGCGGCTCAGGTCTCGTTCAGCATGGTTGAGATTGCCATCCTCGTCGCAGGTGACATGTTCCTCAAAGCACATTCCGGTCTCCGTAGAGCGGATTTCAACAGCTACATGATCCTCCATACAGGCCTCACTCAGCGTGATGCACTCGGCATCATTTCGCTGGGGGTAACCATCAATCATGCAGGACCAAACAGACCAGGCAAACATGATGAGGAAGGAATGCTCAGCAGTTTCGTTATCTGCTTTCCCTTCGAATTCTTCCATGGCATCCTTGACGCTCTGCTCTCGCTTCTGCTCGGAAAAGCTTCGGGCAAAAAACCGCTTTCCGGGGACAGTTGATTGATCATCGCTGCTGATGAAACGCTCCACAAAGGACTTGACACCCTCGCGAGTACCAGTCACCTTAACAGTTCCAAACGCCCAATTAGGCATAATCGATCCTCCTCATTCTTCAAAATCAGTGTTGTAGTGTTCAACAATCGCTGTTGGCTCGTCCGATGCGCAATCGCCATAGACGACTGTCTGGAGCAAATCTTTGTCCGGATCATACTCCACACAAGCCAGCACGACCGTGGCGCCATCCTCGCGTACAAAGTCGATAAAGACGCCGGGATAGTCTTCCGCACAATCGCTCTTATCGTGCTTGGCATAGACCTCAAGCTTTCCAAGCGGAGTCTCAATGACGAAGCGTCGTGCCTTATTCATGATCAACCAACTCCTTTTTCTTTTGCTGTCTGTCGCTTGGCAAGCAGCAGATGCTTGGCCAGCTCAAGGCTGCAGGTATGCACTAAGCCAGTCTTCTCACTTCTGAACCGAACCATCGGCGACCGGAGCGTATGGTATCCTCCGGAGCCTGACGGGTACATTCCAGGCTGCAAAACTTCAGACACCACCAACACCTCTTTACTGACGAGAGCATAGTATTGCTGCCCAACTTCAAAGTGCTCATTGATGGCTTTCATGGGTTGCCTCCTGGTTCAAAACCAGATCGTCCACCTGGATCGAGTCATCTACATACTCGCCTTCAGGAAGCGGGCAATCCGGCCCCAAGGCGTATTCGATAGCGTCGTCCAGGGTATCAGCCTCTACATCCACATGCCCGTACATCTGCCAAACCAAGGGAATTCGAAAACTGCTCATGATGACACCTCCGAACCCTCGTTTCCCGCCGGGACACCGAGATCCTTCAGAACTGCGTCCATGTGACAGAACACCTCCCTGATTCCAGCGAAAATGTGGTCGCTATCCAGCACCCACATCAAATCATGGAAAACTCCATCCGGTGTATAGACAGAGCATTCCCACCAGTTGTTATGCTCCATATCGATCCAATACCGATTGTGCTTCCTGCAGATTGCTGCTACCAAAGCACGGTCAGTCTTGAGATAAGGCTGGATATCCGATCCAAATCGGCCGGAGTTGTTCTTGTCCTTCACATAGAGCAGTTCGCGATCGCGGTCGCTCTTGTCATAGAGCCATGCGTAGACATCGCCTAATGCATGGACCTCAAAAACGCAACCGTGAACCCGAATGGCAGCGATCTGGCCGCCGTACCATAGCGATGAATACTGTTTCCGTCGAATGGGCTCCATGAACTCGATTTCCACCGGTTCAGGAATGCTACCAATCTCTTCGGTAATGCATTTGATCAGCATTCTCCGATGAGCGGCACTCAGTCCCTTACATGTCAGGTTTTCCATGCGTTCTCTCCTTTGTCTGAGTAATTAGGTCCAGCTGTGCGAAAATTCTCCGCCAATGCCAGACATCCCTGAAATACATCGGGGTGAGCCAGACATTGGGGCTGTTCTTGGGGATAAGTCCGTCCTCATCGTAGCTCTGCGCCGGATGGAGGATGGAATCGTCAATGACCACATAGCCGGGACAGCCGAGTAGGCTCATCTGGATGTAGCACATGCAGCCCGCCAAGAAGTCAATGTCTTGCGCGACAAAGGAAACGGAAGTCTGATAGTTGATGTGGTTCCTTTTGCACTCGTTTGCGAAGGCAAGCAGTAATGCGCCGGCCCCACAGGCGGGATCACTCACAGATACCCAGCCTTTTTCCTCTATCTGACTTTTCAGATCCTCACCCAGATTCATGGCTGCCATCGCTCTGCAGATGTCATAGGGTGTAAAGAACTGCCCCTTCCACTCATTCGCAAGGCCCAATGCCATGAACAGCTCGCCAAGCATATCCTGATCTGGATTTTGCTCCATCTCATCGACAACTTCGGCGAGCATCTGCGCTAAGACTTCCAGCTCGGAGGTTGAGTATTTTTTGCTACGCTCCAGATACATCGCTTCGCGTTGCTCTCTGTATGGGCCACCGAAAGCATTGGCAATGCTGACGGCAGACAGGACAATGAAATCCTGCCAAATATCCCACCTGGAATAGCGCCCTTCCAGAGAGTTCAAAAGCTTGATGATGGTCTTTTGCCTCTCACCCTTCGGGTAGTAAACAGCTTTGGCCATCGCAATCACCACTTGAAGTCGCCAGGGTGATCATACTCGTGCCAGTTCACATTCAGCGCCCGAGATACGATCTCCTCAAGCTGTGCAATGCGCATACCGGATGCGCCGTCACACTGGGCAGAGAAGATAACATCGCTCATCTGCATGAACAGGTCATACGCCGTACAGGGCGCATCACCGTGAATGGCCATAAAGTAGTCCATCGCCTCATAGGAAGCCTTCTTGGGCGCCTTGATCCGCTTCAGCACCCGCATTAAGGTAGTAACGGGATAGCGGATCTCGATGTTCATGAGCTGAACCTGCTTATCGACTGCTTTCTCGAACTGCGCATAGACCAGACCAAGCTGCTCCTCGAAGTACTCCATGCCAGATCCGTTCTTGTGCTCGGTGCGGATGGGATATCCCAGTGGGATAATCCGGGACTCTGCGCCGGCCAGGAAGATCGGATAGAGGTTCGCTCCACTCATGCCGACATCGGAGGTGGAGAAACGCAGTGCGGGAACCAGTTTGTCGGCACGCAGGCCTTTGGCGGCAATCTCCCGGTGGTATGTATCAAGGAGTTTGTCTGCCTGGCCATCCAGGCACCAGATAGCGGTTGCGATAGAGTGATCGAAGTGGGCGGTCATGAAGCGATTACCGGGATACTCTCGATTGAGGAAGTCATTGGTCGCTTTGAATAGGGGCAGCATCTCCATGACCGTGTAGTCCTTGGGATCTCCACCGTGTACTGCCGATACCTTCTCATCTGCGACTTTGATCAGGCTGTCGCCGGAGGCAACGCCCATGCAGTAGTTGAGAATCTCAGCGAATACGCTTTTGGAGACTTTGTTGAGGGCATGACCGGAGATGCGGGCACGCTCCAGAACGGTCTTGAGAGCACAGGAACGGACCGGGTAGTCCTTACCATCCACCTTCAACAGGAGACTGGTATTCTCCATCGTGTCCTCCAGAACATCTGCGTCGCCGTTGTGGTCGTAGATCTGCATATACAGATTTCCGAGCGTGGATCCCCGTTCCACCGGCTCAAACCGGAGTTCCTTGGACGGAGCTGTCATCCACTTGCTGCGGGCCTGCCGAGCGCTGAGAAACTGAAAGAAGTCCCCCGACTCGCTGAAGCTACGACTGAAGTTGTCCGCGAATACTTTGCTTTCCATCATTTGCTTGTTCCACCTTTCAAATAAATAATTCTCAAACCCGCAATGCGGAATTTGGACAAAAAAAGAGCGCTCTGATCTGAAAATTCAAATCAAAGCGCAAAGAGAGCGGCGAAACAAATTGTCCGCCCAGAAATGCCAGAATGTGTTGGCTCACAGCTTATGAAGCTCCATAACGGAGATGAAATCTAATAAGTACAGAGTCAGAATACCATTGGAGCTTTACTCGTGCCAGAATACCTAATTCTGCTTTCCAGACGAAAAAGGATCGATCCCATTCAACAGAGATCGATCCTTCCGTCTTTATTCAGTTTTGGGGATATCTCATCAAGGTCGTCCAGCCACAGGGAAACCTGTACCAGTGACATGAGACCAAAAAGCCGTAGCAGTGGCCAGTTCCTGCGTTAAGCGAGGAATGAATTGATCGGGCTCAGAGCCCACCTCACAAATCGTCATATGTGTATGGCCTTCGCCCCAACCACACAGGAGCAGAGTCCCTTGCTCAGTCAGCTCGATCGTGCGCCAGATGGGATTGCTCCCATCCCGCTTGATGGAGCAACCAATCATCTTACAGTGCAGAGGCATCGTGGGCTCTGGAAGCTTCATTAAAACGCAGAGCCGGCCAGCCGTGTTGCCGGCCATGACATCGAAGTCTGTAGCAAGATACTCGATAATGTCTTCATTGTCAGCCTCGCTGGGCTCGACATAGTTGTATGCGGTTGCCATGAACGCACCCTTCTTCTTGAGTGCATGTCGGATAAAACGCTGAGGCTGCAGGAAGAAGGAATACGGCAGATGGATGTGCTCATTGAAATATCTCTGGATAGCAGCGCTATACATTGTTACCTCCTCACTTACTCGAAATCAAAAAATATCAACCATCTCAAAAATAAAGCTCACAAAGGCGTCGTGGTCCGCAAACTCACGAAGCGCACAATCTAACACCGGATGGAACGAGCGGATCGTCTCACCCTCGTTCAACCAGCATTGGTGCTTTTTATCATCAGTTCTCATAAAAATTCCTTCAAAGGCACTTTGCGCTCAACAAACCAGCGCCCGATCTTCGTGTCGGTCGGATTGGAGGAGCGTTCAAAATATAGATAGGTTCGTGCTCCGTTAACCTGAATGGTATAACGGTCGCCTTGTCCACCTGCCTTTGCTGCATAGGCAGGCCGAATATCAATCACTCGGTCTATGTCATATTTCAGACCATCTTCCCAGACTATTGTGCGTGGAAGCATTAGTCCCTCGGTAGTGTGCTCTACAAAAACATTGACATAGACCTTAAATGCTGCCCCCGGTAACATACTCAATTCAGAGGCTGCCCCAGATCGCGCTTGAGAAAATCCCCATGTGCGATGTAAGGGGCATTGATCTTGATGCCCTGCCGCTGCAAGATTCGCAGCTTGAAGTCCAGCAGCTCGGGCGGTACATACAGACATCTGGCCATCTGGAAGAAGTCCATCTGCATCTCCAGCGACTCCATGACCTCGTCATCACTCAGCATGAACTCCGCAGCGAACACATTTGCCTCATACTCCATACGATCCGTGTCATCAAACATCGCAAACTCATGGAATGCGCTGATGGCCGAATCGCTGTGAAGAACAGCATGTCCCAGCTCATGAGCTATGATAATCCGTTGAATGCTTTCGGGTAAATCACTGTTGATCACGATCAGCTTGCACCGAGAAGAAACCAGGAAAAAGCCCTTGCAGGACTGGGCGCTTGCGCCCATAGGCCGCTTTATTACCTGGATGTCCATGCTCGTGCAAATATCATACGGGTCGGTAGTCTGGTATTTCATTTTCAAACGATTTGCTTCCTGTTTAATCGCCATCGTCAGCAATCCACTCACCTCACTTCAGAAGTAGAATAGCCTATCGTACAGCATAAAGGTACCAAAAGGGGTGTCCAATAATCCGTACACACAGAGATGATCCGGCTTATTTCTTATAATCCTTGCGGGTGAACTTCTCGCTGGCACGCTGCTTGTTGGCAAAATAAGCCTCGGTGACTGCCTGGAAGAAGAGTTCCTTATCTTCCTCCGGTACATCGCCACCGGCGAAGAGGGCTCTGGTCTGAGTCAGTAGTTGCTCGACATCAGCGGCGCCTCTCTTACCGTAGACTGCCCGAGCACTCTCAATGTAAGGAGATTCCTCGAGTCCGTAAGCGGGATCTACGATCTCATCGTTGCTCAGATATGCGATGGAAACGCCAAGAACCTCGGCCAGCTTTTGCAAATTGGCGCCACGAGGCATCACACCCTGCTTTTCATATTTGGAGATCGTGCGCAGCGTAACGCCAATCTTTTCGGCCAGCTCAGTCTGGGTAATGCCCAGGTTTGCACGGCCTTCTCTGATTTTTTCTCCAGTCGTTTTCATAACTGTGCCTCTTTCTGCAGATCGGGAAAAGTTTTTGAAAGTTCTATTGACAAACCTATCTTCGACCTGCTATTTTGTTGTTAGAACTTTTATGGAACTATTTAGAACTTGGTTGGAACTTTAGCCTCATTATATTCTGGAAAGTAGAACTTGTCAATAGGAACTTTTAGGAACTTGATTGGAACTTTTCTTAAAAGCCACAGACAGGAGGCACACCGAATATGGGAGGTCGGGTTGTATTGCATAGCGACCTCAATAACTGCTATGCGAGTATTGAATGTATGCTGCATCCGGAATTGCGTGGAAAGTTCATTGCGGTTTGCGGCAGCACGGAGGATCGTCATGGAATTGTTCTTGCAAAGAATCAGTTGGCAAAGCAGTGTGGGGTGAAGACAGGTGAAGTGATTTGGGAGGCGCGCCAAAAGTGTCCGCAATTAACGATCGTCCCTCCGCACATGGATCAGTACCTGAAGTTTTCCAGGATTGTGCGTGCAATCTATCTGCGGTATTCCCCGGAAGTGGAGTCCTTCGGCATCGATGAGAGTTGGATCGAGCTCACCGGCTCGCCCCTTTTGGCACATAAGACACCGGCCGAGATAGCCAACGAGATCCGAAAGGCAGTAAAGGAAGAAGTAGGGCTTACCGTATCTATCGGGGTCAGCTTCAATAAGATTTTCGCCAAGCTGGGATCCGATATGAAGAAACCGGATGCCGTAACAGAAATCACGGAAGCGTCCTTCAAGGAGCAAATCTGGCCCTTGCCAGCGTCGGAACTTCTCTGTGTTGGACGAGCCACCACAGAAAGGCTGCGGTGCTACGGGATCCACACCATCGGAGATCTGGCCAAAGCAGATCGTCAGATGCTTGTCCGACTGCTCGGAATCAACGGCGAGAAACTGTGGATCTTCGCCAATGGACTTGATCAGTCCCGCGTGATGCCCTGCGACTATGATCCCCCCATCAAAAGCGTTGGTCACGGCATTACCTGCACGGATGACTTGCTCTCGAAAGATGAAGTGCGCCATGTTCTCATGGAGCTTTCTCAGGAAGTTGGGCTGAAGCTCCGGAAGAATAAGCTGGCTGCCACACGGGTCCGCATCAGCGTCCGCGACAACACCCTCTCGCATCGGGAATACCAAGGAAAACTGACATTTCCAACGCAAAGCTACACGGAAATTGCAGCGGCAGGCTTTGAACTGTTCTGCAAGAAGCATACCTGGAACAACAATATCCGGTCTCTGACCATCAGCGCAATCGACCTTATCCCGTCTGACACGCCGATCCAGCTCGATCTCTGGTCAGACTTTACCAAGCACAACAAGCGCCTCATCCTGGAGCGCACCATGGAAGACATCCGTCGCCGCTATGGCCTCCATTCCATCAATTTCGCCGCACTCACCACGGGGCTGAAGATGCCTGCCCATCGGGAGGTTGAATACAAGATGCCCTCTGTTATGTATCACTGAGGAGGTATTGACTATAAACGCAGCAGTTGAAACGACTCAAGCCAGACACCCCATTTTGAGCAATGGCTATGGCTCCATCCAGATCGACGGATTTTCTGGTCTGATTCCCAAAAAGTGTTTTTGCATTATGGCCGATGGACATCGTTATCAGGAGCACGGTATTTCCACCGGCAGCGTGTTGTTCTGTCAGAGGGCAGCCGAGATCAATGACGGTGACCTGATCGTCGTGAAGGAAAATGGAGCCTTCGCACTCTATCTCTACCTGAAAGATCGTAAAGTCAAGGCGGACGGCGAAAAGCGCATCCTCCACAATAAGTCCAAGGCCTATGCCAAAGTTCTTGGCTCCTTCAACTTTTACCATTAAAGAGGCCTGGCAGAAAGGACGAATAATGAGTAAATTCCAGAACTACTTGAAAACCTTTGACATCACCAGTACCCTCACCGAGGAGGATATTGATAAGACTTTGGCGCTGCTCCAGATTTACGGCCCCGCCGTTCGAAGGACTGCCTCTCGCATCGGTGAGATGGAAGAAGAGTGCTATGAAGGTAGACGGCAAAGCATCTCCGACTTCATCAATCTGGCCATCGACTATGACCGTGACACTGACCGGAAACGCATCGCCGATCGCCTTGCCGAGATGGGCCACTCCATGCAGCTTCTGTCCGTTATGGAGGATGCCCTGGTGCTCGTGAAGGACACGCCGCCCAATGGAGGCACCTATTTCAACATCCTCCAGGCAAGGTACTTTGATGTCTACTGCACCTCAAATGAGGAAGCATATCTCAACCTCGGAATCTCCTCATCTACATACTATCGGCACATCAAGCCAGCTATCCGTGCCTATGCGGCAAGCCTCTGGTGTGTCGTAATCCCTGATCTGATCATCAGGGAGCACCTGCAGCAAAGCGGTAGCGTCACCGCTCAGGTGGAAGTCTCGTGAGAGACAAATGAGAGACAATGTGGCAGTCAGATGAGAGAAAACATGATAGAAAATTGGGAGGAAATTGAGAGCCAAACGAAATTGTAGTGTAGAGACTCAGCCGGTATAATGGATTATGCTGGAGCACCTATAGCCTCTCGGGTCTATGATCCGAGGGGCTTTTTTCATACCCTTGTGCGCCAGCCAATACCGGAACAAAGAGCCGACCATTCTCGAAAACGAGAGTGGCCGGCTTTTTTGTTGCCCTGATTGGGAGCGTAATCCATGTCAAGAGCCAGCTACTGGGCCCGTGCGCCCCCTTCAAGTCGTTCGTCCGCATCCGCTAATGAAACGACTTGGAGGTAACACATGAAGACAATCAAAATCAAGGACTACTATGGCATTTATCAGGAAATTCCCGTCAGCGATGAGCTGTACGAAGAATGGCGTGCGCTGCAGAACGAAACTCAGCGTATTCATCGAAAGGAAGTATATCACCGCGACTGGACCCCGATGGACGATCTGGAGGAAATGCCGCAGCACTTTACGCTTAACGAGCTTGAGGACGCTCTGATCTGGGACGAGCAGGTCGTAGAGCTCTATGCGGCGATTTCTCAGTTGACGCCCATCCAGCAGCGCCGCATCCGTATGCTCATGGATAATATGTCAATCCGTGAGATTGCAAGGCGGGAAGGCTGCCATATGAACGCTGCATTGAAGTCGGTCAACGGAGCCCTCAAGAAGCTCCGGGGTCTTCTGCAAGACCACTAAACTACACGCAGAAAAACATTTTGCGTAGTTGTTGTTCTAAGAAAACACTATGCGTAAATACTAACAGACACATCAAGCGGGGCTTCTCGCCTCGCCTTGTTTCACCGGATAAGGAGGTAAATTTCCATGATTATTTCTGTCGATCACGGCAATAAGTCGATTAAGACCCCCAACGCGCTGTTCACTTCCGGCCTGATTGTATCCGAGGGGCTCCAGGGCTTCAAAACGGACTACATCTGCTGGAACAACAAGTACTATACGCTGACAGAGCAGCGCATCGCCTATCTCCGCGATAAGACGGAGGATGAGCGTTTCTATGTCCTCACCCTCTTTGCCATCGCCAAGGAGCTGGAGCGCCGCAAGGTGCCCGAGACACTCGATCCCATTGACATTACCCTGCTTGTGGGTCTGCCTCCCGCACACTATGAGCAGCTGCACAGCCGTTTCGAGCAGTACTTCCTGCGCCGACGCGAGATCGTGGATTTTGAGTATAACGGAAAGTACTACTCGATCCGGGTCAGCAAGGTACTCAGCTATCCCCAGGCATTTGCGGCTGCCGTTACCCAGTTCGGCACGCTGAAAGCTCATTCCGTCGCCTATATCATTGACATTGGCGGCTTTACCATCGATGTCCTGAAGCTGCGCAGCGGCCATCCGGATCTGGCGGTGGTAGAGAGCTTCGAGAAGGGTGTCATTACCCTCTACAACGGTATCGCAAGCAAGTGTAATGCGCTCTATGCCCGGATCCTGGAAGACTGCGATATCGACGAGGTCATCCGAAACCAACCCACCGTCCTTCCCGGCGAGGTACAGCAGTTGATCCGTACCATGACCAATGACTTCCTTACGGAGTTCTACAACTTCCTGCGTGAGCGAGGCGTTGATGTCTCCACCAGTAAATGCGTCTTTGCTGGTGGCGGTTCCTTGCTCCTGCGTGGAATGATCGAACGCGGTAACAAAGTAGCTTTCCCCATTTTCATCGAGGATATTCATGCCAATGCTCGCGGCTATGAGCTCCTCTACCAGAGTGAGGTGGCGGCAAATGGGCAGCAATAAAAAGGCCCGTGTGGTCCTTCAGTTCAATGAGATGGACTTTCGGCACCGGCGTGCTCTGGAAATCCTTCGCCAGCGACCACGCAGTATGTCTGAACTGGTTGTAAGCGCCATACTACACTACACCAGCTGCCCTGAGGTTGCTGATGAGCATAGCAAGGAGTGGATTGCAAGCACTGTGAAGGAGATCATTACCGAAATGATCTCCAGCGGCGAGTTGCAGATCTCGGCGCAAACTCCGGCTCCGGAGACAAATGGATCAAGCCTTGCTGCAGATGACCTCGCCGAGCTCGGTGGCGTTATGGGAATGTTCCGGACCAAGGGGTGAGCATATGAGTAACAAACGCTTTGGTTACGCTCGCGTGTCCACCACGGATCAGAATGAGGACCGACAGGTTCTGGAACTCCTGGAGTCTGGGATCGAAGAGCGTGATATCTATGTGGACAAGCAGAGTGGCCGCAGCTTTGAGAGAACCAACTATTTGGCCCTGCGCAACACCATCTTGCGAAAAGGAGATGTGTTAGTTGTCAAAAGCATCGACCGCTTCGGTCGCAACTACTCTGCCATCCGCGCGGAATGGGAGTTTCTCACAAAGACTCTTGGTGTTGATATCGTTGTTCTGGACACCCCCATCCTCGACACCACCCAATATAAGGACCTGCTTGGCAGCGTCATCACCGATATCGTCCTCGCTGTGCTCTCTTTTGGAGCACAGCTCGAGGTCGATACCAAGTCTAAGGCACAGGCAGAGGGCATTGCCGCTGCACACCTAAAAGGCGTCAAGTTTGGCCGGCCACGATGCACCGTCGAAGGCTGGGATACCTACTACCCCCAGTGGAAGCAGGGCCAAATCACCGCTGTCCAGTGCCATAAACAGCTCGGGATCAGCGCATCTACATTCTACCGTCTTGTACGGAAATATGAATTGGAGGACGAAAGCGAATGAGTCGTTGTTGCATATATTGCCGCATTGGCGGCACCGCAAATGAACCCAACCAAATAGCCATGAACAGCCAACTTGAGATGCTGCGAAAGGCTGCTGAGGATCTCGGCCTTACCGTCGTGGCAGAAGTGACTGTTTTTGAAAGTGGCACTGACCCGCAGCGGCAGAGCATCAAAACGCTGATCCGAGATGGAAAACACGGCGCCTATGATTGCGTGCTGATTGTTGATCCATCCAGATTATCAAGGAGCACTGAGGGCTACACCTTGATTGGCCAGAAGCTGAACCGGCATGGGATCAGGGTCTATACCCCTCAGGGAAAGATCCAGCTGCCCCCGCCTCACGCCTTCTTCTATTCCAGATACCATAAGGAAGGAGAAAACGATTTTGGCCCAGGAAAGTAAAAACGAGAATCGCAAGCAAAGGATCCGCGAGGCGTTCCATGATGGGAAACAGGTAGAGCGAATGCCTGCCCGAGAGGACATGGCTCCTCAGCATTCCGACGATGTTATCTATCGGGTTGCTCCGTACTGCCGAGTCAGTACGATGTCCGAAATGCAGGCAGAGAGTTTTGAAATCCAGCAACAGTACTACAACGAGTACATTGCCAAGCACCCGAATTGGACGCTGGTTCGCATCTATGCCGATGAAGGCATCTCAGCAACTTCGGTGAAGAACCGCAAGGACTTCAACAACATGATTGAGGACTGTAAGGCTGGCAAGATCGACCTCATCGTCACAAAGTCTGTCAGCCGTTTTGCCCGTAATGTCGTGGACTGCATCAAGTACGCCCGTGACCTGAGAGCCCTATCGCCACCCGTCGGCATCTACTTTGAAACAGAGAACATCAACACGCTATCCCAAAATGGCGAACTGCTCCTAACCGTTTTGGCCGCATTTGCACAGGACGAGAGCGTCAACAAGTCCATCAGCGTTGCCTGGGGTATCCGACAGCGATTTGCTAAGGGCATTCCCAAACTGGTCAAGCCCTACGGATATCAGAATGTTGATGGCAAGCTTGTCGTGGATGAGGAGGAAGCCGGTGTAGTTATTCGGATCTTCGCCTTCTATCTCGGGGGTAAAACCCCATATGAGATCGCAAAGATACTGACGCACGAAGGTATCCCCACTCCCACCGGAAAGAAGCCGTGCTGGACGATCTCTTCCGTCACCTACATTCTCGGCAACGACCGATACTGTGGAGATGTGATTATGCAAAAGAGCCTATGTGTAGACCTGTTCGCTCACAAGCGCGTTCGCAATCTGGGCCAGGTGGAACGGTACCGGATGCGTGATGTTCACCCGCCTCTAATCTCCAAGGAGGAGTGGCGTGAGGCAAAGAACCGGATCTCTATGCCCGATCGCGAAGCTGTTATTCTCGAAGAAATTACTGGAGAGGGAATTCTCTCCTCACTACATCCGATACTATTCAAGGAGGACATTGATGTATGAATGCCTGCATGTCTGAATTCCGCATTGTCAACCCGACCCTTCGCACCTTCAGCGCCGCTGAGGCGCGCATCGCCCACTCGAGCATCCGGTTCAATAATCTGAGTGCCGCTGAGTTGGGCTATCCGGAGCATATTCGTCTGCTGATCAGCTCGGATGGCTGCACGCTGGCCATTCAGGCCTGTGATCCGAAGGACAAGTGCGCCGTGCCCTTTATGGCCGGTCGCACTGCCGATGATCTGAAAGGTCAAAAAAAGTGGACGACTGTGAGTAACCGGATGCTCACCCACATCATCCGGAGCAAGCTGGGCTGGGAAACCGCGAAGACGCCGCGCCGGTTCTATGGCGTGCCCTGGCCTGAGCAGGGCGCGATCATCTTTGATCTGACCAAGATTGCACCGCCTCGTACCCGGACCCCGAACCTGTCTGCGGAAGATATGCTGCGTGCCTATGAACTGGCCGAGTCCGGCTCTCTGCTTCCTGTTATGGCCCCCGCATGGTCCCGACAGCCCTTTGCTTCCGTGCCTCCCAGTGAAGTCATCGAAACTCAGTATGTGCAAGTGAGCTAACAAGAAGCCCCCGGCATCCATAACGATGTCGGGGGCCTTCAACCTCTTGATAGTGAAGAGGAAAAATGGTATTGTAGGGTATGTCCGTTCTATTGGACAGCGAGTGCGATATCTTTAGGTAAGCTGGACCTTTGGCATCCGATCCTCCATGAGCTCTACTTTCCTGAGCATCAGGTCGTAGATCATGCCACGGAATTCAGAATCCGATATCGACTCGTTATTTGCCTCATGACAGACCTTCAGGAGCATTTCATCCAGTTCGCCAACAGTCTGTGCTTTCGGATACTCCTGCATAATTTCCTTTGTCACCATCAGCAGGAACTCGAAACCGGGCAATACGGATTGGTTCATCTTCTCTACTCCTCTTTCGTGTTCTTTACAGGCGATTATAGAGGGATTTCAAAACAAATCAAGTCTTGACTTTTTCAGAAGGAGGCATCGCAAGTGATATATTGTATGTCCGACATCCATGGCGAGTTGGATCGCTTCAAGGCGATGCTCGACCTGATCAATTTCTCTTCAGACGATACGCTATACATCATAGGCGATGTGATAGATCGCCATCCAGGAGGCGTGGAGATCCTCAAAATCATCAAGGACACACCGAACATGTTCATGCTACTAGGCAACCACGAGCAAATGTGTCTGGATACCCTTGGCCCCAACAGTGTGTATGGAAGCAGACGGTTATGGCTAGAGAATGGTGGAAGTAATACATATCGAGAGCTGCTCTATGTATGTTCGCTCGCTGAGCGAAGCAGGATCATACATTTCCTGAGTACGCTGCCGGATCATTTTGATGTTGAGGTTGGCGACCGCAAATTCCATCTGGTTCATGCCATGCCGTCAGATGACCCGGATGATCGAATTTGGAGGAGGCCTAAACCGGATGATCCTCCGTACTTCGAGGATCGCATCGCAGTCGTCGGCCATACGCCCACCTGCTACATGAGTGGCGATATGGAAAGTCCCTTCGCCGTCTGGCATGGAAACGGGCTGATCGATATCGATTGTGGGTGCGGGAATAAGACAGAGCTGCGGCGCCTCGCCTGCCTTCGACTGGACGATCTGAAAGAATTCTACATCTAATAACCAATCAACATGAGGATGCCTTCTGCTTATACTGGTAGAAGGCGTCCTTTTTCTTGTCAACGATAATTCCTGCAATCGTACTAATTTGGTATTATCCGTACTGTTCTGCTCATTTTTGAGTCGCCGTTAATCTCCTATACTTAAAGAAAGATAATGATAGGTAGGAGATGTTCAATGAGCACCAATTTACATGTAATGGGCAACCGAATACGGACTGCGAGGCAATTCAGGAAACTGACTGCGGAACAACTCTCTGAGCAGCTTGGCATTGCCACGGAGTCTCTGCGCCATATCGAAAATGGTACCAGACGACCCAGTTACGCTCTGTTAGACAACATTTCGGATATACTCGATGTGTCCCTGGATTACCTCGCCGGTAAAACTGAACTTCCCCTCGAGCGCAGAGTACGCCGGGAACTTGAGAATATGGGCCTGACAAAAGCCCAAGAGGACGCTTGTGTGGAGATCGCACTCAATGCGATACCTGTCATAAAACGAATCTGCTAAGCCATGCACCTGCCGGTTTTCGGTAGGTGCATATCTTTTTTTGCGCACTCCCCATGATTCGACAGGTTTTGCGCTTACTTCCCCTTATTATGTACTTATCTGGTACGATTAGTATCAATATAGTACAAAGGAGATAGTAAAAATGAGCGTAGCAAGTATGCTAGAAAACATGAAAAGGCGTGCCCTCGACTCCACTTACGACGCATATATCTGCGAGGAGTACGATGCATGGGCAGTAGAGTCATTCGCAACGGAAGAGGGCGAGTATGATGCGGCAAGATTGGAGTTGCCCAAAGTGCTCAGTTCCGAGCAAATGGAGAAGTTGAAGACGATGGAAGAGCGCTATCAGCAGAATCGCAAATACGCCTCCCACTATGGGTTTGAAGCGGGCCTGTTCTCTGGCTTCCAGTTGTTCTTCAGTGGGAATGGGATAACAGAGGATGGCTTCGATCGCTACCTCATGAAAAGCCTTATGGAGATGCCCGGTATGCAGCGCCATGTAGACTACTACGCCCGCAACGACGAGATTCTCCGCCTGGGGAAGGAGCTGGGCGAGGAGCTGACGGATGAAAACAAGGAGCATGTTGTCTCGTTGGAATGCGCTTGGGGCCAACGCATTCACTCCTTTGCCTGCCACGCTTTCTATTGTGGCTATCGTGCGGCGCTGAGGGTTATTGACGCAGTCGGAGGGCTTGAGAGCATGAGTATGATCGACCACACGCTTCTTCTGGAATACAGACTTGGGTACATCGGCTCCTATGAACAGGTTGAACGGGAGCAGGAACGGAAGAAGAAAACCGCATAATAGCGAAAGGGGCAGGCCGCAATGGCCTGTCCCTTTCGCATAAGCTCTCGCTGTAATTCTGCTCGATATCGAATCGCAAAACGGAACATCCGCTTCTCTTCCAATGCAAGGATCTCGTTCTCCGCTTTATCAAGCGCAGAAATCAGCTCTTCCGGCACGCCATATTGTCGCAGGTTTTCTGCAATCTTACAAAGTTTTTCCACGGCTACCTCATATTCACAAGATGAGTTCCCGCCATGCTCTGAAACAGGAATGCATTTTCCTTGAAACAGCTTTTGCAATATGTTCATTTTGATCCCCCATATATGAGACACCAAAACAGAGAAAGTGCAACATAGTTTTTGAAAAAACCACGGCGTTGTACTGTAATTACTACCTCCCCGCAGGGTACACATATGTGCTGTCCGTTCTTTTGGACACCCTCTATTGTATGCTATGGCCATAATCCGATAGGTCTCACAAAGGAGAGGTGACAGAGATGTATGTTCTGATCGATATGGAGTGGGTTACAAATCGCCATGGAAACCACTGGCCAACACAGCTTGCGGCAATCCGTGTAGATGAAGAATGGCAGACGGTGGATTCCTTCTCTGTACTCTTTCGGCCCAAGGATATCACCTTCCAGAAGTGGGATCACATGGCCTTCTCCGGTTGGACTCGTGACAACTTTCTGAATGCAGATTCGCTCTATCCGGCACTTGACGCCTTTGAGCACTGGCTACAGCCCGAGGACATTCTCTGCTGGTGGCACCAGGAGGCCTATGCCCTCTATACCATGTTCACCAAGGTAGCACAGATCCGTGATCGGGCCTCTAAGGTAGTATTCCTCTCTGACTACATCTACGGGTTCCTGGCCGGTCAGAAAGGTGCCGTAGGAAGCCCCTATAAGATTTGTGCGGCAAGAGATATCACGACGCCAGAGCCTGCACACTGTTCCATCAATGATGTTTTGGCGATACAGGCTCTCGTTCAAAGCATCGATTTCCAGCAAAGAAATCTGCAGGCGCCACCCAAGAAGTGGGTAAAGGACACCACTGCTCTGAAAGGATCACCGGTGTTTCCGCTTCTCTACGATACCTCAACCCAGCTGCTGCACCACTCTGATTGCGAGCTGCTTCCGGATAACCGTTACCTGCCGGCATACACTTCGTTTAAGGCACCGATCCGGAAGAGGTATAAACCCTGCGCCTGCTGCCATGATGAATTTCTGGATGCGCTTTGGGATCGTAACCAGGACTCCATCACCCGATCTGATTACAATTATGTGTATTCCAAGCAGTCCAAGGTGTTTCATACACGAAACTGCTCCCATGTGCTGCTATCCTTTGACATTCAGGGTACCGTATCCTATGAGACCTGCTTGAAGAGCGGACGCCGGCCCTGTAAACATTGTAAGCCCGTGCCGATAGAGCGCAAGCGTATTTCTTTGCCGATAAAGCAAAACAAGCCGCAGAAAGCGGAAAACCGCAATCTGAACGGCGAAGAACGAAAGGCCCTAGGTCGGTTCAAGCGAGCTAAGGAAGAACGCGAAACAGCTTTCAAGCGCGGCGATTTGACGGAGGCTGAGCGCAATACCGTCATGGCCCTTTCGCAACCCGGTCTTGCTTTCTGGGCAAGCAAGGGGTATAGCACCTTCCACACAAGAAACTGCTCAAAGATTACTGGGCTCAACCAACTCAGGGGTTTTGCGCGGTATCAGGACGCTGTGCGAGCCGGCTATTCTCCTTGCCGCCATTGCAGACCCAGTCCCAAGCTGGATGTAAAATTCTCAATTCCTATCACCAATAAGGAGCGACACGGCGAGACTACGGACACACTGATTCAGCTCTGTACGCAGCACTGTCTGCCCTTCGAATATGACATGCGATATTTCACGCTGCAGACCATAGCCGGCAAGTGGCGTATCGACATGAGTTTGCGGCCTGTTCGGCTGGAGCATATCAATCTCGTCACCGAGCGCGGGAGCACAAAGAAGTTCCATACACAGCCCCGTCTCTTCCTCTCCCTCAAAGACACCTTTGATTACATCATGCGCCATGACAGCAAGTTGATTGAAGAGATTGTCGCCAAGGACAACCAGAGCCAGGAGCTGGCAATGGGTTAAGTAAGAAAGGCGCGGCAATGGGTAGCTCCATCGTCGCGCCAATTTCGTTTGATTCTGTTGTTAAGCAATCCTGTCATCCGTAAGTGGTATTGGGAGTATCCAAACTCCTGCCAACGAAAAGGAGTGAATAAAAATGGACAGAGAAGAAGCAGCAAAAGAGTTGATGGCCATGCTCGAAGAAGCACAAGAGGGCCCATACTATTCTGAGGAAGAAGTGCGAGCCCATCTGCTGGAAATCCTGGCCCCTCGCAACCAAGTATATATGACTGGCGACACCCATGGGCAATTTGAGCGCGTGATCGAGTTCTGCGCACGCAGAGAGGTTGAACCGGAAAACACCTTTGTGATCTTGGGCGACGCAGGGCTGAACTACTACAATGACCGCAGGGACCGAAAGAAGAAAGACCAACTTGCCCAGGTACCCATCACATTCTTCTGCCTACACGGCAATCACGAGATGCGCCCGTCCGAAGAGCTCGGTTATGAGGTCGCTGAATATCACGGTGGCAAGGTATGGATGCAGCCGGCTTATCCTAATATCCTGTTCGCCATTGACGGCGAGGTCTATGACTTCAATGGCAATTCCTGCATTGTCATCGGCGGCGCCTACAGCGTGGATAAATACTATCGTCTGGCCCGTGGTTGGAGCTGGTTCCCAGATGAACAGCCTTCCGAAGAAATCAAAGCCAAGGTGGAGCGCGTCCTCGCCGAGCGCAACTGGAAGATTGATATTGTGTTGTCTCATACCGGCCCGCTGAAGTATGAGCCGACCGAAGTCTTTCTGCCCATGATCGATCAGAGTACCGTGGACAAGTCTACCGAAGTATGGCTGGAGCAGATCGAGGCGAAGCTCGATTATGAGCGCTGGTATTTCGCCCACTACCACACCGAGAAAGAAGTGGGCAAGATTCGGATCATGCATAATGACTACACTATGATCCCTCACGAAGCCTCCGTTGCGGCAGAAAAGGACATGATTCGCCGCATGCATCGTCAGGCGGAGATTGCAGAAGCGCTGGGACTTCTGGACGATGCACCAAACCAAAAGAATGGAGATGATATCTCATGAGCACCTATTATGATTTCATGGTCGAGGCCAAGTACGAGGGTAAGTGGTACAACATCGACTTTCATACCAAGGATATTGACGGCAAATTGCGGCATCAATATCTCGCCACCATTTCACGCAGTTTTATTGGACTGCTGGAGGATCGGGTGAACGGAGCATGGGCCATTAGCTTTGATGACTTGGCTGAGAGCACGCAGCAGCTTTTGCTTGCAAGCACTTTTGAAGGCCGAGAGGATAGTCTTCGACTGGAGCGCTTCTATGTTGCCGGGAATCTCGATGATTTTGAACGGCTGCTCAACGGCCCGTACCAGATGGAATACTATGTCACCCGCAACCAGATCGCAGCTTATGAAGAGCAAAAGATTGACGAAATCTACGAATACCTGACCGCTCATGAGTTGCTCGAATTGCCTCAGGCTGCCCGAAGCGAGTATGTGCTCTATCGCTGGAACGATACCTTTGCAAACACAGAGAACATCCGGGCCATGGTGGAGCGCCTGAAGTATCAGGTTGAGTGCTTCAATGATGCGCTCCCTTACCGGACGGATCAGTCCTACGGCGATCGGGCTGCCTCTCAGATTCGTGTGATCTACCGTATCACCTGAGGAGGGATCGGATGAATTATTACATTGGAGATTTGCACCTATTCAACCGCAACCAGACAGATGAAGGCAGAAACTACGACGGACGCCCGTTCGCTACGGTAGAAGAGATGAACCAGTACATCCTCGAGCGCTGGAACGCCAAGATCAACAACGGTGATACCGTCTATATCCTGGGCGATATGGCCATGCGGGGTAAGAACAATGCACTACTCGCGCTGGTTGCCCAGTTGAAGGGCAAGAAGATTTTGTTTCGCGGTAACCACGATGACCTGTCCGACTATCGCTATCAGCGGCTCTTTGAGGAAATCACTGACTACCGGGAGATTGCCGATTCCTTTGATGGAAAGACATACAAGCTCTGCTTGATGCACTATCCCATCCTGATGTGGAACGGCCAGCATCGCGGATCGATTCTTCTCTACGCCCATACTCATAATACTGTGGAAGAGGCATTCTTCCAGAAATGCGTCAAAGAGCTCAACGAGAACAAGAAACTGAATGTTCAACAAGGAAAGCCCATTCGCGCCATCAATGTCGGCTGCATGATGCCTTACATGGGCTACGAGCCGAGAACGCTGAAAGAAATCCTATCCGCGCATGAATAAGAAAGGAGTGCTGCCTGTGCTGCCAAAAGCACTGTTTTTGAGCACGATTGAGAAGATACGCCAGCAGGAGGCTCGTATTGATGAGTTCGATAAGGCCCTCAGTAAAATGTGCGATGGTTTTCCTGCCTTCGACAAGGACAATCTCTACCTGCTCGCACTGCGCGATTTGCTGAAGTACACTATGCAAGACCAGTATGACAATATCGGCTGGTGGTTATACGAAGCGCCGGATGCCGGTTACACCGTATCCTGGGAAGAAGCCGGCAAGGAAGTCTCTGTTGATTTGACTGAGGCCGGCGCCCTCTATGTAAAGAAGTCGGGATGCGAGTTTTTAATTTATAAACAAAATGACGATAATTTAAATCGAAACCAAAGAAAAATCGAATATAACAAAACGAATACTCAAAAATAGCAGGAAAGTGTGAACAAAGATCGCTGATTTTGTAAACGTTGGCACTCGTATATTGACATTGCTAAAAACGGGGTTATAATGAACACGATCTTAGGGAGAGGGATAAAGAGATCCCCCCCAAGAGATCAAATCAAATTATAAATACTCAAGCTCCGGACCGGGAGCTTCTCCCGGAACCGAGAGCGGGAATTGAATGGAGGAACAATTTATGTTACCCAGTATTTTTAGTGAGAACCTGTTTGATGATTTCTTTAATAGCGCAATGTTCCCGAAGGCCGAACATGAGCTGTACGGCAAGCATGCGAAGAACCTGATGAACACCGATGTGCGGGAGGTCGAGAACGGTTACGAGATCGACATGAACCTGCCCGGTTTTAAGAAGGACGAGGTAGAGATCCAGCTGCAGGACGGCTGCCTGACCGTCAGCGCCGCCAAGGGACTGGACAAGGACGAGGAGGATAAGAAGGGCCGTTATATCCGCCAGGAGCGTTACGCCGGTTCTCTCAGCCGCAGCTTCTATGTGGGCGAGGATGTGGAGCCTCAGGATGTGAAGGCCAAGTATGAGAACGGCGTTCTGAAGCTGTTCGTCCCCAAGGCCGAGGTCAAGCAGGTGCCTGCTCAGACCGCTATCGCCATTGAGTGACCAAATGGCCGGGGCCCGCAAGGACGGGGCCCGGCCGGTTTCTTTTAACGGCGGTCCTGCGTCGTATTTCCGTCCGGGTTCCGGGCGGGGATACGAAACAAGATCGAATGGATCGACGGGAGGAAAGTTGGATCCCCCTCTTTTTCCTTAGGAGGCATGATGTATGAATAAAACCGTTTCCCGCGTGCTGTGGATCGTGGCAGGTGTGCTGCTGATCGTGGCGGGTGGTGCGTGTATGCTCCATCCCGGCGCTGCCCTGAGCGGGCTGTCCTTCCTGTTAGGAATGGCCATGTTATTTTCCGGTGTGGTAGATATTATAATTTTTGCCACGGCGGGCAGCAGTATTTACGGTTCCGGATGGTTTTTGGTGGATGGCATCCTTACGGTGCTGCTGTCCATCTTCCTGCTGTGCAACCAGATGTTCACCATGATGACCCTGCCCTATATTCTGGGTATGTGGCTGTTGTTCTCCGGCATCACGAAATTTGTAAACTCCTTTGATCTGCGCCGGTTTGGAGTGCGGGGATGGGGCTGGGTGACAGCCTTCGGCCTGCTGATGGCGGCGGCTGGATTCCTCTCCTTTATGGACCCCTTGGCTGCGGCGGTGACGCTGTCCGTTCTGGCGGGGCTGTTCCTGATGATCCAGGGCGTGGTTTCCATCGCGTTCGGGTGTCTGTCCGGACGGTTCTGGATGTAAAGCTTAACAACAAAAATCCACGGTCGCACAGGCTGACTATCTTGTTGAAGAGGTTGCGCATAGAGATGCCTTGAAGGCAGTGCACGGCAGTCATGACTCATGGGAGGAAACACAATGAGTACGCAATATGAATTTATGAAACGACAGGTCGTTGAAGAAGTGGCTGCTCTTCAGGAAAAGCTAATCGCAATCCAGGCGGATTGCATCAACCGGATCAAAGAAATCCCCGTCACTTCTGACCTGGAGGACACCATGGATGAACTGCTTAATAAAATCTCAAATCAGTTCCTCTTTCAGATTGAGGAACCGGAAAGTGCGTCCGTCGTGATCGGCACAGCAAGAGCCGGCCATTTTTCCTGGAGAGTCGAGAACGGGTTTCGAGACATTTTCTCCGTAGAGCAGTGGCTCCGCGACAATCCCGAGTTCAGCATCTATGATGAATACGGTACAGCTATTACATGGGAGCAATTCAAAGAGGCTGTAGCCTGGTGTAATGGGTGAAAACTGTACTTGAAACGGTTTGTGCATTCTGACATATTGGGACTGCATTTTTTGTACAAGGAGTCGATGACCATGGAGTACAGGGGCCTTTATGTTTCTGCAACGCCAGATTGTGAGCCTAATGAAGGCGGATACTATTGTCAGGTATATGCCGACGAGGATTATGGCGACCAGATCGACGACTTTTGTATCCATCCAGATGAGCTTGAAGAGAATGATGATATTAAGCACTGGGGCAAGGTCAATATCGACGGCAGCTACCGATACTATGTTGAGAATGGTGTCATCTCTCCAGAAAACAGCGATATTTAACCACAAGTTGAATGACAAACCGAAAGAGTTGTGGTATAGTACAGTCAGAAACCAAGAACAAATCTCTACAGAAAGGACGCAGAACCATGAAGACTATTTCTTCCGCTATCTTCTATATGAGCGAATGGCAGGCTATCTTCCAGTGCGAGGAATATAGCTTTTGCGAAGCACGCCCATATCAAGATAAGCAGAAGAATATGATCGGATTGAGTACCTGTTGACCTGAAAGAATCGGTCTATCAGGATCTCCTTCTCTGAATTATTGAAGCCGCTTGTCTTGAGTGCAGACAAGCGGCTTTTTCATGCCCATGAGGCCAAATAATTCAGATAGGAGGTGTATTTGAGAATGAACATTCCAACGATCAACCTTGCTCGCACAGGCACCAATATTGTGATGCTTCGCAAAGCAGCGGGGCTGACGGTGCATGACCTACAAATGGCATTCGGCTTCAATTCCCCGCAGGCCATTTACAAGTGGCAAAACGGCACTGCGCTGCCGACTGTAGATAATCTTATCGCCCTTGCTGCACTGCTGCATGTGCGTATTGATGATATCCTCATTACCGATCACTCGGTTGCTTAATATGCAGGGAGAACTTCTCCCTGCCATACGGTCCGCTCGTCTAAATGGTTAGGACACAGCCCTTTCACGGCTGCAATGACCGGTTCGAGTCCGGCGCGGATCTCCATAATACTGGGATATTGCTAAGCGGCTAAGGCACCGGCCTTTGATGCCGGCCACTGTTGGTTTGAATCCAACTATCCCAGCCATGATACGGTACTCAAGAGGTTGAAGAGGACAGCCTGCAAAGCTGTTAATCGTCGGTTCGAATCCGACCCGTATCTCCATCTGGTGCCTTCGTCTAATTGGTTAGGACGCAAGCCTCTCAAGCTTGTAATGCTGGGTTCAAATCCCGCAGGCATCACCATCATCATACAGGGGTATAGTTTAACCGGAAGAACAGCGGTCCCCAAAACCGCCCGTGGGTGTTCGAGTCGCCCTATCCCTGCCAATATACTGGGGTGTCGCCAAATGGTCAAGGCACCGGTCTCTGACACCGGCATTTGTTGGTTCAAGTCCAGCCACCCCAGCCATATTTGGAGAGTGAACCCGGAAGGCCCGGGGACCGCCCGCTAAGCGGATCGTATCAGAAGTGATATCAGATTCGAGTTCTGCGCTCTCCGCCATATGGGTCAGTGCGCGTAGTTGGCGATCGCAGCGGTCTGTAAAACCGTGACATCTGAAACATCGTTGGTTCAATTCCAACCTGACCCACCAAAATAGAGGGGTACCCGTTTCTGGGTGCCCCTCTTTCATAATGGTCACATCATTGGCCGGGTGGTCGTAAAACAGTAAAATAAAAAAATGGTGAAAACCTTGAGTTTTCAAAGGGTGCGGCGTGACTTCGGTCACGCCGTTTCCTCTTTCATCAGCTCATTCAGCGGGATGAAGCCCAGCCCATCGTACTGGATGTGAATGTGCTGCACACGCTTCCCGCTGGATTTGTCCGGTGCGTCCACATAGATGGCGGACACCAGTTCCCGCAGAGCGTAGCCGTCCAGCTTATCGATGCCCACATACTTGTGCGCCGTCTGAATGAACTTCTCAACGTTTTCGTTCTGTCGTTCCTGTACTTCAATTTCCTGTCGCAAAGTTACGCACTCGGTCTCCAACTGCTTCTGCTCCGTTTCATAGGTCAGGCTCAGCATATCGAAGCGCTCATCACTCAGCCGTCCGCAGGCGTTGTCCTCGTAAATCCGGATGAACAGCCGTTTCAGTTCAGCGATGCGGTTTTCGTTCCGTTCCAGCCGTTTCCTTCGGATGTGGATCTGCTCACTGCTTTCCAGCCGGAGTTGTTCCTCCATCACTGCACGGAAATGTGCCTCATGCCGCAGAATGTAGCCCGTCACAGCCTGAATGTGTTTCAGGACTATGTGGCTGAGTACGGTTTCCCGGATGTAATGAGTACCGCACTTGTCCTTGTGCTTCTAATGGAGAGAACAGTCAAAGAACGCGCCCTCCGGTCGGTAATTGTTCGTCGCCCCGTAATACAGCTTCTCACCGCAGTCGGCACAGTACACCAGCCCGGAAAAGATGCTGCTTCGGCCTGTACGGGTCTTGCGATGCCGCTGCTGGCGCACCTGCTGTACCTTCTCAAACACGGCTTCCTCGATGATGGCCTCATGTGTATTGGGGAAGATGGCTTGCTTCTCAAGGGGATTGTCCCGCTGCTTCTTGTCCCAGATGGAGTTGGTATAGGTCTTGAAGTTCACCGTACAGCCCGTGTACTCCCGCCGTTCCAGAATCGCCACAACGGTACTGCTGTGCCAGTCGCAGGGGTCCTCCGGTTTCTTGTTTGGGGTCTTGATGCCCTGCAAGGCCCTGTATGCGCTGGGCGTTAGCACCTTGTCCGCTTTCAGTTGGTTGGCGATCTGCATGGGACCACGGCCCTTCATACACAGGTCGAAGATGCGTTTCACCACATCAGCGGCTACCGGGTCAACCACCCAGCGGCGGGGGTTCTCCAGGTCTTTTACATAGCCATAGGGCACATTGGTGGTCAGGGGTACGCCTCGCTCACCCTTGGCTTTCTGGACGGCTCTGATCTTGCGGCTGGTGTCCCGGGCATAGAACTCGTTGAACCAGTTTTTGATGCCCGCAAAATCGTTGTCCACACGGTTAGGGTCAATGGTGTCGTAGTTGTCGTTGATGGCGATGAAACGAACACCGTTCTGCGGAAAGGTGAAGTTGGTGTAAAGCCCGGTCAGCGCGGAGTTGCGGCCCAGTCTGGAAAGGTCTTTGGCGATCGCCACGGCCACCCGTCCCGCCTCGATTTCGGCCAGCATGGCCTGAAAGCCGGGACGGTCATAGGTCACACCGCTTACACCGTCATCCACGAAAAAGGTTGGGTTGGGGAAGTGATGCTCCCTGGCATACTGCAAAAGCATGGCCTTCTGAGACAAGATTTGTCAAGGTTATTTTCTCCCGCTGAATACAAATGTCCAACTTTACTGTGAATAGCTCAGATATAATAAACACAGAGCCGCAGAATGGCCAGGGTTGCCATCACCGCCGCAATGATTAGGATGGTGTTTCGGTTTTCTCCGGCCACTCCGATGTCAATCATACTGGCCAGGGCAGTAGGCAGCAGCATGGCTGTCACAGCGGAGAGCAGCATCAGCGCCAAGAGGGCGGCCACATGCTTTCCGCTGAGTTTTACACGGGAAAAAATCGTACCCATAGTTTTCCTTTCTGCTCGTCGTACTCGCATTTTAGCTTGACAGGGCAAATAGCAAATGATAGTATAAATGAAACGATAGTATCATAGATGCTATGAATATCACAGAAGCAGGCGTTGTCAATAGTCCGAGCGAAAGTGGAACAAATGACAATCCTTGTTTCAATGATACGCAATTAAAGGAGACGTTTCTTATGCGAAGGACAACGGCTACAACAGACTATCTGAAAGAATGTATGGGTACAGCGTTGCTGGAACTAATGAAAGAAAAACCCATTGAAAAAATCAGTATTGAGGAGATGACTGCCAAGGCAGATGTAGGTCGCTCCACTTATTTCCGTTATTTCAAAAGTAAAGATGAAGTTCTGTCTTTCAAAATCACATGTCTGTGGAAGCGCTTTTCCGACGAACACGGTGCTACCAACTTCGCCACTGGTAGTTATGACGGCATCAGGCTGTTTTTTGAATTTTGCCTTTCCACTCGTCCTATTTGTGATCTGCTCTACTCAGCTGATCGCCAATATGTGATTCTAAACTTCTATTTACAAGAAGCGGCATCCATTGTCGCTAATGCCGATGCCAAAACGCACTACTTTATCCAATTTATTACATATGGATTGTTTGGGCTTATGAATGCGTGGGTATTACGAGGCTATAAAGAAACCCCACAGGAAATGGCACAAATAGTTTGCGATTGGGAAGCATCTTCGGAGGAGAAATAACATAGAGGGGGGTAAACATATGGGAAAAATCATTCGACGCATTCTAACAATTATTCCAGCGGTGGCTTTACAATCGCTCTGGCTTTTGCTGTTGATGAAATGGCTGACCCCTTACGCACCGATTATTGTGTCACTGCTTTCCGTTGCAGCGTTTTTCTTGGTGGTATTTATTATTATAAAGAGAGATGAAACCGCTTATAAATTGCTTTGGCTGCTGGTTATTCTGTCACTACCTTTGGTAGGAGCGTTACTATATCTGCTCTTTGGAAATAAACGGACGGCCCGCCCTCTAAAAAGGCGCTTGCAGCAAGTTCAAAAGAGTTGCAATCCGCAGCCTCTTCCAATAAAAGAAGCGCCCTTTGACGGCGAAAAACGCATGGGGCAAACAGTGCGGTGGCTGGAAGAAAAAACGCAATATCCGATGTGTGCAGTTGAGCAGGTTCGTTACTATCCGTTGGGCGATAATATGTTCCCTGATATGCTTGCCGATTTGAAAAATGCAAGAAACTCGATTTACGTAGAATACTTCATTATTGAGCCGGGGCATATGTGGGACGCAATCGTGAACGAACTGGAAGTAAAAATGGAGCAGGGCGTTGATGTACGTGTGATATACGATGATCTTGGCAGTATTTCTTCGTTCAATTTCAGTAATGTCCGTGAACTGAAAAAGAAAGGCATTCCATGTATTCCTTTTAATCCTTTCCTTGCCTTAAAAGGAACTGCAAACTATCGCGATCATCGCAAAATGCTGATTATTGACAACGAAGTTGCTTATAGCGGAGGTATCAACTTATCAGATCGGTATATCAATTTGGAACATCCCTATGGACACTGGAAGGACACAGGCTTTCGGATTACTGGTGAGCCAGTAAAAAATTTTACCCATATGTTCTTGACCTTTTGGAACGCATTTTCGCTGGAAAAAGAAGCAGGACAGCTTGCAATGCCCACATATCCCAAAAGGTATCCTGCGCCGCCGCACACATTTGATGGTTATGTGCTTAGTTACTACGATTCGCCCCTTAACCATGAAGCTACCAGTAATCGGCTCTTTATTGACTTGCTTTCTCAAAGCACGGATTACGCATGGTTTTTTACACCGTATCTTATGCTTGGCGATGACTTGATGGATGCAATGATTTCCGCTGCTCAACGTGGTGTAGACGTGCGGATCATTATGCCCGGCATCCCTGATAAGAAGCTGATTTTCCGTATGTCTCGGAGCTTTTATCAGGTGTTGCTGACTGGCGGCATCAAGATTTATGAGTATACTCCCGGCTTCGTTCATGCAAAGAGCTTTGTATCAGACGACAAAGTTGCGACGATAGGAACTGTCAATCTGGACTACCGCAGTCTCTTTCTCCACTTTGAAAACAATTCGTTCTTTTATCGTTCCAGTATTATTGCAGCAATAAAGGACGATTTCATCGCTACACAGGCAAAATGTAAAGAGGTAAAGCCCTATGATATGAAACATTATTCGCGCCGCTGGGTCGTAGATGGTGTCCTTCGTATTTTCGCACCGCTATGTTGAGGTTTTTATGAAGCATTTTCTTATGTGTCTGCTATATATCGCGGCGTTAGGGGTTCTCTCCTTTGTAGTGGGGCGCTTGATCCCGAAGCATTGGTTTCACGCCGATCGTTTTCCTTGGGTCTGCCACCCGGCAGAGCAAAAACTATGGAAGCGGCTTCATGTTCGGAAATGGCAGGCAAAGATCCCCGATATGAGCCGCATATTCGTTAAAATCATGCCGGAAAAGAAACTGACAAAGGAAAACTATGAGAACTTGCCGCGCATGATAGAAGAAACTTGCGTGGCAGAGTGGACACATATTCTGTTGTCTATCGCCGGTCTTGGACTGCTGAAAATATGGTCCGGTGTTGGCGGGGTATGTATAACGATTATCTACATTGTGCTGGGTAATTTGCCGTTTATTGTTGTCCAGCGCTATAATCGCCCACGCCTGCAAAAGCTGTTTGCTATGCAGCAAAGGAAAAAATAGGAGATTCAAATGCAAACACTAATTCTAAGCTGCAACACTGGCGCAGGGCATAACTCCTGTGCGCAAGCAGTTCAGGAAGCCTACCACTCTCGCGGAGAAATCTGCAATATTACAGATTCTTTGCAGTTTATTTCAGAAAAAGCATCCACGTTTATTTCTAATTGGCATACCCGAATTTACCGCCATGCTCCAAGGCTTTTTGATGCTGGGTATCAGCGTGCGGAATCTCACGAAGATATTTTTTGTGAGGGAACGCCGATCTATAAGCTACTTTCCTCCGGCGCAGAGCGGATGTATCAATACATCCGCTCTGCAGGCTACGATAATATTATCTGTACTCATGTATTCCCAGCCTTGGCGTTGACAGAAATGCGCCGACAGCACCCATGCTTACAGCTTGTAACGAGCCACATTTCTACAGACTATACCTGCGCTCCCTGCACAGCGGATTCTGCGCTGGACTGGTATTTCATTCCGTCCACTTCGCTGTTAGGTGAGTTTGAACAATGTGGACTTCAACCTCAAAAGCTGATCGCCAGTGGAATCCCTGTGCGGCAGCAATTCTACCAGCGTGTGTCACAAGAAGCAGGAAAAGCCAACGCCGGAATCTCTCCTGCTCATCAGCATATTTTAATGATGTGCGGTAGCATGGGCTGCGGTCCAATGGAGGAGATTATATCGTATCTCTGCCCTTACCTCACAACAGAACAAGAACTTAGTGTTGTATGCGGCACAAATGATGATTTACGCAAAAAACTCCAAAAAAGGACAGAAAAGTATTCTCAAGTTCATGTTCTGGGAACCGTCAATAATGTGCCGCAGCTCATGCAAGCCTCAGACCTATTCCTGACAAAGCCCGGAGGTCTAAGTACATCTGAGGCAATGGCGGCAGAGTTACCAATGGTGCTTATCGATGCAGTGGCTGGCTGCGAGACACATAATCTGAATTTTTTTCTGCGTAATGGAATGGCCGTCACAGCCAATACGCCAAAAGCAATCGCAGACACCACAATAAAAACGCTAAATGCCCCAGTGCTTCTTTCTAAAATGCGCGCGGCAATGCGGTCGCAGACGGAATGTACGGCAGCCGATAAAATCTATGAATGGATATACAGTCATGCAAAGTAATCATATAAAGCCGGAAGTTAATTACCGTGAGTTCCGCATCCATAAACTTAATACACCTGAATTTTCTCACGTCAGGCTATTGCTTTACTGGCCAATTTTCGGCTTGCTGTTTTTGTTTCTTGAGCGGTTGCAACCGCAACGAAATTACTATCCCGTCTATTGTGGACTCGATGATATAATACCATTTTGTGAATGGGCGTTGATTCCGTATCTATTTTGGTTTGTCTTTCTAATCGGTACGTTGGTTTATACTTTTTTCGTCGATGTACCTGCATTTCGGCGTATGATGTATTTTGTGATAGTCACCTATACGATCACGGTTTTGATTTACCTGTTCTTTCCAACCTGCCAAAATTTGCGGCCAGAAGCATTTGTACGCAATAATCTACTTACACGCTTTATTGAATTATTCTATAGTTTCGATACCAATACAAATGTTTGCCCCTCACTTCATGTAATAGGCTCTGTTGCCGCGATGTTTGGGTTATGGGATTGCAAGGCGCTCCAAAGCGTCGGATGGAAAATCGCTGCTACATCAATCGCCGTGTGTATCAGTCTCTCCACCGTTTTTATGAAACAGCATTCTATCATGGATGTTCTCGCTGCATTGCCAGTCTGTTTCTTTGGTTGGTGGATTGCCTATAAGATACTCCCCAATAATAAAACAAACCGATTTCTTACGAGGATGTAATCATGGATAAATCCTACAAAAAGCCGCTTCTACTAATCACGTTTGGGGTGATCTTATTTGCGGCATTCAACAATCTAAACTATGTTGCCAACTTTCTAAAATCGTGTATTGGCTTGCTCGCTCCGATTTTATCAGGCCTTTTGCTGGCCTTTGTTCTGAGTGTACCCGTGCGCGGACTGGCAAAGAGGCTTCGACGAAAGCTGACTAAAGCTACAGATCGGCAAATAGACATGATAAGCCTGTTACTGACGCTGATATGTGTTATTGCGATTATTGCTCTTCTGTGTGTAATTGCGATTCCACAGCTCACTGCATCTGTAAAAAGCATTGCTGCTCTTGTTCAAGAAAAATGGCCTGACTGGGTCGGCTTATTGCAAAGATACGGCATTGACACAGAGAAACTGTCGGCACATTTTGCTGCGCTCGATTGGAAATCTATTCTGCAAAGCATTTCGAGCGAAATGAACACAGTGATTTCCTCAGTTGCCAATGTTGCTGGCTCTACGGTATCTGCGATTGCTGATGTTGCAATTTCACTTGTGATCACATTCTATGTGCTAATTGGATGGCGTGAATTGAGCAGTCAAAGCAAACGGGCACTGTATGCCTACTGTAAGGAATCCGTTGCAGATAGAATTTGCCATATTTCGAAACTTGCACATGACACCTATGCGAAGTTTCTTTCTGGTCAGTGTGTCGAGGTTATGATTCTTGGAACATTGATCTTTCTTTCGTTTTCTGTTGCAGGGATTCCATATGCGGGGCTAACAGCCGTTTTAACTGCCGCCTTTGCATTCGTTCCTTATATTGGAGGATTTCTCTCCTGCGCTTTCGGCATTTTATTTACTTTATTGGCGGCTCCGAACAAGGCGCTCCTATGCTTGATCGTCTATCAGGCAACTCAGTTTGTTGAAAATCAGTTCATCTATCCGCACGTCGTGGGAAACAGTGTAGGGCTATCCCCGTTCTGGACGTTGTTGGCGGTTTTGCTGGGCGGTAAACTGTTCGGTGTCCTTGGCATGATCTTCTTTATTCCGTTAATGGCTCTTGTATCTCAGCTTCTACACGAATCAATCGAACGGCGGCTGCATACCCGCAAACCGGAGCTGTCCAATGTACAAAGCAACTCAGACGAGAATACAGACATATCTCAATGATGTAGCAGGCGTTCGAATAGTTTGTGCGTTTATTGACGATAATCGTCTGGATGAACAGATCCGCCAGGCAGTTCTTTCATTGGAAACAAAATGGACAGAAAAAGAAATTGGTTTTCAGGTAGAATTGGAGGAAGTTAAATATACTGCGAATGAAGGACTTTTTATGCATATCTGGATAAATCTTTTAGATAATGCGATTAAGTTCAGCCCTTCAAAGGGGACAATTACGATGTTTCTGAAACAAGAACAGGATTCTGTTAAGTTCATTCTGGAAGATGAAGGACCAGGAATAGAGGATGATGTAAAATCCAGAATATTTGACAAGTTCTATCAGGTAGATGGATCTCATAAAGCAGAAGGAAATGGCCTAGGTCTTGCACTTGTAAAACGGATTGTAGATAGTGCCGGAGGAACAATCAAAGCAGAAAACCGTGAATATGGTGGATGCAGATTTGTTATAGAGCTGCCAAAGCAGAAAGATGAGATTATCTAGTTTTAAGATAAATTAGAAGATGGGAGTATTTATATGACATTTTATCAGGAGTTGCAGTTAAATCAGGCAGGTTCTAAAAACCTGTTGAAAAAGAGTGAAACACTAAAAGAAAAACTATATCATATGTGGGTATATCTGGTGAAGATAGCTGCTACAATGGCATTTTGTTTTTTCTTTGTTAGTATTTTCAGCATCCTATTTGGAAATGAGAACAGCATTGTAGGTGTAGTAGTCTTATTATGTCTCATGGTGTTTAGGAATGCGGATCTGGGGATCCACACCGGACAATCTACGATGCTTTTGGCTTTGTTCTTTGTAATTATGACTGTATGTCCGCATTTAGCAAATCAGTTTTCACCGGTATTGGGAATGCTGTTAAATATTGCGGCACTGGCTGTGTTGATTCTGTTCGGATGCCATAATCCATCCATGTTTAATCAATCTACATTGGTTCTTGGGTATCTGCTGCTATATGGTTATGATGTTACGGGAAAAAGCTATCAGATGCGATTAGTCGGAATGGCTTTAGGTGCAGCACTTACCTGCTTCGTATTTTATCGAAATCATAAAAACAGAACTTATAAAAGAAATCTGAAAGATCTGATACAAGAATTTGATATCACTTCTTCCAGAACAAAATGGCAGATATGTCAGATTTTATGCGTACCGATTGTCCTTTGCATTGCAGAACTTTGTAATATGCCACGTGCAATGTGGGCTGGTATTGCGGCCATGTCCGCGATTTTGCCATTTATGGAAGATATGCACTACAGAGTCCGTAAAAGGATTGTCGGAAATATTGCAGGTGTTATATGTTTTACAGTATTATATTTTCTGCTTCCTTCGTCAATCTATGCATATATAGGAATTCTTGGTGGAATCGGTGTAGGATTTTCAGCACAATATGGCTGGCAGGCAGTATTTAACACATTTGGTGCTTTAGCCATTGCTGCAGAGACTTATGGACTACAAGGAGCGGTTAGTCTTAGAGTGATTCAAAATGTTTTTGGTGTTGTGTTTGCTTTAGCATTTTGTGTTATATTTTATTGGTTTATGTCTAAAAAAAAGGAAAGTGATGTGACCGTACATGCAGAGTGAAGTGAATCAGAAAGAAAATTTGAATAGAATTATTACGGTTCCTAATCTTCTTTCTTTTTTTCGGCTTTGTCTGATTCCGGTAATTATATGGAGTTATTGTGTAAAGAAAAATCCTCTGTTAGCTGGTGAAATCTTATTGCTGTCTGGTCTTACGGATCTTGCTGATGGATATATCGCAAGAAGATTCCATAGGATTAGTAATTTAGGAAAAATACTTGATCCGGTGGCTGATAAGCTGACACAGGCAGCGATGTTAATCTGTCTGTTTACTCGTTTTCCGCATATGCTTCTTTTAATCGTAATAATGGCAGGTAAGGAGCTGTATATGGTAGTCAGTGGATGTCTTGTGATACGAAAGACAGGAAAAGTACATGGTGCAGACTGGCATGGAAAGATAGTAACCTTTTTATTATATGGAACTGCAGCGGTGCATATTATATGGTTCCAAATTACACCGATGGTATCAGATCTGTTGATTGGTTTGTGCGCTATAATGATGGTCATATCGGTCGCTCTGTATATTATCCAGAATACCAGGACTCTTAAGGGAGAGACTGTATAAGCAATTTTATATTGCAATGACTAGAAAAATATTTAGGAGAAGATAGATATAAACATTAAGTCAAACACACAAACTATGGAGTCTTTAGTCGGTTTAATAAAATTTTAGATAGAAAATAAATCATTCAATGTCATTTAGATAAGATTTTTTATGACAAAAAGACAGATTGCTTATCTGCCTCATAATGCAGTATAATGGTAACGAGGTTTATGCAACCCGATACATGAAATTCTTATTTCTCTTTGGACGGAGGTGGCATCTGGAGCATAAACTGAATATACTCGCGGAAAGAAAGTTTGCGGTTCCTGGTAAAATCACTTTCCGGATTACGGCAGAACATGGAGTGAATTTCATCGAGTTCTGTGATGCAGTTGTCGAGTGTGGATTTTAAATTAGATAAGAAAAAATCAGCCATAATGAGCCTCCTTGAAATATGTTTATAATCAAGGCTTACGCAACATATATTGGCTTACTTGTCAACTGTTTTTTGTAATATTTTTAAAGTTTTTAGGTATAAAAACAGTGGCTTTCTATGACAGAAAACCACTAAAATGATGCTTAACTGAATGGCATTGCTTTATCACCACTTTGAAAATGGTTGTTTTATGGCGGATAGTCAGACAGTTTTGGATATAAGAGATGATCTTGGAGCAACAATGAATGAATGCAGGGAAGTGACCGAAAAGTACCGCACAGGACGGAGTGCATATTTACGGATCGGACAGTTGTTTATGAGATTGTTTGCAGGACTATTATAGCAGAAAGAAGAGGTGTTCGATATGTGTACAGCAGCAACTTACAAAACAAAAGATTTTTATATGGGCAGAACGCTTGATTATGAATTTTCCTATGGGGAACAGATCACGATAACGCCAAGAAATTACGAATTTGATTTCCGGTTTGCCGGGAAGATAAAAAGCCATTATGCTTTGATCGGAATGGCATTTGTTGCAGGAGGTTATCCGCTTTATTATGATGCTGTTAATGAAAAAGGCCTTGGAATGGCAGGTCTTAATTTTGTCGGCAATGCGGCATATGAAGAAGCTTTGCCGGAAGATGAAACAGAAGTCAGCCAGGTGGCACAGTTCGAGTTCATCCCATGGATCCTTACACAGTGTGCTACTGTAGCAGAGGCGAGAGAGAAGCTGGCAGCAATGAGACTGACAGGCACAGCATTCAGTGAACAGCTGCCGACAGCACAGCTTCACTGGATCATTGCAGACAAAGACTCCTGTATCGTTGTTGAGTCTATGAAAGATGGGCTGCATGTATATGATAATCCGGTAGGAGTGCTTACCAATAATCCACCATTCCCGAGTCAGATGTTTGCACTGAATAATTATGCCGGAGTATCCAGAAAACAGCCGGAGAGTACTTTTGCAGGAGTATTACAGCTTGATGCATATAGCAGAGGAATGGGTGGAATGGGAATACCTGGAGATCTTTCCAGCCAGTCAAGATTTGTGAAAGTTGCCTTTACAAAATTAAATTCGATCTCCGGTGAAGAAGAGGATGAGAGTGTAAGCCAGTTCTTCCATATCTTAGGATCCGTAGATCAGCAGCGTGGATGCTGTGAGGTGACAGAAGGCAAATATGAGATCACGATATACACGTCCTGTTGTAATACAGCAAAAGGTATTTATTATTATACGACTTATGATAATCATCAGATCACAGCGGTTGACATGCATGCGGAAAATCTGGATTCAGATCAGCTGATCTGTTATCCGCTTCTGTCCAAGGGCGAAGTCAGATGGCAGAATAAATAATACGAAAATGCACGGAGAAAGCATAACGCAGAACAACAGGAGGACAATATCGAGATTGTATGGAATGCAGATGTTAGGTTGATAATTGTGCAAGCACCGCCTGCACAATTTGTGCAACAAAAAAGAGGAGCCAGTCCAGACTCCTCAAAGGTACGTTATTTCAAAAAGTTGCTCTTGTGTTCCAGCGCGTGCAGATTATGATAGTCCTCATAAATAAGTCAATTTTGCAGATAAAATTAGCAACTCAGGAAAAAATGATTTGCTTGGAGAAATCGAAACGATAAGCTGAGATAATGGTTTCTCTTCTTTAGTGAGCCTATGAAATGACGAAATGTGGCTCGCCACATCAAACAGCCGATAAAATGACAAAACAACTCGGCCATGCAGCCAAAACACTCCGGCTATCCGACAAAACAGCCCGGCTTTTTTTCGTCAAATCAGGTCGGCTTTAACAAAAAGGTTGCCTCACATTATTGCGTGAGGCAACCTTTTCGTTATTCAATATGGTCGTTGATCCAATACCGAAGCTCCGTTTCGTCCTTTGTGCCATCCGCGATACCAATGAACATATCGGCCAGCTCATTCTGCTCCAATTGGAACTGATATCCATTCCATTTGAGTAGCAGTTGCGTGACCATGGCGCCAATTCGCTTATTGCCATCGATAAATGCGTGATTGGACGCTAACCCAAACCCAATACGAGCGATTTTCTCTATGTCAGTTGGAAAAAGATCTTCTCCTCCAAATGATTGAAGGGGTGCGGCAATAGCCGCTTCTAATCCAGCACGATCACGCAGACCATCAATGCCACCAGAAACTTGAATGATACGGCTATGAATCGCTACGACATCTTCTGCTGTAACCCAAATCATTCTGCCATCCTCTTATAGTCAGAAGCGAACTCGCTCAATAGTTGATCGGTGTCCGCCAGCATTTTTTCGCGGCTCACAGCTGTTACAGGCTCCTGAATCGTGACAGCAAAAGGCATGCCTTTTGCTCGAACAAAGGCATTGGCAAAAATATTAAAGGCAGTAGAAGTTGACATGCCCAGTGCATCACAGATGGCTGCCATTTGCGCTTTCACTTCAGAATCAATGCGAAAAGTCATGTTGGAATCCATGTTCAAGCCTCCTTTGCACTACAATAATACTACATAATATGTGCATTGTCAATCCGGTCGTTTCTTGATGATGGTCGGATGCGGCTGATCCAAAGGGAATTGATTATTCGACATAGTTCGATTATATCACAGAACGGCGACAACAGTGTGGCGCGGTTTTCCGTTTTTGCTCATTATGATCGATTTGTTGCATTTTCGACCGATAATCCGTAAGACTTACCAGAATGGAGGTATGTCTATGTATCCGCGCACGATTATTGACTCACTACCGGCAGTTCCTAACAGAGATCAACTCACGCATAAAGATCTACACGCACATTTCAGCACTGGTCAATCGATTCTTCTTTCTGGTTCTGGGAGAGATAAGAAGTACGGGTACCGCAATGGTATCCAGACGGATCTTGGAGACATCAGGAACGATGTCTGGCGCGATTTGGTGCGTGAGCTCATTGTCCGGAGCCACGAAGAAGACTTGTTCGATAAACTCCTGGAGTGGGAGAAGGAGCACACCTATTGGTTAAAGACGAAAGCAGAACTGGAGCATTACACGCTTGAGCTCTACGCTGCAAGGATCTTTGACAACCCGAAATGGGTTGACTATGAAGCTTTTGCCAAGCACTATGGCTACCAGCCGCAGTCCTATGAGGGGTAAACAACTCAATGCATCGGATATACATGAAAACGGCAATGCCACATTGTGGCACTGCCGTTTTCTTATTGCCTTTTTTCAGTTCACGGTCTATTGACTACGCCAACAAAGAGTGGAAGTCCATCTGCACCAGTAATGGCGAATAAGAACGGTCGATCCAATACGAAGTCCATTTCCTCTTCAGGTGGCGCCGCAGCACCAGCCATCATCATGACGGTATATGCCGCTGCGGTAACCCCCTCTTCATCGATGGCAACGCGGGCTGCATGGTCGGCTTTGGAAAGGAATATCTCTGCAACTTTCGAAGTCATGGGACTGAAATCGGCCACCGTGGCATCGAATACACCGGTAATACCCAGCGCATTCAGGCCATCACGCAGGTCAAGATCAGAGACAACATCAAATTTGGGAACGGATATATTCACGATCAGGTGCTTGCTGTTCTCCCAGTTTCCATTGCTGTTTAGGAACTCCATCGTTTGCTCATCGGCAAGCAGATCATCCATAGCCACGCCATCATCAGGCAGGAGGAACCACATTTTGCCGCTGCCCTCCAGGCTCAGAGCAACAGCGCCGAACTGATCTGCCCAGTAATAGGTGTTGCTGCCGCCCTTGTGCATGAAGTCGCACTCCACGGTCTCTCCATCAGCACTGAACAGATGGAACAGGCCCTTTTCCGTTCCGGCCTCATTGAACTCACTGTGCCACTTGGCTCGGTAGTAGATGGTAGAGGCCAAAGCCATAACGGTCTCGGGGTCCATCGACAGACCATCGGCCTGCGCTTCCAGCAGTCCTCCGGTCTGCTCATTGATCCAGTCCCGCAAGGCCTGATTAAATTCCTCGCTGCCCATCTCACCACGGAAGGAGGACGCATAGTAATTCTTTGCCAGACTGTCCATTGTGGACTGGTTGAAATTTACGGACTCATTCAGCCACAGGGAGTTTGCCAGAATGCTTGTCACGGCGCCGTCATTGCTGTAATTGGCGTTCCAAACACTGGCTGCCTGGGAGCGCAGAGCCTCAATGCTTTCACTTCCTAGAAGGTCAAGGATCTGCTGGCGGCTTTCACTGTCCGTCACCTCTGCCAGCATGGCGAGGGCCATGTAAACACTCAGAGGAGAGTATACCTTGTTCTCCCCGTTGGAATTGCTGAGAAACTCTCGGATTGAACTGGCGAAGAACGGTTCCAGACCGTCTGCATAGCCTTCCGGCTGACTGCGTTGGGCCTTTCTGTCCGACTGCCAGGCGTCATAGACCACATCAAAGCCATCGCTGTCAAACTCACCGGTCTTTTCATCAAAATACTCCATCTCGTTTGGGTAGGGAGCCATCTCCGGATAGCTAGCCAGTGCCAGAGCATAGGCCGATGCGGAGTTGTTTGGTTTCTTTTCGTCCATATTGGTATCTCCTGCGCAGCCTACCATAGAAATCAGGCAAGCCGCTGCGAGGCATAGCGCTACAATTCGTTTCATACTGCGTACCCTCCTTAGTCTACGATGGTGTCTGTGCAGATTACCTGCGTTATGATTTCCATAGCAGTCTCGCCGTAGCGTGACCACCAGCTATTTACACCCTGGGTCGTTGCCACAAAGTTGCCTTTGCTGGCAGGGTAACTGATAAAGTTCCAGATAGCACCGCCATCGTAGGTGCCCATGGAACCATTTCCAAATTCCTTCATTGACAATCCGGTGCCACAGACGCCGAATGTAGGCCAATATTGGAAATCGATCCATCCATCTTCACCAGCGGGTCGGAAACTGACGCCATAGCTCATGCCATCGGCACTGTATTCCTCAACCTTGTATTCCCAACCAGAAAGAAGCGGCACACTGACGCCAAATCCGCCGTGTTCGTAGGAAACATTACTTGTGTCAGCGGCGTCCACGAGATCAAAGCCTGCATAATAGGTTTTGGTGTCATAATCACCGGTACCCCGGAAATCCATAACCGATTTGCTGATCCGGTAGGAACCTGCGGGAAGCTCTCCGTACAGGCGGCTCCAATTCACTTCCCATTCTGTTTCCGCATTGTTAGGGATCATCCATGCTTCTGACGTCCAGGCAAGCTCATACTCCATAGGAAGCAGCTCGACCGCAACCCACTCGCCATCCTGCAGCATTTCGAGTCCGTAGTAACTGCCGGTCTGCAGCTCACCGGTTGGTTCTCCATCTTGCTGCGTACAAACAATGGTCAATCCAGACGGGGTAATATTCTTTGCAGTAAGCTTCACTCCCCAGGGATCCTGATAGGCGCTTATCGACGGAGTACGACTGATACCAACAAGACCGGATATTGCCGGAGTGCGTTCGCTCTGTTTTCCATTGATCCAAACCTTGTCGGTGGCCTTGATCACATCGCCCATCTGCACTTCAAGGAATAGATGCCACTGAGCCATATCCTCTGTTCCTGCCTCAGGGACCTTACGGTCAATCGTAATGTCCCACCCATCCAATGCACCGTTCTCAATACGGTGACGACGCACATCTGTAATCTCATGCCGAATTGATCCGCTGCCTTCCTGCAGTACGATCAGAACAAGATTCTGCCGTTCAAAATAGGCGTTATCGTATTTGTCGCAGGCATCCAAAAAGCCGATTGTGCTGTCGGAGTAGACTGTCTCTCTTCGTTCCAGACTATAAATGTCCTTGTATGCCTCGTAATAGGCTTCCAATTCCGCTCTGGAACTGATCACGGTGTGGTAAGGATAGCCATCTTCAGGTCCGCCATTGGTCCGGATGTACTGCGCCTCAAAAGCGTATGCTCCCGGTTCAGGCGTCACGGAATCTGGATCAGCTTCATTTCCTACAATGGTCCATCCGAGTTCCGTAAGCTCTTCTATGACCTGTTCCGGAATATCGGCCTGCGTACCGTCTTCCAATTTCACACACCAATACGCACCGGTCCTGCCTGGATAGGTATCCGCAATCCCATCGTGGAAGATCAAAATCTTATCGCCGGTCCCCAAGCCAGAGAACAGACCTTCCTTATCCTTTCGGTTGCTCATGATAATGGGTGAGTTTCCGTCGATGAACATATACGATCCGTTGTCCGCTACTAAGCAGCGTCCGACAGAGAAACTCATGGAGTGATTTATCATATACCAAAGGCCACCCGCACAAAGTAGCAGTATGACTCCTATCACACAGAGGGGAATAACCCATTTCTTTTTCTGTTTCATATCAGCAGCCTCCTTTTCATATCAGCCATGAATCCCTTATTGATATAGACGCAAAAATAGGGAAAATGTTCCCTTGTGATGCGATTTAGAGAGTTGCCGGAACAAGTGAGTAGCATAATCGAAGTCAAAGGCAACCTCACGATCGTCACTTTGCTTCATCACTCATTATACGACCATCGACAAAACCCTACAACCCACCTAAGTTCCTGTGCATACCAAAACGGCAATACCTGCTTGGTATTGCCGTTTTGGTATTAACTCTTCAGCTGTCTATCCTTTGCAAAGGCCATCAGCGCCTCATGCTCGTTGGGGATCTGCTCATCCAAGACTGCATCCAGGCATTCCTGCAGCACACGGCCAATGGTCGGTCCCTGAAAGCCCAATGTCATCATATCATGTCCATTAACTGCCAAGTCCTTGAGTGTGAAGCAGCTCTCTTCCTGCAGGATCTCATTGATCATTTGCGATACTTCCTCAAAGATTGCGATCCGGTGTCTGCAGATGGCCGATTGACCAAGCGTATCTGCCTTGTGCAGCTCGATCAGTTGCCGGGTAGCATCCTCACCGTGCTTGCTCAAAAGCCGTTTGATTGGCTTCCTGTCGGCCGTGATGGGCATGTCATGATAGCGAACGAGTCTTACAATTTGTTCTTTGCTGGCGTTATCGAAGCGAAGTCTACTGAGGATACTCTCCGCCATTGAAGTACTCTGATCCGAGTGCCCGAAGAAGTGGCCAATGCCATCCTCGGCGAGCGAGAAACAGGAAGGCTTCCCAATGTCATGCAGCAGGGCTGCCCAACGAAGCACCGGTTCAGGGGTGATACTTTCAATGACCGCGATGGTATGGTCCCAGACATCCTTGTCATGATGTGGATTATGCTGCGGAAAGCCAAACATGGGTGTGAGCTCCGGGATCGGGACGGCCAGCACATCGGCGAAGTCCCGCAGAACACCTGCCGCGCCCTGAGCGCAGAGCATTTTGGTAAGCTCAACCAGAATGCGCTCCGCAGCGATACCTTTGAGCAAGTGCTTGTTCCTGTGGATGGCCGCTGCCGTGGCAGCTTCGATCGTCATGCCATACACGGAGGCGAAGCGAAGGGCTCTGAGCATTCTCAGGCCATCTTCCTGGAATCTCCGATCTGGATCTCCCACGCAGCGGACAAGGTCGCCGGCAATGTCCGCCTTGCCTCCTACGAAGTCAACAACACCTGTCCTGGGGTTGTAGGCCAGAGCGTTCATGGTGAAGTCCCGGCGCTCAAGATCGTCCTTCAGGCTGCGGGTAAAGCTGACTGAGTCCGGATGCCGATGGTCGGAGTAGTCCCCGTCAACGCGATAGGTCGTGATTTCTAGAGGCTCTTGGTCGATCACAACAGTTACAGTCCCATGCTTCAAGCCAGTCTCAATCAGGTGGTAGCCTGTAAAGATCTCCTCCACCTGCTCTGGGAGCGCGTTGGTGGTGATGTCCCAATCCTTCGCAGGACTGTTGTCACGCACATAATCACGCACTGCGCCACCAACAAGGTACGCCTCATAGCCGGCCGCTTCAAGCATCTCAAATGCTGTATTCACTTGTGGTGGCAATTTCATCATAAGATCACATCTCCAGTGCGGCGAGGAACAGCGCATTGAGTTCCTCCCAGTCCTTCGTGATTTCTCTCGGATACTGCTCCACCAGAGCACGCACCTCTGCAATGCTCCGATCCATGTAAGCGTTGAGGATATCGATTCTCGGGATCATCTTCACCTCAGGGGAGTTCATCTTCAGATCAAGCAGCTTCGCAACGGTTTTCTCCAGGTAGTCCGGAAGCTGGCTCGCCGCCAGTTCAGAAAAGAGCATTGGGGGCGGAGTACCTTTTTCAAGGATCCACCGGCAAGCAAGGATTGGCCGCAGTACATAGAAGTACTTCTTGGCCTTCACCATGTCGCCGCGCAGGTATTCTCGATAGTTTCCTTCCGCCATCTGCAGATAGTGCCAAAGGCCATTCTTGGACGAGAAGTAGCGCCGCATGACGGGCTTAAACGCCTCAGTGAAGTCAGTGGTCTGATACACGATGGGAGAGGAAAACCACTCAAATACGGTGGGGTTGGATTTATGGAGCAACTTCAGTGTCTTGTCCACATCCCAACCGTTGATGTCCAGAACACCATTGATGGGCAGCTCGATCACATCACGGACCCGGTTGAGCCTGAGATAGCTCTCTCTGGGGCGCACATAAATGAAGCGCACATCATAGTCGCTGTCCGGAGAAGCAAAGCCCCAAGCACGGCTACCGGACTCCACGGCCAAAAGGATGCGGCAGTTCTCCCGCTGCTCGATTTCATGAAGCTTTTCTTTGATCAATGCTTCCACGGTCAACACCGCCTTTCATCATTGTATTTCAGTCTGCTGCCTTAAAGTTATAGACAGGACGGATCCGCTCAATAATCTCCGCAGTAGGGCCGATTTGAGCGACGATCTCCTCCATGCTCTTATAGGCCATGGGAGACTCGTCCAGCGTGTCGGGCACAACACAGGTGGTGTAGATACCCTCCATTTCCTTCTGGAACTCCTCCATGGACAGAGCATTGAAGGCCGCCTTGCGGCTCATCAGCCGGCCGGCGCCATGAGGTGCGGAGCAATTCCAATCCTCGTTGCCCTTGCCGCTGCAGATCAGGCTACCGTCACGCATGTTGATGGGGATCAGCAGCTTCTCGCCGGCCTTGGCGGAGACAGAGCCCTTACGCAGGATCATGGCGTCCGTATCAATATAGTTGTGGATGGTGGTGAAGGTCTCCACCGCCGTGAAGCCCATGCCAGTCATGATAACATCCACCATGGCCTTGCGGTTGAGCATGGCGAACTGCTGTGTCAGCTTCATATCGTGGATATAGTCCTCGAACAGCTTACCCTCCACATAGGCCAGATCTTTGGGGATATTCAGCTCGTGCTCCTTCTTGAGCGCCTTGATGGTCTTCTGGATCTCCTGGAACCGGCCCTCGGCCTTCAGCTGGTCAATGGCGGCTTGAACTTGATACTGGGCGCCGCCCCAAAGGGCACGCCGACCCTCATTCTGGTAGTGCTCAGCCACCTCGGTGCCCAGATGACGGCTGCCAGAGTGGACCACCAGGAACAACCGGCCATCCTCCGCGCGATCCACCTCAATGAAGTGGTTGCCGCCACCCAAAGAGCCGATGCTGCGCATGGCCCGGTTGAGATTGACTTGATCTGTGCAGCGGAGGTGAGTCAGATCGATCTCAGCGTTCAGTGCATGAGGAATGTCTCGAACCTCACGGCCATAGGGGATCTCCCTGCGGATTAGGGCGTCCAGCTTCTCAAAGTCGACCTCCCGCTCACGAAGCTCAACAGTCTCCATACCGCAGCCGATATCGACGCCAACCATACCGGGCACGATCTTGTCCTGGATGGTCATGGTGGTACCGATGGTACAGCCCTTGCCAGCGTGGACATCGGGCATGATCCGGATCTTGCAGCCGGCAAACTCGGCCTGATCGCAAACGGTCTGGATCTGCTTGCGGGCTGCCTCCTCCAACTCGGGGGTGTAACAGACCGCAGTATTATATAAACCTTGAATCGTAATCATAACGATCTCCCTTTCCTTCATACTCTTTATTTTACGGTTCATCTCTGCCAACAGCAACACTTTTGTTGGGAAAGAAAAAGCAGGAGGCGATAACATACCTGCTATCACCTCCTGCGTCAGCTCTATTATGCCACGATCGCCGCGTAACGCTCGGAACCCAGAACATCCATCATGAAGGCATAGGGGGAAAGAATGCCGGCTTTCAGCATGGAGAAGATTCGGGGATTACAGCCGGATACCAGCGCAACGCCCTGGTCGTTGATCTTGACGGGCTGCTGCTGATTACGGCTTGCCACATTCCAGAACATCACCTCGGGCAGCTGGTAGCCATGTTCCTCGAAGAGCCGCTGCGCATACTCGAAGTTGGTCAAGGAGCAATCTTCAGTACAGTAGTCGAACTCCATATCGGAGATAATGAAGATCTTGGCAGGCATATCCTTCTGGGGCACACGGTTCTTCACGGCAGTCTTGAGGATCAACTCAAACACACGCTGGATATTGGTGTTGGCGACCTCGTTGAACTGGTGACAGTACCGCACCTTTTCGTAGATATCCTTGCCCTTAATCTCCACCAGCTTGGGATTCTCAGAGAATGTGATGAAGTGGTTTTGGAATGCGCCGGTGTTGAGCTCGGCATAGTAGATACCAAGAGACAGCGCCACAGTAGCGGGGATGGGATCAGCACCACCGTACATGGAGCCGGAGCCATCAATGACGACCAGAGCGTTCTCACCGCCAGTGAAATCCTCCTGTGTCTTCCATGTTGCGTCAATGGCCTTGCGCTCCTGATCGGAGATATCGCCGCGACCGAAGAAGGGCTTGATCATCTCATAGGGCGTCAGGGTGCCAGTGTGGAGCTGCTCCGTACCCTCGGCGACACGGCTCATGAATTCATCATAGCGGTCTCCATCATTTCGCATGAAGGCCTTACGATACTTGAACATGGCCTTGGAGGGCTGCTTGGAGTAATCGAAGGTGTAGTCTTTTTCGCGCAGGTTGTTCTCGATGATGCTGATCTTGGTGCGCAGGGCGCTCAGCGTTTTGCGGTACTGGGCGTCGTTCATACCCATCGCACGGGCAATTCGCTTCGCCTGCCGGATCACATCTTCGTTGGAGGCATTGACGGAGGGGAGCCACTTGGCCAGCAGGGACACGGACTCGCCGGCCTCCAGAGCGGCAAAGTCAGCTGCCAGCTGTTTTTTGATCAGATGCAGCACCTTGCCTTCGCATGTGGTGCCCATCAGGACCAGCAGGTCATCGTAGCGTCCATACTCTGCAATGTACTGGATGTTCTTCTCCAGGGATTGCGGCTCGTTGTCGGCCAGCCACTTCAGAATGGTACGGAAGACACGGCGCTCGCCGATACCGCCACGAATATCTCTCGCAAAGAACAGGGTCTTCATGGCCAGATCAGCGTCTTCGGCATAGGCGCGGAGGAAGCGATTCGTGATCTCCTCGTCACGCTCTCTGCGCAGGGCGCCGATCGTAGCGAACAGATCCAGACATTCAGACTGGGTGGAACGATATGTAACTGCGCCATTTTCCGTATGGGTCATATTTGCTTCTTTCTTTAGAAACTTCAGCATGGAAATCACTCCTCCGTGATGAATTGGTTATACAAGGCACCATCAGGGATTTGAACCCGAAAGTACGATTTCTAGTCGTAGTTGTTACCAAGAATTGCTGTTGGTGCCTTTCACAAGATGCCTGACATATCGCAAGTCCTAAGCCGCCAGTTGACCGGCGCCCTGACCTCTGCATCGGATCGGATTCAAGACCGTTGGGTGTTGCTGTGGGCATCTTTATTGATAAAACAAGGCACCATGTGAAGTGGGAATCGAACCCACGAACGACGGGTATGAACCGCCTGCTATAACCATCTTAGCTATTCAATCTTTGCTGTTGGTGCCTTTTTGTCTAAGGAGTGAATACATCATCCGGGTGGGGCTCGAACCCACGACACAGAGATTGGGGTCTCCCGTTCTACCATCTGAACTACCGGAGATGTATTCGACAAGACGCTGTCCTTTATCATCATAAAGGGGGTCTCACCCTTTGTCGGCCTGCCCCGAAAGCAGGTGCTCCTTCGTTGAGCTAATGTTAATAGATAATGCTGTTAGCGTCTTTTACAAAGCGCATTCTTTATTCCGGAGAGGTTACTACGCCAGACCAGAACAGCGTCTATGATTAAAAGTCATATGCATGGGTTTGCTGTATGCGCTTTTCGTGATTTAAGAATACTGCCTGTTCAGAGGAAAAACACGGAAAAAAAGTTGCGAACTCAAGAGCAACTACCTAAAAGTCTGCGAAAAATTGGTTCAAACCCATTCCAGACCGCAGTTGGCAAGGAGCTGTTCTTTCATTTGGACACCTCCTGTGGTAAAATGAGGCCATAAACTGCAGGAGGTGGATTTCGTGGCATATAGTGAGTTGGTCAAGAGTTTTGAGCGTATCCGGAGCTACATGCGCGAATTCTATGTCTATGGGTTTAAGAGTCGGGAAGAGTACAGCATCAAGAGTGCCCGCAGCTACGATAATGAGCGGCGAAGAATTGAGAGTTGGATCGGCGACTTTATGTCCTTCCATCAGGACACATCCGGCAAGAATGTATTCATCTCGGTTGACAGCAGGCGGATCCCACACAACCCGCTCCACAAGGCTTTTAAAGCCAAAAGCTTTACCGATAAGGACATCACCCTCCACTTCTATGTGATGGACCTGCTGGCCGATGGCAGCGCGCTTTCTTCCAGAGAGATTGTCGATTGCATCAATGATGACTATCTCTCTCATTTCAGCGGCGCCTTCTCTCCAGACGAATCCACCGTGCGGAAAAAGCTCAAGGAATATGAGGCGCTTGGTCTGCTAAGCTCCGAGAAATGCGGTCGTGAGGTACTCTACCGGAGAACGGATGATAACACCGTTGATTTGAATACCTGGGCAGACGCCCTATCCTTTTTCTCCGAGGAGGATCCACTCGGGGTGATTGGCTCCTTCTTGATCGATAAATTGGAAAAACCTTCTGATAGCTTCCGATTCAAACATCACTACATGCTCCACGCCCTGGACAGTGATGTCCTCTGTGATCTGTTGGCGGCAATCGATGAAAAAAGAGCTGCGGAACTGACCGTCAGGAGCCTGCGGAGTGGCCGCGACTATCAAAGGACGGTTTGTCCTCTGAAGATCTATGTCAGCACCCAGTCCGGGCGCCAGTATCTGCTCGGCTACCATTACCGGGGGCGGCACTTATCTTTCTTCCGGTTGGATGCCATCAAAAAGGTCACGATTGGGAATGTCGAGAAACACTACAGCAAGTACTTAGGGTACCAGGAGAAGTTTGACCAGCACCTTTGGGGTGTCTCAACGGGTCCCGACCATAATTTGGATCATATTGAAATGACGGTCCATTTTGACCCGGGCGAGGAATTCGTGCTGCACCGCCTGGAGCGCGAGAAGCGCCATGGTACAGTCGAACTATTGGACTCACAGACTTGCAGGTTTTCAGCCGATGTCTATGATGCCTCAGAGATACTGCCCTGGCTGCGCACCTTCATCGGCCGCATTGTAGATCTCAAATGCTCCAGCCAGTATGTTTTGGATATGTTCCAAGAAGATTTGGCTCGGATGGACGCTCTGTACGGAGGTGGCAACGATGTTATTCAGTGAGATCTACGGAAGCTATTTCAATGTCGTCGCAGCTGTCCTTTCCGAAGCATCCGATGGGAAGTTGACAGATCGAAGAATGACCGAGCTTGTCCGGGAAAAGGCTTTCGCGGAAAGCGCGCTTGCAATTCCGGCAGCGCTGAAATCCGGAACCTGGCCTTTACTCGATCAGGAGTATCATTCCATACTTCACCACAAGCCAACCATGCCTTTGACAATGCTCCAAAAGAGATGGCTCAAAGCGCTGCTGTCTGATCCCAGAATCGCTCTGTTTGATCCGGACACGACCGGGCTGGAAGATGTTGATCCGCTGTATGCTCAGGACACCTTCATTCTCTTTGACCAGTACGCGGACGGAGATCCGTATGGGGATCCCGCCTACATAGCTTGCTTCCAAACAGCACTGAAGGCAATTCGAAAGAAGAGAAAACTGCGTATCCGGTTCCGTGGCCATACCGGCGCCCGCCATTCGATCGAGTGTATACCTTACCGCCTGGAATATTCCGCCAAGGACGATAAGTTCAGGTTACTGGCAACCGGCAAGCGACGGCTCAACACGATCAATATGGCTCGTGTGCGTTCATGCGAGTTGCTGGATGCCTATGATCCCAAATCCATCACGCTGCCTCAGGAAAATTCCGAAGAGCTTGTAATGCTGCTTCATGACGAGCGCAACGGGCTGGAACGTGTGCTGCTACACTTCTCCCATTTTGAAAAAGAGACTCAGAAGTTGGCCGATCGGCTCTATCAGATCAGGCTCCGTTACGACAAGGACGATGAGACCGAGCTGCTTATTAGGGTGCTGTCCTTCGGCCCGGTGCTGGAAGTCATTGAACCAAGCGCTTTTGTCACGCTGATGAGAAAGCGGATTGCCGTTCAGAAACAGCGCTTCTGCCAATAATTCTCCTAAGCACAGAAAAAACCATCATTCGTCAGAAAGGCTGCACGAGAAATGACTGATAACGAAACCAATTTGACCTTACTGAATGTGAATCAGATTGTGAGCCTATTGTCCCGGGCCTATATCAAGCTCATCAAAAACGGTACCCCACTAAAATCTTTTCCCTCCGTGATGCTGTGGGGGCCTCCGGGTATCGGCAAATCCCAGGGTGTTCGTGAGATAGCGTGCAACATCCAGGCTAAGACCGGAAAAAAGGTTTCCATCACAGATGTACGCCTGTTGCTATTCAACCCGGTAGATCTCAGAGGCATCCCGACGACCAACGCGGATAAAACCCTATCGGTGTGGCTGAAGCCTCAGATTTTCCAGATGGATGAAAGTGAAGATGTGATCAACATCCTCTTCCTAGACGAGATCACCGCCGCACCGCAGTCGGTGCAGGCCGCTGCCTATCAGATCACGCTGGATCGCGTTATTGGTGAGCATAAGCTGCCGGAGAACTGTATCGTCATTGCCGCTGGCAACCGCGTTACCGATAAATCCGTTGCCTATAATATGCCACGCGCATTAGCCAACCGTCTCTTGCACATTACTGTGAAGGGCGATCCTGACTCCTGGCACGACTGGGCTGTCAAATCAGGCATTCACCGCTTTGTCACCAGTTTTCTGGAGTATAACCCAACCGCTCTCATGCGCTCCGATAGCCCTGAATCCACCTTGGCTTTTCCAACACCTCGTTCCTGGGAGATGGTCAGCAACATCCTTACCAATATCTCAGAAAACATGGACGCAATTCAGCCTTTGATATCCGGCTGTATCGGGGCAAGCGTAACTTACAATTTTGCGAAATGGTGCACTCTGTTTTCAAACCTGCCTTCAATCGAAGACATCTTCGCCGGGAAAAAGACTGCTGTTGAGAAGTCTCCGGAAATGCAGGAGGCCCTTAGGGCTGAGATGGTCGCCTATGCGCGTCAGCATCCGGGAAAGGAGCTCATCAACAACTCTATAGTATTCGCTTGTGATCTTCCTTGGACTTTCCGCACCAACCTCCTCCATGATTATCAGCTCATCCCTAAGCTCCGCCCCATTCTTGCAGAAAACGCAATATACCTGGATGCGGTTAAGGCAGGCATGAAATGACTGATAAGCGAATCAATAAGCTCAAAAGAAAACTCCAGGAGGCCCGGTATCGGCTTCTGACACGGGAGCCGGAGTTGGCGGCGCCGCTGGTAGAGATGTTGTTTGTCACCAATGTGGATGTGCGCCGGATGTCAACAAACGGGAGTTGCATCTACTTTGACGCGAGCTGGTTGGAAAAGCTCGACGACAACAGCTTGGATTTTGCGCTCTGCCACCAGCTCATGCATATCCGGTTAGGGCATCTCTCACGCCCGCAGTTTTATAAAGGTGACCGTTTTCACTTTGCCTGCAATATCGTTGTCAACTCCTCGCTTATCCGGTATGACTTCACGGATGACAAGCTCCCTGGAATCGGCGAGATCCACCATGAGACTTTTTATCCCAAAGTTGAAGGCTGCGAGTTGACGCCTTACGAGGCATTTCAGATGACACCTTTGGATCCTTCCACGTTGAGTGATGCGCAGCGCCGCAATCTCCTGCTGGATTCAGATGAGTGGTGGGATAGGCCGAACGCCCGCACCGAGGATGGGGTCCTGATTCTCAGCCCGGATGACCCTGATCCCGATGACCTAATTCCATCTGAGCGCATTCGAGGAATCATCGAGCGAGTGTGCAAAGGGTTCCGCAAGCAGGAGATGCCTGAAGTATATCGCCCGGAAGCAGATGATGATGACGAACTGGACGATCTCATCTTCGAGTATACAACACGCCCGAGTGCGAATCTCAAAGAGGCAATTCGGGAAATCCGGGGTTCAAAGGACCGCGATGCAGAAAACTATGACAGTAGCACCCTTTGTGAGCGCGTCCTTCACCGATCGAAAATCACGACTCACGATTGGCAATCTCTCTTGAACCACTTTATCATGGACGAAACAAGGGACTACAGCTTTACCCCTCCCGATCGCAGGCTGCAGGACCTGGACTTCTTTCTGCCGGATTACAACGAGTCTGAAACGCCCAGGCTCAATGTTTTGTTCATGGTTGATATCTCTGCCTCTTTGAAAGATCAGGAAGTGGCCATGGCCGCCGCCGAGATCTGCGCAGCTATTGAGCAATTCGGCGGGATGCTTAGCGGCTCCATCGGTTTCTTTGATTCGGAAGTCCGACGGGTAGTTCCCATTACCAGTGCGGAAAACCTGCTGCAACTGAAGCCATATAGCGGAGGCGGGACAAGTTTCCAGTGCATTTTTGATTATGTTCGGGAACATATGTCTGACAATGTTCCTTCAGAAATCGTCATCATGACAGATGGGAAAAGCGATTTCCCGGAATATGAGGCCTCATCCGGCATACCTGTGCTCTGGCTGCTCACCAATAACCGTGTTAGGATCCCCTGGGGGCAGGCGGCGTACTTCCGAAAATAGGAGGTATTTGTGCATACACAGGAACAACGTATTAGTCAAAATGCATTGACTTGCCAATTCCGGCCATTAACGGTACAATATGAGCACAGAATCATCACCATGGAGGTATTGCAATGGCAACGGATAGCACCCTTCAAAAAATAGCCGATAATCTTCTCGCGCAATTCGACAAGACTCTACTTGATAATTCAACAGATTTTTCTTCTTGCGACCAAATATTGAACGCAGCTCCCTCTGAACACAAAGGTGGGTTGGAGTCCCTTTACTGTGATCTACTTTTGGACGCACTTATTTCGGGTTACTACAGGTATTCCGAGATGGACACCAAGCAGTTGGTCGATGACCCACTATATACAAAATTCAAGAAAATGGTATATGGACTCGATAGATCGGATCCATACAATTTGCTGTACTACGCCATTATTGATTTGGTATCCGGAAAGAAAGAGAATGTTCTTCAGTACTTGTCGGCTTACCTAGATGAAAAAATCAAAAGCCTCAAAACAGAGTCTGGGATATTCACAGCTGAGGATTTCACATACATTCTGGTGGTTCCACTGAAAGAGGGCTTTCCCGGTATGTGGAGCGCCATAGGAAGAATGCTGGATAGAGACGATGTTGAAGCAGGAATCCCTGAAATGTGTGCTGCTCTGGATCACCTGTATTATGACTCTAAGAATGAGAGCATCATCGAGTCACTTACCCAGGTCTTACAGTGTAATCCGAAGATCCTGTTAGCAAAAGAACTCCTCGGATATACCTACTACAATATGCAGATGTTGGGAAATGCACTCTCATATTTTGAGCAATTTGAAGATGGAAAACCCACATCTCGCATTTTCCTTGAGGGCACCGTCTACTTCTGGATGGCATGGTGCTACGGAAAGAAAAAGGACTGTCTCAAGGAAGAAGAATACTATCGGAAGTCACTTGAGGCTCTTCCTGTCGGCGAAAATACCCTAAATAATCTAGGGTACTCGCTGTATAAACAGAGGAAATTCAAAGAAGCCCAAAGCGTATTTGAAGACTGCCTGCGGCAGAATCGAGATGTGCGCTATGCCGCAAATAATCTCGTGCGAACCCTTCTCGCCCAAGGCAAGAATGGAGAGGCTCAGAGAGTCATCCAAGAGCATGAGCGTTTTGTCTCAAAGGATTTGAAGAAGAGGGCTGAAAAGCCAGTTGGCAAAGTAAAAATCGCTGTCCCAGAGCCTGCCGTTACTGATGTTGAGGCGGAAACGATCGTAGACATCGGCGTAAAAAAACAGCAATTCTCCAGCGAAAAGCTTCTCGAAGATGAACTGGTGCAGCGGATGGAAATTGGCATTCCTGTATTTGGGATGCCGCTCCGTATATATCAGAAGCGAGGTGTCTATGGCAGGCAATTTGTTTTGAGGAATGGCAGGCTTGATATCCTTGGGATTGATACCGCTGGAGACCTGTATGTTATCGAGTTGAAAAAGGACTCTGGCTATGATGACGCTTATGCACAAACGCGAGAGTATATCGATTGGATTGAGGAAGATGTTGCAGTCAAAGGACAGCGTGTATTTGGCATAATATGTTTGAATGATCCGACAAAAGATCTCATTGAAAAAGTCAAGGCTGACGATCAGATGCGGCTATTTGAGTACTCCATTTCCTATTCAGAGATTATCTAACGAAGAAGGCATGTATCCAGCAAGACCGTCCGATCAACTAGACAATCCTCGTTTCCTTGAATGAAATATGTTTTATTCCTCTAATCGGTACGGATAAAGGCAAAGAAGTGATGAAGAATCTTTTCAAAGAGCAGCTTAAACGCCAGAAAAAGTAATGTCAAAAGGCATACCTTTTGACCGACTGAACTGAACATGAAAAACACGCCCCAAGAGTGCGCCAAAACATCGGCGTTCACTTTTGGGGCGTGTCATTTTCGTTTAGTACATTTTGGGTCAGCGGGGGCAACGAGGAGCTTCCCACTAGCCCTCGGCTTTTGTAAAGATTATTTTGTTATCAACGACTTCGAAAAGCAGCTCATCTCCGTCGTTAAGATCCAATGCATTCCGCACCCATTTTGCAATATGGATCTGCCCATCACTAAACATAGTTGTAACATACGAATTAAGGCTCTCTCTAGTTACTCCCGGGATCAAGCCATCATCAATAGCGCTGTAAATCGTTGCTCGAGCTTTTGGGGCAGTACTCCACTTTTCTTCTTGCAATCTATCAATAATTCTTGCTGGGCTTAATTTTTCTTCTAGAATTAGCCTTGCAATGTGCTGAGCCAGCTCAGGAGAAATAGAGCAAATTGCCGGTCGTCCCTTTTCGGATAAATGGCCTCTGTATTGTTCCTCAGCATGGCCCGGATCATAGATTCCATTGATGGAGCCCCGATCTATTTCCCGATAAATCGTTGCGTTATGGATGCCTAATACACGAGCGATATCCACTTTCTTAGTGCCTTTGTCTAACAATTCTTTTATCCTTAGTCTTTGCTCATATGATAGGTGACTGTATGTTCTTGGCATGCATCGCGCCCCCAACATTTATTCTCATTATTATTCTATAATCCTGTTCTTCCCGTGCGATGAACAATTTGGGCAAATCTTATTTCGGAGTGCAGGCACCACCCTGCATGGGCAGCTTGTTGACACCCTTGTAGTCCACGAACTTGCTGGCAGTTGGTTTTGCAGCCGGCACTTTCTGTACGGTGCTGCCCATCATTGCCTTCATCTTTTCAATCTTCTTATCGAGTTTAGGGGTAGGTTGTCCATTCCGGGTTGCCTGCGCCTTGGCCTGCGTGAGCCGCTGGTATTGTTGTTTCAGAGAGAGTTCCTGCTTTGCCATGCTGTGCTCCTTTCTATTACAAGACCCCTATTTTCTTTATAATATCAAATAATGTGCTTTTCTTCAAGCAATGCCCAGTTTCTTATAATACTCCTTATGAGAAAATCGGCGATGAAGTGCATCCTTTGGACACTCCCTTTGATATTCCCGAAAGCTGGGAGTGGGTTCGCCATAACGATTTATTTGAGATTTCTGGTGGGTCACAGCCGCCAAAATCGAAATTCATTAGTGAAGCAAGAGACGGATACATACGGTTATACCAAATACGGGATTATGGCAACAACCCAGTTCCCGTCTACATACCCATTAGCGCTGCGTCGAAGATTTCGCAAAAAGGTGATATCCTCCTTGCACGGTATGGTGCATCCCTCGGCAAAGTCTTTTGGGCTGAGGATGGTGCATACAATGTCGCTATGGCTCGTGTCATTCCTCTATATGAAACTGAGCTAATTTCAAAGGAATTTCTGTTTCTGTTCTATCAGAGCAGTTTATATCAGTCGGTTATCCATGCAAATTCACGGAGTGCTCAAGCCGGATTCAATAAAGAGGATCTCAGCAGCCTGCTCTTTCCGCTTCCACCACGCAGTGAACAAGAGCGAATTGTGTGTGCATACGAAAAACTGCAACCCTTCTTAAAAGCATACGATGACGCAGCGCACTCGCTTGCCACTATGAATAAAGACTTTCCTGAAGCCCTCAAGAAATCGATACTGCAGGAGGCAGTCCAGGGTAAGCTGGTACCCCAAGACCCTTCTGACGAGCCTGCAGAGGCTCTGCTGGAGCGTATCCGGGCGGAGAAACAGCTGCTCATCAAGGAAGGTAAAATCAAAAAGGACAAGCATGAATCCGTCATTTTCAGACGGGATAATTCTCATTATGAGAAGTTGGACGGTGTTGAGTGCTGCATTGACGATGAGCTGCTATTTGAGATACCCGAAAACTGGTGTTGGGTGCGGTTTGGAACCGCAATTACACTGCTGTCCGGAACAGATTTTGCGCCAGACGAGTATAACAGTGTCGGAAAAGGTGTTGCCTACATAACAGGGGCCAGTAATATCGTTGACTCTCAAATTCTTGTGAATCGCTGGACTGAAACACCGCGACAAATTGCACACGAAGGCGACATTTTACTTGTTTGTAAAGGTTCGGGGTATGGCAAAACCGTTATTTGCAATATCGAGCAAGCGCATATTGCCCGACAAATTATGGCGGTGCAAAAATGCAACTTACTCGATATGCAGTACGTAAAATTATTTTTAGATTCCAGTTTTGACCTCCTTAAAACAAAGGGACAAGGCGTAATTCCTGGCATCGACCGCACAAGCGTCCTACACCTTCTCTTTCCATTGCCGCCTTTGACTGAGCAGCAGCGCATCGTTCAGCGGATTGAGGAATTACTCCCGCTGGTCAAAGGGCTGTAAAAGGAACACGGTATAATATCATAGTGAAAGGAGGTCTTTCACTATGATAGAAGAATTCGAAAGACACTTGAGAGGCACAAACCTCTCGGAAAACACGATATCCTCGTACCTTTTTGCCCTTCGGCAATACAGCTCGCAGTACGATGGTATCACCAAAAAGAACCTGCGGGCGTATAAGGTGTGGTTGATTGAGAACTACAAGCCCAAGACCGTCAATCTGCGTCTGAGGGCAATCAACTGCTATTTGGAGAGCATCGGCAAAGAGAGCTGGAAAATGCCGTTTGTACGAGTGCAGCAGAAAGCCTTTCTGGAAAATGTTATCAGCGAAGCAGATTATGAGTATTTCAAAAACTGCCTCAAGCGGGATGACGAACTGTTCTGGTACTTTGTAATACGCTTCCTGGCCGCTACCGGCGCACGAGTCAGTGAGCTCATACAGATCAAGGTGGAACACATCAAGCTGGGGCATTTGGACTTATATTCGAAGGGCGGCAAACTCCGACGAATATACATACCCAAGGCTCTGCAGAATGAAGCCCTTTCTTGGCTGAACGATAAGCACCAAGAAAGCGGCTTCATTTTTTTGAACAAATACGGTGACAGAATCACCACCAGAGGCATCTCAGGGCAGCTAAAAAAGCTGGCAGTCCGGTATGGCATAGACCCGGTGGTCATTTACCCGCATTCCTTCCGTCACCGCTTTGCAAAGAGCTTCTTGGAGCGCTGCAACGACATCGCATTCCTCGCCGACCTTATGGGACATGAAAGCATTGAAACCACCCGCATTTATCTCCGCAAAACCTCGACTGAACAACGGGCTATCGTTGATGAGATCATAGACTGGTAAAATAAGAAACCAGGCATACGCTCTGCTTTGGCGTATGCCTGGTGATTTTATGCCCGCACAACAAGCGGTAATACTGCTTCGATTTGATTGACTATGCGTATCTGCTCATTATATGGCGGCAGGGGCACCAAATACGCTCTCACAGTTGCTGCGGAGAGTTCTTTCTGCTTCGTTGTTCCATCGGCCTGATCCTCAATGACGCTCTGTACAGTCGGGTTGGAAAAGTAGTAGTAAAGGTACTGCGGCGAAATAAACTCTTTCATCGGTCGAATAACTGTAACGTGGCTATCTGCAACAGCAAGCTCATAAGGGTTCAATGCGCTTTTATAAACTGCCATCCTGCCGAGCGTTCCAAGACCGGTGGAATTCCACATTAGGTCGTTATCCTGTAAAAAGCGCTCCTTCCCGTATGAAGTTATACTTTCCGGTTTAATGAATTGAGCCTTTTCAATGGAGAATCCACTCCACTGATTACATTTTTGAGCTATTACAGGATACTTTTTTATCGGCGAATACTTCGGCGATTTGCCACGCTGTATATATTCACAGATGTCTATAAGCCGCACCCACTCCCATGAATCTGGTATCTCAAACGGCAGTTCATCGTCGATACAGCGCTCCACACCGTCCAACTTCTCATAATGAGAACTTTACAAAGTAGCCAGAGCAAGAAGCGTATTCAGTTTTTGGACAATTCTCTTCTGCTCATTTAGTGGCGGAATTGGAATAAGCAAACCTTTCAGGGATGCCAAACCGACAGTTTTTTGTGCTGTACCAGTTGCGGCCCTTCTGCACTGCTCGTGAACGAGCGGTGATGACAACCAGAGCTTCATAAAGTCAGGAGATAGACAACTGAACTTTATTAGGGCTATATGTCGTTGAAAACAGAACTTTCTCTCAGTTTGTACTGGAATAACTATGCCGTAAGAACCTGTCACAGTAAACAGAAGGTCGCCGCATTGGGGAATGCGAATTTCTGCCAAAGAATCAAAATATTCTTTTGGGACATAACGGGTATCTGAGAAATCGACTCTCCCATCAGATACATTTGAAATTACCAAGAAAGGAATTCCGTCCTGCACCTGCGGTGGAGGTTGGTGATCTCCATCGGCAATGCTTACGCATGCGGAGGAAAGTCTCGCCCAAGTCCAGTTCTCCGGTATCTCAAACGGCAGTGCATCATCGATGCAGACCTCATCTGGACCACGCTTTTCATAATGAGAATTATCCCGTCTGAAAATGACGGATTCGTGCTTGTCCTTTTTGATTTTTCCTTCCTTGATGAGCCGCTGTTTCTCTGTTCGGATACGCTCCAGAAGAGCCTCTGCAGGCTCGTCAGACGGGTCTTGCGGTACCAGCTTGCCCTGGACTGCCTCTTGCAGTATCGACTTCTTGAGGCGCTCCGGGAAGGCTTCCTGCATGGCTACAGTTTCATCGTACACAGCTCCATAGCTTTTTACCACCGGCAGGACTTCTGACAGTTTCGTTAAAATACGGCGCTGCTCATCGAGCGGAGGAATTGGTGTGAGATACGCTTTGATGGTCGCTGTGGCAAGTTCCTTCTGCTTCGTAGTACCGTCTGCCTGATCTTCTATAACGCTTTGTACGCTTGGATTGGCAAAGTAGTAGTACAAGTATTCCGGGAGAACAAACTGTTTCAGAGGGCGTATAACGGTGACATGGCTATCAGCAACAGCCAGCTCATACGGATTAGCTGCGGTTTTGTAAATAGCCATTCGTCCAAGTGTGCCAAGGCCAGTAGAGTTCCACATTAGGTCGTTGTCCTGCAAAAGACGCTCAGGCCCATAGGAGGACAGAGAATTCGGCTCAATAAACTGTGCCTTTTCAATCGAAAAACCGCTCCATTGATTACATTTCTGTGCGACAACGGGGTACTTTTTGATTTGAGAATACTTCGGCGACTTTCCGCGCTGGATATACTCGCAGACGTCAATGAGCCGCACCCATTCCCACGAATCGGGGATGTCAAACGGCACCTCATCCGCCAGCGACCGCACTTCATCGCCGATTTTCTCATAAGGAGTATTATCGGCACCTTTGAAGATGACGGAGGGGTTCTTTTCACGCTTGATTTTCTTCTCTTTGATGAGCCGCTCTTTCTCTGCATGGATGCGTTCCAGCAAAACGCTAGCGGGTTCGTCATTTGGGTCCTGCGGCACAAGCTTGCCCTGAACAGCCATCAGGAGAATGGAGTTTTTCAGTTGCTGCGCAGTCATTCGGCGGCCTCCTCCGTAATGTCAATGCCAAGGATATCGGTGATCTGGGCAAGGATGCGGTCAATGTCAGCATTCAGGCTGGCCCGTTTTTCCTGATACTGCAGAATCAGTTCCTTCGGCGGAAGGATCTCCTCCTCTTCATGAGGATAGCCGCAGAGATCAATATTGTAATTCCGCGCCTTCAGCTCTTCAACAGAGTATTTCTTCGCCTTGTCAAAGCCGCCAATAGTGATCTCCTCACGATTGTCCCACCACTCAACGGCCGGAGCAAAATGCTCCAGCTTCATGGGCTTCGTCTTGGAGAAGTTCTTATATCCTTCCGGCATATCCAAGCGGTAGAACCAAGTTTCCGTCGTGGGATGCGTCCGATCGAAGAACAGAATATTTGTCGTGATCGAGGTGTACGGTGCAAAAACGCTATGCGGCATGCGTATAATAGTGTGAAGGTTAAATTCAGATAGCAGTTTTTCCTTAATTGCAATCTTTGCATTATCAGTGCCGAACAGGAAACCATCGGGGAGAATGACAGCGGCACGGCCATTCTGTTTGAGTCGATACATAATCACGGACATGAAGAGGTCGGCAGTTTCACTACTTGCAAGATCTGCAGGAAAGTGATTCTTGACCTCTGTTTTTTCATGTCCGCCGTAAGGGGGATTCATAAGAATTACATCGAACTGATCTTCCTCGGTATAATCAAGCACATCCCGTAGAAGTGAGTTGTCATGATACACCATCGGAACATCAATACCGTGTAGCAGCATGTTCGTGATGCACAGAGTATACGGGAAAGGCTTCTTCTCAATCCCATAAATAGAGGTTGCATACTCCTGCTGGTCTTCTGCCGTTACGACCTGCTTACTCAGTTCATTCAACCAACTAGTCAGAAAGCCCCCTGTGCCGCACGCAAAGTCTGCGACCTTTTCGCCGAGCTTCGGTTTAATTGTCTTCGCCATAAAATCAGTCACAGCACGAGGCGTATAGAATTCACCAGAGGATCCGGCGCTCTGGAGTTCCCGTAAAATGGACTCATATATTTCCCCAAACGCATGGCTCTCCTCGTAATCATCCAAATCCAGGTCATCGATGATATTGATCACTTGGCGCAGCAAAACGCCGTCCTTCATGTAATTGTTCGCATCCTCAAAGGTTGTCTTGACAATAGCCTTTTTGATGGGTGTTGCTGCAGTCACATTAAGCCCCTTCAGAGTTGGGAAGAGTTTATTATTCACAAAATCAAGAAGCGTGTCGCCCGTCATCGCCTTACCCGACTTATCATCAGCGGCCCAGTTATTCCAGCGGCATTCTTCTGGAATAATTGATGTATAGGGCCGATCTGTATATCGCCATTCCTCTTCCTTTGTATTGTAGACTTTCAAGAAAAGGATCCAGGCCATCTGCTCAATGCGCTGAGCGTCACCATTCACTCCCGCATCATTCCACATGATGTCCCGAATGCGCTTTACAAAACCTGTTAAACTACTCATGATTAACCCGCCTCATATAATTCATTCTCAAGTTCATGAACAGCTTCGTTATACTTATCCTCGCCGCCGAAGAACTTGAATATCCTCTGGATCTTCCCAAATTTTGCGAATTGTGGAGTTGTCAGAATAGCTTCATGCTCTAACTCGTAGATTCCGACATTCATATACTGATCCAGAAGCGCTTCCAAGACTTCTCTTGCCACCCCGCTATACTTGCTGAGGAAATCCCGCTTCTTCACATTGTTGGCTCTCTCTTTTCTGGTAAGTGGCTTTTTGTCAAAGGCAACATGGCAGATGAAATCGAAGTCATCTACATCGCTCATATGCTGATCCGCTTTCAGTGCTTCAAGGTCAATCCCCTTGCTGGCCAACAATTCTTGAATCTTCTTTTTCTTTTCCTCGGATGTCCACTGCCGAATAAAGTTGTCGAGGGAAGCGTATGTACCAATAATATTCGTTTTGGTGTAATCGACGATGCTCTCCTGCCGCAGGAGTTTCCCATTCGTATCATACACAGAGACCGTTTTATTGATTATGCGGACACGACACCCATTTTCATCAACAATGGGCTTTTCTTCTGGTGGATACGGTGGATCAACTGGGTCAGGGTCGGGATCTGGTTTAGGTCCAGGAGGACAGGGGCCAGGACCATGCTTTTCTCTCCCATAATCTTCATCAATTTCAATCGGGCCATCCCAATCAGGATCAGCAAAAAGGGCTGTAACACCGCGAATGTCCATAACTATAAAATGGGTCTTTCCATCTTTTTCGCGTATTCTTGTGCCTCTTCCGATAATCTGCTTAAACTCAGTCATTGAGTTGATCCACTCGTCTAAAACGATGAGCTTTGTCATCTTGCAGTCGGCTCCAGTTGACAACAGCTTAGATGTCGTTGCAATGACCGGCGTTTTCGACCCGACCGAAATGAAGTAGTCGAGTTTATCCTTGCCAAAAGTATCGTTGCCGGTAATGCGTACAACATAGTCGGGATACTTTTGCATCATATCAGGATTCTGCCTTGCGAGCTCATTTCTCATACGAAGTGCAGCATCTTCTGTTGCGCAGAACACAATGGTTTTGGACATCCGATCAGTCGCTTTGAGGTAGTCTGTTATTTCTTTTGCGACTTGGACAATGCGGTCTTCAATTATGATGTTATAGTCATAATCCCTGTTATTATAAATTCGGTCAGGGATCTCATGCCCGTAAATATCAAGTTGACCTTTCCGTGGGCGCCAACCATCGCCAATGTCGGTCGTTATATTGATGACTTTGAAAGGCGCCAGAAAACCATCCTCGATGCCATCTTTCAGGCTATAGACATATACCGGCTCGCCAAAATAATCTATGTTGGAAACATACTTAGTCTCTTTGGGTGTTGCGGTCATGCCGATCTGGGTTGCCGCGGAGAAATACTCCAAGATCTTCCGCCAATTGCTTTCCTTCTTGGCTGAGCCGCGATGACACTCATCAACGATTACGAGATCGAAAAAGTCTTTGCTGAATAGCTGAGCAAGACGTTCGACAGTCTCATCCCCATCTTCTGTATCGTCATCGTCTTTTCCCGCAAGTTGTTGGTAGAGCGAAAAGAATATCTCGTGCGAGGTAATCGTAAGAGGATCGTCCTTCACAAAATTGACTTTATGAATCGTTTTTTCGAGCGGAGCAAAATCCTGTTGGATTGATTGATCGACCAAGATATTACGATCAGCCAAATACAATATTTTTTTCTTCATTCCGCTCTTTAGAAGACGATATACAATTTGGAATGCAGTATAGGTTTTGCCTGTACCTGTGGCCATCACCAGCAAGATGCGATCTTGACCTCTGGCAATCGCATCAAGAGTCCTATTGACAGCGTTACGCTGATAATAGCGAGGGGGATATGTATTCTGCCCTGAATAGAACGGCTGCCGAATGACGGATTCCTCTTGCTGCGTGAGCCCTTCTCCATGGTTGGCTCCAGCCTTGAATCTCGCATAGAGAGCATCAGGAGCTGGAAAATCCTCCATAGAAATGCTGCGCTCTTCTCCGGTGAGGAAATCATGCTCCATAAAACCATCACCATTAGAACTGTAGGCAAATGGAATGTCCATCATTATGGCGTATTGCATTGCCTGCTGCAGCCCATCTCCGACAGCATGCTTGTTATCTTTCGCCTCAACGATTGCAATTGGAGTGCTTTCGTTCAAATAAAGAATATAGTCTGCTTTCTTGGCTTCCTTGCGGGAGACCATATTTCCTCTCAAGTTGATTTGTCCATCTGTAATTCTTGTCTCCATTGTAATGAGACTAAGCGCCCACTTTTTTGTTATGGCAGGCGTAATAAACTGAAGCTTGATATCCTCTTCAGTCATCTGCCTTTTCGATAAGACTGCTGCCATGTGATTATCCTCCAAACTTCCGATAGTTGCTGATTATCAGAACTTGATGCATATAAGAATTATGCCAGAAACTGCTTTGTCGCAACGAGCAAGGCTTTTGCTCGCTGAATATGGAAAGCGCTCATTACTGGCCAGTCTTCCTCATTCTTGATGCTGACCTCTTTAATCTCATCATAAACTTTGCACGCTCTAACATCATCTTGGCAGACCCAATTCAGGCTTTTTCCGTATGCTGCCTCAATTGCATCCCGGTTTTGCTCGAGGCGTTTATAGATTGCCCGGTTCTTTTGATAATCACCCTGATCAATAAAGATTTCGACACGAGCAGAGTCATAGTTCGCCACACAGCAAAGGTAAACTCCACTGCGAGCTGTGGCTCCCATGATAGAGTTATTCTTAGATGGGCTGATATTCAGGAAAGTACCCGTTGCCTCTTGAAGTGATGGAAGGACACTCTCCCAGTATTTCCGCCGGATCTTGTAACGTTCGATTTCTTCATCTGAACCAATGCCTTTGCTATCATCGAGGAAGAATACGAGATCGGACAGATCCTGCTTATATTGCTCGAAGAACTTCCGCAGCAGATTAACTTTATACTGAGTCGCGGTACCAGTCCAGATATAAATATTATCATCAATTTTTACACTGCTGGAGAATTCGTCTGGCGATCTGGTAACCTGAATCGACAGATCTACGCTATCATCAGCGTCGGCGAGGTAATTGAGATATGCCTTATTACCATTATGAAGTTCTTTTAGAACCTCGGTGTACATTTCTACCCACGAAGTTGTTTCATGCTCAATACCACGGAAGCGGTACTTCACGATGCTATGACCGGTAAGCGTGATATCATCATCCAGCGACACTTCCTCATACTGCTTCTGTGGCGGAGTATAGCTGCTATCAGCATAGGGCCACAGAGACATAGCTTGCTGTGTAAGGTATTTGCAGCGCTCTTCAAGTTCAGGTAGGCCCCAGTGTTCTTTCTGCGCAACCCATTGAGTCATTCTGATACCGCTCTGTAGATACCCATCCTCCATCGTTTTTTTCTCGCTGAAAGGAGCATTGCTATATTTTGAGTTATAGGCGGTAAGAGTCAGATTCGCCAAGGAGTGCAGCCACTCTCCATGAACAGTCTCTGCTTCTGTTCCAAGCTCACTAGTCCAAGCGGGAGTCAATTTCTGAGGCATAATATGTTCAATTGTGTACTCGCCGCTATCGAGGCGCCCATAGACATCCTTGTATTCGTTGCTGTCACCATTTTCCAGGCGTTCAAACAGATACGCTTTGTAACGCGGGAGCATAGCGTAGATATTCTTGGTCCGCAGGCAATCTGCAAAAGTCTCGTTATCAGGGTATGCGGCCTTTTCCTTTTTGGAGGTCAGTACATATTTCATTTTTTCAATGAAATTGCTGTAGGTGCCGTCAAATCGCTTGATATCGGAACTCATTGTAAGGAATACCTTTGCAAGTGTATTGGAGGGTAGGTCACAAATGATACGGCGCAAAAGGTAGGATTCTACGATTCTGCAAATTTCGGCAACCTCATCCAAGGTTAAGAGGCTGCTTTCCTGTAGCCTCATTACTTCCATCAGAAACGGTCTTGTGACGCTGCTTTCAAAACGATTCAAGCGGAAAAGAGACGACTTCAGCTTCGCAGGAAAACTTGGATGGCCAAACAGGAGCTTGTTATACCACTTAGCATAGCCTAGGAGATCTTTCATAATGGATTCCATTTCACCGGGCATCTTTTCGGCATATGCCTTAAACTCGGTGTAGATATCCTTCATCCCGGTGATCTTCTTCTGTTTGATGCTTAGGTAGTCGCGGATAAATGGGCTTACATCATACGAATTGTTCTGTTTATTATAGCCGGCATTTTTCTCAATGGGGTTCCAGTAGCTGTCATAGAACCGCTCTTGCTCTTCAATGTCAAGGCCCATCAGTACAAAGTTGCGGATCTTATCGCCCTCGTTTAACTCGAGACCAGTGGAGTTAAGACTTTCAAAAACCAGTTGAGGGTCATCATCTGGTGGTGTGAGTGTGATGTCAATTATTTGGAGCTTCTCTACCGCCTTATAAAGCTGATCGATAGTAATGGCTTGTTTCTGAATCTCATTGTAGAAAAAGAGATAGTTTTGAGTGATATTTGATGAACGGTCGAAATCGGCCGGATCACCCCAGAGGCGATCGTATGCGTCCTGGTCACCCTTGATAGGCTTGAGCTTGACTTTGCGCTTGCGAGGATTGATCTCATCCACCAAGTACTTCTTTGTAATCTGAGCGTATAGATCGTCATCTTCGGGGATTTCTTTTCCTTCCTTAATCAGGTTGGCCATAGCCAGAAGAAGTAGTGAAACAGTTGTAATTCGCTGTTGACCGTCAATCACAAGGTAGTCAGAGCTGCTCCCCATAGGATCGCTAACAGAGACAATTCCTCCAAAGAAATGCCAACGTTTTCCATCACGAACGGTGCGAACAAGATCCTGATACAGTTTCCTGCAGTGTTCCTCTCGCCAATCATAGTTTCGCTGATAGACAGGAATGATCAGCTTGTCCGCGTTTTTCAAATAATGAGTAAGAAGTTTTCCTTGGCCGTTCATGATTTACCCTCCAGCCCATCAGTGGCGTTCTTCTTTCCGGGTTTCTTATATTTCTCGGAGTAACCGATATACTTTCCGCTCTTTATTCTGGCATCCACTGGCTTTTCTGCGTCTTTCGGAAGGAGCCAACAATAACCAGCACGCTCTGCGCCCGGTATCCGCCCTTGAGAGCAAAGCGTTTGAATACGCCTGTTAGATAGGTTCCATTTAGTTGCTGCTTCGCTTATGGTCATATAATCCATCTCGACACCTCACACATAACAAAGAGGTCCTGTTGTGGCAGAACCTCTAAATGGCTGCCAAAGTACGCAGCTGTAAAACTATCAAGTATCAAGTTAATAATACACCATCATGCGAATAATATCAAGCCAGCTATGTGGATTAGCTACGACCATTTCGTGAACAATCGGCACAGACTCCCCGGTTTGCACCTCCCTTGCCACCGTAATAGGACATCTGCGCATCCTGCTTAATTCGGCCGCAAACCGTACACATGATCCATCGCCGATTGTAGCGATCCACTGTCCATTCTTCAGAGGTCGAGTCGTAGCTCTGGCAGATCCGGATATATTCCGCATCCAGCTCCTCTTGCATAGGACCGGCTGGGACCACAGGCCTAGCAGCATACGGTGTTGGATGAGTATAGACTGATCTTCGCTTGAAAGATCTTTCTCGCTCTTCACGCAGCCGGATCTCTTCTTCATTCGTTCTCCTGATTTTATCGATGTCGGATAGCCGATCTTGCAAATCTCTCTTGAAGTCATCTTTCTTCTGGATGCCGGCCTTGGCAACGCAGAGGCAGGCTGGAGGCTCAGCCACATTGAATCTGCAGTATGCGCAATCGACCCACCTTGCCAAGTATTTCCCTTTGTAACGGCCAATGGAGATGGGGCAATGGTATCCGCTCCCATGTTCTTCAGGCTCAATGGCTACCGCATAGTATTTCTCTTTCCAGCGCTGTTCAAGACGACTGAATACCCACTCCGCTTTCTCATAATTCTTCAGAATGGTCATAATGCGATCAGGTGTAAATTCCTGATCCTCGTCCAACTTCGGCATAGCATACTTGAGCAGTGAGTAACCGTCATTCTTCGCCTCGGTAGCCAACAAAGCGAGATCCTCACTGTCATAATAATGGTTGAAGTCAAGGAGGATGCGTAAGCAACTACCCTGTGCTTTGATCGTCAGGAGGGGAGGATAGGCAAGCGGCTCACATTTGAACTCCGCAGAGTCAACATGGACAGTTTTGGCGGTTTGAAGCAATTCGCCTTTGGACCATGCAGGGAAGTGCAGCATCACAGGGGGAAGGGACAAACAATCGGTCTTTTCCAATTCAGCTGCCAAAGCCTTATAGATGGCAACCTCACTGGAATACATGCACTCATAGTTGGAGACATGAGCAAAGTGATGGCACCGAATAGTGCCCTTTCTCGCTTCAAAGGGTTGTCCGCAGGCAGCACATACACAGTTGCATTTCTGACCGCTTGGTACCTGAGAGATGTGCATGATCTCGCCAGTTACCATATGTACGCCATAGTAAATATGGCTTGCAGATCGTTTTTTTATATCATGAGCCATTGCAGAATCCTTCCGTAAGCCTAATGGAAAGTATCTCCGTCATAAGGTCATTATGCAAAATCAAATCTTTCTGTCTGCCTAGACAATCATGTCTCAAAAAGTGATCTGTACTGCTCAAGCGTCGCTAATACCTCAGTGCAAATCGTTATGTTATATCCGTCATCTCTGAACACCTTGCCGTGGCTCTTGCCTGCATCCGTTTTCATCGATGTAAAGTTCCCTCTAAAGTCCCTGACATACACATCTGCGTGCCCCTCGGGATCCTGACAGCGAGCTTCCAACTCTGGCCTACACACAAAGCCACGTTCCTTCTGCAGTTGCAAAAAAGCACGAATAATTCTATGGTTATTCTGATTTGGAGCAGCTGCCCAATCAGGAATCTTACGAATTGCCTTCCACTCCTGTTTATCTGCTGGTGGCATTGAAGTAGGCTTCAATTTGCATTGTGAGGTCGTAACCGCAGAGACTTCCTTATGCGTTGGTTCAACTTTTGTGGCCAGATTATAAAGCTGAAGTCCCCTCATGAATAATTCTGAAGTGTCTGCCACAGCTGATGCCTTTTCTACCACTGGATACATGACCTCGGAGCTAAAACTATCATTGCAATGCAGGATTGCCTTTATGTTCAGCCCGTTGTCATGCAGTAGTTTAGAAATCTCATCAAAGAGAGGAACTAAAGCCGTTTCGATGGCAGGAGTTATTTTGGGAGATACGAAAAGCACTTCCCCAGTAGACATGCAGAAATAGCCATACAGGCAGAGCGCTGTTCGGATACACTTTTGGGCGATCTTTGTTATCGTCTCATCCTTTCCCCCATAATTCAGGCCGCCCTCATGATAAGCTACATCAACCGCGTAGATATACGGTGCTTCCGTGGAATACGCAATACCAATTCCATCAATTTCTGCCTGCTTGAGGAACTGTTCCAGACTGCACCCTTTTGAAATATCCAAACTATGTTTTTCGAGGAAGTAGTTCCTACATATGACGAAAAGATCCTCAATTTCTTGACGATTTTCAAGTTCCCAGAAGGGAGAGACTTTCCAATTAGTTTGCACCAACTGACACAGCTTCTCATGTCTTAGCCAGGAGTAAATTAGGGATTCGCCCATTTCTATCTTCATGTTCTGCCCCTCCATTGTGATGTGGTTGATTCCACGGAGAAAGGTTAATATATAGTTTATTTCTCCAATTGAAACAGCAACCTAATCAGATTAGTCTTTCTCCCTTGTAAAAACGCGCTGTAGTCTATCTTGATAAGTGGGCAACTGCTCCAAATAAGGATGGATCCGCCGTTCAATTTCTCTGCGCTCCAATAGCGTTGCTTCGGTGGGATCAATGGTATGACCGACTTCCTCCATGATATCCACTGCCATTTCATACAGCAGCTTATCCAGAAGCTCTTCGGGGCTATCAATTACAAGGCAGTCCATGTCGCCGACAGTACCACGGCAACTATCGATGCTGATGTAGATATACCCGACCTTACCAGACCATACAATATCGAAGTATGGAGTTGTTTTGATGTACTCGGAGAATACGCTCATGACTCGTTCAATGGCCTCTTTCACGCTGGTGTCATATTCCTTTTTCATGTCGGAGTCCTCCTTAAAATCGAATGGATGGGAGATGCACCTCTCCATACTTATCCGCTTCATGGATAATGCGAGGATAAGCACAGTAGAAGAACAAACCTCCTTGCCTATAATCCGTTCCTGTCCGGAACTCGTTGATTAAATTGTTCTGACATTCCCGGCATTGGTTGTTATGCCAATCGTGCGTTTTCGGGCATATGTACCAGTCCCGTGGATTACCCTTGATTCGGCTGCACTTCGGCGCATAGGGTTGGTTATCACGGAGGAAGGCATCAAACCGCTTCCGCTTGCTCAACAGAATGTTTTGTAGGCCGTCTTCAGTAAAAAGATCTGGCGCTAAACCATCATCAATGAAGAATCGGCGATAGTCGGCATACCCGTCATCGTCTACGATCGCCCACTCCACCTTCACGAGCCATTCGCAACCGTCGTCATCATGGTCTTCGGTAAGCTGCAGAACGACTGCTATATCTGTGGATCGCTGAGGAACAACTGAAGCGAGCGCGCGATTCGGCCACTTCCACACAAACTTGTTCTCATCATCCAGGCTGCTGGAGATATACTCATTCCCAAAGGCGTAGGTCTCATCGAACACCCAAATCACCTTATAGCCGGCCCTCGTGTAGAACTTATTGCGCCGTTCAAATTCACCGGCAGAAATCGGACTGTGCTGAAACTCAATGACATAGCCGCCCATCAAGATGTCTGCACGATGGCATTCGCCCCTGTGTTCCACGACAATCTCACGAACATTTTCGGGAAAACGCGATTGCCATCCTCGGTGCCATTCAGACATATCGTATTTCCAGTCATCCATACACGAAGTCACATGAGCGAAGTGCCACGAATTGACTTCGCCCTGGCGAGGAATCACCTGGTTGCCGCACACAGGACAGTAATACTCTTGCCCCTTCTCCGCATCGAATGCGTGAACGCGGTGATGATCCGCTGTCAAAGCATATTCCAAAGTGATCCCTCCTCACAGAATAACCTAATCGCTGTCTTCTTGGCTGCTCGCGTCTCTCTGGAAGCCATACTCAAAAAAGCACATGTCCAGGATTTTGGCTGCCGGATACTCAATTCGGCTGCCGCAATGTTTCCGGAGCTTTTCAAACTCATCCTCATGGTTAAGATACAGGTTGCCAAGGGTTCGGATGGATTTCGCACTGAAAACTTGGGATGCAGCACAGGTATCAGCAAGAGCCTTTTTGAAATACCGATCATAGGCGGGCACGCAGCCCACAGTACCCAACAAGATCTTGGTAAGCAAGGTTTCCGTTGGGATGCCGGCACCGGACGCCACATAAGCTTCTGTAATGCTCTCGCTAAGTTTCATGATTCGGTCAGCATAATACTCCTGCGAGAGTTTCTCGGGAGAAATGTCCCAGAGATCATCCCACTCCGGCTGATAAATCAAACGGACAACATCCGCATGGATCTTGTAATCTTTCTGCATGAGGAAAGAGTTTCGAAGCATACCCCAACTGGCCAAATACCAAGCCAAGTGCAGGCAGAGATAGTCGATCGTGGCGTCAATCTGCGGGCGCCTATTCAGCCGAAACGCTTCATGGCAGTACTCCCAAGAGAGATACCGGTGATGTGGATCATCCTTCATACTGTCATAGCACTCGTATCCAGCTTGAATGGCTTCAGCAAGTTTTTTCTGATCCACAACACGATAGGGCGGCTTACTATGGTGCGTGTGGCCCTGTACTTCGCCTTTCCTGAATACGACCCATTGTTCCTCTAAACTAATGGAATCCACGACATATCCCGCACTGATCCAGCTGGAGCAAAAGGATGCAGGGTTTGAGAGATTTGCCCAGGATGGTCTGTTCTTATATGCGTGGTTAGGGATTGGGATGATCTGGTTCAACTCATCGAAAGTAAGCTTAACAGAGTCTCCTCCGTGTTCCTTCAGCCAATTTCCAAGTGGAGCATATTTCTCTCCAATAGCCATATCCGTCACCCATTCAGTTCATGAGGCTTGAACACTCTTTTGTCCAGCGCGAAGATGCGACTGCTCACCTCTCCCACCTGGAGACCGGCCAAGGTCTCGCGGTAGATTTCCATCCGGCTGTCAAGCATATCGATCTGGGAGAGCAGCTCGCTCTCCGCACAGATGGGCTTCACTGCAGCGCCGAATTCTGGCTCTCCGTGATGGGAAAGAATCATGTGCTGCAGCAAAACGGACTTGTCTTCAGGGAGCCCCAGTTCCGAAGCTACGGCAGCAACTTCCTGTGCACCCATTACGAGATGACCAAGGAGCTGTCCTTTCACCGAATACTCCGTGACGAGGCCGAGCTGAGAAAAGGTAAACTCCTTCTCTTTGGCAAAGTCATGCAGGAACGTGCCTGCAAGCAGCAGGCTACGATCGATGATATCCCCGTAAAGGCCGGCCAGGAAATCAGCCGTTTTCATCATGGTCGCAGTGTGCATCAGAAGTCCGGAGATAAAGCCGTGGTGGACGCTTTTAGCGGCCGGGATCGTCTTCAGGGACTCCTTATGGCGGGCCATCATCGTGCTGCAGATCTTCCTGTAATCAGCATCCGTAATCGAACTGATCAGCCTCTCCACTTCTGCCATCGTAGTGTCTACATCAATGGGAGCCACCGGGACCAAGGCGGACAGGTCGTAAGTATCATTGTCGTCAGCCAAACGGATCCGATCGACAGTAATCTGCGGGGTGCCTCTGAACTCAGAGACAGTGCCACGGATCTTCACAACATTGCCTTCATCTGCAGAGGAGATGGGGCCAGAATAGTCCCATACTTTTATTTCGATGGAGCCGGATCGATCCGACAGAGAGGCACTCAGAAACGGCTTGCCGGTAGCGGTCGTCTTAGGATATGCAGCTTTCAAAACATAGAAGCCCTCCACCTCATCCGATAGGGACATCTCTGCGATCAGTTTGTTATACTCCATCTTTATTCCTCCGTAGTCTGTCTTCGTTTACTCGCCTTTGACACGAACCCCAAACCCATTGACTTCAATATCCTCGTCTGCGGGAATGAGCAAGTACTTCCGGCCATCAATGATCCTTGTCTCAACCAAGTAGCTGTGCTCCGGACCGACCGAAATTGTCGCATCGGCGGTCTTAACTTCAAAGCGGCTGCTATCAATCAGATTGGCCGGGTTCAGCGTTGCTCCATCACCGAACTGGGTGGCGCAACTATCACGGAACGCAAGGATCTTCTCCTCTTCCACACCGTTATCGCGCAGGATTGCTGCCGCATCACTGACGGAGAGTTCCAGCGGTTCGGGGTCATGGCTCTCCTTATGCTGTTCAATCTGGTCGCGGAGTCTGTCATGGATAGACTGGACCAGTTCCATATTGCAGGCATCACCCAAAGCTTCGCTGAGTGCATTCTGGAATGCTTCTTTTTGCTCAGCGGCAGACATGGGGGCTGTGGTATGAAATACGCTGTCGATAACTTCCTGGTGGATCTCATCTGTCTTTCTGGAATAGAACAAAGCGTTGTAGATATTGGCCGCACGATCGTCAAAGGCTGGGAACAAGAATCCCAGTTCCGGTGCGGCAACGATCTGGCCAGCACAACTGTGGAACTCATTATCTCCAGGGAAGAATCCCAACTCCACTTTGCGCTCCTTCACAGGACAGACACAGCAAACGACATAGGAGAATACGGCATCGGATGCATCTGCATCCATCTCATCGTTTTTGTTCTTCCGGGGGACATCGTATGTGTCATATGCCAGGAGGATCAGGTAGTTGCTGTCCCCAAGGTCAAGAGAGTTGATGATTTTCTGATAGAACTCCTCACGGATCTCACCATCTTTCAGTTCCGAGTCGCGCAGTGCCATGAGAAGGCGATGCTCATCACTGTCGGCTACCTGCTCCGTGGAGAAGATAATATCGATCAGGTTCTTCCCAAGTTTGCCGGAAAGAGCCTTCTTCAGCAGGTTCAGGTACTTCTCTGCTTCGTCCTGCGGGAGAATCCCCACGGATTCATCAATGTATGAAACGATTTCACGGCTGCTATTGACAAAACAGCCATAGATACGGCTGATAGCATTCCGATCCATACGAAAACGGCGGCGCAGTTCGCTTACTTCTTTCAAATTCAATTTAGGTTACCTCGCTTATCAAATTGGTCTGGCTGCTTGAAGCAGCAACCTCATCATATCACAGTCTGCCGATTCTGTCACATTCCGAGAACTCGTTGAATTATTCCTGCCAATCATCCTCACAGCCAGTTTCTTGAGCAATCATTATCGCAGTATCGGAGAAAACGCAGCAGTGTTTCTGCTCAGAATAAGGACACTGACAGGCCATTCTCTCTCCCTGGCATGCTAACTCACGGTTTTGTATTGATTGTTGATTACATCCAAACAGCGTGTTCTGATGTAATCAATCGAATAGTCCCTCAAGTGGTCCACAATCGTTTCACCACACTTAACAAGAAATAAGATTTCCTACTTGGCCGACCAGTCAAGGCTTGCAACGGCCACAGGGAGAATACCCCAGTGCAATGGTCTCATCGCGGGTGCCGAAGAACTCCTGCTTGTTCTTTTCCTTCATATCGTTCACGCTGGAACAGGTGGGATAGTGGAACTTCTTCGTGTTGGTATTAAGGATATAATCTGCCTGCGACGCCTCACTTCTGGTCACTGGCTCCTGCTTTTCAGGCTCTGGGGAAGGTGTGGGAGTTACCGTAGCCGTCTTCTGCTCCTCCTGCTGAGCACCATCTGCCAGCTTGCTCTCGCCTGTGGCATAGTCAATCTCAATGCCCGGCTGGACATTGTAGGCAAAGACGCAGTAGGAAACCCCGGCACCCTTGTCTTCCACAGAATAGCCTTCCATCAAAACACCGTTAGCCAGCAGGTTATTCCCTTCAAAGATTGGGGTCACGCGATATAGGACATGGTTATTAGTCTCCTGGATGTAGTCGGCAACCATGTTCTCAAAGGGCAACATTCCCTCAATATTCAGATACCGTGTGCCCGTGATGAGGTTCTTCGTATTGGCGTTTTCACCAGTCAGCTGATAGCCAATGAGATGGCAGCGGTTATATAAGTACTTGCCATCAACCAAATCATCATAGCGGACGGTGTGCCAGCCGGTCGGCTTTACCATGCCGATGGATCCGCGCTCCTCGGTAGGCATCAAATCCTTCCCAATACATGCGTAAGTCACTCCGCAGCGACCGAGACTATCCAGATCACTGTAGGTCTCAAAGGATTGGGTTGCCAGCTCTGCAGCGGAGAAATAAGGAACATTCCCATTGACCGAGGTATATGCCTTACCGCTATACGCAGGCACATCGCTCGTAGAGAACCGAGAGGCTGTCGTGATCTCTGCAGGAGCACTCGATTCAGCTTGCTGATCCGGCGGTGTGGCCGGTTCTACCACTTGACTTGGCTCAGCTTCTCCCTCGCTTGAATCATCGTCAGAGGTTCCAGCGGGATCCGTCTCTGAGGACTCCACCGGCGTGCTATCCTGCGAG
>CDYR01049405.1_pt1 | contig 107421 bp, 98 predicted proteins | sample 557691 | NCBI WGS metagenome assembly CDYR01 (sample SAMEA3182103, study PRJEB8094) | gut metagenome | biome: human; feature: gut; material: Stool; isolation source: human stools | place: Canada | collected 2013-02-19 | reverse complement strand
GGCAAAGGGGGAGGTTCTCTTTCAAAAGAGAACCTCCCCCTTTGGAACCCCCAAGAGAAAGGCAGCGGGCGTTTCGATTTCGCCCCCTGCACCCCCTAACGACCAAAAGGGTGGGGCTCAGCCCCTCCTTTTTGGATTATCCACCCCGCTCTTCTGACGGCGCGGCATTGCTGCGCTCGCCGCTTTGGCTGAGCACCGAACTACAACTTTTCTATTTCGATACGAAAAGCGTATTTTTGATAGACAGGAATTTCTTCTTTCTCCACCCTCATAAAATGTTCACAGCATTCAGAATCCGCCTGTAATTTCTTGCGTCTGCGGGCAACGCAATGTCCATAATTCAGCGGCACATATACTCCTGCACTAAGTACATAGTGCTGACGAAAATGCGTGCAATCCTTACAGGAATCCATATCGATCACCTCGAACTTATAATATGCGATTTTCGCATATATGTCAATATGCGTTTATTGCATATCCTATAATCATTGCGAGGTGAGAATGATGTATCTGCGACTTCGGGATTTGCGAGAAGACCACGATAAAACGCAAAAGGATATTGCCTCGATGCTCAATATCAGTCAGACGACATATTCCCGCTATGAAAGCGGAGCGCTCGACATTCCCAGCGCCACGATCATTCGTCTTGCACGGTTTTATCATGTCAGTACCGATTATCTGTTCGGACTGACGGATGAAGACCGGCCTTACCCCTGCGGAAAGTATGGTGGTTAACGGCGGCGAGCGCAGCAATGCCGCCTTGGCAGGCACCATCGAAACGGAATCATCCCAAGTAGGTGCAATGCTTACCGGAAGTGCCATGGGGTGGATAATCCAAAAAGGAGGGGCAAGGCCCCTCCCTTTTGGTCGTTAGGGGTGCAGGGGCGAGATCGAAACGCCCCTGCCGTTCTCTCGGGGGATCAAAAGGGGGGATTCTCTCACGTGAGAGAATCCCCCCTTTACCCTGCGCACCCCTGCGGCACGCAGGGAATTCCCGTCCCTCAGCGGGACAAGACCTTTCTTGCCAAAGGCCCGATTACGCCGCCGGCGGCGTTGCCGACCGTCATCACGAGCAGATATAAAACCGCGCGGCCGCTCCACGCGCCGCCCATCGTGAAATAGTACATATTCGCCACGCAGTGCTCAAAGCCGCAGAGGATGAACACGCACACGCCGAAAAAGAGCGCGAGATATTTGCCGAGCTCGTGCGGGTTGGAGCGATAGCTCTCCACGCCGATGTAGATCATCACGTTGCAGAAAACGGCGAGGATGAACGCGCCGAACAGCGGCTCGGAGAGCTTCAATTCACAGATGCCCTGCGCGCGGGCGCTGAGGGATACAAGCCGCGTGCACTTCTCGGCAAGCGCGATGAGCGATGTGCCGGCGAGATTCCCCAGCCAGATGACCGGCAGCGTTTTGGCGTAGGCCATATCGTTATCGAACACGTAGCAGACCTTGCCGGTGAACAGATGCAGCCCGCGCGTGCAGACGACGAAAAGGCCGATCGTGAAAAAAAGCGACCCGACGACCGTATTTTCCACCGACAGAAACACCGTGCCGCCAAAGGCGATGACCGCGCCGGCAAGGATCGCGGAGAGAAAGATCTTTTTCATGCGGAAACTCCTCCAGACCGTGTGATAGGTCCTATTTTACCGTATGGCGGCGAGCGTTGTAAACGCTTCTCTGTGGAGAGATAAAAAGTCCGCAGAAAATGAGGGTTTTTGCCGCTTTGGCTTAACAGAACGCGGCATTTTGCGCGGCATGGAGGGAGGCTCGCCGTGATTTTTATTGCTTTTCCCTCCCCCGGATAGTACAATGGTCTCACCATCAAACTTTCGGAGGACTTTTCCCCAATGAAACTCATCTCATGGAACGTCAACGGCCTGCGCGCGTGCATTGGCAAGGGCTTTTTGGATTTTGTGAATTTCATCGACGCAGACGTCATCTGCCTACAGGAGACGAAGCTGCAGCCGCATCAGATCGAACTTGACCTGCCGCAGTACCACATCTACTGGAACAGCGCGGACAAAAAGGGCTACTCCGGCACGGCGGTGTTCACCAAGCAGGAGCCTCTTTCCGTCACCTATGACTTCGGCGAGGACATCCACCGCCACGAGGGGCGCGTCATCACGTGTGAATATCCGGACTTCTATCTCGTCTGCTGCTACACGCCGAACTCGCAGGACGAGCTGCGCCGCCTTTCGTACCGCATGGAATGGGAGGATGCGCTGCGGCAATACCTCTGCGAGCTCGACACGATCAAGCCCGTCGTGTACTGCGGGGACTTAAACGTCGCACACGAGGAGATCGACCTCAAAAATCCGAAGACAAACCACTTTAACCCCGGCTTTTCCGACGAGGAGCGCGGCAAGATGACGCAGCTTTTGTCCTCGGGCTTTCTCGATTCGTTCCGCACGCTGTACCCCGACAAGACGGACGCCTATTCGTGGTGGAGCTACCGCGCCCAGTCGCGCGCACGGAACGTGGGGTGGAGAATCGACTATTTCATCGTCTCCGAACGCCTGCGCTCCCGCATCGAAAACGCGGATATCTTAGCTGAGGTCATGGGCAGCGACCACTGCCCCGTGCTGCTCGAGCTCAAGGAGGAAGAAAAATGAAACTCAACAAGCAGGAAATGACCGGAGGCACGAAGATCACCCTGATCATCAGCGGTGCGGCCATGCTTGCCGGCATCGTGATCGTTGTGCTGTTTGCCGCCGGCGCGCTCGCCCTTTCCGAGCAGAGCCGCAACGTGCTCGCGATTGTGATCTCCGCCGCGCTGGTGGTGTTTTCCTACACGCTGTGCAAATCGTTGGGGGTACTTAAAAATCAAAAAAAGTGATTCTCACCCCCACGCCCACGTGGGGAACGGGTAAAAGGGGGCCATTCTCTTTCACGAAAGAGAATATCCCCCTTTTGAACCCCCAAGAGAAAGGTTTACATTGCCAGCTTTGGGCTTGAAGAACTGCACGGCCTGTGGAATCGGGTGCCTGCCATGGGATGGTTCTACACGACTTGGTTTGCTTCTATCTTCGCTGTCGCTTTGCCTGCGATTCGTTACCCTTACGCAATCTCCGTCTACTTTGAATTTTATCAATCTTGCTTTTTCCTGCCAAGGCGGCTTTGCTGCGCTCGCCGCGATATACGCACTATCGGTAGATAGCGATTAGGCTGCACTTGCGCAAGATCAGCAGAGCAGCAGCGGGTAGTAGGAGCAGATCAAATCGTATAGCAGGGCTCAACGCGGCTTTGCCGCGCGCAGATATTGCATTCCGGAGGCATAAAGGTCATTCGCGCCCGAGACCGCCAATCTGAAACCTTTCTCTTGGGGGATCTAAAGGGGGCCATTCTCTTTTGTGAAAGAGAATGGCCCCCTTTTATCACGCCTTGGTGCGGTCGTACGAAACGACCACACGACGGTTCGGCTCGGTGCCGATGGAGAACGTTGTCACACTCGGCGTATCCTGGAGCGCGGTGTGGATGACGTGGCGCTCGTAGGCGTTCATGGGCTCGAGGGTGACATTGCGGCGGTACTTCGTCACCTTGCCGGCGACCTTTTCCGCCAGGCGCTCGAGGCTCTGCTCGCGCTTTTCGCGGTAATTTTCTGCGTCGACCTGCACGCGGGCGCGGTTCTTCTCGCTGCCGCGGTTGATGCTGTAGTTCGTCAACTGCTGGATGGCGTCGAGCGTTTCGCCGCGACGGCCGATCAGCGCGCCGAGCTTTTCACCTTCGAGGAAGACCTTGTAGCGGCCCTTCTCACTCTCGTAGACCTTGACCTCAGCGGCGGAGTCCATGTGCTCAAGAAGGCCCTTGAGGAACGCGCGGATCTGCTCGCTCTTCTCGTCGTGGCACTCTTCGCCGAGGTCGACAATGGGCTTGGGCTGCGGGGCGGGACGCTCCGCGCGCTCGGCGCGGGGCGCGCGGTTCTCGCGGCGGTCTTCGCGCGCGGGACGGTCGCCGCGTTCGGTACGCGGCTTGTCGTTTGCACGGGATTCTTTTTTCTGCAGCACCTCGGGCGCGTACATGGGCACGGCCTTGGGCGCAGAAGCGGGTTCAACTTTCTTTTCGGGCTTGGGTGCGGCAGGCTTTTCGGCGGGCTTGACCTCTTCGGCCTTGCCGTCGTCATAGCTCACGCGAACGCGCGCGGGCGCGCTGCCGATGCCGAGGAATCCGGCTTTCGCGCGCTCAAGAATTTCAACAGAAACGTCGTCTCTGTCCATCTTCAGCTGCGCGAGCGCGCTCTGGATGGCCTCGTCCTCCGTCTTGCCCGTTACGTCAATAAACTTGATCATTCAGACAAGCTCCTTACAATTATTCTCCGTAGTGCTCGGGGTCGTAGGAACGGCCGCGGGCATAGGGGCGGTCGCCGACGCGTCCGCTTTCGTTCGTGGAATTTTTCTTCTTCATGGATTTTGCAGCCTGCTTTTCCGCACGCTTTTCCTTGAGGCTCTTCTTCTCAGCCTCTTCGGCAGCGTACTTACGCTGCTGCTCGCGGGCGGCTTCCATGCGGCGCAGACGGTCGTCGCGCTTCTGCTTTTCCTTCTCGCTGAGCTCGTCCTCCATGTGGCTCTTATAGTACTTGGTCAGAACCTTTTCCTGGATGGCGTAGAGCAGCGAGTTGACGATCCAGTAGACGCCGAGAGCCGCGGGCAGCGTAAAGCCGATCCACAGCGACATGAGCGGCATCATCCACATCATCATGCGGCTGGAGCGGGCCGCGGCGTCGTTGCCCTCAGCGGCGACGTTGCCGGCCATGGACGCCTTGGACTGCAGAAAGCTCAAAGCACCGGAAATGAACGGGATCAGCACAACGCCGATCACGGGCCAGCCGCCGGTGAAGAAATCTTTCCACACATCCCCCGGCATGACCGTAAGGTCAAGGCCGAGGAAGTTGTAGTTCACGTTGAGAAGGCCGTCAAACTTGCCGGAAAAATCCGCAAAGTTGTCGGAAATGAACTTGGCAAGGCCGATCTCCTCATAGCCCTTGCGCACGAGCTCGGCATTGTAGCCCAGGGTGGTGGCAAGGGTCGTGATCTCCGTCACGACGTCCTTGGAGAGCATCATGAAGCGGCTGAGCGGCTGACGGATGATGGAATACAGAGCGATGAGGATGGGGAAGGGCAGGAAGCTCCAGAGGCATCCGCTCATGGGGTTCACGCCCTCCTGTGTGTAGAGGAGCTGCATCTCCTCGTTCATGCGCGTGGGATTATTGGCGTATTTCGTCTGGATCTCTTTCACCTTGGGCTGGAAGAGATTCATGCGCATCATGCTCTTTTTCGACTTCATCTGGAAGGGCAGCGTGATGAGCTTCACGACGATCGTGAAGAGCACGAGAGCCCAGCCGTAGGAGCCGGTCAGCTCATAGAAGGTGCGCAGGACCCAGGCGAAGGGAACGCAAATGTAGTAGCCGATGGTTGACATTCTTCGGTTTCCTCCGTGGTTTTAGGTTCGGTCACGGGACCGGGTCGTAGATTTTTCCGCCCTTGTAGAACGGATGGCACCGCATGATACGCTTGAAGGCAAGCCAGCCGCCCTTGACCGCCCCGTACTTCTCGATCGCTTCGAGCGCGTATTGAGAGCACGTGGGGATAAAGCGGCAGCAGGGGGGACGGTAGGGTGAGATGGCCCTGCGGTAAAACCGGATGAGAAACAGCAGAAAGCGTTTCATGCCTGCGTTTCCCACAGATCGAGCTTTTTGCACATTTTTTCAAACGCGCGCTTGAGCTCCCAGTAGTCCGCGTGGGCGGCCCTTGTGCGGGCGACGACGATGCAGTCGTAGCCCTGCTTCATCTTCCCCTGGCTCAGGCGGAAGATCTCGCGGATGCGGCGGCGGACGCGGTTGCGCACGACGGCGTGGCCGAGCTTGGTGCTGACCGTGACGCCGAGGCGGTTGTGTCCGAGCCGGTTTTTCCGGTAATACACCACAAGGCAGGACGAAACACCGGACTTGCCCTTTGCATACATCCGGCGGAATTCGTAATTTTTCTTGACGGTGGTGGTGCTTTTCACGCGTGATCTCCCTGCTTTTGCGGATTTCTCCGCATAGCCTGCAAGGGACGGCGATCGAAACACATTCTCATCGGCCGTCCCTCATTGTTTCATGTGTAGCATACGATACGCAAGTTGCTCCCGCTTTAGTGGGTCAGACGGGCGCGGCCGCGTGCACGACGGCGGGCGATAACCTTGCGGCCGTTGGCAGTGGACATTCTCTTGCGGAAGCCGTGCTCCTTGGAGCGCTGGAGCTTCTTGGGCTGATAGGTGCGAGAAGTAGCCATTTCGTTTTACCTCCTGAAAAAATTTTACCGGCAGCACCCCTTTTGGAGGTGCTGCACTTACTCGACGGCGGGCGGAGAAAGCTCCCCGCGGACCGCAGTTGATAAAAATAGTGCCGTATTGATGCGGCATACGGGGAGTATTATATCGGTTTTGCCGCATTCTGTCAACCAAAAATGCAAAAATTGGTGCATGTTTCCATTTCCCGCAAAACATTGTGGCGCGTATCGAAACATGCAACTATCTCTTGTGTCCTTTTGCCTGTTTTTCAGGGCTTTTGCACTGCAAAAAACAGCGTTTTATATTTAGAATATGTGTTGCGTTCGCGCGCGTTTTTTGGTATAATGTAGGGAGTAAATTTTCGGCTGTCACAGCCGTTTATTCCAAAGAAAGAAAGGAGCGCTTCCGTGAACTCTGTTGCAGACATCTGGAAGATCGTTCTCTCCCGCCTCAGCCAGGACCTGTCTGAGACGACCATCTCCACGTGGTTCGACGAGGTGGAGGCCGTGTCCATCAAGGACCGCACGCTGTATCTCCACTGCCCGAACGATTTTAAGCGCAGCACGATCGAATCCATGTTCTCTGACCGCATCAAGGATTCCCTGCGGGACATTTACTCCGCCGATTTCGACGTCAAGCTCCTCTCCACCGCGGAGAGCACCGCCCTTTTCGAGCCCGAGGTCAAAAAGTCCACCGCGCTGCTCGATTCCGGCGAATTCACGTTCGACACGTTCGTCGTCGGCGAATCGAACAAGATGGCCTATGCCGCCGCGCGCGCCGTGGCCGACGGCGTGGGGCACTACAACCCGCTATTTATCTACGGCGACTCCGGCCTTGGCAAAACGCACCTGATCTACGCCATCGCCCACCAGATCCGCACGACGCGCCCGTCGGCGAAGATCATCTACATCAAGGGCGATGATTTCATCAACGAATTCATCGAGCTCGTGCGCGCGGGCCGCGGCAGTGAGTTCCGCGCGAAGTACCGCGACGCGGACCTGCTGCTCGTGGACGACGTGCAGTTCGTCGCCGGCAAGGAGCAGGTGCAGAACGAATTTTTCCATACGTTCAACACGCTCTACGAGGCCGGACGCCAGATCGTCCTGACCTCCGATAGACCGCCCTCTGACATGCACCTTCTCGACGACCGCCTGCGCACGCGCTTTGAGTGGGGCTTACTTGTCGATGTGCAGCCGCCCGATTTTGAAACGCGCCTTGCCATCGTGAAAAACAAGGCCGCGCAGTGGGGCACCGTCATCGACGACGACATTGCGCGTTACATTGCCGAGAATGTCACATCCAACGTCCGCCAGCTCGAGGGCACGATGAACAAGATTCTCGCCTACCGCGATCTCATCGGACGCGAGATGGACGCCGACGCCGCGCACCGCGCGGTCGAGGACTTTATGAAAAAGAACGCGAATCTCGCCCCCACGGCGGCGATGATCATCACTGAAACGTCGCGCTACTTTGGCATCGACGAAGAGGTCATCAAGGGCCCGTCTCGAAGCCGCGAGGCCGTCAACGCCCGTCAGGCCGCGATGTACCTCGTGCGCCGCATGACGAATCTGTCGACGCCCGATATCGGCCGCGAGTTCGGCAAGCGCGACCATACGACCGTGCTCCACTCGCTCGAGCAGATCGAAAAGAAGATGAAATCCGATCCCGTCTTCAACCAGACGATCAAAGAGATCACGATTAACATCAACTCCAAGAGATAACAAAGTTTTCCACATTATCCACAGGGTTGTGCAGAGGGAAGCTGTGGAAACATTTTTTCAAAATTTTGGGTGTGGAAAGTGATAGAACTTTTCAACAACCCATGAGGGATAAATTTTCCTTGCCACTTCGGGCAAAAATTGGGTTTTCCACATTTTTGCGCCCCTACTGCTGCTATTTCTAAAAACTATCCTTTTTCTTTTCCAAAAGAGAAAAAATCATCCGTTTTACGAAAGGAACGCCGCTATGAAATTCTCCTGCGAAAAGCTGCTGCTGCAAAATGCAGTCAATACCGCCTCCCGCGCCGTCGCGGCGAAAAGCTCCATCCCTGCGCTCGAAGGACTGCTGCTGACCTGCGGCGGCGAGAGCATGACCGTTTCAGGCTACAACATGCAGACCGGCATCCGCACGAAGTTTGCCGCCGAGGTCGAGGAGTCCGGCGAGCTGGTCGTCAACGCGCGCCTGATCAGCGAGATTTTAAGAAGACTGCCCGACGATGTCGTGACCTTCACCGCAAACGACAAATTTTTGATCCACCTGACCTGCGGCGACGCGGATTTCGACATCATGGGCCTCTCCGCCGCCGATTTTCCTGAGCTGCCCGAGGTCGAGGAGAAGTACGCCGTCCAGATCGCCGAAAAGACGCTCAAGACCATGATCCAGCAGACGAGCTTCGCCGTTTCGACGAACGAGGCGCGCCCCGTGCACATGGGCTCGCTGTTCGAGGTATCTGCCGAGGGGCTGACCGTCGTCTCCGTCGACGGCTTCCGCCTTGCGCTTCGCAAGGAAGCGCTTGAAAAGATCGAGGGCGGCGCGTTCTCGTTCGTCGCGCCCGGCACGGCGCTCAATGAGGTCGAGCGCATCTGCGAGGAGATCGACGAGGTCGTGACCATCACGCTCGGCCAGCGCCATATTCTCTTCGAGGTCGGTGAGACCGAGCTCATCTGCCGCCGCTTAGAGGGTGAATTCCTCGATTATAAGAACGCCATCCCGCGCAGAAACCCCATCAACGTCGTCGTCGACACGAAGACGATGCTCCAGAGCCTCGAGCGCGTGAGCGTCGTCATCAGTGAAAAGCTCAAGAGCCCCGTGCGCTGCCAGTTCGGCGAGGACAAGGTGACGATGTCCGCCAAGACCGCCAACGGCGACGCAAAGGACGTCTGCCGCATCGCGGGCGACGGTCAGGGGCTTGAGATCGGCTTCAACAACCGTTATCTGATGGACGCGCTGCGCTACGCGCCCGCCGACACCGTGAGAATGGAGCTCAACACCGGCATTTCGCCGGCCATCATCGTTCCCGTCGAGGGCGAAGAGAATTTCCTCTACATGGTGCTGCCCGTGCGCCTGAAGGCAAATTGAGACAAAAACTGAATCCATATCGTATAAAATGGTACAACGATTTCTGATAGGAATCGCTTTGTAAAGGACTTTTTATGACTGACATTACCATCACCACGGAATTTATCAAATTGCAGGACCTCTTGAAGCTGGCGAATTTAGTCGGCACGGGCGGCGAGGCGAAGATCGTCATCCAGAACGGCGACGTTTCGGTCAACGGCGAGGTCTGCACGATGCGCGGCAAGAAGATCCGTCCGGGCGACACGGTCGCCTTCGACGGCAAAGAGCTGACGGTCTCCTATGCGAATTGACGCGTTGGCGCTGCGGAACTTTCGCAATTACGACGCGCTGAACGTCACGTTCGCGCCGGACTGCAACGTCATCGTCGGTGAGAACGCGCAGGGAAAGACGAATCTGCTCGAAGCCATCGTCTATCTCTCGTCTGCCCGTTCGCCGCGCGCGAGGGCGGAAAAAGAGCTCATTTCGTTCGGCAAGAGCGAATGCAGCATCAAGGCGAACGCGTTTGCGCGCAACCGGGATTTTCTGCTCGAGATCGCGCTCGCCGCGGGGAGAAGACGAAAAATTCTCATCAATAAGGTGCCCGTGAAAAAGGGGAGCGACCTCAGCGACGTGCTCGGCGCGGTCTACTTCTGTCCGGAGGATCTGCTGCTGATCCGCGACGGCGCGGCGGCGCGGCGCAAGTTCATGGACGACGCGCTCTGCCAACTGCGCGCGCGCTACGCGCAGGCGCTCAGCGACTATCACCGCGCCTACGAGCACAAAACGCGCATTCTGCGCGACAGCGAAGAGTATCCGTCGCTTCTTGATACTTTGCCGGAATTTGACCTGCGCATGGCGCAGAGCGGCGCGGTCATCATCTACTACCGTGCGCGGTTCTGCGAGCGATTGAAGGAATATGCGGGCATCGCGCACCGCGAATGCTCCGGCGGCAGGGAAGAGCTGGGCGTCGAATACCAGACGGTTTCGACCATTTCAGACCCGCTCGCGCCAATTGAAACGATTTACGACCAGCTGCGCGCGCATCAGGCATCGCACGCGGCGGCGGAACGGGCATCAAGAATGTGCCTTTCCGGCCCGCATAAGGACGATATCGCCGTGACGATCGGCGGCGTGAACGCAAGGCAGTTTTCGTCTCAGGGCCAGACCCGCACGGCGGCGCTGGCGTTCAAGCTCGCCGAGCGGGAGATTTACCGCGAGATCACATCCCGCACACCACTGTTATTGCTCGACGACGTGCTGTCCGAGCTGGACCCACGGCGGCAGGAATATGTGCTCAACCGCATCCTTGGCGGGCAGGTGTTTATCACTTGTTGTGAAGAGGATAGACTTGGAACCTTGCTCAGTGGCAAGGTGTTTCACATCGCCGATGGGAAAGTTGTATAGCCGCGCTTTGCGCGGAAGTTTGTCCCGTGCGTCACGGGACTGCCCCACAAAGGGGATATTCTCTTTTGGAAGAGAATACCCCCTTTGGAACCCCAAGAGAAACACGAGGGGCCTTCCCCCTCGACCCCGCTTACATTGCCAGTTTGTAGCTTGAATGACTGCACGCGCTGCGCAGTGTGGGTGCGGTGTACATGGCTTCGCCATGAATCTTCTGCAAGTCGTCACCAGTCGCAACCGCGCCTTACTATCGTGAGGCGCGAGTGACGGTAGTTGGGCGGCAGACTGCGTGTCGAATACGGCATTGCTTCGCTCACCGCATTGATGAGACTGGCGATAGACGGAAATTACTGCGCACTTCTACAAGATAGGCAAAGCGATAGCGAAGATAGAAGCAAACCAAGTCGTTTAGATACAAAACTTGGCAGGCATTTCCATTCCGGAGGTATAAAAGTCGTTCAAAATCGAGGCTGCCAATCTAACGCCTTTCTTTTGGACGGTCACACCGCCCGTTTTCTTTCCACGGAAAGAAAATGGGGGGTGTGGTACTGCGGCGCGCACGCCGCATGACCCCGCGCCCTTTGGGCGCGATATCTGAGGAGGTACCATGTACCTGCACATCGGCAACAATGTCATGCTGCCAGAAAAGCACATCATCGGCGTCTTTGATCTCGAGATCACGTCGCAATCGAAGAGAACATCAGAATTTCTTAGGCGAGCGGAGGACGAGAGCCTTGTCATCGACGCCTGCGAGGACATTCCCAAGTCGTTTTTAGTGTGCGACCACCCGTATCACCCGCAATTGGTTTATTTATCCGAGCTTTCGAGCCAAACACTGCAAAAGAGAATGGAGGAGCAGACATGAAGATCCCCGTTGCTTTGACAATGCTGGCAAGTCCCTTTTCCCTTCCCCACGATGAGCGCTGGATACTGCCCATCGCGCTCGGCTTTTTCACGCTGCTGACGGTGTATTTCACGTGGCGGCTCAAAACGGACGAGGGCGACAAGTGGCTCTTTCGGAAGAAAATGAAGGTGTCGGCGCTCTTTTACCTTGCATGCGAAGTGCTCTGGCAGTTCCACGGTGCGGATTCGACGTTTCCCGTCGGGCCGATCACGGGCATTTTGTTTCTGTACCTAATGAGTCAGGCGCTGGTGTACGGTATTTACTGCGTGATTCAAAAGAAGAAAACAACAGCCGCGATGTAAGCGGCTTTCCCATCAAAATAGTGCTCGAGGCAGGGAGAAACGGGCCGGAAAGGGCTCCGACCCGGTTCTTCCTGCCTGATGACGAAAGGAGAACCCAAATGGCAGAAAATGAGATCCTGCAATCCACGGCGGTGGATGAAAACAACGACTATAACGCCTCAGAGATCCAGGTGCTCGAAGGACTGGAGGCGGTGCGCAAGCGCCCGGGCATGTACATCGGCTCGACGTCGGTGAGCGGCCTGCATCACCTCGTCTACGAAATTGTGGATAACTCCATCGACGAGGCGCTCGCGGGCTACTGCACGGAAATTCAAGTGACGATCAACGAGGGCAACACCATCACCGTTGTGGATAACGGCCGCGGCATTCCGGTCGACATTCAGGCGCAGACGGGCCGTCCCGCGCTCGAGGTCGTCTACACCGTGCTGCACGCGGGCGGCAAGTTCGGCGGCGGAGGCTACAAGGTCTCCGGCGGTCTGCACGGCGTCGGCGCGAGCGTTGTCAACGCGCTGTCTGAATGGCTGACGGTGCAGGTGCACAAAAACGGCAACATCTACGAGATGAAATTCTCCCGCGGCAAGATCACTCAGGAGATGACCATCATCGGCTCGACCGACCACACGGGCACGACCGTTACGTTCAAGCCCGATCCCGAGATGTTCGAGGAGCTCGAATACTCCTACGAAACGCTGCACACCCGCATGCGCGAGGAGGCATTTCTGAACGCGGGCCTTCGCATCACGATCGAGGATAAGCGCCTTGAGAGTGAAGAAAAGCCCGAGAGCGAGCGCCGTGACTCGATGTGCTACGAGGGCGGTATCCGCGAATTCGTCACGTGGCTCAACAAGAAGAAAGAGCCGCTGCACAATAACGTCATCTACATGAGCGGCATGAAGGGCGATTCGTTCGCGGAATTGGCGCTCCAGTATGACGACGGCTATCAGGAAAATATCCTGTCGTTCGCCAACAACGTCCACACGCCCGAAGGCGGCATGCACGAGACCGGCTTCAAGGCCGCGCTCACGCGCGTTTTGAACGCCTACGGCATCAAAAACGGCATCATCAAAGAGGGCGACAAGGTCAGCGGCGAGGACTGCCGCGAGGGCTTGACCTGCGTCATCTCCGTGAAGCTCACGAACGCGCAGTTCGAGGGCCAGACGAAGGCAAAGCTCGGAAATTCCGAGATCCGCACACTGGTCGACGGCATCGTCTCCGACCGGCTGATGCAGTTCCTTGAGGAGAACCCCGTCGTGGCGCGCACGATCTTAGATAAGGCCATGACGGCCAACCGCGCGCGAGAGGCCGCGCGCAAGGCGCGCGAATCCATCCGCCGCAAGAGCGCCCTCGGCGGCGCGGCGATGCCCGACAAGCTGCGCGACTGCAACGAAAATAACCCCGAGCTCACCGAGCTCTACATCGTAGAGGGCGACTCGGCAGGCGGCTCTGCCACCCAGGGACGCGACTCGCGCTTCCAAGCGATCCTGCCGCTCTGGGGCAAGATGCTCAACGTCGAAAAGGTGCGCGCCGACAAAATTTACGGCAACGACAAGCTCCAGCCCGTCATCATCGCGCTCGGTGCCGGCCTTGGCGAAGATTTCGATATCAATAAACTCCGCTATCACAAGGTCATCATCATGGCGGATGCCGATGTCGATGGCTCGCACATCCGGACGCTGCTGCTGACGTTCTTCTTCCGCTATATGCGCCCGCTCATTGAAAACGGCTATGTCTATGCCGCGGTGCCGCCGCTTTTCAAGTTGACGCGCGGCAAGACGACGCGCCTTGCCTTCACGCCGGAGGAGCGCGATCAATACTCCGCCGAGCTGCGCGGCGACAATCCGAACGCAAAGGTCGATATTTCGCGCTTCAAGGGTCTTGGTGAAATGAACCCGCACGAGCTGTGGGAGACGACCATGGACCCCGAAAAGCGCACGCTCAAGCGCATCACGCTCGAAGACGCAGTGCTCGCGGACGAGACCTTCACCGTGCTGATGGGCGAGAAGGTCGAGCCGCGCAAGGAATTCATCGAACAGAACGCGAAATACGCGGTCAATCTGGACTTTTAAGAGAGGAGGACGAAGAAAATGGCACACAAAAACGTGGATTACAAACCCGAAGACATTCAATTCCCCAACCAAAAGATCGTGCAGAGCGAGCTCGTGCACGAGATGCAGTCCTCCTACATCGAATACGCGATGTCGGTCATCGTCGGGCGCGCGCTGCCCGACGTGCGCGACGGCTTGAAGCCCGTCCACCGCCGCATCCTGTACGCCATGTATGAAGACGGTCTGACGAGCGACAAGCCCTTCAAAAAGTCGGCGACCTGCGTCGGCGACGTGCTGGGCCGCTATCATCCGCACGGCGACGCGTCGGTGTACGACGCGCTCGTGCGTCTCGCGCAGGACTTCTCCATGCGCTATATGCTCGTCGACGGCCACGGCAACTTCGGTTCCATTGATGGCGACCCTCCGGCCGCCTACCGATACACCGAGGCCAGAATGTCGAAGATCGCGAACGAAATGCTGCGCGACATCGACAAGGAGACCGTCGACTGGGACCCGAACTTCGATGAGAGCCGCAAGGAGCCCCGCGTGCTGCCCGCGCGCTTCCCGAACCTGCTGGTCAACGGCTCTTCCGGTATCGCCGTCGGTATGGCGACGAACATCCCGCCGCACAACCTGACCGAGGTCATCAACGCCTGCGTCTGCGTGCTCGACAATCCCGAGGCGACGCTTTACGACCTGATGCAGCACGTCACGGGCCCCGACTTCCCGACCAAGGGCATCATTATGGGCCGCAGCGGCATCCGCGCGGCTTACGCCACGGGCCGCGGTAAGATCATCCTGCGCGCCCGCACGGAATTTGAAGAATTCGGCCGCGACCGCACGCGCATCATCGTCACCGAGCTTCCGTATCAAGTGAACAAGCGCATGCTCATCAAGAACATGGCCGACCAGGTGAACGACAAGCGTTTGGAGGGCATTTCCGACATCCGCGACGAGACCGACCGCACGGGTATGCGCATCGTCATTGAAGTCAAGCACGACGCGAACCCGCAGGTGGTCTTAAACCGCCTGTTCGCCCAGACGCAGCTTCAGACGAGCTTCGCCATCAACATGCTGGCGCTCGTCGACAACCAGAAGCAGCCGAAAATTCTGTCCCTGCGCCATATCATCGACGAGTATCTTACCTTCCAGGAAGAGCTCATCACGCGCAGAACGCAGTATGACCTCAAAAAGGCGCGCGAGCGCGAGCACCTGTTGCAAGGCCTGCTGATCGCGCAGGACAACATCGACGAGGTCATCCACATCATCCGCACGAGCTACGACGACGCGAAGGAAAAGCTGATGGAACGCTTCTCGCTCTCCGACGTGCAGGCGCAGGCCATCCTCGATATGCGCCTGAAGGCCTTGCAGGGCCTCGACCGCGAAAAGCTCCAGAACGAGTTTGACGAGCTGGAAAAGAAGATCGCCTACTTTGTCGAGCTTCTCTCCAACGAGACGATGCTCAAGGGCGTTTTGAAGGACGAGCTTCTTGAGATCCGCGACAAGTATGGCGATGAGCGCAAGACCGAAATTCAGGAGGTCGAGGACGAGATCGACATCGAAGACCTCATCGAGGAGGAGCAGTGCGTCTTCACCCTGACCCGCAACGGCTACATCAAGCGCACGAGCGCGAGCGAGTACACCGCGCAGAGTAAGGGCGGCATGGGCAAGAAGGGCATCACCACCCGCGACGAGGACACGGTGGTCGACGTGTTCACCGCCTCGACCCACGACTATATCCTCTTCTTTACGGACACCGGCAAGGTGTACCGCAAGAAGGGCTATCAGATCCCCGAGAGCGGCAAGGCTGCCAAGGGCACAAACATCGTCAACATCATCCAGGTGGAGACGGGCGAGCGCGTGCAGGCGATGATCCACTTCCGCGACTTGAACGCCGAAAACCTGTTCCTCACCATGGTGACGCGCAACGGCACAGTGAAGCGTCTGCCGGTCGAAACGCTCAAGAACCTGCGCAACAACGGCATCCGCGCGCTGAACCTCGACGAGGGCGACGAGCTGGTGAGCGTGCGCGAGACGGACGGCGAGCAGAAAATTCTGATCGCCACGCACGACGGTATGGCGGTCGTCTTTGACGAGACCGATGTCCGTGCGATGGGCCGCACGGCGGTCGGCGTGCGCGGCATCAAGCTGCGCGAGGGCGACTACGTCGTCGGCGCCGCCCGCGCCCAGGAGGGCAAGGAAGTCCTGACCATCACCGAAAAGGGCTACGGCAAGAAAACGCCGGTCGAGGAATACCGCATCACGAACCGCGGCGGCCTCGGCATCAAAAACTACATGGTCACGGAGAAGACCGGCGGCATCGTCGGCGTCAAGGTCGTGGACGGCAGCGAGGATCTGCTGCTCGTCACGCGCGCGGGCATCCTCATCCGCACACCGGTCGAGGCGATCCGTACCACTGGCAGAGCCACGCAGGGCGTGATCGTCATGCGCTTCAAGGAAGAGGGAGATAGCGTGATCTCCATGGCGCTCACAGAGCATGAGGAGGATGACGAGACGTAAGGCCTCGGCCCTCTTTTCCGCGCGTCGCGCGGAGGGGTGGCAGCGCCTTTGTCGCTGCACGGGAAAGGGGGCCATTCTCTCACGTGAGAGAATGGCCCCCTTGGACCCCAAAGAGAACGCAAGGGGCCTTGCCCCTTGACCCCGCACATTGCGGGTTTGCAGCTTGAATGACTGCACACGCTGCGCATTGCACAGCCGTTGGCAGCTCTGCTGCCTTACGGATGTGGCATACCCCTTGCGGGTAATCAGGTGCGGTGTACATGGTTTCTCCATGAATCCCTGCGAGTCGCGACCTGACAGCAACCGCGCCTTACTATCGTGAGGCGCGAGTGACGGTAGTTGGGCGGCAGACTGCTTGCGCTCGCCGCATTGATTAGAGCAGAAGAGAAGAAAGACTGCCGAGCTTTAGGCCGACACACAGGCCGCAGCGAAAAGAAGCGTCGCGCTCAAGACCGATAATGTCAGAGCGATTGTCCTGTAATTTTTTGAAGAGAACGGACTGTTCGGTGTTAAGCATGGCGAGCAATTCAAGATACTGTGAATTGTAATAGGACAAGGATGCCCAATAATCGTCGAGTTCGTCCTTTGACAAAAAGCGTTCCGGATGTTCGCCATATCCGGCACGGAACAGGGATTCGTAAAGATGCAGCTTACAATAACCTCAACAATAAACGAAGTTTTTTTCATGTTTACTTTATTGTAACACGAAGAAAACTTCATGTCAATAGGAAACAGAAATGAATTTTCCCGAATATATCTTAAAACTGAGACAGGAGCGCGGACTAAAGCAGAGCGATGTTGCGTCGTCGATCGGTGTGACCGTCCGCGCTTATCAGGCGTATGAATACGGAAAAAGTGAACCGCGGATGTCGACGCTCATTGCGCTGGCCGATTTTTATGATCTTTCACTGGACGAATTGGTCTGCCGAAAGGCAGAACACGGTGTGTAACACCAAACTTGCGGAAAAACTCTGCATGTAAACTTGAATTTGCTGGAAAGAAACGCTTCTGTCCACTATAATGAAGTACAGTAGTATATCCGAAATAGACGGAAATTGATGGAGACTGCCGATACGCAGGCAGAGCGACAGCGGAGATAGAAGCAAACCAAGTCGTTTAGATACGACACTTGGCAGGCAGTGCAATCCGCAGGCAAAAAGGATGTTCAAGGGAAGACATACAATGCAGACGCCTTTCTTTTGGACGGTCACACCGCCCGTTTTCTTTCTCGGGAAAGAAAATGGGGGGTGTGCTATGCAGCAGCGTGACGCGCTGCATTTCCTTTGAAAGAGAAAAGAAAAAAAGGGAGGTCACCATGAGAAGAAACATCCACTATAAGCCCAGCAAAAGCGCGAGCATTCTGTCGGGCGTCATCGCGTGCGCGATGGGCGTGTTCGGCCTGTTTACCATTCCGAGCATCGGCGCGATGATCGGCTTCAAGGCCATCTGGTGCCTGATGGCCTTCGGCATGGGCATCTACAATTTTCTGCTGGCGGCGGGCGTTGTGAAGTACAACGGCGGATACGAGATCACCGACGAGACGGATGACGGCGCAAAGGAAAGAAAATCCGATGCGGAGGCGCGGCTCGAGGAATTGCAGACCCTTTACGACCGTCGGCTCATTACGGAAGAGGAGTATCAGGAAAAACGCAGGGACATTCTGGACCGGCTGTAAGAGAAAGGAACGCGGACAATGGGAGAAGTTTTGATCCTTATTATCATCGCACTTGTCTGGGGGTTTAAGGCGGCTGTCGCCAACGAGGACAAAAAGGTCAACGATCGGGAAACGGGCAGCATTTCGTCGACGCCCGACGAGCTCATCAAAAAGGCAAAGCGCACAGCCGAGGATCTTGATGCGCTGCGCGGGCAGACGGAGAAAAAGCGCCCCGACCCGCTGGAGATCAAGGCGCTCCACAAGCAGCACCGCGCCGACGAGTGGGAGAGAAACGAGCAGCGCCACGCCGATGAGCGCGCACACAGCGAAAAGCGCTGGGAGATCGCGCGCAGGAAGCAGGCCGACAGCGGCGAGGTGCATTCTGTCCACATGGACAGCTGCGAGGACCGGCTCGAAAGCCTGAAGGTCTTATATGACGCGGGCATTCTGGACCGCGAGGAATACGCCCAGCGCGTCGCGCGCGTCAAGAAGGCGCACGCGCAGAGCAGAGGGTAAGCAAAATAAAAGGAAGCGAACACACCATGTATGACGAACTGACACAGGTCGACATTGACAAGATGAAGGCAGAGCTGGAGCACCGGCGACTTACGCTTCGCCCCAAGCTCATCGAAGATGTGCAGACGGCGCGCGCGTTCGGCGACTTGAGCGAAAACTACGAGTACAAGGTCGCCAAGCAGGAGAAAAACCGCAACGAGAGCCGCATCCGTTACTTGGAGCGCATGATCGCGACGGCGAAGGTCATCGAAGTGAACGAAAAAGAGGGCACCGTCGGCCTTTTTGACCATGTGGTGCTCTATAACGAAAAGCTGGGGAAAGAGCAGAACATCCAGCTCGTGACCACCCTGCGGCAGAACGCGCTCAAGGGCCTCATCAGCAAGGAATCGCCCGTCGGCAAGGCCATCCTGGGGAAAAAGGTCGGCGACCGCGTCGAGATCGTCGTCTCGCCGGAAATGAAGTACACGGTCGAAATTCGTTCGATCACGCCGGGCGAGGACGATGCATCGCTCGAGATCAGCTCTTATTGAGGAAACGCATGAAACAGGTCATTATCTATACCGACGGCGCGTGCTCGGGCAACCCCGGCCCCGGCGGCTGGGGCGCGGTGCTCAAATACGGCGCGCACGAGCGCGAGCTCTCCGGCGGCGAGGCGAGCACGACGAACAACCGCATGGAGCTCACCGCCGTCATCGAGGCGCTGCGGCTCTTAAAAGAGCCGTGCGTCGTGGAGCTCTATTCCGACTCGCGCTACGTCATCGACGCGCTGGAAAAGCGCTGGGTCTACGGCTGGAAGCAGCGCGGCTGGGTCAAAAGCGACAAAAAGCCCGCGCTGAACGTCGATTTGTGGGAGCAGCTCTTGTCCCTCATCGCCCAGCACGAAATGCACTACCACTGGGTCAAAGGCCACGCGGAGAATGAGTACAACAACCGCTGCGATGAGATGTCTGTTAATGAGTGGCACAAGTTTAAGTAAGAGATAGCGTGGCCTTTCGCCGGAAGTCCGGCGGCGCGAGCGGCGGATTCACTTCGCCGCCGCAAGACATGGAATAAAACAGGGCTCCCGCGCGGCCTGCCGCGTGGGAAAATAATGCCGCGACGGTGAATCAGTTTAAGTAAGAATAAAACCAACGACAATTACAGAAAGAAGGTTGATTCCGGAGAAGACGGTTGGAAAGCTCAGGCAGGGCTGGGGCAGCATTTGCTTCCTTTTAGCGCCCTGGTGGAAGTACGGCAAGACCTTAATGGTCGGCTCGTTTATCTCATCGGTGCTGTTTGTGCCGGCGGCGGGGTATTTTTCCGCGACGCTGGCGCAGGCGGTGATCGAAATGATCGAAGCGGGAAAGCCGTTTGAAGCGGCATTTTTGACGGGCCTGACATACCTTTTGCTCGCGCTGGCGCTTGATCTGCTCCACGCGGTGTACGAGGATTTTTACCTCCGGTGGAAAAAGCAGGAGATCGAGGGGACGATCGAGCGGTCGATCTACGAAAAAGCCCTGACGGTCGACTACCGGCACTTTGACGATCCGAGCTATTTCGACAGCTACAAGCTGGCGACGGAGAAATTTGCCTCGCAGTCGTCGGAGACGCTGCAAAATCTCTCCTCGCTTTTGAGCGGCGTCGCGAAATGCATTGTCTACGGCGCGCTGATCGCGTCGCAGGGCGTTGCGCTGCTGCTCATCGTTCTGGGCTGCTCTGCGTTTGTCGCGTATGCGCAAATTTACTGGAGCAGGGTGTCCGTGGAGCGTGAGACGGCCATGGTCAACGACCAGCGGAAGGCTGACTATCTGCGGCGGCTGTTTTTTGACCATACGGCGGTCGCCGACCTGCGCGCGTCAAACATCAAAAAGTCGCTTTTTTCGCTGTTCGACGGCTCTGTGAAGAGCAGGGCCGCGATCTATCGAAAATACGGCGCAAAGGAATTTTTGACCGATATTCTGGCGAACCTCGCGCAGCTCGGCACGACGTTTGCCGTGCCGGTCTATGTCGCATGGGGCGTGATGTCTGGCAATATCGGCGGCATTGGCGTCTATGCGACGCTGATCGCCTCGTCGCTCGCGCTCAAGGAGGCGCTCAACGCGCTCGGCTGGTGGAGCTCGCAGGTCGCCTTAGGCGTTGCCTACGCGCAGAAGGTGCAGCGCTTTTTCGACACAGATTCGACCATCGAAGCGTCGACAGACGGCGAAAAAGCGTCGGACGGCCCGTTTTCCATCCGATTCGACCATGTGTCCTACCGCTACGGCGGCAGCGATGAGTTTGCCATCCGTGATCTGAGTCTTGCCATCGCGCCCGGAGAAAAGATCGCCATCGTCGGCGAAAATGGCGCGGGGAAGACGACGCTCACAAAGCTCCTGCTCCGCCTGTACGACACGGACGGAGGAACGGTGCAGATCAACGGCCGCCCGATCGCGGACTATGACGTGAGCACGCTGCGCGGCAGGATCGGCATCGCGTTTCAGCAGTCCCGCCTGTACGCGCTGTCTGTCCGCGAAAATATGACGGCCTACGCCGACGCGGACGATGCGCGGCTCAAATCCTGCCTTGAGGGGGTCGGCCTGCGGCTTTCTCTGGACGCGCAGGTCACGAAGGAGTTCGACGAAAACGGCGCGGTGCTCTCGGGCGGAGACGCGCAGCGCCTATGCCTGACGCGGCTGCTGCACAGCGAATTTGGGCTGCTCATCCTCGACGAGCCGTCCAGCGCGCTGGATCCGATCGCCGAGTACCGCATCGCAAAGCTGATCTTCGACCGCTCGCCGACGACCACCGTTATGGTCGCGCACCGGCTCTCCACGGTCGTGGACGCGGACCGAATTTATCTTCTCTCCGATGGAAGAATCATAGAATCCGGCACGCACGCGGAGCTGATGGCGCAGAACGGAAAATATCGGGAAATGTTTTTAAAGCAGGCCGAAGGGTACTTGAAAGCTTAGCGGAAGTGTGGTACAACAAAAGCAAATTTTTTCTCAGCAGGGAGGGGAGCCTTCCCGCTTTGCTGAAGTAATATGAAGGAGCAAAAGACTATGGCAGAATTCAACGCAAAGCAGCAGCTTCCGGGACTTCTCGACTGGATGCGCGCGCAGATGAAGGCCTGCGGAGGCAAGACCGCCGTCATCGGCATTTCGGGCGGCAAGGACAGCTCTGTCACGGCGGCGCTGAGCGTGGCGGCCTACGGTCGCGAGAATGTCGTCGGCGTGCTGATGCCCGACGGCGTGCAGCCGGACATCGACTATTCCAACGGCCTTGTTGACGTGCTGAACATCCGCCACTACACGTTCAATATTCACGGCGGCACGGGCGGCATTCTCGACGAGATGGCGCGCGTGGGCATCGAGGCGAGCCGCCAGACGAAGGTGAACCTGCCGTCCCGCATCCGCATGGCGACGCTGTACGCCATCGCGCAGAGCGAGGAGGGCGGCATCGTCATCAATACCTCGAACCTCTCCGAGGACTGGGTCGGCTATTGCACGATCTACGGCGACAGCGCGGGCGCGTTCTCGCCGCTCGGCATGTACACGACCGAGGAGGTCATCGCGCTGGGCGCGGAGCTGGGTCTGCCCGAGCGCTTCCTCATCAAGCCGCCGTCCGACGGCCTGACCGGCAAGACGGACGAGGACAACCTCGGCTTTACCTACCACGCGGTGAACGAGTACATCCGCAAGGGCGAGGTCGACCCCGCCATCAAGGAGCAGATCGACCGCAAGCACAAGGTGTCGAGATTCAAGTTCCAGACGCTTCCGGTGTATCAGAACGGGCTGCCGATCGTCCTGCCGGAGGAGACGGATTATTATAATCCTAACAAAAAGTAAGCAGCGCGCAGCGCTGCACCTTAGTCCCTGCGTGCCGCAGGGGTGCGAACAAAGGGGGCCATTCTCTCACGTGAGAGAATGGCCCCCTTACCTGGCAGCAGCGCCAAGCGCTGCATTACCCCTCCGCGCATCGCGCGGATAAGCCAGTGTCCCTTTGAGCACAAAAAAAGAGCCATCCTTTCGGATGGCTCTCATTTTCGCTCGATTAGCCAACGCTGTTGAGCTTCAGGGTCAGCGCGCTCTTCTTGTGCGCGGCGTTATTCTTGTGCAGAATACCCTTAGCAGCAGCCTTATCGACAGACTTCACTGCGACCTTGTAAGCGCTCTCGGCCTCGGTGCGATTGCCTTCAGCGGCAGCCGCCTCGAACTTCTTGAGTGCGGTCTTCAGTGCGGACTTGTCGGCCTTGTTGCGCTCATTACGCACACCAGACACCTGAACGCGCTTCTTGGCAGACTTAATATTCGGCAAACCAAACACCTCCTCCGGTTGGAATTCGCGCCGGCGGACAAAAAATCCACCGTGCAGAATGGTATTTTAGCAAAGAATGCAAGAAATTGCAAGCATTTTTTCGAAATTTTCTGATTTTTTTGTATGACACAAAACTTTGTGGATAAAATAGGGAAAGAAAACAAGATTTAGTAAAAGGAGAGAGGCAAAATGCTCCAATACCGCACCGATCTTGCCATGGAGGCGCACGAGCTGCTCTGCGCGAGAAGCCGCGCGCAGACACTCTCCGGCGTGGACAGCCGGACGGTCTTCCGCCGCGGGTGCAGCGTGACGAGCGTGCGCATCGACACCGAGGGCGCGGCGCGCCAGCTCGGTAAGCCCCGCGGGCGGTATGTGACGCTCGACCTCTCGCCGCTGCAAAAAAACGCGGATGACATGCTCGAGCGCGCGTCGCGCGCCGTGGGGGCGGAACTCAGGGCGCTGCTCGGCGAGAATGTGAAAAGCGTGCTCGTCGCGGGACTCGGCAACGCGAATATGACGCCGGACGCCATCGGGCCGAGGAGTGCGGAGCATGTGCTTGTAACGCGCCATCTGCGGCAAAACGGCGCGTTTTCCGCATTTTGCTCTGTCAGCGTGCTGACACCGGGGGTTTTGGGCCGGACGGGCATTGAGGCGATGGAGACGCTGCGCGGCACGGTGCGCGCGGTGCAGCCCGACGCGGTCATCGCGATCGACGCGCTCGCGTCCCGCTCGCTCATGCGGCTCTGCTCCACGGTGCAGCTCTCTGACACGGGCATCGTCCCAGGCAGCGGCGTGGGCAATCACAGGTGTCCCCTCAGCCGCGACACGCTCGGCGTGCCGGTCTACGCCATCGGCGTTCCCACGGTCGTCGACGCGGCCACGCTGACGCTCGACGTGCTCGAAGAGGCCGGAAAGTCGGACGTCGATCCCGCCGCCCTGCGCGGCCACGAGACCGTCATGGTCACGACGCGCGACATCGACGCGCAGATCCGCGAGCTCGCCCGCGTCATCGGCTACGGCATCGACCTTGCGCTCCAGCCGCTCGATTTTTCCGAGCTCTGCGCGCTCATGGGCTGAAAATGTGCAAAATTTCCGGTGGTATTCATAATTTGTTTACAACCGATTCAAACTTTAGCCAAGATTGACTGGTATCTTAATACTTGCAAAGGGGAGCTCCCCCCGATGTGATTTTCTCCCTCCTAAAAATACACACACAACACAGCAAGAAGCCCTCGCCTCTCCCGGCGGGGGCTTCTTGTTTCCTTTTCCTCTTTTTCGCACAAGTGCAAAGGAAGCTGCGGCACTGGTGCCGCGGGGAGAGCAGCGCTTGGCGCTGCACGGATAAAGGGGGATACTCTCTTTCTCGAAAGAGAGTATCCCCCTTAAACCCCCGAGAGAAAGGACGAGGGGTCTTGCCCCTCGACCCCGCTTACATTGGCAGTCTGTGGCTAGAAGAGCTGCGCGGCCTGCGGAATCGGGTGCGGTGTACGTGGCTTCGCCACGAATCCCTTCATTTCGTCACCATTCGCAACCGCGCCCTACTCCGTGGGGCGCGAGTGACGATGGCACGGCGGCGGACTGCCTGCGGGGGCGGCTTTGCTGCGCTCGCCGCGGGTGGGATTGCTGCTTTTCTATTTCAACAGTGTTCTTTTCTGTGAACGGTCCGCAGCTTATGGAAATACGCACCGGACAGCTGCGAGATTTGGCATAAATAAGGCAGATAAAAACAAAGCCCGCACTGTCGCTTGACAGCGCGGGAGAATTTGCTATAATGGGTGTAGAAAGGGCGCTGCGACAAGCGGTCAGCCCGGGAAGTTAGGAAGACTCAAAATGAGAAACCGTCACTTGGCCGAGTGGCGGTTTTCGCTTTTTATACGGATCGTAACCACATATCCAAGGATATGTAACGTGATCGTAATAGGCATATCTACCACCTCCTCTCGGAGGATGTAGCCAACCGCCTGCCGTTCGTGCAGCGCCTTGTTATTACCGTATCATAAGTTCCGACAAATTGCAACATTTGTTTCATCCCACGCGCGGCGAGCGCAGCAATGCCGCGCCCGCAAGATGTCTGCCGCTGTGCCATCGTCACACGCGCCTCACGGTAGTAAGGCGCGGTTGATACTGGTAACGAATAGTAGGGGTTCATGGCGAAGCCATGTACACCGCACCTGATTCGGCAAGCATTGTAGCTCTTCAAGCAAGAGACTGTCAATGTAAGCGGGGTCGAGGGGCAAGACCCCTCGTCTTTTTCTCGGGGGTTCAAGGGGGATACTCTCTTTCGAGAAAGAGAGTATCCCCCTTACTGCGCACCCTGCGGCACGCAGGGAACAAAGTGCAGAGCACCGCGCTGCCAAAAATCCCGCCTTTCAGCAAAGAAAAAAGAACGCCTCGGAAGAGGCGTTCTTCTTATTTTTGCGAAAGTAAAATTTACAGATACTTCTGCATGCCGTCGGTGGCAAGGGCGGGGTCGCCGGAGACGGAGATGGTGAACTTGACGCCGGTGGCGTTGCTGAAGCGCTCGAGCTCGTTCAGGAAATCGTCGGCCGCCTGGTTGCACTCGCCGCCGGTGATCTTGAACAGGTTGTCGATGAAGATGTGGGAAATATCATAATTGCCCGCGTACAGGCCGAACAGGAAGCCGCGCAGAGCCTCGTAGTTGGACAGGTCGTACTCGTAGGCAGAGATCAGACGAACGTGATAGTGCAGGTCAAAGGTCATGGTAGACTTTGCCTCGACGCAGACGACGCTGCCGTTATCCTCCTGCGCAGTGGTATTGATCATTTCGATCAGCTTCTTGGTCTTACCGGTGCCCTTTTCACCCATGATGAGTCTGACCATAGAAATCACTCCTTTCAATAGATCCCCGCCTCTTTTGCGGGGGATGGTCTTTCTGATGGCATCAGCATAGCATAAATGAAACAAATTTGCAATGCTGAATGGAAAGTTTCAGGTTGATTCAAAAAATTCAGCGCAGGCGCTTACGCAGCTCCTCGCCCATTTCCTCGTATCCGGGCTTGCCGAGCAGCGCGAACATGTTCTTTTTATAGGCCTCCACGCCCGGCTGGTCAAAGGGATTGACGCCGAGCAGATAGCCGCTCAGCCCGCAGGCGTATTCAAAGAAGTAAATGAGCTGGCCCATCGTGCGGGCGTTGTTCTCATCGAGGTTCAGGATGATGTTCGGCACGCCGCCCTCGACATGGGCGAGCAGCGTCCCGTCCATGGCCTGACGGTTGATGAAGTCCATCGTCTTTCCCGCAAGGAAGTTGAGCCCGTCGCCATTCGCTTCGTCAAAGGGGACGACCATCTGCTGCTCCGCGGGCGCAAAGCGCACGACGGTCTCCATCAGCATGCGCTCGCCCTGCTGGATGTACTGGCCCATCGAGTGCAGGTCGGCGGTGAAGTCGACGCTCGCGGGGAAGAGGCCCTTTTCCTCCTTGCCCTCGCTCTCGCCGTAGAGCTGCTTCCACCACTCGGCCATGAAGCGGAACGCGGGCTCGAAGCACGCGAGAAGCTCCACCTTCTTGCCCTGACGGTAGAGCTCGTGGCGCATGGCGGCGTACTGCCACGCGGGATTGCTGTAATCGTTTTTCGCGCAGAGCGTCATCATCTCCTGTGCGCCGCCCATGAGTTCATTTAGATCAACGCCCGCGACGGCGATGGGGAGAAGACCAACGGCCGTGAGCACGCTGTAGCGTCCGCCGATGTTGTCGGGCACGACGAATTCCTCGTATCCCTCCTGATCGGCGAGGGACTTGAGCGCGCCTTTGTGCGCGTCGGTCGTGGCGTAAATGCGCTTCGCGGCCTCTTCCTTGCCGTACTTCTTTTCGAGCTTTTCGCGGAAGAAGCGGAACGCGACGGCGGGCTCGGTCGTCGTGCCGGACTTCGAGATGACGTTGACGGAGAAATCGTCGTCGCCGATGAGCTCCGTCACCTCGCGCAGCGCGTCGGAGGAGAGGCCGTTGCCGATAAAGTAGATGTTCGGCGTGGACTTCTTCTTTAAGTTATAGTTCGGGGAGCAGAGGCATTCGATGACGCCGCGCGCGCCGAGATAGCTGCCGCCGATGCCGATGACGACGAGCGCCTTGGAATCGCCCTGAATCTTCATCGCCGCGGCGAGGATGCGCGCGTACTCGCCTCTGTCATAGTCGCGCGGGAGCGTGACCCAGCCGATGAAATCAGAGCCCTTTCCGCCGCCGTTTTGCAGCCAGCCCGCCGCGCGCTCGAGACGCGGGCGCAGCGCCGCTTCATACGGCAACGAGAGAAACGAAGCGGCATGGGAGATATCAATAGACAGCATAAAAATGGCCTCCTGCGATCAAAAATTCTTGCTTGCATTGTAGCACACGGCAAAAAAAGAAACAAGCGTAAAGCGGGGAAAAGAGGGGAACGGACGTTCGTTTTTTGCGTTTAGCGGGCAGAAACTGTGGAAAGCGGCAAAAAGATGGCTGCTTTACCGCTCCATCTTTGTAAAGTGCGTGTATTTACTGTCACACGTTATTGTGTTATCGTGTTACCACACTAAATCGAACGGCCAAGCGCCGGAACTTACAGGAGGAAGAAACGATGAAAAAATTCTTAGCCATGGCGCTTGCCGCCGTGATGGTACTGGCCCTTGCCGCCTGCGGCAGCAAGAACGACACCGCCGACGATACCGGTGATGCGCAGGACGCGCAGGGCGGCGAGACGCAGAAGCTGATCGTCGGCTTTGATGCCGAGTTTCCGCCGTTCGGCTTCATCGCCGCCGACGGCACATATGACGGCTTTGACCTCGCGATGGCGAAGGAGCTGTGCGCGCGCCTCGGCTGGGAGTACGAGGCCGTGGCCATCGACTGGAACAGCAAGGACGCCGAGCTTTCGAGCGGCACGATCAACTGCATCTGGAACGGCTTTACCTACACCGGCCGCGAAAATGACTACACGTTCTCCGACCCCTATGTGGATAACTCCATCGTGATGGTCGTGAAGGCCGACAGCGGCATCACCTCGCTCGCGGACCTCGCCGGTAAGAGCGTGATGGCGCAGGCCGCGTCCTCCGCGGTCGACGCGATCAACGAAAATGAGGACTTCAAGGCGTCGCTCAAGGAGGTCGTGGAGCTCGGCGACTACAACATGGGCTTTATGGACCTCGCCCAGGGCACGGTGGACGCCGTGGCTGCTGACCTCGGCGTTGCGCAGTATCAGATCGCGAACAACGACGGCGACTATGTCATCCTCGACGAGCCCCTCTCCACCGAGCAGTACGCCATCGGCTTCCTCAAGGGCAACACCGAGCTGCGCGACGCGGTGAACGCCGAGCTTCTCAAGATGGCCGAGGACGGCACCATGCTGGAGATCGCGCAGAAGTACGTCGATCAGGGTCTCGTGCTCGACAGCCTGTGCCTTATCAACAAGTAAAAACGTTTACCTCGGGCGACTGTAAAAACCAATTATAACTCATAGGTGCCCATCCTCTTCTCAGGGAGGGAGCGGGGGCGAAAGCCCCCGCTTTTTCCCGCTTATGACCGAATAAGGGAGAATCATTCCATGACTGTATCCACGATGCTTTCGCTATTATCCGAGGGCTTTGTCACATCGCTTTTGATCTTTGCGCTGACGCTGCTATTCTCAATGCCGCTGGGCCTTGCGGTGATGTTTGGCCGCCGCAGCAGATTGACGCCGCTGCGCGGCTTCATCAAGGCGTATATCTCCATCATGCGCGGAACGCCGCTGATGCTGCAGCTGATGGTCGTCTTCTACGGGCCGAAGCTCCTGCTTGGCGTCACGGTGCCGGGCAACTGGCGCTTCACGGCGGTCATCGTCGCGTTCGTCATCAACTACGCGGCGTATTTTGCCGAGATCTACCGCGGCGGCATCGAATCCATCCCGCGCGGGCAGTATGAGGCCGCGCAGGTGCTCGGCTATACCAAGGCACAGACATTTTTCAAGATCATCCTGCCGCAGATGGTCAAGCGCGTCATCCCTGCGGTGACGAACGAGGTCATCACGCTCGTCAAGGACACGTCGCTCGCGTCCGTCATCGGCACGGTGGAGATGTTCACGCGCGCCAAGCAGATCGTTGCCTCGCCGAATACGCCGGGCATGCTGGCGCTGGTGGCGGCGGGTGTCTTCTACTATGTCTTCAACTATGTGGTCGCCTTCGCCATGGAAAAATGGGAGCAGGCGCTGCGCTATTACCGCTAAAGGGAGGGGAGAGCAATGGCAGTTTTTGAAATGCGGAACGCTAAAAAGGCGTTCGGCGCGCTCGAAGTCTTAAAGGGCGTGTCGCTCAAGGTGGAAAAGGGCGAGGTCGTGTCGATCATCGGCCCCTCGGGCGGCGGCAAGTCGACGATGCTGCGCTGCGCGACGCTGCTTGAGACCATGGACTCCGGCACGCTCGCGTATGGCGAAAACGTCGCCGCGCGCGAGGAAAACGGCAAAAGCGTCTACGCCGGAAAAGCCGCGCTCGCGCAGGTGCGGCGGCAGTTCGGGCTGGTGTTCCAGCAGTTTGACCTCTTCCCGCACTACACGGTGCTGAAAAACGTCTGCGACGCGCCGATCTCGGTGCAGAAGCGTGATAGAGCCGAGGTCGAGGCCGAGGCCATGGCGCTGCTCGACAAAATGGGACTAAAAGGCAAGGAAAACGCCTATCCCTATCAGCTCTCGGGCGGGCAGCAGCAGCGCGTGGCCATCGCCCGCGCGCTCGCGATGAAGCCGGAAATCCTCTTTTTCGACGAGCCGACCTCCGCGCTCGATCCGCTTTTGACCGGCGAGGTGCTGCGCGTCATCCGCAGTCTTGCCGACGAGCACATGACGATGGTCATCGTGACGCACGAGATGCCCTTTGCCCGCGCCGTGAGCGACCGCGTCGTGTTTTTAGACGGCGGCGTCATCGTGGAGCAGGGCAGCCCCGAGCAGGTCTTCGAAAATCCGCAGCAGGAGCGGACGAGAGAGTTCTTGAAATCGTACCGCGAGACGAGCAGCGCTCAGGCGTAGTAATTCACGAGCAGGTCGACGACCGCACCGTAGCTCTGCGTGCCGAGTTCATCGCCGTAGGATTTGATCATCTTATCATTGAGCGACTGGGTGACGGTGGCCGTGAGGCCCTTGTACTGCGCCCAGTAGGCGCTGTTGTAGCGCAGATCGAGCACGATCTCGTCGGGAAGCGAATCGCGAATCTGCTGCCATGCGTCGGGGTCGACGCGGTACAGCGCGTTGCCGAGGTGAATGTAGCCGAGCATCCAGCCCGCATAGTTGTAGTTTGCGTCGTCGCAGCGCGTGCAGGCGAGGACCGCGAGGAAGTTGCTCTGCTGCTCGGACGTGATCCCACGCTGGTGCGAGAGCTCATGCGCGCAGGTCGAGGCCAGCAGCATCGCGGGCGAGTCCATGTTCACGTTTGACTCGCCCGTGAACGGAAAGTAGAAGCCCGTGAAGTTCATCGCGCTCATGATCTTCGAAAAGAAAATGCCCTTGGGCTTCTGGTCCGGCATGTCGAGGAATGGAAATTCGTCGTACAGGCAGTCGTACACCGTGTCGGCGTAGTCTAAAATCTCCTGCCGGTCGGCGGTGAAAAGGCCGTTTTCGTCGCGCATGATGTGCGTCGACGCCTCGGCAAGATGGTCCGCGAAATACTGCGTGACGCGCACTAAATCTTCATACGCGACGGGCTCGGGCGAAAGGCCGCTTCTGTCGCAGAAGTCGTCCGCATAGTAGTTCGCGCCCCAGAGAAGCGAGAACGCGGCGCAGACCGTGAGAAACAAATCGAGCACGAAGAGCGCGCAGCGGTACGCGGCGCGCCCTTTTTGGCGCGACTTTATAAGATAGCGCACCATCAGCACGAGCAGCACGACCGCCGTGACCGCCGCGAGCACATACAGAAGCTCCGCGACCGAAAACGGCAGCGCCGCGCACGCGCGGCCTAAGAATTGCTCGAAGGGCAGCGTGACCGAATAGACCCAGAAATTGACGGCCGCGCGGTTTCCGTGGAAAAGATAGAAAAGCACAAGGACTGCGCCGCAGGCGAAAAGCCAGCGGTGCAGTCCTTTGTTGTCACGGTACAGGGTTTTCATGGGGAGATCAGTCCTTTTTTTCATCCGGAGAGGCGAGCGGCGCGGGGGCGAACATCGTGTCGTCCGTCACGCCCTTTTTCGTGAGGCTGCGGTTCGTGAACCAGTTCACAAGCGAGCTGATGCACGCGAAGATCGGAACGCCGAGGAACATGCCGAGCACGCCGCCGAAGCCGCCGCCGACCACGATGGCCACGATGACCCAGAAGCTCGAAATGCCGGTGGATTTGCCGAGGATCTTCGGCCCCAGAATATTGCCGTCAAACTGCTGCAATGCGATGATGAAGAGAATGAAATAAAGGCACTGCTTGGGGCTGACGAGCAGGATGAGGAATGCGCTCGGAATGGCGCCGAGGAACGGGCCGAAGATCGGAATGATGTTCGTCACGCCCACAAACACCGAAATAATTGGCGTATACGGGAACTTGAAGATCGAGCAGCAGATGAAGCAGAGGATGCCGATGATGAGCGAGTCGAGCAGCTTTCCGCGCACGAAGCCGCTGAAGATACGGTCAGCCTCGGCCACGGCGCGCAGCGTGCGGCGGTACGGCGTTTCGGGCAGAATGGCGTAGAGGATCTTCTTCGACTGCTTGGCAAAGCTCTCCTTGCGCGCGAGCAGATAGACCGAAATCATCATGCCGATGAGAATGTTCTTGAGGAAGATGACGACGCTCCAGATGCCGCCCGTCACGGCGACGATCGCGACCTGCGCCTGCGGGATGACCGTGTCGGTGACCCACTTGACGAGCTTATCGTAGTAGCCGTTGAGTGCGGAGAGCAGCTGGTCGGAGTAGATGTCGTCGGAGAAGATCGTCTGATTCTCCACAAGGCTGTTGACCCAGTTGTAGACGGTTTTATAATAGCTTTCAAAGTTGTCGGCCAGTGTCTTCGTGCTGTCGACCAGCTCGGGGATGAGGATGCTGAACATCAGGTAGATGAGGGCGATGACGCAGATCCACGTGACGAGGATGCTCAGCCCCCGGACGAGCGAGGACTTGACCTTCGGCAGCCCCTTTTGGATATACCGGTCGAAAAAGTCGACGATGGGGGCGAGAAGGTACGCGAACACAAGGCCGTAGATGACCGGCGAGAGCACGCTCATCAGCTTGTCGAAAAAGTCCAGCAGCACGCGGGACTGGAAAAACGTGTCGTAAAACATCAGCACCGCGCAGGCCGAGACGATCAGCGTTACGCCGAGGTGAAGATAGGTTTTGTTCTGCTTCATGGGCTCCCCCTTTTTTTGGCAAAAGGCGTTAAATGACTGCTAAAAAGATACCAAAAACAGCTTACTATTTTTTGCTGGGAATTGCAACCGCTCATTTCGTGTGTTATGATAATCTTTACTCTCTGTTAATGAAGATGAACAGAACTTGACTTTTTTGGCAGAGGGTGATTTTGACCGACAGGGCGCAGGGTGCTTTGCCGGTCTGATGCTGTGAAGAGCAAACGAGGAGGAACCCATGGACGACAAAAAGCTGCTCTTTATCGTCAATCCCCGCGCGGGAAAGACCAAATCCCTCGCACCGCTGTTTGACGCCGCCGCGATCTACTCCGAGGCAGGCTATCTCGTCTCCGTGCGCAAGACCACGCACCGCGGAGAAGCGACGGAGCTCGCCGAATCGCTCGGGCCGGAATTCGACGTCGTCGTCTGCCACGGCGGCGACGGCACGCTCAACGAAACGGTGAACGGTGTGATGCGCATTCCGCGAGAATACCGCCCGCTCGTGAGCTATCTGCCCGGCGGCAGCACGAACGACTTTGCCGCGAGCCTGAATATCTCGTCGAATCCCGCCGAGGCGGCGGCCTCCGCCATGCGCATGAAGCCGAGATCTCTCGATGTGGGCAAATTCGGCGAGCGGAACTTCGTCTATGTCGCGTCGTTCGGCGCGTTCACGAAAACGACCTACACCGTCCAGCAGGATATCAAGAATATGTTCGGGCACTTTGCCTACTTACTCGAGGGCGTCAAGAATCTCGACACGCTCTGCCCGTACCGCATGAAGATCACGGCGGACGGCGAGGTCTTCGATGGGGAATACCTCTTCGGTGCGATCAGCAATTCGACGTCGATCGCGGGGCTGATGAAGCTCTCGCCCGACGAGGTGTCGTTCGACGACGGCAAGTTCGAGCTGCTGCTCGTGCCTGTGCCGCGCACACCGGCTGCGATGCAGGCGCTCATTCTGGCGCTCGTCAACAAGGACTACTATAACTCCGAGGGGCTCATCTTCCGCCATGTCAAGCACGTGACGGCGGAGACCGCCGAGGACATTCCCTGGACGCTCGACGGCGAGTACGACCCCGGCGCGCCGGTCGTGGAGATCGGGATCGAAGATAATGGGGTCACGATGCTATTATAACTTCAAAAAAGAGAGGCTGGCCTATGGGCCAGCCTCTCTTAAGGGCAACATTTAAAAGAATGGTTTAGAGCAAGGCAAAAGCACAAGCGGCGCACCAGATTTGGTGCGCCGCTTGTGCTTTTATTTAGGAGCAGCAACCGATATGTGTATTTCTGAAATTTTGCCCAATATCAGTGCTCATACCGGGTCCAGTCGGGTTTTTTGTTCATGCCGGTCCAGGTCTCATAGTTCCCAGTCTTGTGCTGGAACGCGTGGGAGTTGGCGGCCTCCTGGACCGCCAAGTAGAACCAGTCGCCGGGGTTGCAGTCTGCCCATACCGTTGTGCCGGGCAGCAGGTCGTCCGGCTCCTCGGGGATCCGATTCAGTACCCGGTTGATCATGGTTATGGCCTCGGCGCGGGTAATGTAGCTGTCCGGGCGGAAGGTGCCGTCCTCGAAGCCCTTGATCCAGTCCAGCCCGGCAACTCGCCGGATATACTCCTCGGCCCAGTGTCCGCTGATGTCGGAGAAGGTCTGGGTGGTGCCGCCGGCACCGGTATCAAACCGGGCGCAGATGGCCGCAAATTGCGCGCGGGTGGTGGGGGCGTTGGGGTCAAAGGTGTCGGTGCTGCACCCCTGCACGATGCCCAGACCCGTCATGGTGGAGATGGCGGTATTTGCCCAATAGTCATCCGGAACATCGGAATAGGTATTGCTGGTCAGAAGATTGCCGTCACGCACCTCATCTTTCAAAAGCCGGAAGAAAACGGTGGCGGTCTCCGCACGGGAGATCAGTCCATTTGGGTAAACATTGCCATCATTGTGACCGACGATATATTCGTAGGTATGATTGAGAATTTCGGACGGCTCCTGATGCAGTAGCCAGCCCCGGTATTTGTCCTGTTCGGCTTTCATTTTCTCATAAAGGCGAGCATTGTAATCTGTTTCGTTCATAGCGAACACCTCCTTCAAAATAGAAATAGCCGCCTGATTTCTTTTGAAAACCAAGCGGCTATGTATGTGGTTTATTCTGCTGTTAAAACAAGGCACAGGGTGCAGATCGGCGGGATCAGTTCATATCGTTATTATCTTTAATGCCTTCGTTCATTTTCTTAATCTTCCTTTTCCACACAGAATACTGAGTTACCCAAGCAGCGAGGAAGATCGCTACGAATATGCCTACATAAGACAGAATTCCAGCGGTCGAATGGGGAATCCAGTTGGCAAAATAAGAGATAGGGAACATAATCACGCAAGCAATTGCGAAGTAAATCCCGCTTTGCTTTGCAAGACTCCACGAATCGATCTCCCAAATAACCGAAGCCATTGCAAAGCCTGTGCCCATTATTCCGCTCAGACCGGTTTGAATGAGAACCGCATTTAGTTCGCTCCCCATTTTATTCACAAGCTCCGGAGTGACCGGATAGAAGAAGCCATCCCCAATGCAGATTGAGATAATCACCGTAATGACATATCCGATTGCAATGCCAACAGGGAAACCAATTACACCTCGTCCAATCAGTTTTTTCTTCATTTCTGCCACCTCACATTCCTAACAGTTGTTTGATTTTGGCGACGGATCGCCGTGAAACATAAGTAACCGTACCGTTTGAAAGCGTGATGCAAATTGTCCCGACAAAGCTCAAATCAAAGCTCTTGACCTTTCTCAGATTGATAATATCCGAGTTTGATATTCGGACAAAAGTCTTGCTGTCAAGCCGTTGTTCCGCCTCGTATAGCCTCAGGCGGAGCGCATACTCGCCGTAATTTGTCTCGGCAAACACCTTACCTGATTCGGCAAAAACACGGTAGATTTCAGACGGTTCCAGAACCTCGACCACATCCTCCCTAAATCCGGCAATGACCTGCGGTTGCTCATCTGACAATCTTTTTATGATTGCATTGACTTCATCGGTCATTTTGTCCGTCATCACGATGATTTTTGGCTCTTTGCATTTTTCGTCTATCTTGATTTCAATTTGCATCGGTTCACCTCCTCGCTACGGTTACAGTATAGGAAAATCAAGAACCGATTTCTACCGATTCTCGATAGGTGGTTGTTTTAGGAACATAGGTGGTAATTTTTACAGGAATCTCATACCGGTCTGTATGGGCGGCTGATAAGTATCTGCGGTATGGGGATGCTCCCATACCGCAGACGGATCATCCTTCCGGCTCATTTTTGCGCTTTGCGCTTCTCTGAACCGGAATGGAGAGCAGCTCTCTTGTGCGCTCTCCAAGCTGCTTTTCAATGGCTGTCAGCCGCTGCTCCGGCAAATTGAGGGACGGATGACGGGTGAACTTGAAGTCCACCATTCGCCGCAGCTGCGCTTTCTGCTTTGCACCCATTACCTCTTTACATACATCCTCATAGGAAATGCGGTAGGGATTGGAACGGGTCTTTGCATATAAGGGTCATCCTTCGTGCCGCTGCGTGTCGCAGCGGCAGCAAAGGCCATGTTCGGGAGCAACTCCACCGCCATGGCGAGGCAGAACAGAAAAAAAGAACAGACTTAGCCTGTCTAATTGTTATGAAAGAATTTATCACTTTTCAAGTCTGCTTTTGGGCGAAATAGCCTGGATTTGCGGGCTTTTCACTTCTTGTCGGCACATCCTTTAAAAGCGGACACGCAGGATCATTCAAAACCTAAAAATTGGATGCTTTAGGTGCCTGCAAATGGATACGCACGGATTATTTGATATACCAAAGAACGGTACTCAGTGCAATGGTTATTACATAAAATTTTCGCGGAACGGGTGATTGACGGGCGCGGTGCTTGACAAGGCGGCGGGGGTTGATATATCCTTTACTGATAATAAAAACAGGGGCGGTGCGCGGTACAGGGCTGCGCTTGGGTTCCTGATGGGTGTAGAAAGGACACGGCAGATGATGAAGATCGGCTTTATCGGCACAGGGAATATGGGCGGCGCGCTGGCGAGCGCGGCGGCCAGAAGCGGCGAGGTGGAGGTGCTGCTCGCCAACCGCACGAAGGCAAAGGCGGAGACGCTCGCAGAGCGCATCGGGGCCGTTGTGAGCAGCAACGAGATCATCGCGCGCGAGGCGGACCACATCTTCCTCGGCGTGAAGCCGCAGATGATCGTGGACGTGCTCAAGGGCATCGCCCCGGCGCTCAAGGAGCGCAAGAGCGCGCCGGTACTCATCAGCATGGTCACGGGACTGGACATCGCGCGCATTCAGGAGCTTGCGGGCGGGGACTATCCCGTCATCCGCATCATGCCGAACATGCCCGCCGCCGTGGGCGAGGGTGTGATCTTCTATGCGTGCAGCGGCAACTGCGGCAAGGCGCAGCAGGAGGCGTTTTTGCGCTACATGGCGCCCGCGGGCAAGCTCTTCCCGCTGGCGGAGGAGCTGCATGCCGCGGGCTCGGCGGTCGCGGGCTGCGGCCCGGCCTTTGCCGCGATCTTCTTAGAGTCGATGGCCGACGGCGGCGTCGCGTGCGGCCTGCCGCGCGCGTCGGCGATCCAGTATGCCGCGCAGATGATGCTCGGCACGGCCAAGATGGTGCTCGAGACGAACCAGCACCCCGGCGTGCTCAAGGACAGCGTTTGCTCGCCCGCGGGCTCGACGATCCAGGGCGTGCGCACGCTCGAAGAGCGCGGCATGCGCGCGGCGGTGTTAGACGCCGTGACCGTGGCCTACGAGAAAAACGTCGAGCTCAAAAAGGCGAGCGACTGAGGCTGCGGCGGAAAGGTATCTTTCCTGCGCGGCAGGCATAGTTTGCTGTGCGGGTATTTCCAGTTTTTTGCAAAAAGTGAGGAATAGATCCTATGGCAGCGATCTCTCAGCAGCTCGCAGATATCACGGTGCTCTCGATCGTGGTGCGCATCCTGCTCTCCACGTTCTGCGCGGGCACGCTCGGCTTTGAGCGCGAGCGGCACAATCAGGCGGCGGGCTTTCGGACGTATATCATCGTGAGCGATGCTTCGGCGCTCGTGATGATGACGAATATCTTTGTTGCCGGCATCGGCGAGACGGACCTTGTGCGCATGTCGGCCTCGGTCATCACGGGGCTGGGCTTTCTCGGCGCGGGCACGATCTTAGTGACGCGCAATCAGGAGGTGCGCGGCCTGACGACCGCGGCGGGCCTGTGGGCGGTCGCCATCATCGGCACGGCGTTCGGCGCGGGTTTTTACGCGGGCGGCATCATCTGCTATGCGTTCATCTTCCTTGCGATGCAAGTGCTGCGGCGCGTGGACCTTCGCATCCGCAAGACGCAGCGCGTCTCCACTGTGTATTTCGAGATGGAGAAAAAGAGCACGGTCGGCCAGATCATCCGCCAGGTAAAGGGCCACGGACACTACATTTGGGACCTGAACGTCTTCAGCGAGACGCAGGAGAAGAGCGGCGGCCCCGTGTGCGGCACGTTCACCCTCTGGGTGAACGGCAAAACGACGCTGGACGAGGAGATCCAGGCGCTTGAAGCGCTCGACGGCGTCAGCTATATGACGCTGATGTGAAAACGGAAAAGCAAAAAACGGCGCGGGAGACCGCGCCGTTTTTCTTTGCTGTGGAGAAGTCGGGGATTGCCTTATGCCGCCCTGCGGCTGCACGCAAGGCTGACAAAATAGCAGCCTACGACAGTCAGATAGACGAGTACCGAGCCGAGGCCGCGCCCCTCCCGCAGATAAGAGCCCCAGAGCATCAGGACGCAGTATTCCTCCGCCTGCGAATTGATGGCGTAGTCGCCCATGGTGGCCAGGTAAATGAGCGCGGACAAAATCGTATAGGCGATCGTAAACGGTGTGAGATAGCTCTTTTTGCAATACAGCGTCACCCAGAGCAGAACGAGCGCGATCGCAGCACAGACGATGCTCTGGAAAAACAGCAGCGCCCCGAGGCGGGAGTCCTTTGCAAGGAGCACAAGACTGTAAAAGGTGGCGTCCCCGGTCACTTTCCGCAAGAAACCGCTGCCAGTCGTATTCTGATGTACCCAGTCGATCAGGGGCGAGCCGCCCTCGAAACCGAGGAGCGGCAGCTGCGAGCGGATCGCAAGGGTGAAGAAAAGAGGGACGAGAATTGCGAGGAAGAGCGCGGCGAACAAAAGTCTTTTGCGCGACTGTGTGGATATCTGCATGGTGTTATCCTCCCTGTATGAATTTTCCACTCGGCGCTTCGCCGCCCCGGCAGAGAGCGGCGGCGAAGCATCGGCTTTTATCTCATTAGACGTAAAAAAGCGCGCATTTTCTCGCCTTTTGGAGAAAAAACTGCAAGTTCGGCGCTTCAACTAAATCCGCACGGGCTGTTCTGTGCAAAGCGGACGACGATTTTTTGCAGAAGATGGGATTTTGCACACGGGCGGCGAAAGCGCGGCGTTTGTGCCGCCTTTATACACCTTGTTAAGAAAAAGCCGCGCAGCGGGGCGGAATCCCGCCCGTTCGTCGATTGACAGGGGAAAATGCGCGCCGTACAATGAAAATTAACACACAAAGAGAGGAAAAATCATGAAATATGTCAAGGAGTTCGGCATCATCCTCATCGTCTCGCTTGTTGGGGAGCTGCTGAATTATTTTCTGCCTCTGCCCGTTCCGGCGAGCATCTACGGCCTTGTGCTGATGTTTCTCTGCCTGATGCTCGGCATCATCAAGCTCAGCGACGTGCACGACACGGCCTGCTTTCTCATCGAGATCATGCCCATCATGTTCATTCCGCCCGCCGTGGGGCTGATGGCTTCGTGGGACGTCATTCAGGCGAATCTTGTCGCCTATCTCATCATTGCCGCGGTGACAACGATCGTCGTTATGGCCGTGTCCGGCCTTGTGACGCAGGCGGTACTCAAAAAGGGCAAGAAGGGGGCGGAGAAGGAATGACATTTTTTGAACAGTCCGTCTTTTTCGGCGTCTCTGTCAGTCTTGCTGCCTACGGCATCGGCGTGCTGCTGCAAAAAAAGTTCAAGTTCGCACTCTTCAACCCGCTGCTCATCTCGGTGGTGCTGACCATTGCGGTGCTTTTGACGGCGCACATCAGCTACGACACGTTCTACGAGGGCGCGCAGTATTTGAGTTACCTGCTCACGCCCGCGACCGTGTGCCTCGCCGTGCCGCTTTATGAAAAGCTATCGCTTCTGAAGAGCAACTGGAAGGCCATCTTCGCCGGTATTCTCTCCGGTGTCATCACGACGCTTTGCAGCGTGTTTGTGATGAGCAAGCTCTTTCATCTTACACACGAGGAATACGTGACGCTTCTGCCTAAGTCCATCACGACGGCCATCGGCATGGGCGTTTCCGAAGAGCTCGGCGGCTACGTGACGCTGACGGTCGCCATGATCATCATCACCGGCATTTTCGGCAACGTGATCGCAGTTTCGGTGTGCAGGCTTTTCCGCATCACCGACCCCATCGCCAAGGGCGTGAGCATTGGCTCGGCCGCGCACGCGCTGGGCACGGCCAAGGCGCTCGAGATCGGCGAGGTCGAGGGCGCGATGAGCAGCCTGTCCATCGTCGTGGCGGGCCTTCTTACGGTCGTCGGCGCGTCGATTTTTGCCAACCTTATGTAAAAAAAGGGGCATTCGAAAGAATGCTCCTTTTTTGCGCGGTTCCCCCGCGGTGTGCGCAAAATTTGCATTTCTCAAAATGGGGATTCGACATAACGGGCAAAACATTATATAATGTAGGCAGAAAAAACAGAAAAGCAGCCGGTGCGAGCATTCGTGCCGCGACTGCAAAGGATACGCATTAGGAGGCATTGCAATGAACAGAGCAGAACAGGCGGAAAAGACCACAAAGGCGCTGTACGGCGGAGCGTCCGCACTCGGCGTCACCGACCCCGAGTTTGCCGCCATCAAGGAGCGGCTCATCTACGGCGAGGTTTACGCGGAGGAAAAGCTCAGCGCCAGACTGCGCGAGCTGGTCATTTTGGTCGTGGCGACGACGAATCAGACGATGAACGAGGTCAAGCGCCACACCGCCGCGGCGCTCGCGTGCGGCGTGAAGCCTGAGGAGATCAAGGAGGCCGTCTACCACTGCGCGCCGTACATCGGCCTCGGCAAGGCGGAAAACGCCGTGAACGCGGTGAACGCCGTGTTCGCCGAAAAGGGCATCGTCCTGCCGCTCACGAGCGGCCAGACCGCGAAGCTTGCCAAGATCCTTGCCGGTGTGACCGGCGGCGACCTCTTCGAGATCGCGCCCGAGACGGCCTACACCGGCGCATTTGCGCCGTGCAAGCATTTTGCGCAGCAAAATCTTGGCGGAGGTGGGATTCACTTCCACCGAGCATTTTAATTACCCTTGGGTTAAGCCGCCTGCGGCGCGTGAAACAAAAAACGCGCCGAGTGGCGCGTCACAAGCGTTTTCGCTTTGCGAAAACCTTGGTGCACAAGCAATTCATTTGTTTGTGCGCTGTTAAATGTCCTACGGATACCAAAAAGAAGAGCACCGCTTTGCGGTGCTCTTCTTTTTGGTGGACCTGAAGGGATTCGAACCCACGACCTTACGGATGCGAACCGTACGCTCTCCCAACTGAGCTACAGGCCCAAATAGCAATGCTGGTCTCCCAGCGCGGATTATCATAACACACTTTTTTGAATTTGTGAAGCCCCTTTTTCATTTTTCTGTTGATATTTTTTCTGAAATATAGTAGAATACCATTTGTTCAACAACTCCTCCGCATACAGCTGCGGAACCGGTCTTGCGCAATGGGTACCTGCGAACCATGTCAGGCGGGGAACCGAGCAGCATTAAGCGGGACCATCCATGTGCCGCAAGGACGCCGGTTCCGCAGCTGTATACGGGGGAGTATTTCTATTGTAAGGGAGGGCTGCGGATGTATCAGGCGCTTTACCGCAAGTGGCGTCCCAAAACATTTGCCGACGTGGTCGGTCAGGAGCACATCACCGAGACCTTGCAGCGCCAGGTGGCGGAGGGGCGGCTGTCGCACGCCTATCTTTTCACCGGCACGCGCGGCACGGGCAAGACGACCTGCGCCAAAATACTTGCGCGCGCGGTCAACTGCGAGCATCCGGAAAACGGCAACCCCTGCAACCGCTGCCCGAGCTGCCTTGGCATCGAGAGCGGGCGGCTGCTCGACGTGGTCGAGCTGGACGCGGCGTCGAACAACGGCGTGGACAGCGTGCGCGCGCTGCGTGACGAGGCGATCTATTCGCCCGCGCAGGTAAAAAAACGCGTGTATATCGTCGACGAAGTCCACATGCTTTCGACGCCCGCGTTCAACGCACTGCTCAAGATTTTGGAGGAGCCGCCCGAGCATCTGATGTTCATTCTGGCGACAACGGAGCTGCACAAGGTGCCCGCGACGATTTTGTCGCGCTGCCAGCGCTTTTCATTCCGCCGCATCCAGCCGAAGGACATCGTGGGCAGGCTCAACTACATCGCGGGGCAGGAGAATATCGACTTAAAGGAGGATGGCGCGGCGCTGCTGGCCCGACTGTCGGACGGCGCGCTGCGAGACGCGCTGAGCCTTCTTGACCAGTGCGCGGCCGCGGGCGGCGCGATCGACGCGAACGCCGTGCTCGATGCGCTGGGTTTGGCCGGAAACGTGCAGACCGCACAGCTCATGTCGCTGATCCTGACGCGCGATGCGCGCGGGGCACTCGAGCTTCTCGGCAAGCTCTACGACGGCGGTAAGGATGTGGGCGCGGTGCTCGGCGAGCTCTCGACCCTCTCGCGCGAGCTGCTCATCAGCGCGACGGCGGGGGAGGGCGGCGAGAGCTTACTCAGCGGCGCTTATGACGCCGCAACGCTCCGAAACCTGCGCGCGCAGGGGACGAGCGCACGCTTCATCCAGCTCTGTACGATCTTGCAGGAGACGGCGGCGCAGCTCCAGTTCAGCGTAAACCGCCGCACGGACGCAGAGCTCTGCATTCTGAAGCTCTGCGACGAAACACTCTCCGGCGACCTGGCGGCGCTCGGCGCGCGCATCGCGCGGCTCGAAGAGCAGATCGCCGCGGGCGTGCAGTTTGCGGCAAAGCACCCTGTGTCCGCACCGGCGAGCGCACCTGCTCCCGCGGCGGCACAAAAGCTCGCTCCCGCACCGCAAAAGGCCGCGGAAGCGCCCACAGAGAGCGCAAAGCCCGCCGAGGAAGCGCCGCTTCCGTGGGACGAGCCGCCGCTGCCCGACGACTATGACGCACCGCCGCCCTACGGCGAGCCGGTCGCGCCCGCACCGAAGGCCGCAGCGCCGAAGATAGCAGCAGCACCCGCGCCCGCGCAGGAAGCGCCGACGAGTGGAGACAGCGGGGATGATGAGATTTTCTACCAGCTCATGGAGAGCTATAAAAACCGCCTGACGCCCGACAAGCGCGCGTTCATCGGCATGGCGCAGGGCGATGTGAAGGATGACCTTCTCACCGTCTACTGCTCGACCGAGGTGCAGAAGTCCATGCTCGACCAGAAGGTCGTGACAGACGTTTTGAGCGAGGTCACGTCCCGCGCAGTTGGACGGGAGATCCGCGTTCGCTTCCTCGTGGGTGAGCGCCCGGGCGCGAAAAAGCGAGACAAGATGCAGGACCTCCTGCGCATGGGCAGTAAATTCGACAATTTTACAGTAAAATAAAAGGAGACAACAACGATGGCAAAGGGTTACAGCGCACGCCGCGGCTTTTCCAACGGCAGCGGCCAGATGTTCAAGCAGCAGCAGATGCAGCAGCAGATCATGAAGATGCAGGAGGACATGCAGAAGGCGCAGCAGGAGGTCGAGGAGAAGACCTTCTCGGCGAGCGTCGGCGGCGGTGTCGTCAGCGCCGAGGTCAACGGCAAGAAGGAAGTCACGAACATCACCATCAAGCCCGAGGCAGTCGACCCCGAGGACGTGGAAATGCTCCAAGACCTCATCATTTCCGCCGTGAACGAAGCGCTCCGCCAGGCCGAAGAGGCGATGGACGGGAAGATGAACGCGCTGACGAGCGGACTCGGCCTCAGCGGGTTTGGGTTCTAATCGTTTCCCGAAGGGAAACGATTGAAAGTCCCCACACCGTGTGGGGACGCGGGTAAAAGGGGGATACTCTCTTTCACGAAAGAGAGTATCCCCCTTTTGATCCCCCGAGAGAAAGGTTTGCATTGCAAGCGAGCAGCTCGAAGAGCTGCGCAGCCTGCGGAATCGGGTGCCTGCTATTTTTCGTATCTTAACGACTTGGTTTGCTTCTATCTTCGCTGTCGCTTTGCCTGCGATTCGTTAGCCTTACGCAATTTCCGCCTACTTTGGACTTGTACAGACTTGCTATTGTCTGCCGAGGCGGCTTTGCTGCGCTCGCCGCGATATTGTGCCATCGATAGCAGGTGATTACACTGCACTTGCGCTCAGATTCGAGAGCGGCACCCGCAAGGGGTGTGCCGCATCCGTAAGGCAGCAGAGCCGCCAACGGCTGCGCAACAGCGGATGATAGAAGCAGGGGCAAATCGTATAGCAGCTCTAAACGCGGCAACGCCGCGCGCAGGCAGTCATCTTCCGGAGGCACAAAGGCCATTCGAGCCTGAGACTGCCAATCAAAGTCTTTCTCTTGGGGTTCCAAAGGGGCCATTCTCTCGTGTGAGAGAATGGCCCCTTTGACTCGCTCCCCTGCACGGTGCAGGGGAAACTTCTCCCGCATTGGTGCGGGAATCGTTGCAAATTATTCTGCGAAAAATGCTTCGATCGCCCCGCGTGCAGCGGCCACGCTGCCTTGCACAAAATTCGGCTTGCCGCCGCCGCGGCCGTTCAGCTCGGCATTCATCTTTTTCGTGAGCTTACGAAGATCGCCGCCGACATGCCCGATGGCGTACTTGTACGCGCCGTCCGCGCCGGCAAAGACCGCGCAGCGGCCGCCGCAGTGGTTCGTGACCGCGTCGCAGAGCTTGCGCAGGCTGTCGCCGGACATTTCGTCCTCGAAGAGCAGCACGTCGCCCTTGCCTTCGTACTGCGCGGCGGTCTGGGCGAAGACGGACTCTTCGAGCTTTGCGCAGCGCTGCTTGAGCGTGGAAAGCTCAGCGAGCACGCGCTCGACGCCCGCAAAGCTCGCGTTCGGCTTGACGGAGAGCGCCTGTGCGATACGCACGTCCTGCGCCCAGCACTCCGAAAGGTAGCGGTGCGCGCGTTTGCCGGAAAGAAGTTCGATGCGAACGCCGTCGCGGAACTTCTGCACGGAGAGGAACTTGACGAGTCCCACCTGACCGGAACGCATGACGTGCGTGCCGCAGCAGGCGCAGCAGTCCGCGCCGGGGAAGGAGACGATGCGCACGTCGCCCTCGAGCGGCTTTTTGCTGCGGTACTCGACCTTGTCGAGCTCCGCGCCGCGATAGAACTGGATGTCGATGGGGTGATCCTCATAGATGTACAGGTTGGCGAGCTGTTCAATCTCCATAAGTTCATCCCACGAAATGTCGGCGTTGAAGTCGATCGTGACGACGTCCGCGCCCATGTGGAAGCCGACGTTGTCGCAGTGGAAGCGCTCGCAGATGAGGCCCGAGCAGATGTGCTCGCCCGAATGCTGCTGCATGTGGTCAAAGCGGCGCGCCCAGTCGATCTTGCCGGAGACGCTCTTTCCCACCTCGAAGGGCTTGTCACAAAGGTGCGTGATAACGCCGTTTTTCTCGTGGACCTCGAGCACGTTCGCCTCGCCCAAAACGCCGGTGTCATACGGCTGGCCGCCGCCCTCGGGGTAGAAGGCCGTCTCCGCGAGGACAACGGCGTAGCCGCCCTTCACCTCGTCGCAGGAGACGACGGTGGTGGCAAAGCCCTTCTGAAAGGGATCTTCATAGTAGAGTTTTCTTGTTTCCATGGGGTTCTCCTTTAGTCGATCAGGCCGAGCGCCTGTTTTTCGTGCAGCACGCGGAAAACGTGCGCGTCAATATCGCTTTCGGCGATCTCGCCGTACTGGACGGCGGCGATCACCTGCGGGATCTGCGTCTGATAGTCGGTGGTCACGATCATGTCGTTGCCCGCCTGAATGGCCAGCACGGCGGCGCTGCCGTCCTGCGCGTAGGCTTTGACGGCATCCATCGCGAGATCGTCCGTCACGATGACGCCGGTGAAGCCGAGCGTGTCGCGCAGCAGCGTGTGGACCTTCGCCGAAAGGGAAGCGGGATACGCGCCATCCATGCACTCGACGATGTTGTGGCTCACGAGCACGAACGGCGCGCCCGCGGCGATGCCGGATTCAAAGGGGACGAGGTCGGACTTTTCAAACGTGGTGTACGGGCGCGCGTCGAGCGCGATGCCCGTGTGCGTGTCGGCGTTGTTGCCGTAGCCGGGGAAGTGCTTTAAGACGCAGGCGACGCCGGACTGCGCATAGACGGGCACGACGCTTGAGATATAGTCCGCGGTCGTCTGCGCGTCCTGCCCGAACGAGCGCGCGTAGATGAAGTTGTCGGGATTCGTCGACACATCGCACACGGGGGCGAAGTTCACGTTGACGCCGAACGCTTTGAGCTTCTGGTTGTAGCTGAGCGTTCGTTCGAGCAGCCCGTCGAGGCCGCCCGCGGCATAGAGCTCCTGCGGGGAGGGGAGAGGTTCGGAGAAGAGATTCGGATTTTTGCTCGCGCGCGTGACCGTGCCGCCCTCTTCATCGCTGCCGATGAAAAGCGGGATGGCTGCCGCGTCCTGATAAGACGCGAGCGCCGCGGTGAAGTCGTCCTCGGTGAGCCAGTCACCGTTTGCGTCCTTATAGTCCCTGCCGAAGAGCAGCAGTCCGCCGAGGTGATAGGTTTCGACATCCTCCGCCGCGCCCGTTTCGGGGCAGCGGACAAAGAAGAGCTGGCCGACCTTTTCCTCAAGACTCATGCCTGCGATGATGTCGTTGATGCGCTCATCGGGCGTTTTTTCCACCGGCTGCTCGATAGGAGGTTCCGGCGTCGGATCGACGGCGGGTTCATCGGGGGTGTCGTTTTTCGCGCCGCAGGCGGCGAGAAGCAGAACCAGGACGAGGGAAAGTGCGGTGATTTTGAGAGATTTCATGGCGATTCTCCTTTTTATGACTCGGAAACAAAGTGCTGTTCGCGGTAATACTGCGCGCAGAGGTACCTGCGGCAGATCTCGGCGACGTCTGGGGGCACGTCGAGCGTGATGGAACCGTCGACCATGCGGTAGCCGTCCTCGTGCATCAGCGGCGTGACGGCGCGCGTCTCGCGCTGGAGCTGCATGAAGCCGTCGCCCGTCCAGCCGCACTCGAAAAAGAGCTTATCCATCAGGAAGCACGGGGAAATGTCGCCGCCGTCGCCGCGGAAGTCCTGACCGAGGGATTCCTTGGCGGCCTTGTTGGCATAGATGAGGTAGGGGGTGGAGAAGTAGTTGTAGAAGCCCTCCTGCGTGGACACGTCGAGGTCAACGCCCATTTCGGCGTAGACGCTGCTGCCGTTGCCCATCCACGGCTTGTGGTCGCCGAAGAGAACGAGCACGATGGGCTCATCGCGCGCTTCCAGCTCGCGCGTGAGGCGGCGCATCTGCTCGATCGTGCTGCGGATGCCGGCCAGGTAGTTGTTGATGACGCAGCAGCTTTCCATCGACCAGCCGGTCTTGGCGGGCGTGACGTACTCCTCCCAGTAGGTCTCGGAGCTGTACGGCCCGTGGTTCTGGTACGAGACGGAGAAGAGAAAGAGCGAGTCATCGTCCTCCGTGCGCGAGTCGATGTCGTTTAAGAGGTAGTCGACGAGCACGGTGTCGGACTTGAAGAGCGCGTCCTCGATGGAGATGAGGTCGCCGAAGCCCGATTCGTTAAAGACGCACTCGTCAAAGCCAAGGTATTCGTTGACGTTGCTGCGGTTGTAGAACCACGAGTAGCCGGGATGGCGGTAGAGCGCGTCGTAGCCCTGATCCTTGAAGTAGCGGACGTAGGAATTGATCGGGCCGCGGAACTCCTCGTGCTGGCTGTACCCCGTGAGGAAGCCCCATTCGGTGTTCGTCGTGCCGCCGGCGAAGATATTCGTGAGGAGGTTGCCCGAGACGCTGCGGCTCTCGAGCTCGTGCAGCGGCTCGTAGAGATTCCGCACGGCGGAGATTTCATTTAACTGGGGGAAGTCGGACAGGTCGGAGAATGCCTCGAGCATGATGCCGACGACCGTGATCTTCTGATCGTCGGGAATGTCGGTGTCCGCATACTGCTCAAGGATCTGCTTGGCCTCGCTCTCGCGGTAGCCCTCCGGCGGCTCGGGGAACATGTCCTGCACGCTGTGTAGGAACGGATACGTCGTGCCGCGAGAGATGTAGACCTCGACCGCCGACCACGGGGAAATGAGGTCGTTGTTGGCGGTCTCTTTGTAGATAGAAGAACTGGTGTAGAGCTCAAAATAGCACGCGAGCGTGACAGAGAGCATGAGCATGATGCCCGCAAGGCGGGAGCGCGGGCTCATGCGCTCTTTTCGTAGCATCAGGCACGAGAGCACGAGCATCAGCACAAAGCCCTCAAGAACGACGATCACGGGCGCGGAAATTTCAAACGTGTAGTTGCCCATGATGCCGCCCGCTGTGCGGATGAGCCGCAGGTCGGTGGCGAGCACGGGGTCGCCGCGCAGCTGCACCTTGTAGTAGCTCGCGAGCGCGAGCGTGAAAAACGGCAGCGCCGAGAGTAAGTAAGCCGCCCACGGCCGCGCGAAGAGAAAAAAGCCGAGGTAGACGAGCAGGATCGGCGCGAGCAGGTTCATCGCTACGAGCAGCGGAATTTTGAAGTACGACTGCAAAAGCGCCGTCGCGTCGATGCTTGCGTAGGAATGTGCCGTGAGGTAGAGCGAGAGAAGGCCAATGCCAGCGCCCAGCACCGTGAGCCAGAAGAAGACCCAGATGCGGTGCACCCAGCGCATCACCGCGCCCGTCGACTCGTCAGGCCGCACCAGAGAAGAGAAAAAACGCATGTTGGGGACGTCCCCTTTCTGAAAGCATAATGATAAAGTATATCATTTCGACAGGAAAAACGCAACCGGACAAGTTTCCCGCTTTGTGGGGTTCTTGCCGGCGGGCGGGGAAGTGTGGTAAAATACCCCCGCAAACCGAATTGCAGCTATATCAAAATATTCGATATTCTAACAATTGCGGAGGTGTTTTCATTGATCAAAGAGATCGAAATTCAAGGATGTGTCACCGTTCCTGAAGAGGTTTCCGGGGATGACTTTATTGATAAATTCCTCGCATTTATTGAAGAGAACAACTGGAGCTTTGGCGGCGGTTATCGGACCATTATAGACGGGTACTATATGAATGAGGACGGGACAAGGGGAAAGCACGTCCTTGATGCCTGAATGAAAATTTCAGCCTTGCTGAAATTTTGCACTGCCGAACGGAATTAGAACAAAGGACAGCTCTCGAAAGAGAGCTGTCCTTCTTGCTGTTCTGTGGAAAACTTTTCTCAGAACGCGCACTTTTCGCGCAGGAAGTCCTTGACCTGATCGATGGGGATACGGATCTGCTCCATGCTGTCGCGCTCGCGGATGGTGACGCAGTGGTCGGCCGCGATGCCGTTGGCCTCGTCGCCGACGGTGTCGAAGTCGAACGTGATGCAGTACGGCGTGCCGATCTCGTCCTCGCGGCGGTAGCGCTTGCCGATCGAGCCGGTCTCGTCGTAGTCGACCATGAATTCCTTGGAAAGCTCGTTGTAGAGCTCCATCGCGGGACCGGCGAGCACGTCCTTCTTGGAAAGCGGCAGGATCGCGGCCTTGAAGGGGGCGAGTGCGGGGTGGAAGTGCAGCACGACGCGCACGTCGTCGTTGCCCTTCTTGTCCTGGCCGACGACCTCTTCATTGTAGGCGTCGCACAGGACCGCGAGCACGCTGCGCTCCACGCCGAGCGACGGCTCGATGACGTAGGGGACGTATTCGACCATGTCCTTGCCCTCGCCCTCGCGATAGACCATCTTCACGCCGCTGGTGTTCTGATGCTGCGTGAGGTCGTAGTCCGTGCGGTCGGCAACGCCCCAGAGCTCGCCCCAGCCGAACGGGAAGAGGAACTCGAAGTCCGTCGTTGCCTTGGAGTAGAAGCACAGCTCCTCGGGATCGTGGTCGCGCAGGCGGAGGTTCTCGTCCTTCAGGCCGATGGAGAGCAGCCAGTTGTGGCAGAACGTGCGCCAGTAGTTGAACCACTCAAGGTCGGTGCCCGGCTTGCAGAAGAACTCGAGCTCCATCTGCTCGAACTCGCGCACGCGGAAGATGAAGTTGCCCGGCGTGATCTCGTTGCGGAAGGACTTGCCGATCTGGCCGATGCCGAACGGGAGCTTTTTGCGCGTGGTGCGCTGGACGTTATTGAAGTTGACGAAGATGCCCTGCGCGGTCTCGGGGCGGAGGTAGACGGTGTTCTTTGCGTCCTCGGTCACGCCCTGGAACGTCTTGAACATGAGGTTAAACTGACGGATATCGGTGAAGTTGTGCTTGCCGCAGGTGGGGCAGGGGATGTTGTGCTCTTCGACAAAGTCCTTCATCTCCTGCTGGGAGAAGGCGTCGATGGGCTTGGGAAGCTCGAAGCCGGTCTCGGTGCACCAGTCCTCAATGACCTTGTCGGCGCGGAAGCGCTCGTGGCACTCGCGGCAGTCCATCAGAGGATCGGAGAAGCCGCCGAGATGGCCGCTCGCCACCCAGGTCTGCGGGTTCATCAGGATCGCGGCGTCAAGGCCGACGTTGTAGGGATTCTCCTGCACGAACTTCTTCCACCAGGCGTTCTTGATGTTCTTCTTGAGCTCGGCGCCGAGGGGGCCGTAGTCCCAGGTGTTGGCAAGGCCGCCGTAGATCTCGCTGCCGGGGAAGACAAAGCCGCGGTTTTTGCACAGCGCGACGATCTTGTCCATCGTCTTTTCGGTGTTTTTCATGGTGAATTTCTCCTTTCGGTACTTGGCTCAGGAGATAAAAAACGCCCTGAGCCTATGGATAGTAGGCTCAGGGCGAACAAATCATTGTCCGTGGTTCCACCTGAATTCCCCGCTGGATGCGGGGCACTTCGTTCCCTTGTAACGGAGGGACCGGCGCGGCATTTCCACCGCGCGGCTCAAAAGCGCCGCCTTTTCCGTTCCGCAGGGACTTGCACCGGCCGTCCCCTCTCTTGAGCGGGTGAAAAGAAAAGGCTTCTTTCTCGCTGCCTTTATTGCGCTCAGCATACCATGACTGAAATTGTTTGTCAAGACAAACCGAGAATCCCTGCGTACCCGCAGGGGAGCGGGCAAAGGGGAATATTCTCTTTCACAAAAGAGAATATCCCCCTTTAAATCCCCCAAGAGAAAGGTTTTCACATTGCAAGCGTGCAGCTCGAAGAGCTGCAATGCTTGCCGATGCTACTTCCTGCGCGCGGCGTTGCCGCGTTTGGAGTTGCTAGACGATTTGACTTACTCCTATTATCCGCTGTTGCGCAGCCGTTGGCGGCTCTGACGCCTTACGGATGCGGCACACCCCTTGCGGGTGCCGCTCTACCCATCTTGTAGAAGTGCGCAGTAATTCCCGTCTACCGCCAGTCTCCACAATGCGGCGAGCGCAGCAATGCCGCATTCCGCACGCAGTCCGCCGCCAAGCAAACGTCACTCGCGCCTCACGGTAGAAGGCGCGGTTGCGATTGGTAACGACTCGCAGGGATTCATGGCGAAGCCATGTACACCGCACCCGATTACCCGCAAGGGGTATGCCACATCCGTAAGGCAGCAAAGCTGCCAACGGCTGTGCAATCCGCAGGCTGAGCAGCTCTTCAAGATCGAGACTGCCAATGTGCGGGGTCAAGGGGCAAGGCCCCTTGCGTTCTCTTGGGGGATCTAAAGGGGGCCATTCTCTCACGTGAGAGAATGGCCCCCTTTGCCGTTTCCCTGTGCGGCACAGGGAAATTATTCCACCCTCACGCAGTGAGAGCTGAATTATTCTTCCTCATGCGCCGTGACCGCAATATGCAGCTCATCGAGCTGCTTCTGCGTCACCTCGCTGGGCGCGCCCATCATGATATCCTGGGCGTTCTTGTTCATCGGGAAGGGAATGATCTCGCGGATGGAATCTTCACCGGCGAGCAGCATGACCATGCGGTCGACGCCCGGGGCGATACCGGCGTGCGGGGGCGCGCCGTAGCAGAAGGCGTTGTACATGGCGGGGAACTTGGCCTTCACGTCCTCTTCGCCGAGGCGGACGAGCTCGAAGGCCTTGATCATGATCTCAGGGTCGTGGTTACGGACCGCGCCGGAAGAGAGCTCCACGCCGTTGCAGACGAGGTCGTACTGGTCGGCGGTGATGGTGAGCGGGTCGATCTCGCCGCGCTCGGCCTTGAGCAGCACGTCGAGGCCGCCAGCGGGCATGGAGAACGGGTTGTGGCAGAACTCGAGCTCGCCGCTCTCGTCGCCGATCTCATACATCGGGAAGTCGACGATCCAGCAGAACTCGTAGCGCTCCTTGTCCATGTGACCCTCGCACGCGGGGCCGAACGTCTTGATCATCACGCCGACGAGCTTGGTGGCCAGCTCGCCGCCCGCGACGAGCACGAGCGTGTTAGGCTCGAGCGGCAGGAGCTTGGAAGCAGCTTCCTTGTCGACAAACTTCGCGATGCCGCCGGCGAGGTCGCCCTTTTCGTCGACCTTGAACCAGTAGCCCTTCGCGCCTGCCTGCACCTCGCAGTCGGTCAGGAGCTTGTCGATCTGCTTGCGCGTGAGCGAGCAGTTGGAGATCGCGACGGCCTTGACGGTCTTGTCCGCAAGGACCTCAAAGCTGCTTCCCTCGAAGAGGGAGGAGACGTTCGCCGCGGTCAGGTCGATGCGCAGGTCCGGCTTATCACTGCCGTAAATCTCGAGCGCGTCGAGGTACTTGATGCGGCGGAACGGGGGCTGAGATGCGATGTCATACGTGCCGAACTTCGCAAAGATCGGGGGCAGGACATCCTCGCAGACGGCGAAGACGTCTTCCTGAGAGGCGAACGCCATCTCCATATCGAGCTGATAGAACTCGCCGGGGCTGCGGTCGCCGCGCGCGTCCTCATCGCGGAAGCACGGCGCGATCTGGAAGTAACGGTCAAAGCCGGAGGTCATCAGCAGCTGCTTGAACTGCTGCGGGGCCTGCGGCAGGGCGTAGAACTTGCCGGGGTGCTTGCGGGCGGGGACGAGGTAGTCACGCGCGCCCTCGGGGGAGGAGGCCGTCAGGATCGGGGTGGTGATCTCGAGGAAGTCGTGCTCCATCATGGCCTTGCGCAGCGCGGCGATGACGTTGCAGCGCAGGATGATGTTCTTCTTGACGGCGGGATTGCGCAGGTCAAGATAGCGGTATTTGAGGCGCTGCGTCTCGTCCGCCTCGCGGCTGCGGTTGATCTCGAACGGCAGGGAGTTGTAGCGGCAGCGGCCGAGCAGCTCGATCTTCTCGGGCACGACCTCAATGTCACCGGTGGGCTGATTGGGGTTCTTGCTCGCGCGCTCGCGCACGGTGCCCTCGACGGAGATGGTGCTCTCTTTGTTGTAGCCCTTGATCTGGGCGAGCAGCTCGCTCGTCTCGACGACGATCTGCGTCGTGCCGTAGAAGTCGCGCAGCACCACAAAGGCGAGGCTGCCGCCGACTTCGCGGACGTTCTCCATCCAGCCGACGAGCTTGACGTGCTCACCGGCATGCTGCGCGCGAAGCTCGCCGCAGTTGTGTGTACGGGATTGCATCATGGTAAAATCTACTCCTGTTTGTATATTATAAATTGAAAATTACTGATGGTATTGAAAAATCGCCTGATTTTGTGCTCAGGTGGTGAAGGGCTTCGTCTTCGGGTTGACGATATCGCGCCAGTCGAGGTCGCCGCGGGCAAGGCCCATGATGAGCATTTCAGCGGTGGCGAGGTTGGTGGCAAAGGGGATGTTGTTCTGGTCGCAGAGCTTGGTGATATAGGTCAGGCTGTCGTTATACTGCGGGTTGGCGGGGTCGCAGAAGAAGAGGACCATATCGATCTCGTTGTAGGAGATGCGCGCGCCGATCTGCTCGGCGCCGCCGTGGATGCGCGCCATGAACAGGTGGATCGGAAGGCCGCTCGCTTCGCTGACCATCTTACCGGTCACGCTGGTGGCGCAGAGAGTGTGACGGGACAGAATGCCGGCGTAAGCCGTGCAGAACTGGACCATCAGTTCCTTTTTGTTGTCGTGTGCCATGAGAGCGATGTTCATGTAGTGTCACAATCCTTTCTGATGTGAATTTTTCTATTGTAGCGGCACTTTCATCGGTTGACAAGGGCAAGCAGGCTTTGAAAAGATGTTTGCGGGAAAAGCGTGTTTGCCTTTGTGAACCGGTGCTACAGCCGCATCAGACGCACGCGTTCGCCGCACAGGCGGCGGGCGATGTTTTCGCAGGCGCAGAGCGCGCCGGAGCGATACTTGAGGCGCTGGGAAAGTCCGCGCCCCAAAACGGCAGGGACATTCTCGTCCTCCGGAATGACGCCGAGCAGCGGAAGACCCGCGGCGTCGATGGCGTCGTCGATCGTGGTGTGGAGGGACTGTAAGAGCTTGCGCCGCACGCGGTTGACGACAAGGTGCAGGTATCCGCTCGGGAAGCGGTGCAGCTCCATCACGGTGCGCTGCGCGTCGCGCAGGCTCGAGGGGTCGTTCGTGGTGACGACCACGGCGCGGTCGGCGCAGCAGGTGGCAAGCGCGAAGGCTTCGCCGATGCCGGCGGCGGCGTCGATGAGGCAGAAGTCGAAATGGCGGCGGATCTCGTCGATAAGCCGCTGCATCTCGCGCTTGCTCGGCAGGCGCACGCCGAAGCTCACGGGCGCGGTGAGCAGATACAGGTTCGGGTAGAGCGGATGGCGCACGACGGCCTGAGCGAGTGTCGTGCGTCCGGCGATCACGTCGGTGAAGTCCATGAGCGCGCGATCCGATACGCCGAGGTAGAGGTCGAGATTGCGCAGGCCGATGTCGCAGTCGAGCAGCAGCGTTTTTTTGCCGAGCTGCGCGAGCGCCATGCCGGTGAGCGTCGTGAACGAAGTTTTTCCCGTGCCGCCCTTGCCGGACACGACGGCGATGACCTGAGACAAGGCTCGTACCTCCTTTTTGTGAATTTGATGCGTTACAGCGGGGCTTTTTTGATCTTGGCGAAGGCGCGCGGATAGGCGCGCGGGGTAGGGGAGACCTTTTCGACGATGACAAGGCGGTGGACGACGTCGCTCGTCGGGATGGTGTAGTCCTCGACCTTGACTATGTGGCCGCCGAGCGTCTTGATGGCGCTCTTCGCCGCGGCGATCTCGTCCTCGGTGTCGACGCTCTTCATGGCGATGAACTGTCCGCCGACCTTGATGAGCGGCAGGCACAGCTCGGATAAGATCGAAAGCTGCGCGACGGCGCGCGAGGCGGCGATGTCGAACTGCTCGCGGTGCTGCATGGCGAATTCCTCCGCTCGCGCGTGGACGCAGGCGACGCGCTTTAATTGCAGCTCGTCACAGACCTCTTGCAGCCAGTTGACGCGCTTGCCGAGCGAGTCGAGCAGCGTGAGGTCGAAGTCATCCTCCAGAATGCGCAGCGGCATCCCGGGAAAGCCCGCGCCGGTGCCGACGTCGACGACGGTTTTACCCGTCAGATCGACAAAAGGCAGCAGCGCCGCGCTGTCGAGCAGGTGGAGCTGCGCGACGGCGTCAGGCTCTGTGATGGCCGTGAGGTTCATCACCTCGTTCTTTTCAAGCAGCAGGGAGGAGAAGCGCTCGAGCGTCTCGGCCCGGCTTACATCCAGCCCCAGCTCGGAAAGTCCCTGCAAGAGAAGCTCGTTCATTTGCTCTGCTCCTTCAAAAGGTCGCGGATCTCGGTGAGCAGAACTTCTTCCTTCGTCGGCTCGGGGGCCTTTTCGCTCTCCGGCTCGGCGGGCTTCGAGAGCTTGTCGTGCATCTTGTTCACGGCCTTGACCATGCAGAACACGGCGAACGCGATGATGATGAAGTCAAGGATGACGGCAATCAGGTTGCCGTAGTTGACGGCGACCTCGGGTGTGACGACTTTGCTACCCTCCATGACGGCTTCCTTAAGCACCCACTTCCATGCGGAGAAGTCGACGCCGCCGGTCAGCATGGAGATGAGCGGCATGATGATATCATTGACGAGCGAGGTCGTGATCTTGCCGAACGCGCCGCCGATGACAACACCGACGGCCATATCGAGCACGTTGCCGCGCATGGCAAAGGCCTTGAACTCTTCAAAAAACTTCTTCACGGGAAGCACCTCTTTGCTGAAAATGTGCGAAAAACGAAAACTAATCGTATAAAATGATGAAAATATTACTATAAGAAATTACTTTTTCGGTGTGAGCACGGTCTTGCCGCCCATGTAGGGCTGAAGCACCGCGGGGATCAGCACGCTGCCGTCGGCCTGAAGATTGTTCTCGAGGAAGGCGATGAGCATACGCGGGGGTGCGACGACGGTGTTGTTCAGCGTGTGCGGCAGGTACATCTTGCCGTCCTCGCCCTTGACGCGAATTTTCAGGCGGCGGGCCTGCGCGTCACCGAGGTTCGAGCAGGAGCAGACCTCGAAATACTTCTTCTGGCGCGGGGACCAGGCCTCGATGTCGCAGCTCTTGACCTTGAGGTCGGCGAGGTCGCCGGAGCAGCACTCGAGCTGGCGGACGGGAATGTCCATCGAGCGGAACAGCTCGACGCTCCACTTCCACATTCTGTTGTACCAGTCCATGCTGTCCTCGGGCTTGCAGACGACGATCATCTCCTGCTTTTCAAACTGGTGGATGCGGTAAACGCCGCGCTCCTCGATGCCGTGCGAGCCCTTCTCCTTGCGGAAGCAGGGGGAGTAGGACGTCAGCGTCTGGGGAAGGCTGCTCTCGGGCAGAATTTCGCCGATGAAGCGGCCGACCATCGAATGCTCGCTCGTGCCGATGAGGTAGAGGTCCTCGCCCTCGATCTTGTACATCATGGCGTCCATGTCGTTCTGGCTCATGACGCCCTCGACCACGTTGCCGTGGATCATAAACGGCGGGATGCAGAATGTGAAGCCCTTGTCGATCATAAAGTCGCGCGCGTAAGCGAGCACGCCCTCGTGCAGGCGCGCGATGTCGCCGAGCAGGTAGTAGAAGCCCGCGCCGGAGACGCGGCCCGCGGCGTCCATGTCGACGCCGTCAAAGCTCTCCATGATCTGCGTGTGGTAGGGAATTTCAAAATCGGGAACCTTCGGCTCGCCGAAACGCTCGACCTCGACATTGCAGCTGTCGTCCGGGCCGATGGGGACGCTGGGGTCGATAATGTTCGGAATCAGCAGCATGATCTTGTGAATCTTCTGCTCATACTCCTCTTCGAGCTTTTCAAGCTCGGCCAGGCGGTCGGCGTTCGCCTTGACGGTCGCCTTGATCTTTTCGGCCTCTTCGAGCTTGCTCGGGTCCTTCTTCGCCTGACCCATCAGCATGCCGATCTGCTTCGAGAGGGCGTTGCGGCTGGCGCGCAGCTCGCTCGCCTCGGTGATGGCGGCACGGTTCTTGGCGTCGAGCTCGATGACCTCGTCGACGAGGGGGAGCTTTTCGTCCTGGAACTTCTTCTTGATGTTTTCCTTGACCAGATCGGGATTTTCCCGCAGGAATTTCATATCCAGCATAATGATTTACCTCGTTATCGTTGTAAAGTAAATGACCATTTGACTTCTTATTTTACGCCGTCTGGAAACAGCTTGTCCACAATGGACTGGTAGCGCGCGGCGGGGGAGGGGGCGTCGTCGCCGGTGATACCGGTACGCAGCGGCTCCTTGGGCAGGAATTCCACCGTGCCGGTCTCCTCGAATGAGCGGATGTTGTCTTTCGCGGCGTCGAGATCGCCGGTGTTGTAGGCGTTTTCGATCTCAAGCAGCCAGTCGAGCGCGCGCAGCTGGTTGGACTGAAGGCCGACGGTCTCGTCGAGCGCCTTTTTGTCCTCTTCCGCGGTCGCAAGCTGCTCTTCAAGCTCAGCGATGTGCGCTTCGAGCGAGTCGTTCTGCTGTAAGGTGCTTTGCAGAGCGGTGTTGCCGTCCTTGATCTCGTTGATGCTGCGCTGATTCATGAGAAATGTCCACAAAATCAGCAAAAATGCCACGGTGAAGAGGATCGCAACGTAAGTATATACTTTTTTCATGCGCTCGCGCTCGGTGGTGGGCTTTTCTTCGCCGGGCACGGGCGGCTTATTCGGGTCCTTGGGGCCCTCGTGAATCAAATCGGACATGGTTATTCGTCTCCGTTCTTTCTGCGTTTGATGGCGGCGAGCGCTTCGAGCAGATCGTTTAAGTCATCGATGCCGTAATAGTCGAGCTCAATGCGGCCTTTTTTCTTGCCGGACACGATGCGGCAGGTGCGGCCGATCTTATCGCTGAGCTCCTGCGCGGCCAGACGGCCGTAGCTCTCGGCGATGAGCTCGTCGTTCGTGGGTTTGCGCTCTTCCTTAGGGTTACTCAGGCGCTTGGCGAGCGCCTCGGTCTGGCGGACGCTGAGACCCTGCTTGACGATCAGGTTTGCCGCGTCGAGCTGCAAATCGGCCTTGAGTGGCAGCAGCGCGCGGGCATGACCGCCGGAGAGGTCGCCGTTTTGCAGCATTTGCCGCACCTCGGGGCAAAGCCCTAACAATCTCAGACTGTTTGCCACGGCGGAGCGGGACTTGCCGACACGCTCGGCGGCCTCCTCCTGCGTGAGATGGTAGTTGTCCATCAGCGTTTTGTAGCCCTCAGCTTCTTCGATGGGGTCAAGGTCTTCGCGCTGGAGGTTTTCGATGAGTGAGAGCTCGGTCATCTTACGGTCATCCGCCTCGATGACGATGGCGGGCACTTCGGCAAGACCGGCGATGCGCGCGGCGCGCCAGCGGCGCTCGCCCGCGATGATCTGATAGTAGCCGGAAGAAAGGCGGCGGACCGTCAACGGCTGGATAATGCCGTGCTCGCGGATGGAATCGGCCAGATCCTGCAGAGCCTCTTCATCGAAGTGGCGGCGCGGCTGATTGGCATAGGGTTCGATCTGCGAGATGGGGAGGTAGAGGTTGTCGGACGTGTCGGTGCGCAGGGCGGCGTCGCCCAGCAGCGCGCCGAGCCCCTTGCCGAGCCCGCGGTTTGCATTTGCCATGGAAACTTCTCCTTTCTGTGGGATGAAGCGGGCGGAATGCGCCCTTATATTTAATGTATCAGCGGTTCTGCTTCAAAAACTCGTTGGCGAGGTCGCTGTAAGCCTCCGCGCCGCGGGAGGTGCGGTCGTAGTAGTTGATCGGCTTGCCGTGGCTCGGCGCTTCGGAAAGGCGCACATTGCGGGGGATGACGGTCGAATACACCTTGCCGGGGAAGTAGCGCTTGACCTCTTCCGCAACTTGGAGGGCGAGATTCGTGCGCCCGTCGAACATCGTGAGCAGCACGCCTTCGAGCTCCAGGCCGGGATTCAGGCTGCGGCGCACCATGCGCACCGTGTGCATCAGGTCGGACAGGCCCTCGAGCGCGAAATATTCGCCCTGCACAGGAACGATCAGGGAATTCGCGGCGCAGAGGGCGTTGACCGTTAAGAGTTCGAGCGACGGCGGGCAGTCGATGAGGATAAAGTCGTAATTGGGCGAGAGAATATCGAGCGCCTGCTTGAGTAGGAATTCGCGGTTTTCGCGGTCGATCATCTCAATACCCGCGCCCGCCAGGGCTTTCGAGGAGGGGAGCACATCGCCGTAGCGCGTGTGCGCCACGCTGGCCGTGACGTCCGCACCGTTGATGAGCACGTCATAAACGCCGCGCGAGGCCGCCTTGTCCACACCCATGCCGGAGGTGGAGTTGGCCTGCGGGTCGAAGTCACACAGCAGGACGCGATTGCCTTTCTCCTTGAGGGAGGAGGTCAGGTTGACACAGGTCGTCGTTTTGCCGACGCCGCCCTTTTGATTGACGATTGCAACGATTTTAGCCAAAAAAACACCCACCTTAGTCATAGAAGCATTGATCCATTTTCATTCTTGTTCAGTATAGCACAAAACGGCTCAATTTCAACAGGGAAGCTCAAATTTTGCAAATTTGTTTCACGTGAAACATGACAAGGCGCAGGCCTTTACGCCTCGATTTGCCCCTGTTTGGGCCGGTGATGGGGTATCACCGCCGGGGCAGTGCTGAGGACAGAAAAAGGTCATGGTAAAGGCGATGACCTTTACCATGACCTGAAATCAGTGTTTCACGTGAAACAAATCACTCCTGCGGCTGGGTCAGCAGCATCGTACCGTAGGGTTCGAGCGTCAGGCGGAGCAGGCCGTTGCCGCAGAAGAACTCCTGATGGGACAGGGCGTCCTCGGCGAGCGTGCCGTCCCACGGAAGGGTGAGTGTGACGGGCTCGTCGCACGCATTGACTGCCGTGAGGCAGTGGTCGTGCTCCGTGCGGCGCGAGAACGCCAGCGCGCGGCCCTGCGCGGCATGGTAGACGATCGTGCCGCTTTGCAGCGCCTCGTGCGATTTGCGCAGCGCGCCGAGCTGTTGGAAGTATTGCACCAATTCGGCATTCTCGCGTCCCCACGGGTAGGTTCCGCGGTTGAACGGGTCTTCAAAGCCCTGCATGCCGGCCTCGTCGCCGTAGTAGAGCATCGGCGAGCCGGGGAAGGTGTAGAGGATCAGAGCCGCGAGCTTGAGGAGCGACATGCCGCGCGCAAGGTCGGAATCGCTGAGGTGATAGACCGCACGCTCGTCGCGCGTCTGCGGCGCGGGGGAGGTGAGGCCCAGAATCGTCAAAAGCCTTGGCGTGTCGTGGGTCGAGAGGAAATTCATCGCGCCGTAGAACGCGGGCGCAGGATAGTTTTCGCGCAGCTCCTCCATGCTGTCGCGGAAGTATTCCGCGCCGCCGCCGAGCAAATAGGCCATCAGCGCCGTGCGGAACGGGTAGTTCATCAGGCCGTTCGTCTCGCGGCCCAGCAGGTACTTGCGGCGCTGGGAGTAGGCGATCTTCGTCGTGCCATCCTCCCAGACCTCGCCGAGAAGATAAGTGTCGGGGTTCTCCTCATTCATCGCCGCGCGAATTTTGGCAATGAACTCGTCGGGGAGCTCGTCGGCGACGTCGAGCCGCCAGCCGGATGCGCCCGCGCGCAGCCAGCGCTTGATAATGGAGTTGTTGCCCTCAATAATGTAGTCAACATAGCTCTTTTCCAGCTCGTTGACTGCGGGCAGGTTCTTGATGCCCCACCAGGCGTCGTACTCGTCGGGGAAGGGGTGGAAGTTGTACCAGCGGTAATAGGGCGACTGCTCGCCCTGCGCCGCGCCGAGGTCGTCGTAAAAGCCGTCGGCGTTGAAATAGACGCTCTTTCGCCCCGTGTGGTTGAAGACGCCGTCGAGCATTACGTAGATGCTGCGCTTTTTCGCCTCCGCGCAGAGCGTGCGGAAGTCCGCTTCATCGCCGAGCAGCGGGTCAATGCGCTCATAACAGGCCGTGTCGTAGCGGTGGTTGGTCGAGGCCTCGAAGATCGGGCAGAGGTAGAGTGTCGTCACACCGAGAGAGGCGAGGTAGTCGAGCTTTTCCGTGATCCCCTGCAAGTCACCGCCGAAGAAGTCGCTGCACGTGATCTCGCCCTCGGCGTTCGGGCGGTATTCGGGAAGCTCGTCCCAATTTTCGTGCAGCGTGCGCGGGCCGACAAGGCCTGCAACATCACGAGATTTAGCGCGGCGGAAGCGGTCGGGGAAGATCTGATACGTCACGCCGCGGCCGAACCACGCGGGCGTTTTGTGTGTGTCGTCGTAGACCGTGAGCTGCCAGGGCTCGACCGCGTCCCACGCGCAGAGGCCGTTTTTGCCGTAGCAGCTCGTGCCGCCGTCCGCCCACGAGAGGCGGAAGTGGTACCAGACGAGCTCCACGTCATCCGGCGCGGTGAAGATGCCGCGATAGACGACGTGGCCGTCCTCCTGCGCGGGAGTAAGCTCCACTGTCGTCCATTGGTCGGCAAACTCGCCGTGAGCAAGCAGCTCACAGCGCGTGACCGCCGCGCCGCGCTCGGGGCGAAAGCAGAACGAGACATCGGCGCCGCGGGGCACCGCGCCAAAGGGAGATTTGAAGAGAAGATCGCGCGGATCAAACCATTTAGTTGACATAACACATTCCTTTCTGCCAAATAAAGCGGCTGAAACAGGCAAAAGCGCGCCGAAACGGTGCGCTTAACCCAGCAGTGTATTTTCGCCCGTGATCGCGGCGGACGCGGACGTGTTGGAGAAGTAAGCGTTGAGCACCTGCACGGCGGTGGAGGCCAACGCTGCGCCGGAGCCGCCCTTTTCGATGACGATGGCGACGGCGATCTGCGGATCGTCGTAGGGGGCGAAGCAGACGAACGCGCCGTTGTTGTTCTTCGTGTCGCCAGTCTGGATCGTACCGGTCTTGGCCGCGGCGTCGACGATACAGTCCTTGAAATACTGCGACACCGCGCCCTCTGCCGCAAGGTCGTGCATACCGGCGAGGACGGCAGAGAGATTTTCGCTGCTCATGGCGATCGTCTCGACCGGCTCGGCGTCGTAAACGTATTCGAGCGCACCGGAGCCGCTGGAGCGGACGTTTTTCAAAAGGTGCGTGGCGTAGCGGTCACCCCCGCCGCAGAGCGTCGCGATGTAATTTGCGAGCTGGAGGGGGGAGTATTCCTGATTCGCCTGACCGAACGCCGCCCACGGGGCAAGGTTTTCGCCCTCGTTCTGTGAGGGAAGGCGGCCCGCGGTGTCGCCGATCTCAATGCCGGTCGGGGAGCCAAGGCCGAATTTCGCGTAATACTCGCGCAGCGTGTCCATGCCCATGCGGTAGCCCATTTCGGCGAAGAAATAGTTGCAGGAATTCATGATCGCGCCGCGGACGTTGAGCGAGCCGTGGCCGCTGCGCTTCCAGCAGTAGGTGTAGCTCGCGGAGTAGCCGGGGTACGTCCACTTGCCGGAGTCGTAGATCTTTTCGCGCACGGTCGTCGCGCCGGATTCGAGCGCGGCGATGGCCGTCAGCGGCTTCAAGGTCGAGCCGGGGGCGTATTTTCCCTGCGTGGCGCGATTCCACATCGGCTGCAAGGGGTCGGTGGAGAGCTCTGCAAGGTCCTGACGGAACGTCGAGAGGGAATAGGTCGGATAGGACGCGAGCGCCAGCACGTCGCCCGTGCCGACCTGCACGACGGCAACGGCCGCGCCGCGGTCGATGCCGTCGGATTTTGTCATGGAAGAGACGGTATTTTTGAGCGCCTCCTCCACCTGTGCCTGAAAGTCGACGTCGATCGTCAGCGCCACGGTGGAGCCGGGCTTCGGCTCGACGGAGTAGAGCTCGCCGGTGATCTTGCCGGATTCGTTGAGCGTGACAAGGCGCTTGCCGTCGCTGCCGTGGAGATAGTCTTCAAACGCATTTTCCACGCCGGAGATGCCGACGGTGCTCGCGAGCGTGTAGCCGTCCTTATCCTTATAATCGTCCCAGTCCTGAATGCTGCCGGTGTAGCCGAGGACGTGGGCGGCGTAGTCGGTCTCGTAAACGCGCACGGACGAGGTATCCACCTGCACGCCGGCATAGTTGCCATCCTTGATGAGGGAAATGAGCGAAACATCCACGTCGCTCGCAAATTCGAAGGTCGTGGAGCCGTTCATCTTGGCGGAGGCGAGGGAGTAGCGCAGCCCGATGAGCGTGCGCACCGTGGAATTCGGGAGCGTTTCGTCGATCCCGTACTCGCTGCGCAGCTTCAGATACAGCGCAGAGCCTGTCAGCGTAGTGGGGAGGCCGTCGTCGCCGACGTTCTTTTCATTGATCCACTTGAGCGAGACGAGGTATTTGACGAGCGTTTTCGCGCTGCCGTTCGCGGTGTCGTAGGCGTAGGGCGAGGTCCTGGCGAGCGGAAGCGTGTCCTTAATTTCAACGCCCTGCGCGTTCATCAGTTCGATGACGCGCAGCAGCGCGTCGTTGAGCTCGTCGGAAGAGACGAGCGAGGAATCAAAATTCAGCGTGTAGACCGCGCGGTTCGACACGAGCACCTTGCCGTTGCGGTCGGTGAGGATGCCGCGCGAGGCCTTGACGGTCTCGGTCTTGGAGTTCGTGCGGATGGACTTGTCGAGGTAATCGTCGCCGTTGACGATCTGTGCGTCAAAGAGCGTGACGACGAATACGAGCGCGCAGAGAAACATCGCCGCGCCGAGCGCAAACAGGCGGCGGGTAAAGCGTTTGGGATCCATAGCGGCCTCCTTTCCTTGAGGCTTGGGGAAAATGGGGGAAAATCAGTCGGGGAAAATGCGGCGGATGGCGCGCAGCGCCGGATAGACCGGCAGAAGAAGCGGGCACGAGAGCACCGTTTCACGCGCAAAGAGCGAGAGCATCGGCAAAATGGCGGTCGAGCCGCTGCGCGGCAGCAGCGCGAACGCCTGCAAGAGGTCAACGAGCAGAAATGTCAGCACGGTTGAGAGCAGCGCACGGGCAAAGCCCTGCTGCAACAAATTACTGACAACTGTTGCGATGAGCAGTGCCGCAAGCGTGAACGCGATCGTGTACAAGCACGCGAATGGCGCGGGGAGCACAAGGTCGCACAGCGCGCCGAAGACGATGCCCGCGATGACGGCTGAGCGCGGCAGTTCGAACGATGCCATGACCGCCAAAATGACGGGCGGCAGAAAGGGGATGACGCCGAAAAACGTCATCGACCCGAGAAGCAGCCGCCGCAGGAAAAAGAGCGCCGCGGCGGCGAGCGCGTAAAACGTCCACTTAAGCGCGGTGGTTTGGGTGAGATTCATGCGCGCCTCCCTCAGTCGACAATGTCGTAGTCCGTGATGACGAACACCTCGGTCAGGGCGGCAAAGTCCATCATGGGGGCGAGGACCGCGTAGCGGGCAAGGCCGTCGTCGCCGGTCTGGAGCGATTCGACCGAACCGATGACAAGGCCGCTCGGGTAATATCCGCCAAGGCCCGACGTGACGATCTGGTCGCCGATGAGCACCTCGTCGTCCGACGTGAGGTATGAGAGCTTCAGTTTGCCCTGACCCATCAGGGCGAAGTCACCCTCCGCCACGGCGACCTCGCCGGTGCGGAAGATGCGCGCGCCGAGCTCAGTGTCCGTGTCGATGGCGGTCAGCACTGTCGACCAGTTGAGGCCGACCTCGGAAATGACGCCGACGAGATACCCCTCGGCGCTGACGACGCAGTCGCCCACGGCGATGTCCTGATCGGTGCCGTGGTTGAGAGACAGCGACGACGTCCAGCTGCTCTCGCTGTGGGCGAGCACGGCGGTGGAGACAAACGTGAAGTCGCGCCGCTGCTGCTGGAGCTTCAAAAGCTCGCGCAGGAGCTTATTTTCCTCGCTGTCGGCCTGCGCCTGACGCTGCTGGGCGCGAAGGTCCGCGATCTCTTTTTTGAGCGCCGCGTTTTCCTCCTTGAGTGTGGTCGTGTCCTCGTAATACTGGCGCTTGTCGGCCGCCCAGTCGCTCACGGCGGTGGCGGCGGCGCGGAACGGGTACGTCAGCACGCCCGCGATGTTTTCAAGCACCGAGGACGTCGAGGAAAAGTAGGTCAAAAGGCTCAATGCCACGGCGACCGCCGCAGCGACGGCCAGAATGCGCAGCCCGTGCTGACGGAAAAATTCTTTCAAGGCTTACCCTCCTTTCATCGTAGGGCAGGGGAGAGGTTAGAGGAGCTTGACGCCAAAGCGCGCGAGCACTAAGCCAAGCTGCTCAACGGGCAGACCCATGACGTTGAAAAAGTCGCCGTCGATGCGCTCGACAAAGAGTGCGCCGCGGCTCTGCACGCCGTAAGCGCCGGCTTTGTCCATCGGCTCGCCGGTTTTGATGTAGGCACGGATCTCGTCATCCGTCATCGGGCGGAAAAAGACGCGCGTGGACACGGCAAAGCGCTCTTCCTGCGCGCCGCGGCGAACGCTCACGCCGGTGCAGACCGTGTGGCCGCGGCCGGAAAGCGCGCGCAGCATGCGCAGCGCATCCTCCTCATCGCGCGGTTTTCCGAGGCGGTCATTGTCCAAAAAGACCATCGTGTCCGCCGTGATAATGAGATCGTCGGGCGCGCAGAGCGCGGCGGCAGCGTCACACTTCTTCTTTGCAATGTAGCGCACCGTGTCCTCGGGAGAAAGACCTTCCGGATAGCTCTCGTCAATGTCGAGCGAGAGGGTCTTAAAGTCCTCCACGCCGATGCGGGCGAGCAGCTCCTGACGGCGCGGGGATTGAGATGCCAAAACGATTGCCATGATATTGCCTCACTATTTGATAATAAAAAGTATAATCAAGATAAAAAATTACAATTTGGAATTCATTCTGCGCCGCGATAGAAGAGACCACGGGTGATATTCTCCGGCGCTTCGACCGTTTCGCCCTGATACGCGCGCAGCACGCGGACGCATTCAGAGGCGCTCTCGGTCGTGAAACGGAGCTGCGCAAAGCGCAGTCCGAGTGACTGCCAGTCCTTCGATTTGTCCGCGAGATAGAGAATTTTGCCATTCTCAATCTCGCTGCGGCAGCCCCATGCGCGCAGCACGGGGAAGTGCTCGCCGCGCCGGTCGGTCAGCTCCGGCGCGCTTGCACACGCGCCGTCTGCCGGGACGGACGCAGGGCGTTCCTTAAAGTATCGACAGCTGAACGCGTTCGCATTCAGGCAGTTTTCCGTGAGCATCAGGGGAAGGCGGCCATAGACGATGGCCTCGCACGGGAGGCATTTGCTGAGGTCCCGAATCTGCGCGTCGCGCAGCTCGAACGAGACGCACGCGCTCGAAAGTCCCTGTTCTTTCCAGAAAGCGAGTGCGGCGGAGTTGTAGAGGTTCAGCGCCCAGTCGCCGTGCAGCTTGCAATCAAGTCCACGCGCGAGCGGCAGGTGGCCGAGGTTGGCGAGCGACACGCCCGTGACGCCTTTTTTGGCGGCGTCCTCGAGCAGCGCGCGCAAAATAGGCTCGTCCTGCGTGCGGTAGATGCGCGGCAGCACCGCGAAAAATTCGGTTCTGCCGAGATGTGGCGAAAGGTCAAGCTGGGGCAGCAGCTCGACGGGCACATACACTCGCGCGGGGACGAGGGCGACAAGCTCTTCGCTTAGCTGCTCGGCCTTGTGGAGGGAGACGGTCAAAAGCGGCTTGTCCGCGCCGTTTTTGACCGTTTCGGGCAGGACAAAGTCGAATACGCGGCGTTTCGGCACAGCGGTGCGCTGCGCTTCCATCTGCGCAAGCGCTTCGCGGCGCAGGGCATTGAGCGCACCTGCGCTGACGGCGAGACCGCCGTCGAGTGCGACGGCGCACTGCGCCGCCGAAAATGCCGTGCCGCCGGTTTTCCTGAGGCGCGTTTCGACCTCTTCCGCGGTGACGGCGCGGCTGCGCGCCGCCTCGGGCACTGCGCCGGTGACGGTCACAGCATGGCCGTCTGCGTCCTCGGCTGTCAGGTGCATCGGCTCTCCGGCGCGGATGGTGCATTCCAATGCGAGCGGCACAAGCCGCAAATTTTCCTTTTCATAGCGCGCGCGAATCTCGCTGAACCAGTCCTCGGGCCATCTTGCGTTTTCGGGCCGCGTGCCGAACATCTCACGTCCGCGCACGCCGCGATAGTATCCCTCGGTAAAGCCGTCGCGCGAGAAAGCGAGGGCGAGCTTTTTCTGCTCGTCCTTCGTCGGCGTGCGATGCTCGCGCAGAAGGCGCGCGTATATTTCCGTCACGGCGGCGACATACTCCGGCCGCTTCATGCGCCCTTCGATCTTGAGGCAGGCGACACCCATATCCATCATCTCCGGCACGAAGGGCGCGAGGTTCGCGTCCTTCAAGCTCAGCGGATAGCCGTCCGCCCTGCCGGAAAAGCCGTAGGGCAGACGGCAGGGCTGAGCGCAGGCGCCGCGGTTGCCGCTGCGCCGCCCGATGACGGCAGACATCTCGCACTGGCCGCTGTAGCACATGCACAGCGCGCCGTGGACGAACGTTTCGATCTCGACGGGGCTTTTTTGGCAGATTTCGGCGATCTCCCCGCGCGAAAGCTCACGCGCGAGCACCGCGCGCGTCATGCCGAGCCTTGCCGCTTCCTGAACGCCCGAGAGCGTGTGCAGGCTCATCTGCGTCGAGGCGTGCAGCGGCACGTCGGGAATAATTTTTTGCAGCGTCGCCAGAACGCCCCAATCCTGCACCAGGATCGCGTCCACGCCGCACTCCGACGCGGTGCGCGCCTCCGCGGCAAGCGCGGGGAGCTCGCGGTCGGTGACGAGCGTGTTGAGCGTCAGATAGACCTTCACGCCCCGCAAATGGCAATAAGAGACCGCCGCGCGGAATTCCTCATCGGAGAAGTTCCTCGCGCTGCGGCGCGCGTTGAACGCGCCAAAGCCCATATACACGGCGTCCGCACCGCTCTGCACGGCGGCAACAAGCGCCTCCTGCCCGCCCGCGGGCGCTAACAGCTCCGTCGTCAAGGGCTTACTTTTTCTGCTGCTGGAGCTTGAAGATCTCGCGCTTGAGCTCGCTGACCTCATTCTTGGCCTGACTCGCCTCGTCAAGGTACTGCTTGACCTGACGGCGCAGCGCCTCGCCGGCCTCGCGCTCTTTGAAGAGCTCGTCGGTGATGTTCACGGCGGTCAGCACGGCGGCGTCCGTGCGGCCAACCTTGGCAGCGTCGAGCAGCTCGCTCATTTTGTCGTTGACGTAGGAGCCGACCTTCTGCATATAGGAGGGGGCTTCCTCGGCGACAAAGGTGTATTCCTCGTCGCAGATGGAGATCGTGATGCGGTTTTCCATGATTTGTGTGCTCCTTTCTATTTCGGCGTTGCACAAAAAAGGGCAAATTCCACCCATATAATCTCTAACAGTATAACACGGGAGTGAAAATGTGAAAAGGGGGAAGCAAAAAATTTCATGTTTACGAACGGGAAAATTTCATGTAGAATAATGGAATCGAAAATGGACGAAAGGAGGCGGGGAACATGGCAGGCTATGTGCTGCATTTGAGCACCGAGGAGAACATCACGCTCTCATCGGCGACGGTCAAGCGATTGATCGCGGGTGGCAGCGGCGACGCGGCGCTGCTGTACCTCGCCATCCTGCATGCGCGCGGCGCGGCGGACTCCGGCAAGCTCGCGCGCGAGCTCAAGTGGGACGAAACGCGTCTACGCGCGGCGGAGCAGGCGCTCTACGAGATGAAGCTCGTCGGCGCGCCGGAGAAGAAGGAGGAAGCGCCCCTTCCGCCGCCCCAGCAGCTCAGCGAGCCGCCCGAGTACACGCGCGAGGACATCGCGCGAAAGCTGGAGGGCGACGGGCGCTTCGCCTGCCTTCTGCGCGAGGTGGAGCACAAGCTCGGCCCGCTCTCGACCCCGTCGGTCAAGAAGCTGTTAGGGCTGTACGAAAATCTGGGTCTGCCCGCGGACGTGGTCTACACGCTCGTCAACTACTGCATCGCGAAAAAGGAGCAGCAGTTCGGCGAGGGGCGGCTGCCCAACATGCGCGAGATCGAAAAAGAGGGCTACGTCTGGGCGCGCAAGGAGCTCTTTTCCATCGAAAAGGCCAGCGAGTACATGAAGCGCGAGCAAGCCCTGCGCGGCAGGTACCCCGAGTACATGGCGGCGCTGCAAATGCAGGGCCGCGCAAGCGCGCCGAGCGAGGAAAAGTACCTCTCCGCGTGGGCGGAGATGGGATTTCCGGCGGAGACCGTGGCTGAGGCTTACGACCGGACGATCCTGCACTGCCACGAATTCCGCTGGCCGTACTGCAACGGCATTTTGAAGCGCTGGCACGAAAAGGGCCTGCACACGCTCGCCGAAGTGAAGGCCGAGAACGCCAGGGAGCAGAGCAAGCCGAAGAAGAACACCAACGACGGCGGCAACGCCTGGATGAAGGAATATTTGAATCAGTAACGAAAGCGGGGGAGAAGGATGTCTTACGATGGGCGGCTGATGCGCCAGGCGCTGGCGCGCTTCGACGAGGACAAGCAGCGCCGCGCGGAGAATTTTCGCGCGCGCGAGCGCGCGGTGTATACCAAGTGCCCGCGCATTGAGGAGATCGACCGCGAGCTGTCGCACACGATGGCGAAGATCATCGCCTCCGGTCTGCGCCGCGGGACGGACCCGCGCCCGGCCATTGAGGCGCTGCGGGAGGAGAACCTCAACTTGCAGCAGGAAAAGCGCCTTCTCCTGACGCGCCTGGGACTGCCGGGCGACTATCTCGAGGAAAAGCCCAAGTGCTCGCGCTGCAACGACACGGGCTTTCTCGGCAGCGAGGTCTGCTCGTGCCTGCGCGGCTATTACGCCAAGGAGCAGAACAAGGAGCTCTCGGGCCTTTTGGACCTCGGCTCGCAGTGCTTTGAAAATTTCAACTTCGACTACTATTCGTCCGTGCCGGACGAGGACCTCGGCGTGTCGCCGCGCACGAACATGGAGCGCGTGTACGACATCTGCCAGGACTACGCGCACGAGTTTTCGCCCAAGAGCGGCAACCTGCTGCTGACCGGCGGCACGGGACTGGGGAAAACGTTCCTCTCCGCGTCCATCGCGCGCGTCGTGAGCGCGAGCGGCCACAGCGTGGTCTACGACACGGCGGGGCACATCTTCGCCCGCTTCGAGGCGCAGAAGTTCGGCCGCGACGACGGCGAGAACGCCGACACCGCCGTGAGCCGCGCGCTCGGCTGCGACCTGCTGATTTTAGACGACCTCGGCACCGAACTGATGACGAGCTTTGTCCACAGCGCGATGTATCAGATCGTCAACACGCGCCTCATCACGGGGAAGAAGACCGTCATCTCCACGAACCTGAGCCCCGATGAGCTCGGGCGGCGCTACGGCGCGCCGGTGCTGTCAAGATTGCAGGGAGAGTATCAAATGCTGCTCTTTTTCGGCGAAGACATCCGCCGGCAGAAGAGAAAGTGAATACAAAATGTAAAAAAGGCTCCGCAGAATACTCTGCGGAGCCTTTTTTCTTGCTTTTTACGGCTTGTGGATCACGGCGACGGCGCAGGGCACGCGGCCGGGACAGTAGGCGTAGTCGACATCGTCGTAGCCCGCCGCGGCGATAAACTGCTTATACGTGTCGAACGTGAACTGACGCTTGAAGTCCGCGCCCGCCTTGCCGACGGTCGAGGCAAAGCCGCTCGTTTTGCCCTGCTCGCTGCGGTTCATATAGGTCGGGACGATGATCGTGCCGCCGCTGCGGCAGACGCGGTCGAGCTCGGCAAGGGCCTTGTACGGCTCGTCGAGCAGGGGGATGACATTCGCGGCGATGACCACGTCGAACTGCCCGTCCGGCTCGTCTAAATGCAGGATGTCGGCCTGGCGGAACGTGACGTTTGGCAGCGCGCCGTATTTCTTCTTCGCCCGCTTGAGCATGTTGGCGGAAAAGTCCGTCGCGAGAAGCGTCCGGCAGCGCTCGGCGATGGCGCCGGTGAGAAGGCCCGTGCCGCAGGCGCATTCGAGCACTGCGTCGTCTGGTGTGATGCGGGAACTGACGGCGGCAATGAGCGCCTTGTGCGTTTCTTTATTAAAGATGTCGGCGAAGAGGTCATAGACCCCCGCGACGTTGTCCCAGAACATGAGTATTTTCCTCTCAACGTGATTTGTTTTTCTACACGATAGCAGAAACGCGCGGAAAATGCTACTCTCAAGAGAAAGAAAAAACGAAAAATTAAGGGAGAGGATCCTACTTTTTGTGCTTTTTATAAAAAGACTTGCCATCGGCGCACGGGTGGTATATAGTCTTTATAAAGATTTCGTAAAGAAACTGCATTTTTGCGTTAAGGAGTCGAATGATGAAACGAATTTGGCCGCTGTTTGCCGTGCTGGCGCTGCTGTGCGCGCTGACGATTCCGGCGCTGGCCGCCGCGGGCGGCGCAGCGGACGCGGAGCCTGCTGCACAGACGGTGAGCGAGGAAGAGCTCGCGCGCTCGAAGGAGAACACCACCAAGGTGCGCAAGATCTGGGCGGTGGCGGCGCTTATCGGTGTGGCGTGCTTTGGCGGCGCGCTGGGCATGGCGCATTCCGTTGCAAAGGCGGCGAACAACATGGCCGAGCAGCCCGAGGCGGCGGGGCAGATCCGCACGTCGATGATGATGGGTCTTGTGTTTATCGAGACGGTCATCATCTATGCGCTGATCGTGGCCATCCTGATCATCTTCGTATTGTGACGATAACGAGAAAAGTGGAATAGAGCGGCGGAAGGGGGCAGCACTGTCTCCTTCCGCTGCTCTATTTATTGAAGAAAAAGGGGAGGGGTCAGGGCTCTGTTAAGAAGACGAAAAGATGCTGTAAGGCGGCGGTTAATCATGAAGGAAGACTTGCATTTCCTGCGTGCAGGTGGTATAAATAAGTGCTGCATCCCAAGCAGAAATTGGATGATAGAAACAAAAGGGGGTAGGGCGCGTGGATAAGAAAAAGCGAACGCGCGAGCTGATCGTGTTCGCCGTGATCGTGCTGGCGCTGCTGGCCGGATGTTTGCTCACGCCGTCAGGCGGCGAGAGCGAACCGATCCAGGAGGTCATGCGTGACGCGGTGCTGCACGAGCAGAACAAGGTGAGCCTGTTTGGCCTGATCGAGGTGAACCCGGGGCTCATCTCCGCCTACATCGTGACGGGTATTTTAATAGTATTCGCCCTTGTGTGCCGGCTTTTTGTGATCCCAAAATTCAAATATGTGCCCGGCAGGTTCCAGCTCATTTTAGAGCAGATCGTCGGCATGTTCGACGGCCTGGCCGAGGGCAGCAGCCCGCACCGCAATAAATTCCTGCGGGCGTACATCTTCACCGCCGGTGTTTACATCTTTGTCAGCACGCTTTTTGAGCTGCTCGGCATTCAGGTGGTGACCACCTCAGGCCACGCCGTCAGCCTGCCCGCGCCGCTGTCCGATATCAACGGGGCGATCGCGCTGGGCGTGATGAGCTACGGCGTGATCCTCTTCGGCGGACTGATCGCCGCGGGCGTGGGCGGATTTTTGCACGCGCTCAAGGATTTCTCACTGCCGATCTCGATGAGCTTTCGACTCTTCGGCGCGCTGCTTTCCGGCGCGCTCGTGACGGAGCTTGTGTATTACTACGCGGCGCTTTCCTATGTGCTGCCGGTCATCGTGGGCGTGATGTTCACGCTGCTGCACGCGCTGATCCAGGCGTATGTTTTAACGATGCTGGTGTCGACGTTCTACGGCGAATCGACCGAAAAGCACGAGAAAAAGCCCAAGGCAAAAAAGGTAAAAAAATCCCGCAGCGAAACGGCTGCCTGAAGAAAGAGGTAAATTTGCCATGAAAACGATGAAGAAATTCGCAGCGCTGATGATGCTGCTGTGCGCGCTGATGATCTGCACCATTCCGGCCCTCGCCGCAAACGAAAGCGGGAGCGACAGCAACGTGACTGAGACCGTGAGCGTCACGGCCGGCAGCAACGACAACGACGTGACCTCTGCCAAAGCGATGGGCTCGGGCGTGATGATCGGCATTGCGTGCCTTGGCGGCGCGCTGGCCATGGGCATTGCGGTCGGCAAGTCGAGCGAGGCCATAGCCCGCCAGCCCGAGGCCACAAGTCAGATCAGAACCACGATGATGATGGGCCTTGTGTTTATCGAGACGGTCATCATTTACGCCCTGATCGTGGCGATCCTCATTATCTTCGTCCTTTGATGAAGAACACTCCCAAAAAGGAGGGGCTTTGAATGCCGCTTAATATCAATTTGCAGCAGATCCTGCTGCATGCGCTGAACTTTGTTATCCTGTTCGGCGCGATGTATTTTCTGCTCTACAAGCCTGTGAAGAGCTTTATGGACAGCCGCAAGGCGCACTATGAGAAGATGGACGAGGACGCCAAGGCCGTGCTTGCCGAGGCCGAGAAGACGAAGGCCGGCTATGAAGCGCAGCTCAAGAGCGCCGACGAGGAGATCGCACGCCGCCAGCGCGAGGCGAACGAAGCCTTGCAGCACGCGGTGGACGAGCGCCGCGCGCAGGCCGAGCAGCAGGCGGGCGAGATCGTGCGCAAGGCGCGGGAAGATGCCGCGCGCGAGCATGAGCGCGTGATGGAGCAGGCCAAGGGCGAAATTTCCGAGCTGATGAGCGCCGCGGCGGAAAAGCTGGTGCTCTCCAGCACGTCGGACGCTTACGACAAGTTCCTGGACACGGCGGAGGAGCGCAAGGACAATGGCTGAGCGCACGGAGCATTTAGAGGCCGTACTGCTCTCTGCCGTGCGTCCGTCGCAGGAGCAGGAGAAGCGATTTCTGGCCTTCCTCGCCGAAAAGTACGGCGAGGGCACGACGCTTACCTGGCAAAAGAGTGATGACTACCCCGACGGTTTCCGCCTCGAGGTGGGCGCGGAGGTCTACGACTGGAGCGCGGGCGGACGCCTGAGCCAGTTCAAGGACGCGCTCGAAAAGCTCGCTGCCACGCAGGGCGACGTCATCCCACTGCTGAAGGAGACGGTGCTCTCATGGACGCCGCAGGCCATGGCACAGGAGGTCGGCACCGTTCTGACCGTCGGCGACGGCATTGCCCGCGTGGACGGGCTGGAGGGCGCCGCCTATGGCGAGGTGCTGCTTTTCGACGGCGGCGTGCGCGGCATGGTGCAGGACTTATCCGAGGACAGCGTCGGCTGCATCCTCTTTGACGACGACGCGAGCGTCTGCGCAGGCAGCACGGTCCGCCGCACCGGACGCACGGCGGGCGTTCCCGTGGGCGAGGGGTTCCTCGGCCGCGTGGTCAACGCGCTCGGCGTGCCCATCGACGGCGGGGGAGACATCCGCGCCGACGGCTACCGCGCGGTGGAGAGTCCCGCCCCCGGCATCATCGACCGCCAGAGCGTCGACACGCCGCTTGAGACGGGCATTCTGACCGTCGACTCGATGTTCCCCATCGGCCGCGGCCAGCGCGAGCTCATCATCGGCGACCGCCAGACCGGCAAGACCGCTATCGCCCTCGACACCATCGTCAACCAGAAGGGCAAGGATGTCATCTGCATCTATGTCGCCATCGGACAGAAGGCGAGCTCCGTCGCCCAGCTCAAAAAGACGCTGGAAACGCACGGCGCGATGGATTATACGATCATCGTCAACGCCACGGCGAGCGATCCCGCGCCGTTACAGTACATTGCGCCCTACGCGGGCTGCGCCATGGGCGAATACTTTATGAATAAGGGCCGCGACGTGCTGATCGTCTACGACGATCTTTCCAAGCACGCCATCGCGTACCGCGCGATGAGCCTTCTTTTGGAGCGCTCCCCGGGCCGCGAGGCGTATCCGGGCGACGTGTTCTATCTGCACTCCCGCCTGCTCGAGCGCGCGGCGCATCTGAGCGAGGAGAAGGGCGGCGGCAGCATCACGGCGCTGCCGATCATCGAGACGCAGTCCGGCGACGTGTCGGCCTATATCCCGACGAACGTCATTTCCATCACCGACGGTCAGCTCATTCTGGAAACGCGCCTGTTCTTCTCCGGCCAGCGTCCGGCGGTGAATGTGGGCCTGTCCGTGTCCCGCGTGGGCGGCGACGCGCAGACCAAGGCGATGAAAAAGGCAGCCAAGACCATCCGCCTCGACCTTTCGCAGTACCGCGAGATGGAGTCGTTCACGCAGTTTGCAAGCGACCTCGACGAGTCGACGGCAAAGCTTTTATCCTACGGTCAGGGCTTGATGCGCATGCTGCGGCAGAAGCAGTTCCACCCCTACAAGCAGTATGAGCAGGTCATCCTGCTCGTCGCGGGGCTGAACCATGTTTTTCAGGAGATCGTGCCGGAGCAGCTTGACGCGTTTATCCCCGCGCTCTTGCAGCACTTTGGCGAGGCGCAGGGCGCGCTGTGCAATGCCATCGAGCAGACCGGCCAGCTCAGCGACGATCAGCAGTCGCAGATCATCGAGATCGCAAAGGAATTTGTGCAAAACTATTTTTCCAAATAAAAAGTGAGGTGACAGGTACATGGCGAGCATGAAGGAGATCCGCGAGCACATCGCGAGCATCCAGAGCACGCAGAAGGTGACGAACGCGATGTACCTCATCGCCTCGACCAAGATGCGGCGGGCGAAAGAAGACCTTGCCAAGACGCGCCCGTTTTTCGACGCGGTCTCGACGCAGATCGAGCAGATCTTCCGGCACGCGGGCGAGATCGAGAGCCCGTACCTCTACCGGGGCAACGCGGACGATCTGGCCCAGCCGGGAACGTACGCCTATCTTGTGGTGACGGCGGACCGCGGCCTCGCGGGCGCCTACAACCAGAATGTTATTCAGGAGACGATGAAGCGCCTTAAAAAGCACCCCGACAGCCGCCTTTTTGTGGTGGGCGGCAACGGGCGGCACTTCTTCTCCGGCCACGGCGTGCCGGTGGAAAAGAGCTTCCGCTACGATGCGCAGAGCCCCACGCTCCGCCGCGCGCGAGAGATCACGGCGAAGCTTTTGGATCTCTTCGACCGGGGCGAGATCTCCAAGCTCTTTATCATCTACACCGACCTTGGCAACGGCGTGGACATGGATGTGCGCACCGTGCGCCTGCTGCCGCTGGAGGATGAGCACTTTGCCAAAGAGGAGACGGAGGAAAAGCCCATCCGCTTTGAACCCTCGGCCGAGGAGGTGCTCGCCAGGGTCGTGTCGGCGTACATCACGGGCTTTTTGTACTCGGCGATGGTCGACAGCTTTTGCGCCGAGCAGAACGCGCGCGCCTCTGCCATGGACTCAGCCAACCAGAACGAGGACGACATGCTGCGCGAGCTGCAGCTCGAGTACAACCACGAGCGGCAGGGCGCCATCACGAGCGAGATCACGGAGGTCTCCGCCGGCGCGCGCAGCAAGAAGAACCACATGAAGAAGGAGGCGCAGCATGCGCACAGGTAAGATCATTCAGGTATCGGGCAGCGTGGTGGACGTGCGCTTCCCGCACGGCGAGCTGCCGCGCATCCGCGAGGCGCTGTCCGTCGAGCTGAACGGCAAGCGCCTTGTGATGGAGGTGGAGCAGCATTTGAGCGCCGAAACGGTGCGCTGCATCATGCTCTCCGGCAGCGAGGGCCTCAGCCGCGGCATGACCGTCACGGGCGAAGGCAGCGGCCTTCGCGTGCCCGTCGGCAAGGCGACGCTCGGACGGCTTTTCAACGTCTTTGGCGATACCATCGACGGCGGCGCGCCGATCGGCGGCGCGGAGCCGCGCCGCAGCATCCACAGAAAGCCCCCCGCCTTCGACGAGCAGAGCCCGAGCGTTGAGATCTTGGAGACCGGCATCAAGGTCATCGACCTTTTGGAGCCCTATCCGCGCGGCGGCAAGATCGGCCTGTTCGGCGGCGCGGGCGTCGGCAAGACGGTGCTCATTCAGGAGCTTATCCACAACATCGCCGTCGAGCACGGCGGCTATTCGATCTTCACCGGCGTGGGCGAGCGCAGTCGCGAGGGCAACGACCTCTGGAACGAGATGCACGAGAGCGGCGTTATCGACAAGACCGCGCTCGTCTTCGGCCAGATGAACGAAGCGCCCGGCGTTCGTATGCGCGTGGCGCTGACAGGCCTTACGATGGCCGAATACTTCCGCGACGAGGAGCAGCGCGACGTGCTGCTGTTCATCGACAATATTTTCCGCTTTGTGCAGGCGGGCAGCGAGGTCTCGACCCTGCTTGGCCGCATGCCCTCCGCCGTCGGCTATCAGCCGACGCTCGCGAACGAAATGGGCGAGCTGCAGGAGCGCATCACCTCGACCAAGAGCGGCTCGATCACGTCCGTGCAGGCGGTCTACGTTCCCGCGGACGATCTGACCGACCCTGCCCCGGCGACGACGTTCACCCACCTCGATGCGACGACGGTTTTGAGCCGTAAGATCGCCGAACAGGGTCTGTATCCCGCGGTCGACCCGCTCGAATCGTCCTCCCGCATTCTGGAAGAGGATATCGTGGGCGAGCGGCACTACCGCATCGCGCGCAGCGTGCAGGCGACCTTGCAGAAATACCGCGAATTGCAGGATATCATCGCCATCCTCGGCATGGAGGAGCTGAGCGACACGGACAAGGTGACGGTCAACCGCGCGAGAAAGATCCAGCGCTTTTTGGCCCAGCCGACGTTCGTGGCCGAAAAGTTCACGGGCCTTCCGGGCGTCTATGTGCCGCTTGAGGAGACACTCCGCGGCTTTGAAGCCATTCTCTCCGGCGAGATGGACGGCTATCCCGAGATGGCGTTCTACAACGTCGGCACGCTTGACGACGCGCTCGCCAAGGCGAAGAAGATGGAAAGCGGGGAAGTGTGATGAAGACCTTGCCTCTCCGCGTCCTCGCGCCCGAGCGCACGTTTTTTGACGGGGCGTGCACATCGCTCACCGTGCCGAGCATCGACGGCATGTACGGCCTGATGGCGCAGCACGAGGATATCGTGCTCGCCATCGTTCCCGGCAAGCTGACGCTGCGGGACGCCGACGGCGTCGAGCAGATCGCCGCCGTGTCCGAGGGCGTGCTCAAGATGGAGCACGGCGAGGCGCTCGTGCTGGTGGACACGATCGAGCGGCCGGAGGAGATCGACCTCCACCGCGCCGAGGAAATGGCCGCCGAGGCGCGCGCCGAGCTCAAGGCGAAGCGCAGCGCGCAGGAGCAGGCCATTGCCAATGCCCGCATCGCCCGCGCGATCAGCCGTATCCACGTCAAGCACGACGGGAAATAAATGAGAAAACGAAAATTCGCACCGCAAGGTGCGAATTTTTTGATCTCTCCGCCAATTTTCGCCCGCTTTTGCACACTTTTTGTGCTAAAAGTGGAGAAAAAGGAGGGAAAATCCATGGAAATGTCCGCAAGAAAGCCGCTGCTCCCGCGCCGCGTGCTCGACCTGCCCATCGATGCGCTGCGCCCCAACCCCAACCAGCCGCGCATCGAGTTTGACGAGGCATCGCTGCGCTCGCTGAGCGACAGCATCCGCCGCTATGGCATCCTCCAGCCGCTGACCGTCCGCCGCACAGACGAGGGCTACGAGCTCATCGCGGGAGAGAGACGGCTGCGCGCGGCAAAGCTCGCGGGACTGCGCGAGGTGCCGTGCCTGCTCGCGCGCTCGAGCGAGGAGGAGAGCGCGCTGCTCGCGCTGATCGAAAACCTCCAGCGCCGCGATTTGCACTACTTGGAGGAGGCTGCGGCCATCGCGCGGCTGATCGCGACCTACGGCCTCTCGCAGGAGCAGGCGGCGGAAAGGCTGGGAAAATCCCAGTCCGCTATTGCCAACAAGCTGCGGCTGCTGCGCCTGTCGCCCGACTGTGTGCGCCTTCTGCGCGAGCATGACCTCTCCGAGCGGCACGCACGGGCGCTGCTGCGCCTGACGGACGAGGAAGACCGCCTCAAAGCCTTGCAAGTTATCGCCGCACGCGGCTACAACGTCGCGCAGAGCGAGGCGTATATCGAAGAGCTTTTGAAGCTCAAGCAGAAAACGCCCCCGCCGCGCCTGCCGACCTACATCGTCAAGGATGTGCGCATCTTTTTGAACACCATCCGCCACTCGCTCGGGCTGATGCAGCGCGCGGGCGTCGAGGCCGACATGCAGCGCGAGGACACGGACGATGGCATCCTTTTGACCATCCGCATCCCGAAACGTGCAAAAGAGGCCGGATAATCCTGCAAAATTGTCACCAAATTGTGATTCTTTTTCTCACAAACTGTGGTATACTGAAACGACTGGCAGGGAACTCCCTGTCCGGAAGATCGGAAGAAACAGGAGGAGCCAGCATGGATGAAATGAACGGCGCCTTTGAGGAAAAGAAGAGAAGAAAGGGCGGCAAACGCCTGATGCAGCCGGAAAAGGCCGCAAAGGCGGCCAAGGAGCCCCGCGCGGAAAAGCCGCCGCGCGTTCCACGTGAAACATCTGGAAAGACCGGCAAGGTCGTCGGCATTGTCGCGGGTGTGCTCGTGGTGGCGTACTTGGGCCTTGGCGCGTGGGCGTCGGCCAGCCATAAAATTTATCCCAACGTGATGATGGGCGATACCAACTACGGCGGGATGACCGAGCAGCAGGTCGCCGAGCAGCTCAAAGCGAGCGTCGCGCAGGCGAAGGGCGCGGTCGTCGACTTCGTCCTGCCCGACGGCACGGAGGTCGCGCATGTTTCGCTCGACGAGATGCCGGAGTATGTCGACTTCGACGGACTTGCCAAGCATATCTACAACGTCTACGGCTGCAATGACAGCTTTCTGACCGCGGGCGCGAAGTATCTGCGCGCACTCTTCAAGCCGCAGGATGCGGCGCAGGTGGTCGACGCGGCCTACTCGCCCGATTTGATGGAGAATCTTGTCGACACGGTGTGCGACAGCATCAACTGCGACCCCGTGGAGTTTGCCATCAACGTGACAGAGGATGGCAAGGTCAGCGTGACGAAGCCGCAGGACGGCCGCGCGACGACTGATACCGCAAGAGACCAGATCGGCGTATACTTAAACGGCGCGTATTTGAGCGGCGGCGACCCGTCCGAGATCGTGCTTGAGCCTGCGAGCGAGGGCGGCGTCTACGATGTCATTCCTGCACAGGAGGTCGACCTGAGCGCGCAGCGCGAGGCCGTTATCGGCCAGAAGGTCAACGCGACGTATGATAAGGAGACCGGCGCGGTCACGCCCGGCCACGCGGGTGTGGAATTCACGCTTTCTGACCTCGAATCCGCTTACAACGCCGCGGCGGCGGGGGAGACGGTCGATCTGCCGAACGCCACGGTCGAGACGCCGGACGTCACGGCAGAGCAGCTCCAAAAGGTCCTGTTCCGCGATGTGCTGAGCACCTACACCACGAAGGTCGGCGGCGCGTCCGGCCGCCGCGCGAACGTCAAGCTGACGGCCTCGCGCATCACCGGCTACATATTGAACTCCGGCGAAACGATGAAATACGGCCCGCTTGTCACGCCCTTTACCGCGGCGAACGGCTACAGCGCCGCGCCCGGTTACTTGCAGGGCAAGACCGTCGATATGGTCGGCGGCGGCGCGTGTCAGGCGAGCTCCACGCTCTACGCCGCGGCGCTCTACGCCAACCTTGAGATCGTGCAGCGCACGAACCACGGCTTCGCGTCCGACTACATCGGCCTCGGCCTCGACGCGACGGTCGCGCAGGGCGGGCCCGAGTTTGAGTTCCGCAACAACACGATGTATCCCATCAAGGTCGTCGCCGAGTACTATGCGAGCGGCGGCAAGAACTACCTGAAGGTGTCCCTCCTCGGCACCAAGGTGGACGATACCTATGTGAAGATCAAGACCGAAGTGCTTGAAACCATCCCGTTTACGGAGGAGATCGTTGAGACCGACGAGCTCGCCCCCGGCGAGCGCAAGGTCGAGCAGACCGCCTACACCGGCTACAAGGTCAAGACGTACCGCAACGTCTACTCCGGTGACGGCAAGCTCATTTCGTCCACGTTCGAGGCGAGCAGCAATTATAAGGCGCGCAACCGCATCGTGCTCGTCGGCAAGTCCGCGGCGGTCACGCCGACTGATCCTGCCACACCTGTCGATCCCGGCACGACCACGCCGACCGACCCGACAACGCCCGTTGACCCCGGGACCACGACTGACCCGGGCACCACAACTGACCCCGGCGTGACAGACCCCGGCACGACCACAGAGCCGCCCGTCGAGCAGGAAAAGCCCGGTTGGCTCGATACGGGGCTCGACCGGTAAAAACAGCAGAACGAGAAAACGGAGAGGCATTGCCTCTCCGTTTTTACGTTGTTCAAGTGTTATTCGCCGTCCGAGTCCATGTAGAGCTCTTCGGCCTTCTGCTGCGCGGCGATCAGCAGCGCGCTGGCCTCACCATAGTTCTGCCTTTCCATTTTCTCCAGCGCGTCAGTCACGGCGTTGAAGAGGAGCAGATACATTGCCTTGTAGTCCGTCATAGAACCACCCTCGGAAAATTATATAACGTTTTGTTATATAGCACAATATAACATTTTGTTTTACGTATACTTCTTTACAGAATCTAAACACGAATTCTGGATGGAGTGAAGCAAAATGTATCGACGCATTCGAGACTTGAGAGAGGACAGCGACCTGACACAAAAGAGCTTGGCGGACTATCTGAGCTGCTCGCAGGTCTGCTATTCCAACTACGAGACCGGCAAGCGCGACGTTCCGAGCGACGTGCTCATCAGGCTCGCACGGTTTTACCACACGAGTGTGGATTATCTTGTGGGGCTCACGGAGGAGCGGGCTCCTTATCCTAAAAAGAAATAGTACATAGTGCCATGTTCTCGCACGGGTGCGAGGGGGATGCAGCGCGACAGCGCTGCTTTTGTCCCTGCACTGTGCAGGGGGGCGGGGGAAGGCAGCGCCTTTGGCGCTGCACGGAATAAGGGGGCCATTCTCTCACGTGAGAGAATGGCCCCCTTGGACCCCCAAGAGAACGCGAGGGGAGGGCCCCTCGACCCCCGACATTGGCAGTCTCAATCTCGAAGAACTGCTCAGCCTGCGGAATCAGGTGCGGTGTACATGGCTTCGCCATGAACCCCTACTGTTCGCTACCACTTGCAACCGCGCCTTACTATCGTGAGGCGCGAGTGACGATTACTTGGCGGCAGACTGCTTGCGGAATGCGGCATTGCTTCGCTCGCCGCATTGAGGAGTGCCGCGGTAGACGGATATTAGTCTGCACTCCTACAAGATCAGCAGAGCGGCAGCGGATAATAGGAGTAGGCCAAATCGTATAGCAGAGGCAAACGCGGCAACGCCGCGCGCAGGCAGTCGATTCGGCAAGCGCCGCACCTCTTCGAACTGCTCGCTTGCAATGTGAATTTTCTCTGGGAGGGTGCAAGGGAGGGATATCTCTTTTCGAAAAAGAGATATCCCTCCCTTATCCGTTCCCCTGCCAGCAGGGAAACAACACGCTTCCCCCGCAGGGGGAAATTACTGTTTTTTCCTGATCAGAATAAACGGCGTGCACTGGTCATCCTGACCCGCGGGGTTATCGCGGATGATCTCACACAGCTGCTCGTCGGTGAGGGTCACGTTGTCGCCCTTGCCGAGGATGTCGCGCGTGAAGTCGTTCGCGTCGACGATCATCGCGCGCACGCCGGTCTTCTCATAGATCTCGTTGCACACGCCCGAGGGATTTTCTGGAATACGGATGCCGTAGTCGCCGTAGACAGGGAACACGTCGGGGTAGAAGCCGTCGAGGCCCGTGACCTCCATGCCGACCATATCGTAGAAGATGCCGTGCTTGCCGACGAGCTTGCCAAAGCCCGCGCAGATGGCGGCCCAGAGGACCTTCCACGCGCCGCACTCGTCGATGGCGAACTGCATCTTGCACACCTCGCCCACGCCGATGCCGGCGCTGTTGTGCTGGATGGCAAAGCGGCTGAGGAATTTCGCCAGCCACGAAATTTTCATATCCTTGCGGTAGACCACTCGCTTCTGGCACAGGGCGATGATCTTTTCGCTGATGCTCAGCAGGTCGCCCTCCTCGTAGAGGGGCTTGACGTAGCGGTTGACGAGTTCGATGTAATCCTCGCCGATCTCGACAAAGTGCGTCTGAATGGCGTGGCGCAGATAGACGCCCGTGGACGTCTCAATTTCAACGTTTTTGGAGCCGTTTGCAACAAAATCCATGAAAAAAGCCTCTTTCGTGCAGTATTTGAATCAATCAAAATATGAACCGATGGTATTGTACCACAAAATCCGCAAAATGCTACTGTAAATTGCAAAAATTCAGGAAAGAAAAAAGCGCGCCGTCCGCGGCGCGTGCTTGACGCGGCGGACGGCGTGGAATGACGAAAGACGAAAAGGCGGAGCGCTTACTTTTCGGTGATGACCTTGATCACCTTTTCATAGCTCTCCTGGGCGATGGGTACAGCGTGCGCGAGCAGCGCCTCGCCCTTCTGGCAGCACTCGTCGCGGAACGCCTTGTCCTTTAAGGACGAGAGGTTGATGAGCACGTTGAGCCATGCGCTCTCCATCGCGGTTTTGAGCGTGAGCGCGGCAATACCGAGGTCGCTGACGACGTTCGGGTTCGTCGTGCCGACGAGACCGGCGCACAGGTCGATGGCCTCGGAGCAAATTTCCATCATTGTCAGCGGCACCAGCGTGCAGTTGCGGAAGCTCGCCTGCACCGCGCCGCGGCGGATGGCCTTGTGCTCATCGTCGTCCTTCGGGAGGGCCAGAGATTCGATCAGGACATCGAAGACCTCGCTGTCGCGGTTCATCACGTCGATGAAGCGCTCCTTGAGCTCATTGCCCTTGGCAATGGCGTCCAAAAGGCGCTCGCGGTCGTTTTCAAAGCCCTTCTTGTCGAGCGTCAGGCCGTTGACCATCATCGTCAGCGCCACGCCGACGCCGCCGGCAAGGCCTGCCACCGCGCCGCCGCCGGGGGCGGGAGTGCCCGCGCCGACTTCGTTGATGAGCTCGGTTACTTTCATATCTGCGATCTTCATAGTGCCCTCCCTGGGTTAAAATTAAAAATTCATCAGGAACAGGCGGAGGCGCACTCCACCTGTTCCTGAGCTTGTACAATTAAAACAGGCCGGTGATCTTGCCGTTTTCATCGACGTCGATCTTCTCGGCGGACGGGACCTTGGGCAGGCCCGGCATCGTCATGATGTCGCCGGTCTTGGCGACCAGGAAGCCCGCACCGGCGTTGACCTTGAGGTCGCGGACGGTGATCTTGAAGCCGCGGGGCGCGCCGAGCTTGCTGGCGTCATCGGAGAAGGAGAACTGCGTCTTGGCCATGCAGATGGGCAGCTTGTCAAAGCCGAGCTCGGTGAGCTGCTTAAGCTGCTTCTTGGCGGAAGCGGCGATGACCACGCCGTCAGCGTGATAGACCTTGGTAGCGATGGCGTTGAGCTTGTCCTCAATGCTGTCGTTGACGTCGTAGACGAACTGGAAGTGGTTGGGCTCGTCGCACAGGCGCACGACTTCCTCAGCCAGCGCAAGACCGCCTTCGCCGCCCTTGGCCCACACTTCGCTCAGGCGGACGTTGACGCCCAGCTCGCGGCACTTGCTCTCGACGAGGTCGAGCTCGGCCTTGGTGTCGGTCGGGAACGCGTTGATGGCGACGACGCAGGGGAGACCGTAGACGTTCTTCACGTTGTCGACGTGCTGGAGGAGGTTGGGCAGGCCCTTTTCAAGCGCCTCAAGGTTCTCACTGTTGAGCTCGGCCTTGGGCACGCCGCCGTGATACTTGAGCGCGCGGACGGTCGCAACGATGACGACAGCGTCGGGGTGGAAGCCCGCGGCGCGGCACTTGATGTCGAGGAACTTCTCGGCGCCGAGGTCGGCGGCGAAGCCGGCTTCCGTGACGGTGTAGTCGCTCAGGCGCATCGCGGTCTCAGTGGCCTGGATGGAGTTGCAGCCGTGGGCGATGTTTGCGAACGGGCCGCCGTGGATGAACGCGGGAGTGCCTTCGAGCGTCTGGACCATGTTGGGCTTGATGGCATCCTTTAAGAGCGCGGCCATCGCGCCCTCAGCCTTCAGGTCGTGCGCGGTGACGGGCTTGTCGTCGTAGGTGTAGGCGACGACCATCTTGCCGAGGCGCTCCTTGAGGTCGGCGAGGCCGGTCGCAAGGCAGAGAACTGCCATGACTTCGCTCGCGACGGTGATCTCAAAGCCGTCCTCGCGGGGCACGCCGCTGGCCTTGCCGCCAAGGCCGTCGATGATGTGGCGGAGCTGGCGGTCGTTCATGTCGACGGCGCGCTTCCACACGATCTTGCGGGGGTCGATGCCGAGCACGTTGCCCTGCTGGATGTGGTTGTCGAGAAGAGCGGCCAGCAGGTTGTTGGCAGCGCCGATGGCGTGGAAGTCGCCGGTGAAGTGCAGGTTGATATCCTCCATGGGGACGACCTGAGCGTAGCCGCCGCCGGCAGCGCCGCCCTTGACGCCGAACACGGGGCCGAGAGAGGGCTCGCGCAGGCAGACCATGGTGTTCTTGCCGAGCTTGTTGAGCGCGTCGGCAAGGCCGACGGACGTGGTGGTCTTGCCCTCGCCCGCGGGGGTGGGGCTGATGGCGGTGACGAGGATCAGCTTTGCCTTGCGGGGCAGCTTGCGGATCTCGCTTAAGTCGATCTTGGCCTTGTAGTTGCCGTAGAGCTCAAGGTGCTTTTCGTCAATGCCGGCCTTGGCGGCGACGTCGACGATTTTTTTCATTTCATGTGCCTGGGCGATCTCAATGTCGGTCATGGGGATACCTCCTAAATAATTATGTATTTAAAAGCGGAGAATTGTCTCTTATTGACAAAATCAATTATAGCCGAACGATAGAGAAAGGTAAACTGTTTTGCAAGCCTCTTTTTTCCAAAAACCTTAAAAAATTAAGCGTTGGTTCGCGTGCCTTAAAAAGAAAAAACGGGAGATTTTTGGACGAATTTTCAACGCTTGCGGCAAAGGTCAAAACGAGAAAAGCGAAAGTTGCCAGCGCCCGGCTTTCATTTCACTCTGCCGCGTCACAGCGTGATGCGCATGGGCTCATCCAGCGTGACCTCGCCGCCGATGCTCGCGGCGATGACGTTTCCGTCTTGGCGCTCGACGCTTGCGCGGACTGTGCCCGCGGGCTGCCGGTATTCGCACGAAAAACCGCCGTTTTCCATAGCTTCGCTCTGCGCGACGGCGCAGGCGACGCTGCCGCTGCCGCAGCTGCCCTCCCAGACGAGGGAGCCTGTCTCGATGACCTTGACGAGCGGGATCATGCTGCGCTTTTCCGCATCGAGGAAAATGACGCCGCAGGCGTCAAGCCCTGCAATTCCGGAAAAGATCGACTCCGCCGCGCGGAAGAACCCTTCGCTCGGCTCCACGCCCTCAACGACGAAGTGGGCGATGCCTGTTAAGTCGACGAGCGTGCCCTCGTGACCATTCACCGTGACACGCTTCACGCTGCGCGGACAGGGCATTTCGGCGCGCGCCGTGCCGGATTTCAGATCGACCTGCGCGGTGACGGCATGGTCGCAGCCGCTCACGCGCAGCCTGACCGAGGAAAGGCCGCCCTTTTGCTGGGCAATATACATGCCGTAGGCGCGCGTCGCGTTGCCGCAGAATTCGCCGCCCATCATCTCCATGTGGCCGTCGACGTTGTCCTCGGCGGTGCAGGCGTAGCCGACCTGCTCGGCCTTGAGTGCGGGGATCGCCATGATCTTCTCCGCGATGGCCGCGCGCTGTGCCTTTTCGACCGGATCGAGCACGAACACCGTAATGTTCCCAGCCGGGTCCGCCCGTAAAATGTTCAGTTCCATAGTAAGCTCCTCCTAAAAAAAGAAGGTGTAAAGCCAAAATAACTTTACACCTTCTTTTACATCCTGTCAATTCGTGTCAAAACACAAATCTTTCAGCATTATTGTCCCCAAATCGGTAGCAATAACCATTTTTGAGACGCATCACATTTGCGGCCGCGCACGCCGCAAATGATCTTAACCTGTCCCGAAGGACGACATGTGCGTCCGCAGGGACACCTTACAAATATTTTCGCGGTGAGCGAAAATATTTGAAGCCCCTATTTCATTTGGGCCATCGGCCCAAATGAAAGGTCTCAAAATTGCGTCGTAGACGCAATTTTGACTTACTCAAAGTCTGGGATATACTCCTTGACGATATCCAGCAGCTCGCCAGAGCGGATCATCGCTTCCACCGCACGGATGTCGGGCCAGATCTCACGGTCGATCTCATAGAAAGCGACCTTCTCGCGCACGTGCTGATAGAGAGCCTCATGCAGCGGGGTCATGCCCTGGCCGTGGGTGTTCAGGCGGCGGCGGATGTCGATGGCCTGGCAGGCGGTCATCAGTTCGTCGGCGAGGACGTCCTGCGTGTTCTGCAGGATCATCTTGGCCTTACGGGCAGCGGTGGTGCCCATGGAGACGATATCCTCCTGGTTGGCGGAGGAGGGGATGGAGTCGACGGAAGCGGGGTGAGCGTAGATCTTGTTCTCGCTGACCATGGAAGCGGCAGCGTACTGAACGATCATGAAGCCGGAGTTGACGCCGGCCTGGGTGGTCAGGAACGCGGTCAGGCCGTTGGAGAGTGCGGGGTTGACCATACGCTCGGTGCGGCGCTCGGAAGCGTCGGCCAGCTCGCTCGCGGCGATGCCGAGGAAGTCGAACGGCAGGGCCATGGGCTCGCCATGGAAGTTACCGCCGGAGATGACGGCCTCGTCGTCGAGGAACATCAGCGGGTTATCGGTGACGGCGTTGAGCTCGATCTCGACCTTCTCGCGGACGTAATCGAGGGCGTCACGGCAGGCGCCGTGCAGCTGCGGGATGCAGCGCAGGGCGTAAGCGTCCTGAACGCGGTCCTTCTGGCAGTTGTCGAGGATCTCGGAGCCGTCGAGCAGCTTACGCATGTTCGCGGCGACGAGCATCTGGCCCTTCTGGCCGCGCACCTGATGGATGCGGGGGTCGAAGGCGTTGCGAAGACCCGTCAGGCCCTCGAAGGACATGGACGCGATCACGTCGCCGAGCTGGGCGGCGCAGATGGTGTCGTACAGCGCGAGAGCACCGACGGAGGTCATCGCGCAGGTGCCGTTCGTCATGCCGAGGCCTTCCTTGGAGACCAGGGTGTCGAGCGTCTTGATGCCGGCCTTGGCCATGGCCTCAGCACCGGGCATCTTCACGCCCTCGTACATGGCCTCGCCCTTGCCGAGCATGGGGAGCGTCATGTGAGCGAGAGGAGCCAGGTCGCCGGAGGAGCCGAGGGAGCCCTTCTGCGGGACAACGGGGGTCACGCCCTTGTTGAGCATCTCGAGCAGCATCTCGACGAGGATGGGACGAACGCCGCTCACGCCGCCGCACAGAGCGTTGGCACGCAGCAGCATCATGCCGCGGACGATCTCGTCAGCATACGGCTCGCCGGCGGCGGTGCAATGGCTGAGGATCAGGTTGGTGGAGAGCTGATTGCTCATCTCCTTGGGGACGGCGACCTTCTGGAACTCGCCGAAGCCCGTGGTGATGCCGTAAGCGACGCGGCCCTCAGCGGCGATCTTCTCGGCCAGGGCGCGGGACTTCTTCATGGCTTCCAGAGCGGAGGGAGCCAGCTCGACGGTCGCATTGTAGCGAGCGATGGCGACGAAGGATTCGAGCGTCAGGCTGTGGCCATCGACGACGACATGCTTGATCGCGGTAGGATTCATGATCATGGTAGTGTCCTCTCTTTTCTCAAAGTTCCGGTGTGACCCGGTCGGCGTGTCCGGTCGCCCGAACCGCCCAAGTGCAAGAAACGTGTCGAAGCGTTCCCCTTACTTTCCGCGCATGCCCGTGCGTGGATGGCGCTCCGCCTGTGGAAAAGCCCCACAGGATCGTTCTGGAAACAGTATAGCATATTTTTGTGCAAAATCAATAGTTTTTTGCCGAAAAAAGTTTTCCTTGTTGTGCGTTATCACCATATTTGGATAACACACTATCAGGGTACAGTGATAGAATTGGACAGAATAGATAAAAAAAGCGCCCCGCAAAAGCGGGGCGCCCTTCATTCTTTGTGGAAAGGTCACAGTTGTTCACTTCTTGTGCTTCTTGCTGGACTTCGGTTCGGGCGCGGCATAATCCATGATGCGGATCGCCGGATTCTTCTTTTTGATGAACGCGTAGATCTCGTCGAGGTCTTCGCGCGGGAAGAAGAGAGCCTTTTCCGTGTTGCCGTGGCCGATGTGCAGGCGCACCATGTCGGCATGGCCGCGGTCCTCGCACACGATCGCGTTGATGTCCTCCCAAGGGAAGAACTCGTAGTTGGTGGTGAACTGCATATCGTAGAAGATCTCAAGTCCGCGGCTCGTGAGAGCGGCGTCCTTTTTGGTCATCAGCGTCAGCAGATACAGCACTGAGAATGCGAGCGAGACGAAGGCGAGCAGCGGATTTCTGCTGCGGGTCGAAATGCCGAACAGCAGCAGCACGACAACCAAGATCCATCCGCCGGTCTGCACCCACTTTTTACGTGGCTTGAGCGACGACTGCGCGGGGTAGATCGGGGGCGGGACGGATTCCCAGGGAAGCGATTGTTTCACAGCGGTGATTCCTTTCTAAGTAAAGCAGGGGGCGTAGATTACGCGTTGATCTTGGGGGCCTTGCCGGCGGCACGGCGAGCCTCGAGGTTCGCAAGGGCCTTGGCGTGAGCCTCTTCGGGAGCGCCGGCGGGCTTGCCGGCCTTGGTCTTGCCGAAGATATTGGTGTAGGAACCGTCAGCCCAGAAGATGTTGCGGCCGAACAGAGCGGTCACATAGGCGTAAACGGGGTTGAGCAGGTTGACGAACGCATACGGGAAGAACACCAGCGGGCTCATGCCGAGAACGCCGGTCTGGTAAGCGCCGCAGCCGGTCCAGGGGAACATAACGGCCCAGAGGGTACCGGCATCTTCCAGAGAACGGGAGAGCATATTGCGGCCGAGACCGAGCTCGTCGTACTTGTCAGCATAGATGGGGGCGGGAACGCCGATGCCGAGGAACTGGTCGCACATGGTGGCGTCGCAGAAGATGGAGGTCAGCAGGGTCGCGAGGATGAGGCTGCCGACGGAGTGGATCCTGTGCTTCAGGCCGCCGAACAGACGCTCGACGCAGCCGCAGCGCTCCAGAGCACCGCCGTAGGCGAGCGCGAGGAGGATGAGGTTGATGGTCCACATGGTGCCGTCCATACCGCCGGCCTTGCCGAGGATGGAGTCAGCGACCTCGTTGCCGGTCTCAACGCCGATACCGTAGTGCAGCGTGTTGAAGATGTCGCCCAGGGCGCGGGAGCCGTAGATGGAGGTGGGCTGGAAGATCATCATGAAGATGGTCGCGGTGGCAACGGAGATGGCGATACCGACAAGGCCGGGCACGCGCAGGATGCACATCACGATAACCACGATGATGGGGATGAGCAGAACGGGGGAGATCACGAAGGCCCCACGGAACGCGTCCTGAATGGACTGGGCGACGGTCGGATCATAGGCGCTGGCGTCGATGTTCAGGCCCATGATGGTGTAGAGGATGAGGGCGATGACCAAGGTCGGGCCGGTGGAGGAGACCATCGCGGTAACGTGGTCGAAAAGACCGGTCTCGGCAACAGCCGCGGCGAGGTTGGTGGTATCGGACAGGGGGGAGAACTTATCGCCGACATACGCGCCGGAGATGATCATACCGGCGGTGAGGGCGGGATTGATGCCAAGGCCCGCGCCAATGCCGAGGAACGCAAGACCGATGGTGGCGGTGGTGGTCCAGGAGGAGCCGCACGCCATACCGACGATCGCGCAGAGGATGCAGCCGACAGGCAGGAACAGCTTCGGGGTCAGCAGATCCAGACCGTAAACGATCAGGGAGGGGATCGCACCGGAGGCCATGAAGCTCGCGACCAGGAAACCGACGGTGCAGAGGATCAGGACCGCTTCCATGGAAGCGCTCAGGCGCTCGATCATACCGGAGAGCATATCCTTGAAGTCGTGACCGCAGAAGTGACCGACGATGCACGCGACGGCGATGGACATGACCAGGGGCAGGTGAGCGTCATGGTAACCGGATTCGGAATGACCGAGGAAGCAGTAAAGCATGAACCCGATCATTGCCACAATGGGAACTAACGCCAGCAGAAAACTGGGCTCCCGTGCGACTTTCTTTTCGTTTGCCATTGATAAAATACCTCTCTCTTCATAAAAATACTTGCCCGTCAGGAAGCGGGAAGCCGCTCCTCCCCGTGACGAACACGCTGCACACCGCACGCGGGGACGTGCGTTTTCTGTGGAGGGGTCCCACAGAAAAACAGACACAGAACTTAGGCAACAGCACCGTCGGGCAACGGTTTCTTGCACGCTGTTTCCCATGCCCTAATCTATTTGTGAACTAATTGTAACATACCTGTTCAGCAAAAGCAATAAAATTCGCGTAGATTCCAAAAAATATTTTAGTCAATTCTTATATATCAGGATGACGTGATGTTATGTTGATATGCCTTTACGGCATTGCAATAAAGCAAAACGGACAAAAAGGAGCAGACGCTTAGCGCCTGCTCTGATCAAAATGACAAATGGCTTACTTTTCTTCTTTGGCCCGCTCGAGCAGCAGCTTATAGCCGTCCGCCCCGTAGCAAAGGCACTTATTCACGCGCGTGATGGTCGTGGACGAAACGCCGATCTTCTGCGAGATCTGCGTGAAGGTCTTGCCATCGGCGAGAAGCGACGCCACCTCGAAGCGCTGGGACATCGCCGCGATCTCGCTGAAGGTGCAGAGATCGTCGAAGAAGCGGTAGCATTCTTCCTCCGTTTTCAAAGATAAGATCGCCTTGAACAGGTGATCGGTCTCTTCGCTTTTCATTTTGCTCTGGTACATCCAACGTTCCTCCTCAACGATCCGATCGGATCGACTCCTGTCCGCGCGGTGTGGCCGCGGCGGACGCCGAATGACGGCTGCCCGGAAGCTGCTTGCGGGCGAACCTCGGTTTTCGGAGTTTGCCCGTTGATATTGTCTCTATGGTAACAAAAAGCGGCAGTTCCGTCAAGCGCAATTCGTGCTTTTTGGCGGATATCTTCATTTTTCGTGAACACTGTCCGCGACGGAAAGAAAAATTTTTGCACCGCAGGCGGCGAAAGCTATGGCAATTCCGCGCGGAAAATGCTATACTGTCTCGAAAGTGAAAAAAACGGCCGCGGACGCTTGACAATCCCTGCGCCGTACCGTAAAATATCTGTCAACCACTCCGATACGCTGCTGTGCCACCGCAGTACAGTACGCTGTCCATACATTCTACATAGGAAAGGACACACACTATCATGGCAACGATCAAAGCTCACACCTTATCCGGCTTTATGGAGCTGCTTCCCGCGCCGCAGACCCAGATGGAGCGCCTTATGGAGGTGCTGCGCTCGTCCTACGGCGTCTATGGCTTTACCCCGCTCGACACGCCCATCATCGAAGCGAGCGATGTGCTGCTCGCCAAGGGCGGCGGCGAGACTGAAAAGCAGATCTACCGTTTCTCCAAGGGCGACAGCGACCTGTCCCTTCGCTTCGACCTGACGGTGCCTCTGGCGAAATACGTTGCCTTGCATTATGCCGACCTCGCTTTCCCGTTCCGCCGTTTCCAGATCGGAAAGGTCTATCGCGGCGAGCGCGCGCAGCGCGGCCGCTTCCGCGAGTTCTATCAGGCAGATATCGACGTCATCGGCGACGGCAAGCTCGACATCACGAACGACGCCGAGATCCCCGCCATCATCTATACCGTCTTCTCCCGCCTCGGCCTGTCCCGTTTCCAGATCCGCATCAACAACCGCCGCATCTTAAACGGCTTCTACGCGATGCTGGGCCTTTCCGACAAGTCCGGCGATATCATGCGCACCGTCGACAAGATCGAAAAGATCGGCCCTGACCTCGTGCGCGCGATCTTGGTCGACGACTACGCCATCGAGGGCGAAAAGGCGGATGAGATCCTCGCCTTCATCGGCATCAAGGGCACGAACGAAGAGGTGCTCGCTTCTCTTGAAAAGTACCGCGGCCGCAACGAGATGTTCGACCAGGGCCTCGACGAGCTGACGACCGTCGCCAAGTACCTCGGCGCGTTCGGCGTGCCGCAGGAGAACTTCGCGGTCGACCTGACCATCGCGCGCGGCCTCGACTACTACACCGGCACGGTGTACGAGACGACGCTGCTCGACCACCCCGAGATCGGCTCGGTCTGCTCCGGCGGCCGCTACGATAACCTTGCGGAGTACTATACTGACCGCAAGCTCCCCGGCGTCGGCATTTCGATCGGCGTGACGCGCCTGTTCTATGTCCTCGGCGAGCAGGGCCTTCTGAATAGCGACATCTGCACCGCGCCGGCGGACGTGCTTATCCTGCCGATGACCGAGGACCTGAGCGAGGCCATCTCGCTCGCGACCGATCTTCGCGCCGCGGGCGTCAGCACGCAGATCTACACGGAAAAGAAGAAGTTCAAGGCCAAGATGAACTACGCCGACAAGCTCAAGGTGCCCTACGTCTACTTCCTCGGCGAAGACGAGATCAACGCGGGCGTCGTGTCCTGCAAGGACATGCGCACCGGCGAGCAGGTCAAGCTTCCCCGCGCGGAGGCGGTGGAAAAGGCCAAGGCCTTTGTGGAGTCTGACCGCCAAAAGCCGGTCATTTGTGAAAAGTAAAAAAGTGGCAGCCCGAAAGGGCTGCTTCTTTTTTGCGCTCCCTCGGGGGAGCGGTTGCTTTCCGCGCAGAGCGCGGAGGGAAAATGCGGCGTGCGCGCCGCAGCACCAAGGGGGGATATTCTCTTTCCGCAGAAAGAGAATATCCCCCCTTACACCCCCCAAGAGAACGCGAGGGGAGAACCCCTCGACCCCCGACATTGGCAGTCTCGATCTTGAAGAGTTGCGCAGCCTGCGGAATCAGGTGCGGTGTACATGGCTTCGCCATGAACCCCTACGTCTCGTTACCACTCTCAACCGCGCCTTACTGTCGTGAGGCGCGTGTGACGTTTGCTTGACGGCAGACTGCGTGCGAAATAGCGGCATTGCTGCGCTCGCCGCATTGTGGAGTGCTCCGGTAGACGGAAATTAGGCTGTACTTCTACAAGATGGGCAGAGCGGCAGCGGATAATAGGAGCAGAGGCAAATCGTCTAGCAACACCCAACGCGGCAACGCCGCGCGCAGGAAGTCGCATTCCGGAGGCACAAAGGTCATTCAAGCTCTGGACTGCCAATCTAAGCCTTTCTCTTGGGGTTCCAAAGGGGCCATTCTCTTTTGCGAAAGAGAATGGCCCCTTTGACTCGCTCCCACACGGTGTGGGGAACAACGATGCAGCGCTGCCGCGCTGCGATAAAAACCCCGCTGCGCGGGGAGGGCGCAAAAAAAGGCAGCCTTTCGGCTGCCGATTTTTTCAGTCCACCGTGCGCATGAAGGACGTCGATCCCTTCTGAAATCTCACGTCCAGCTTCACGCGGTCCGCGCGCATATAGCTCGTGGTGTATTCATAGGTATGCCCGTTCTCGGTCGTGGTGCGGCGCTGATGGAAAAACGCCGCCGAGCCGGGCGCGCAGTGCAGAAGCTGCGCCTCGTGCGGCGCGAGCACGACGGCCTCATACGTGTCCGACGCGGAAAACGGGATGACGCCGACGTGGTAGAGCAGACTGTAGAAGCTGTGCGTCTCCAAAAGCTCGCGCGTCAGGTTCGGATAGATGTACTCGGGGTAGTACGACGTCTCCAAGATGAGCGGCTCGCCGTCGACATTTCGTACGCGCGTGAAGCGATAGACTTTGACACCCGGCTCAAGGCCCATGAGCGTCACGATCTTGGGAGAAGGCGTGATGACCGCGAAGTCGACCAGCGTGGACGACGGCGTTTTGCCCAGCTGGGAAATTTCCGTCGTGAACGAATACTGCACGCCCTTGCGGCGCGTGTTCGGGTCAGTGACGAACGTGCCCTTGCCGCGCTTTCGCACGACGAAGCCCTCTTCCTCCAGCGCGCCGATGGCCTGACGCACGGTGTTGCGGCTGATATCATACGAGCGGCAGAGCTCGGCCTCGCTCGGCAGCAGGTCGCCGACCTTGAGCGCGCCGGAGGTGATGCTGCGCTTGATGATGCCCATGAGCTGGGAGTAGAGCGGGATCTCGCTGTCGAGCGACAGCGGATTTTTGAGAATCGGATTGTGTTCCATGATGGGAACCTCCCGAGAAATACGTTTTGGAATATTCCCATCATACCACATATCTTTGAGATGTTCCAGTACCTTTTTGCAATTTCTCCCTCATTTTGCGCGAAAAGACAGGGAAAAAGGCGGCCTTCGGGCCGCCTTTTTGAAATTTGACCGCTTCAGTCCAGAATTTCCTGCGCGCCGGTCTTCAGATTCACGCGCACAGAGTGCGTCACGAGCGGGTCGCTCGTCTTTTGATGGTCGATATCGTAGACGGCGGTGGTGTAGACATAGCCGTCGCGGATCTCAAGGGCACCGGGGAAGTAGCTGATGCTGCTGCCATCCTCCGTGACGCTGCCGTAGAAGTAGTCCGCATCACCGATACTCGTCCAAGTCTTGCCGCTGTCATAGGAAATGGACAGATTGTTCTGCGCGGGCGGGAACTGTAGCGTCTTGACGATATTGCCGTGGTTATCAAAAGCAATGGACTCGTAGCCGTCGATCTTTACGTACTGCTCGCCGTCAGGATTGTAGAGCTCCGTAACATACGTTCCCATCGTCGCGCCGCCGATATGATAGTTAAGCGCCACTCTGCTGCCTCTGATCGAAAGTGTCGCGCGCACGGGTGAGTCGGTCAGAGAGTCGATCGGCAGGGTGCAGATGGTCTCAACTGCGCTGCCTTCGCGCCAGCGGCAGAGCTTGCCGCCCGCAGTGTACCAGAGGTAGCCGCCCAGATCGACGTAGCTGTCGGCGGCCTTGATGAGCGAGTCGCGGCTGACGGCATTCGTCGTGGTGGTCGAGGATGCGTCGGATGGCTCAGTGCCAGACTGGGCGCTGTTGAACCATGCGAGCATCGCGTCGTAGAGCGTTGCATAGTCGCCGTAATCGCTGACCTTATAGTAGTATGCGTCGTCTCGCTGGTAGAGCATGATGTCCGTGCCCTCGAAGAACGCAAGGTGCGAGGAATCGTTGTTGCTGAGCCAGAGCGTGAGCGACCGTGCTCCGTCAGCAGGGGTGAACTTATCATGCAATAGCGCATAGCTGCACTCGTCAAGCCTGACCGTTGGCGTGACGTTCAGCATATCGCGGTCGGTGATCGCCGCATTGTCCCGGTAGAGAAACATCCACGCTGCGCCGCCGTTCGACGCGAGCTGAAGATCAGCCTGAAAATCGGAATCGTCCAGCGCGGGATCAGCCGCCGCGTCGGCGTCCCAGTTCACCGTGAAGCTTCTGACCATCGCCCGGAGTACCTCGGCCTCGCCCTCAACGGCGCGGTCGCGGTTCCAGCCCCACTGATTCTCTTCCGTGCTGCCGTCGAACGTCCAGTGCGTTGTGACCTCGTAGCAGGTGCCGTCCGGCGCATCAAAGAGCGTGACAATTGTGTTGCTCATGCCCTCGTGCGTCACAAAGCGCCAGCCCGCGTCGGTCTTCTCGGCCTTTGCGCCGGTGCTTTCCCATTCCGCCTTCGCTTCGTCAAGGCTCTGCTCGAGCTTCTTTGCGTTGAAGTAGGAGCCGGTGTCGTAGCGGGAGTACCAGAACTCCGTCCCCGGATTGCACGCCCAGGCGGTGATCGGCGCATAGAAGTAGTAGCTGCCGTCGCCCGAAATGAGCCGCGCCTCGCACTGGTTGGCGCGGCCGTAGCCGTCCGCCGCCGTGTCGTTCAGCAGGTCGGGAATGAACATCTTCGGCAGATCAAGCCCCGCGTAGTCGACATAGAAGTCGTGCAGGTAATACTTTTCCTCTCCGCTGTAGCTGCATCCGTTGTACCACAGCCCGTCGTTGCCGGTATAGGTGCCGATGACCTGATAGCCGGTCTGCTCGCCGCTGGTGTAGTGCAGGACGGTGAGATAGTGCGTCCAGTTCTCGTTGAGATATCCGTCATCCGTCAGCTCCTGCCCGCCGATGACGTCGATCTGCATGCCCGCCTCGTTCGTGGGCTTCATCTCATACTGGAAGTACCACAGCTCCAGCACCGTGCCGTCGGGGGAGAGGTTGCCGAGCGAATCTGCCTGCTCCAGCTGCGTCACGCGCACGTCGGCGACCGTGTCTTCGATCGAGTGGGACGCATAGTCGTTGTTTTCCGACACGGAATAGGTCATCGTGCCTTTTTTGAGGTCTTCCACGCACGCGGCGGCATAGTCGTCCATCGAGGCGTAGATCGGATTGACCTGTTCGTTCAAGCGGAAAACCGAACAAAAGAGTTCGCTGCCGTCTTCTTCGTAATCGCCGGCAAGGCCGAGGTAGACCGAGCCGTCCTTTTGCTTCAGAAGATAGACCTGATTCGGTTGACCGTCACTTGCCTCTTCGCAATGGCCGCTCCAAGCGGACTTGTTGTTCTGTATGAGATCGTCGACCGGCGAAGCTTTGGTGCTGCCGAAGAGCGCGTAGAAGGACTGCTTTTCCAGCGTGTATTCCTCCATCGGGCCGTAAATGGATGTGGAGCCCCAGGCGTCGCACAGCGTCACATACTTTTCTCCGGCAGTATTTGTCGTGGTGCGGAAGGAGGGGTAAGTGCCGTCCGTAAAGCCGTCCGTAAAGGCGGGCGCTTCATATAAGAGGATGTCGACCGTATAGCTCTTGTCGGCAAACGGGTCATCATTTTTCTGCGTCTGTGCGCGCTCGCCCCAGCTGACGGCGCAGCCCGCCGTCAGCGTCAGCGCCAGCACGAGGGCGACAACGCCGAGCCCGCGCTTTTTCTGCGCGCCCAGCACGTTCGTGATGCGCCGCTTCAGGCGCTCGACCGTGCCGCCGAAGCACGTCGTCGCGGGCAGCGCCCGCACGCTGGACTGCACGGCGGCGAGCAGTGTCCGGCTGTAAGCCGCGCGCTCGGGGAGTTCGAGCCCGTCGGTCGCCGCGCTGTCGCAGGCGAGCTCGATGTCCTCGTCCGCCTGACGCAGCATCAGATACACCACGGGGTTGAACCAGTGCATCGCGTTGGCCGCGAGCAGCACGAGCTTTAAGAGCATATCGCGCCGCTTGAGGTGGCACAGCTCATGGCGCAGGATGTAGCGCAGCTCCTGCACGTCGTAGTGCTCGTGGGGCAGGAGCAGCCGCGGGCGAAGAAGACCTGTCACCGCGGGGGTGGAGATGGCCTCGCAGACGATCATCTCCGGCGCGCTCACGCCCAAGTCGCGCGCCGTGTCAGAGAGCAGGGAGGCGTAGTCCGCGCGGGAGACGTCTCTCTTCCAGCGGCGCACCGTGCGGCGGAAGAGGGCGTAGGAGACACCCTGATACAACAGGAACGCCGCCGCGCCCGCGAGATAGCCGTAAAACAAGATCGTCGTCACGGGGATGTAGCGCGTCGTCTTCTGCTCGGGATTCGTCACGGGGCGCTGGATGATCGTGTCGCGCACCTGTGCGGGGGACTGGCCGCTTTTTTCGGCCATGTCGCCAAACAGGTTGTCGGTCGATTGGATGGTCGTCTTATCCGTGCCGACAAAGAGGGTGTAGTCTTTCGGCGGCGCGGCCTGCACCGGCGCGTTTTTTACCGAAAAATCGACCGGCAGCAGCAAAAAGACCGCCAGCGCCAGCCACAGCCAGCAGCGCGTTTTCGCGCGGTAGCGCTCGCGCCAGAGGGGTTTGAGTACCAGCATCGCCAGAATGGCGAGGGAACCTAACAGGGAAGTTTTCAACAGATTCAGCAGAAATGTTTCCATGGTGCGTCCTCCTTTTTATCGCCGTTTAACGGCTCATATCGTCCAAAAACTGCCGCAGCTCGTCGATCTCGCTCTGCTCGAGCGGCTGCTCGGCGTTCAGCGCCGCGACGAAGCTGCCGAGCGACCCGCCGTAGAGCCGCTTCAGGACGCTGCGGCTCTCAAATTCGAGGTATCTGTCCTTTGAGACGAGCGGCGTGTACAAATTGTTCCGCCCCTCGCGGCGGCTCGAGAGGAATCCTTTTTCGCACAGGCGAGTAAGGTAGGTGTTGACGGTGTTGGCGCTCCAGCCGTGGCTCGCGAGCGCGCCGTCGAGATCGCCGCGGCTGACCTCGCCGCCGACGGCCCAGATGGCCTGCATCACGGCAAGCTCCGCGTCGGGCAGTCTCTTCTTATCGTCCATGGGTTGACCTCCTTAGATGATATACTACATTTGTCGTTGATAACTATATACTACATATGTAGTAGTTTGTCAAGCGCCTTTTATGTCCTTTTTTGTTTTGCAGCGAAAATTGCAGAAAACAGGGGAAAGACATGACGGCAAATCGTCAAAATGAAAGATACTGTTCAATTATTTGAATAAGTTCTTGCAAATCTTTCTGAAAATCGCTTGCTTTTGTGCAAAGCGCAAGGTATAATGAAGAAACCGTATGAAATCATTTGGCAATTCAATAAATAAAAATTTGAGAGGAGATCTTTATCATGGCAAAGTTCAAAGTTTACTACACCATCGAGCTCAACGAGGTGGCCACGCACATCTTCGAGTCCAACGACTTTGAAGTGAAGCTGTGCAGCCATAACGACGAGGAGACCTACGTCAAGGAGCTCGCCGAGTTCCAGCCCGACGCCATCATGTGCCGCACCGAGCCCATCACCGCCAAGATGATGGACACCTGCAAGAACCTCAAGGTCATCGGCAAGCAGGGCGCCGGCCTCGATAACATCGACATGGACCACGCCCACGCCAAGGACATCACCGTTGTCTACGCGCCCGCCGGCAACGCCAACGCCGTCGCCGAGCACGCCGTCATGCTGATGCTCATGTGCGCCAAGCGTTTCACCTATGTCGACCGTCAGTTCCGCAGCGGCAACTTCCTCGTCCGTATGGGCATGGAGCACACCTATGAGCTCGGCGGCAAGACCCTCGGTATGATCGGCTGCGGCCGTATCTCCCAGCTCGCCATGCAGAAGTGCAAGTACGGCTTCGGCATGAACGTCATCGGCTACGATCCGTACCTCACGCAGGACAAGATCGGCGATCTGTGCGAGCTGAAGGCCACCGCCAAGGAGGTCTGGGAGCAGGCCGACTTCGTGTCCGTGCATCTGCCTGTCGTTCCCTCCACCGAGCACTCCATCGGCCGTGAGCAGTTCAGCTGGATGAAGCCCACCGCTTCCTTCATCAACTGCGCGCGCGGTGCTCTGATCAAGGAGAACGAGCTTGTTGAGTGCCTGAAGGACGGCACGCTGTTCCAGGCCGGTCTCGACGTGTTCGAGCATGAGCCCATCCAGGAGTCCAGCCGCGAGCTGTTCAACCTCGACAACGTCATCATGACCCCGCACATGGCCGCCACCACCGAGCAGAGCGTTCTGAACTGCTGCACCAGCGTTGCCAACGACATCGTCGCCGTCTGCAACGGCCAGGAGCCCAAGGTCAAGGCCCAGAAGCCCAAGTTCTAAGTTATTTCTGTTTCGTAGAAACTACTTATTAAAAGGGACGCCTCGAAAGAGGCGCCCCTTTTTTGCGCCCTTGGGCGCGGGGGGGGGACAGCCAGGCAGAGCTGCTGCTTTCCCTGCGCCTTTGGGTGCAAAACGATCCCGTGGTGCAAGATATTCTTCATTCTTGTTAAATAGTTAACGAAATGAAAGAAAAAAATCAAAATTGCCTATATTTTTCGCAACTTTGCAGTTGATTTTTCATTTTTCTGTGTGTATAATCAAAATCGAAGAAAATCGGATCTCATTCCGGATTTACAAATTTTAAAGGAGAAGTCAAATGAAAGAATTGTACGTCGTCAACTGCTGCCGTACCGCTGTCGGTTCCTTCGGCGGTTCCCTGAAGAACACCCCCGCCGCTCAGCTCGGCTCCATCGTCGTGAAGGAAGCCCTCAAGCGCGCGAATGTCGCTCCCGAGAATGTCGATGAGCTGATGTTCGGCTGCATCCTGACCGCCGGTCTTGGTCAGAACGTCGCCCGTCAGGTCGGCGTGGGCGCCGGTCTCCCCTATTCCGTCCCCGCCTATACCGTCGGTATGGTCTGCGGCTCCGGTATGAAGTCCGTCATTGAGGCTGGCCGCGCCATCCTCGCCGGCGACGCCGATATCGTCGTCTGCGGCGGCACCGAGAACATGAGCGCCGCTCCTTATGCTGCTCCCGACGCCCGCTGGGGCGCCCGCATGGGCGACAAGAAGCTTGTCGACACCATGATCAAGGACGGCCTGTGGGATGCCTTCAACAACTACCACATGGGCACCACCGCCGAGAACATCTGCGATGTTTGGGGCATCACCCGCGAAGAGCTCGACGCCTTCGGCGCTGCCTCCCAGCAGAAGACCGAGGCTGCTCAGGCTGCCGGCCGTTTTGACGATGAGATCGTTCCCGTCCCCGTGAAGGTCAAGAAGGAGATCGTCGAGTTCAAGAAGGATGAGTTCCCCCGCGCCGGTTCCACCGTCGAGGGTCTTGCCAAGCTGCGCGGCGCGTTCCCCGTCGGCCCCGAGGGCGTTGAGGACGAGATCGTCCACACCTTCGAGCCCACCGGCATCCACGAAGCCGATACCAAGAAGCACGTCCAGCGCGTCACCGCCGGTAACGCCTCCGGCATCAACGACGGCGCTGCCGCCATCGTCCTCGCTTCCGGCGAGGCCGTGAAGAAGTACAACCTCAAGCCCATGGCCAAGCTCGTCAGCTGGGGCCAGGGCGGCGTCGACCCGAAGATCATGGGCGTCGGCCCCGTGCCCGCTTCCCGTCAGGCCATGCAGAAGGCCGGCCTGACCATCGACGATATCGACCTCGTCGAGGCCAACGAAGCCTTCGCGGCCCAGTCCATCGCTGTTGCACGCGAGCTGCACTTTGACATGAGCAAGGTCAACGTCAACGGCGGCGCGATCTCCATCGGCCACCCCGTCGGCGCTTCCGGCGCTCGTATCATCGTCACCCTGCTGCACGAAATGCTCAAGCGCGACGACGCCAAGAAGGGTCTTGCCACCCTCTGCATCGGCGGCGGCCAGGGCGTTGCCACCATCTTCGAGAAGTGCTAAAGCACCGCTAACCCCTGAAAATAAAAGGAGACCTCGAAAGAGGTCTCCTTTTTATTTTGTCCTCTGCACGGTGCAGGGAAAAAAGCAGTGCCCCTGCCGAGACGCGAAAAGGAAGCAGCCCTTTCGGGCTGCCCCTCACGCGCCCTCGCGGGCGCAAGCGCCGTACAGTGCGCCGCGCTGCGATTTAACCCTCCGCCTGCGCGGCGACGATCGCCTCGTAGATCGTCTGCGGGTCGAGCTTATCATAGTCCGCGCTCGTCGCCATCGCGGCGGCATCGACCTGCTCGGCGATGAAGTTCGTGAAGTACTCCTCGCGCACCTCGTCGGCTGCGGCGGACTTGTCGAGCGGCAGGCGGAGCAGGATGTGATAGCCGAAGCTGGATTCGACGACTTCACTCACCTCGCCCTCGGAAAGCGCGTAGGCGGCGTCTTCAAACTCCTGCACCATCGAGCCGGTCGTGAAGGTGTAGCCCGTGGGATGGCTCTCGCGGCCGGGGTCCTCGCTGTACTCGTCGGCGAGCTCGGCAAAGTAGGAGGCGATGTCGTCGCCGGTGTAGGAATTGAGCTTTTCGACGAGCTCCTCAGCGAGCGCTTTCTTTTCGGCCTTCTGCTCGTCGGTGAGGGCTTCGCCGGTCGTCATGTTCTTCGTCGCAAGCAGGATGTGGTCCGCCGTGATGTAGTTCTGCTCGGCGGCGTAGACGGCGAGGTCCTCGTCGGAGGCGAAGAGCGCGCTGCCCTCGGTATTGTAGAGCTCATAGAGATTCTGATACAGGTAGTTCGAGCGCGCGACGCGGTCATAGGTCTCGCGGCGCATGCCGAGCTTGGCGATCTCGGCCTCAAAAGCTTCCTCGCTGCCGTACTGGTCAATGTAGCTCTGGTCGCTCTCGGCCATGGCGGCCTCCTGCTCGGCGGTAAGCGTCACGCCGTACTTGCTGGCGAGATTTTCAAGCACCAAGTGCTGCTTGACGGACGAGAGCACGCTTGCTTTCACATAGTCGGCGACACTCATGCCGTCGGAGAGGGTGTCGTCCCAGTTGATGGACGAGCCGGTGTAATACTGCATGTAGCTGTTGAGATACGACACGTCGTAGCCGATCCAGTATGCGACAAGGTCGGCGCTCGCGCCGTTGCCGTTCAGGCTTGCGACGATCGCGTCGGGCGCGACGCCGGTCGCTTCGTAGCAGAGACCCTCCTGCATCGTGCCGGAGGTGAAGCCGTTCGAGGGCGAGAGCGACACGACGGCAAAGGTGAGCGCCGCGGTGATGGCCGCCGCGCCAAGGAACGAAAGCAATCTCTTCTTGATCATAATGTTACCTCTTTTTCGTTTTCTTCCTTATTCACACGCAGGTCTCCGACCAGCGTCAAGGCTGTATCCAATGCGTCCTCGTTTGGCGTAAGACGCAGCAGGAGCTTCGGCTCCGTCCCCGTGGCGGAGAGCGTGAGCCGACGGCGGTTCTTCGGCAGTGAGCAGAGGGCCATCACGGCCTCCACGGGGACTGCCTCGGACGCGGCAAAGGTGAAGGTGATCTCGCTGCCGCGCTGCGAGATATCGCTCACGCCGATCTGCACGGCCTCCGCGCGCAAAAGCGCGACGTCCATGAGCTTTAAGACCGGCTGGGGCGGCTCGCCGTAGCGGTCGATGAGCTCGTCGAGCAGCTCCTGCGACTGCTCGGCGGTGCGCAGCGCCGCGATGCGGCGGTAGATATCCATGCGCTGCTCGCCCGAGGGAATGTAGCTCTCCGGCAGGTTGGCCGAGACTGTGAGGTCTGCCGAGCATTCGGTGCGCTGCGGCGCTTTTTCACCGCGCTGCTCGAGTACGGCCTCTTCCAGGAGCTGCAAGTACATATCGTAGCCGACGCTCATCATGTAGCCCGACTGCTCGGGGCCGAGCAAATTGCCCGCGCCGCGAATTTCAAGGTCGCGCATCGCGATGCGGAAGCCCGAGCCGAACTCCGCGTATTCGCGGATAGCCGTCAGGCGCTTGGCCGCAACCTCGGTGAGGATCTTGCCCGCGCGGTAGGTCATATAGGCGTAGGCCCGGCGCGCGCTGCGGCCGATGCGGCCGCGTATCTGGTGCAGCTGGGCGAGGCCGAGGCGGTCGGCGTCCTCGATGATGAGGGTGTTGACATTCGGAATGTCGATGCCCGTCTCGATGATCGTCGTGCAGACGAGCACCTGAATTTCTCCGTCCGAGAGCTGCTGCATCACGGACGACAGGCCCTTTTCGTCCATCTTGCCGTGCGCGACGCCGATGGCGACATCGTCGCCGAGGAGCTTTTTGAGTGTCGCGGCGCAGCGGTCGATGGTCTCGACGCGGTTGTGCATGTAGTAGACCTGCCCGCCGCGCGCGAGCTCGCGCCGGATGGCGTCGGCGATGACGCTCCAGTTATGCTCGAGCACATAGGTCTGCACCGGCTGGCGGTCGACGGGCGGGACCTCGATGGTCGACATGTCGCGGATGCCCGAGAGCGCCATGTTGAGCGTTCTGGGGATGGGCGTTGCCGAGAGCGTCAGCGTGTCGACCTGACGCGAGAGCTCCTTGAGCTTTTCCTTGTGCGTTACGCCGAAGCGCTGCTCCTCGTCGATGATGAGAAGGCCAAGGTCCTTGAAGTGCAAACTCTTTTGCAGCAGCGAGTGCGTGCCAATGAGTAAGTCGATCTTTCCCGCGGCGGCATCCTGCAAAATTTGCTTCTTCTGCGCCGGCGTTTTGAAGCGCGAGAGGACTTCGATGCGCACGGGGAACGAGCGGAAGCGGTTCAGCGCCGTCGCGTAGTGCTGCTGGGCGAGCACGGTGGTCGGCACTAAGATGGCCGCCTGCTTGCCGTCGAGCACGCACTTCATCACGGCGCGCAGCGCGACCTCGGTCTTACCGTAGCCGACGTCGCCGCAGAGCAGGCGGTCCATCGGCGTACTGCGCTCCATGTCGGCCTTGATCTCGGCGATGGCGCGGAGCTGATCGTCGGTCTCTTCGTAGTCGAAGGCCTCTTCAAATTCCTTCTGCCACGGGGAGTCGGGCGAGAAGGCGAAGCCCGGGCGGCGCTGGCGCTCGGCATAGAGCGCGATGAGACCCTTGGCAAGGTCCTTTGCCGCGGCGCGCGCCTTCGTCTTTGCGCGCGACCAGTCCGTGCCGCCGAGCTTACTGAGCTTCGTGCGTATTTGGCCGTCCTCGTCCTCGCCATGGCCGCCGATGTATTTCGACACCATGTCGAGCTGCGTCGCGGGGACGTATAAGCTGTCGTTGCCCGCATAGCAGATCTTGATATAGTCCTTGTCCACGCCGTCGACGCGCATGCGCTCGATGCCCGCAAAGCGGCCGATGCCGTGGTGGACATGCACGACGAGATCGCCGGGGGAGAGGTCTTCATAGGAGCGCAGCGCGGCGCGGGCCGATGTCTCTTTCTTCGGCCGCGCTTTCGCGCGCTTGCCGGAGAGGGGAGCGGTCAGCTGGCCCTCGGTCAGGATGACGAGCTTTAATTGTGGATATTCGCTGCCCGCGCTCAGCGCGCCGAGGCCGATGACGGTCTCGTGCGGGGCGGGGAGGCGGTCGTTTTTCAAGTTGAGCTGCGCGCGGATGTTCCGCTCTTCCAAAAGGCGCCGGAAGTTTTTCGCGCGCGTTTCGTTGCCGCAGAGAACGAGCACGCCGCAGCCTGCGCCAAGATAGCGCTCCATGTCGCCCGCGGCGGTCTCGAGGCTGCCGCCATACGACGGCAGCGATCGCGCGTTCATGCTGAGGATGGAGCGCGGCGGCAGCAGATTGCGCGACGTGGGGAGCGAATCGAGCAGCAGCACGGGGAACGCGCCCATGCGGTGGCTCAATGCCTCCTGACTGAGCGCGAGCGCGGCGAATTCGCCGCACAAAACGCCCTCTTCGATCAGGGGCTTTACGTCCTCGGAGAGCTCCCAGTGGTAGTTCTTGCTGCGCTCCAAAACGCGCATGCCGTCGCTGACGGCGATCAGCGTGTCGGGTGAAAGATAGTCGAACGCGCAGACTTCGTCGGGGTAGCACGCGGCGAGATACCGGTCCATGCCGCCGAGCGGCAGGTCGTTACGAAGCCTCTCGATGTCGCTGCGCAGCGTTTGGACGATGGGGCTGTCCTCGGCCTTTTTCGCGATCTTCTGCGCGGCGCGCTCAAGGCGCTCGAGCATTTTTTCGCGCCCGCCGTCCGAGAGGGCGGGCAGCACCTCTGCCGCGGGCAGGACGGTCAGGGATTTGACGTTCTGCGTGCGGCGCTGGGTCGTCACGTCGAATTCGCCCATCGCGTCGACCTCGTCGTCGAAAAACTCGACGCGCACGGGCGCTCTCAGCGGCGACCAGACGTCGAGAATGCCGCCGCGCAGCGCGAACTGGCCGACGCCCTCGACCGTTTCCGCGCGCGTGTAGCCGCTTTCGACAAGCTTTTTCGAGAGCGCGTTCAGGTCAAAGCGGTCGCCGAGCGAAATGTCCGTCACCGCGCCGCGCAGCGCGTCAGGCGGGAGCGTTCGCTGCATCAGACCGTCAACCGTCGCGACCAGGATCGGCGCTTTTCCGGCGGCAAGGCTGCACAGCGAGCCGATGCGCTGCTGCTCCCAGCCGTGGGAGGCGAACACGCGGTCGCGCAGCTGCCATTCGCGCGCGAACAGCAGGCTCACGTCCTCGCCGAGCAGCTCATGCAGGTCGCCCGCCATGCGGTTTGCCTCGTTTTCATCCGCGCAGACGATCAAAAGCGGGCGCTGTGTCTTGTGCCGCACGGCAGCGGTGAGCTGCGCGCGGTGTACACCCGAAAGGCCCGACACGGCGATGGGCGATGTGCCCGCGTCGAGCGAGAGCAGCAGCTCGCGCACCTCGGGAAGAGATGCGAGCGCTTCATTGAGTTTGTTCATCCCCTGCGCCATGCCGTATCCCTCCTCCCGCAGCGCGCAAAAGGGCAGATCCGCCGCAGCCGCGGCGGGTCATGCCCGTGGTCGTCAGTCATTTTATTATATAGGCTTTTGGCAAAAAGTCTATGTCGATTTTTTAAATTTTGGCGGCAAAAAGCGTTCAGCCGTTGTAGCGGTTCTGTGCGGCGCTCACGCCGTCGGTGATGATGCACTCCGCCGCGCCGAGCGCGCGGTCGAGCACACCGTCGATGACCTTGCGCTCATTGGCCGTGAACGGGCCGATGACCCAGTCGACAATGTCGTGCTCCGGTGCGCCGACACCGACCTTGACGCGCGGGAAAGCGTCGGTGCCGAGGTGCGCGATGATGTTCTTGAGGCCGTTGTGTCCGCCCGCGCTGCCGCTGCCGCGCACGCGGAGCTTGCCGAGCGGGAGCGAAATATCGTCGGAGATGACGATGACGTGGTCGGCGGGAATTTTATAGAACCGCGCCGCCTCGCCCACAGCCTCGCCGGAGAGGTTCATGTAGGTCTGCGGCATCATCAAAAGCACATTCGCCCCGCCAAATTCGATGACCTCCGTCAGCGCGCGGAAGCGCAGGCGGTTGCAGCGCAGATCGCGCTTGTCGATCAGGCGCTCCGCGGCCATGAAGCCGATGTTGTGGCGGGTGTTTTCATACTGCTTGCCGTAGTTGCCCAAACAGACGAGCAGCCATTCCGGCGGGCCGGATTTTTTGAAAATCATTAGGTGTTCCTCACTTTCCCCGTAAGGGGGAGTTTCTTGCGCGCCCCTGGGCGCGCGGGGGTGCAGCGCGAAGCGCTGCGGGGGGTGTCTCCCATTGGCATGGGAGTGCGCAGTCAAAGGGGATATTCTCTTTCCAAAGAGAATATCCCCTTTGGAACCCCAAGAGAAAGGCGAGGGGAGTCCCCCTCGACCCCCAACATTGCGGGTTTGCAGCTTGAAGAGCTGCACGCGCTGCGCAATGTAAGTGCGGTGTACATGGCTTCGCCATGAATCTTCTGCGAGTCGTTCCCGATTGCAACCGCACCTTACTATCGTGAGGCGCGAGTGACGTTTGCTCGGCGGCAGACTGCGTGCGAAATAGCGGCATTGCTTCGCTCGCCGCATTGTGGAGACTGGCGGTAGACGGGAATTACTGCGCACTTCTACAAGATGGGCAGAGCGGCACCCGCAAGGGG
>CDYR01046750.1_pt1 | contig 110540 bp, 107 predicted proteins | sample 557691 | NCBI WGS metagenome assembly CDYR01 (sample SAMEA3182103, study PRJEB8094) | gut metagenome | biome: human; feature: gut; material: Stool; isolation source: human stools | place: Canada | collected 2013-02-19 | reverse complement strand
ATTGTGCGGCTGATTTTCGGATATGCCCTAAACGGTCATGGTCCGAACTATATCCGCAGACGGCTGGAGGAAGAAAAAATCCCCTGCCCCACATGGTGGAACCGGGAACGGGGGCTTCGCAATACCCGCACCAAATGGGAAAAGAAAGACCCGGAAAACGGGCGGTATATGTGGGACTTTTCCGTTATCAAAGACCTTTTGATGAATCCCGTTTACACTGGGGCGATTGCTTCCCAGAAAAAGGACTACCGTTTCAAAATCGGCACGATTGGGGAAAAGAAGCCGGAGGACTGGATTGTAGTGGAAGGACAGCATGAACCGCTGATTGACCGCATGAGCTTTGACATTGTGCAGAACAAGCTGAAATCCCGCCAGCGTCCGGGGCAGACCAATGAAATCAGCCTGTTTGCCGGACTGATAAAATGCGGCGAGTGTGGGAAGTCTCTGACGGTACGCTACACAAACGCAAAACATCCCCAGCAGATTTACTCCTGCAAGACCTACAATGCCTTTGGAAAGAACCACTGCACCCAGCACCGGATTGATTATGACACCCTTTACAGTCATGTGCTGCGGAAAATCCGGGAATGTGCCAGAGCTGCCCTGATGGACGGGAAAGCGGTTGCTGACCGCCTGACCAATACCTGTGAAGCCGAGCAGCGGGAACAGCGGGAAGCAATGGAACGCTCCCTTACAAGGGACGAGGAACGGATTGAGGTTCTGGACAAAATGGTAATGCGGCTTTATGAAGATATGATTGCAGGGCGTATCAGTGAGCAGAACTTCAACACCATGCTGGAAAAGACACAGACCGAGCAGACGGAACTTAAAACAAAAGTGTCCGAGGGCAGAAAGCGGCTGTCCGATGAAGTCCAGCTTGCCAATGACGCAAAACAATGGGTGGAAGCCATTCAGGAATACGCCAACATTACAGAACTGGACGCAGCCACCCTCAACCGCTTAATCAAAGAAATCGTCGTGCATGAGCGCATTGACGAAGATAAAACAAGACACATTTCTATCGAAATTCATTTTAATCTCAAACCCATCCCGGAGGTGGAACAGGTCACTGCCTGACCTGTCCCGCCGGGACGGTTCTCTTAAAAACACCATATAGATTTTTTGTACGCCGCCGCCCGCCATCGAGCAGAGTTTTACACCTAATTGGGGATAAAACAGCTCATGGCGGGCGGCGGCGTGGCGCTCATCGGCGTAATTCTCGTTCCCCTGCTCTCCGGCCTGTTCGGTTAATCGCCCGCATAAATCCTTCGCGGCGTCCGCCCCTCGGGGCGGGCGCTGCGGGAAAGGAGGGTAAAGCCCATTGGATTTGATATGGCAGAAATTCACCGAATGGCTGAAGGAGCTGCTGGTCAGCGGCATCATGGACAACGTGAACGGACTGTTTGACAACGTGAACAGCCGCGTGGCGGGCATCGCCGGACAGGTGGGCGCTACGCCCCAGGGCTGGAACAGCGGCGTCTACGGCATGATCCGAACGCTGTCGGACAATGTGATTTTGCCCATCGCGGGCGTTGTCCTGGCCTTTGTCATGACGCTGGAGCTGATTCAGCTCATTACGGAAAAGAACAACATGCACGACGTGGACACCTGGATGTTCTTCAAGTGGATATTCAAGACCGCCTGCGCCGTGCTCATCGTCACCAACACATGGAACATCGTCATGGGCGTGTTCGAGGCGGCTCAGAGCGTCGTAAACAGCGCGTCGGGCATCATCATATCGGACACGTCTCTGACGTTCAACGAGCATATCGCGGGATTTGAAGCAAAGCTCCTGGATATGGAGGTCTGGTCGCTGCTGGGGCTGTGGCTGGAGTCCGTGGTCGTGCATCTTTCCATGTGGGCGCTGACCATCTGCATTTTCATCATCTGCTACGGCAGAATGATCGAGATCTACTGCGTGACCTCCATCGCGCCCATCCCCATGGCGACCATGGCCAACCGGGAATGGGGGCAGATGGGCCAGAATTACCTCAGAAGCCTGCTGGCGCTGGGCTTTCAGGGCTTCCTCATCATCGTCTGCGTGGCGATTTACGCGGTGCTGATCCAGAATATCGTGGTGGAGAGCAGCGTCTCGGCGGCCATATGGACGTGCATGGGGTACACGGTGCTGCTGTGCTTCACGCTGTTTAAGACAAGCTCCCTTGCCAGGAGCCTGTTCCATGCCCACTGACGGAGGTGATGAGATTTGGCATACGTTCCCGTACCCAAGGACTTGAACGCGGTGAAAACCAAGGTCATGTTCAATTTAACAAAACGGCAGATTCTGTGCTTTGGCAGCGGCGCGCTCATCGGCGTACCGCTTTTCTTTCTGCTCAAGGGCCATATCGGCAGCAGCGCGGCGGCTCTTTGCATGATGCTGGTCATGCTGCCCTTCTTCCTGCTGGCCATGTACGAAAAGAACGGTCAGCCGCCGGAGAAGCTCATCCGCAACATCGTGCAGGTATGCTTTCTGCGTCCCAAGCAGCGCCCGTACAGGACGAACAATTTCTACGACCTGCTGAACCGGCAGGATATTTTGGATAAGGAGGTCTACGCGATTGTCCACAAACAAAACCCCCGCAAGAAAGCTCACACGAGCCGAGCGAAAGCAGATCGACGCGGCGATTGCAAGAGCCAGGCGTCAGGATAAGCGAAAGAAGTCCGCCCAGGACAGCATCCCCTTTCAGCGGATGTACCCCGACGGCGTGTGCCGCGTGACGGACAATTACTACACGAAAACCGTGCAGTTTCAGGATATCAACTACCAGCTCAACCAGAACGAGGACAAGACCGCCATTTTCGACGGCTGGTGCGACTTCCTCAACTATTTCGATTCCTCCATCCGCTTCCAGCTCTCCTTCATCAACCTCTCCGCCACGCGGGATACCTACGCCCGGCGCATCGCCATCCCCTTGCAGGGCGACTGCTTCGACAAGCTCCGCACCGAGTACACCGGGATGCTGCAAAGCCAGCTTGCCAGAGGCAACAACGGGCTTATTAAGACCAAATACCTGACCTTCGGCGTGGAGGCGGACGGGCTGAAGGCGGCAAAGCCCCGATTGGAGCGCATCGAGACGGATATCCTCAATAACTTCCGCCGTCTGGGCGCGCAGGCGGAAGCCCTGAACGGGATGGAGCGCCTGCGCCTGCTGCACGGGATGCTCCACATGGACGAGCCGCAGCCCTTCCGCTTTTCGTGGGACTGGCTGGCTCCCTCCGGGCTGTCGGTGAAGGACTTCATCGCGCCCAGCGCCTTTGAGTTCAAGACCGGCAGCAGCTTCGGCGTGGGCAGCAAGACCGGCTGCGTATCCTTCTTACAGATTTTAGCGCCGGAGCTCAACGACCGGATGCTGGCGGACTTCCTGGATATGGAAAGCTCCCTTATCGTCAGTATGCACGTCCAGTCCGTGGATCAGGTCAAGGCCATCAAGACCATCAAGCGCAAAATCACCGACTTGCAGAAGATGACCATTGAGGAGCAGAAAAAGGCGGTGCGCTCCGGCTACGATATGGATATTATCCCCTCCGACCTTGCCACCTACGGCACGGAGGCGAAAAAGCTCTTGCAGGAGCTGCAAAGCCGCAACGAGCGTATGTTCCTTTTGACCTTCCTTGTGGTGAACGTGGCGGACAACAGGCAGCGCCTCGGCAACAACGTCTTTCAGGCGGGCTCCATCGCCCAGAAGTACAACTGCCAGCTCACGCGGCTGGACTTCCAGCAGGAGGAGGGCTTCATGAGCAGCCTCCCCTTGGGGCTGAACCAGATCGAGATCCAGCGGGGGCTGACCACCTCCAGCGTGGCGATCTTCGTGCCGTTTACCACCCAGGAGCTGTTTCAGGACGGCAAGGAAGCCCTCTACTGCGGGCTGAACGCCCTTTCCAACAACCTCATCATGGTAGACAGAAAGCTGCTTAAAAACCCGAACGGGCTGATCTTGGGCACGCCCGGAAGCGGCAAGTCCTTCTCCGCCAAGCGTGAGATCGCCAACGTGTTCCTCGTCACCAATGACGATATCATCATCTGCGACCCGGAGGCGGAGTACGGCCCGCTGGTGGAGCACCTGCACGGGCAGGTGGTGAAGATCTCGCCCACCTCCACCGACTACCTGAACCCCATGGATTTGAACCTGAATTACAGCGACGATGAAAACCCGCTGAGCCTGAAATCCGACTTCATCCTGTCCCTGTGCGAGCTGATCGTGGGCGGCAAGGACGGCCTCATGCCGGTGGAAAAGACCATCATCGACCGCTGTGTGCGCTCTGTTTACCGGGAGTACCTGAGCGACCCCCGCCCGGAGAAGATGCCGATTTTGGAGGACTTGTACAACGAACTTCGCAGGCAGGACGAAAAGGAAGCGCAGTATATCGCCACGGCGCTGGAAATCTACGTCACCGGCTCACTCAACGTGTTCAACCACCGCAGCAACGTGAATATCGAAAACCGTGTGGTCAGCTTCGATATCAAGGAGCTGGGCAAGCAGCTCAAAAAGATCGGGATGCTGGTGGTGCAGGACGCGGTGTGGAACCGCGTCACCGTCAACCGGGAGCAGCGCAAGTCCACCCGCTACTATATCGACGAAATGCACCTTCTTTTGAAGGAGGAGCAGACCGCCGCGTATACGGTGGAGATATGGAAGCGCTTCCGCAAGTGGGGCGGCGTTCCCACGGGCATCACCCAGAACGTCAAAGACCTGCTCTCCAGCCGTGAGGTGGAGAACATCTTTGAAAACTCCGACTATGTGTATATGCTCAACCAGGCTTCCGGCGACCGGCAGATTCTTGCAAAACAGCTCAACATCTCTCCGCACCAGCTCTCGTATGTGACCCAATCCGCCGAGGGCGAGGGGCTTTTGTTCTACGGCAGCGTGATCCTGCCCTTCGTAGACCGCTTTCCCAAGGATACGGAGCTGTACAAAATCATCACGACCAAGTTATCGGAGCAGGTGCAGTCAGAATAGAAACGAGAAAGGATGTGCGAATATGAATAACAACCTGATGATCTTTGAAAACCCGGAGTTCGGAGCTGTACGCAGCATCCTGATCGACGGCGAACCGTGGTTTGTAGCAGCCGACGTGTGTAAAGCGCTGGAGCTTGAAAAAACAAACCGGGCTTTAAGCAGGCTCGACGACGACGAAAAGGGTGCTCATTCAGTGAGCACCCCCGGCGGCAGGCAGCGAATGTCTATCATCTCTGAATCTGGATTGTACTCGCTTATTCTCGGCTCCCGCAAGCCGGAAGCGAGAGCCTTCAAGCGCTGGATTACCCATGAGGTCATTCCCTCCATCCGCAAGCACGGCGCGTATATGACGGATGCGCTTCTTAGCCGGATGGATGAGCACCCCGAGCTGATCTCGGAGTATATCGGCAAGCTCCGCGCGGAAAACGCAAAGGCGAACGCCGCGCGGGAGGCGCTGAAAAAGGCGGAGGCCGAGAACGCGCGGCTGGCTCCGAAGGCCAGCTACTACGATTCCTTTGTGGGAGTCGAGAGCGTGACCTGTCTTCGCTATACCGCCAAGGAGCTGGGCGTTCCGCAGAAGAAATTCATCGGCTACCTGCTGGAAAAGGGGTATGTGTTCAGAGACCGTCACCGCAGCGACCGTGTATTTGTCAAAGCCGGCAAGCGCAACGACCCGCTGTTTGTGACCAGGGATTTTTACCTTCCCAACGGCACCAAGAGCGAATACACCCTCGTCACACCTGCCGGAAAGGCGCATTTTCTGAAAATCGCGGAGAAAATCCGCGTCTGGGAGCCCCGTGAAGTAACAGAGGGCAAAGACGCCAGCGAACAGGCCGTCTTTGCCGCGTGCGTATGACGATCCAATCCCCACAGAATCGAGGTGATGAATATGGCAAAACGCTCGCCAAGGCTGATCTTTACCGAGGAAGAACGCGCCCTGCCGGAGCTGGAACGAGCTGTCCGCAAGGCGGACAGGGCGGCGGTTAAGCTGGAAAAGGCCGAAGCGAAAATTCCCAAGAAAACCGTTAAGGTCAAAAAGCGCGTTGTGGACAGTGAGAGCGGCAAGGTCACGACGCGCCTTTTCTTTGAGGAGGCGGACAAAAAGCGTCCGCCCTCCAAGCTGGCGCACGCCGCAAGGAAAGCGCCGCTGGATACCGTCCGCAGCGCAGTCCACCGCAAGCTCCGGGAGGAGGGCAGCGACAACCCCGGCACGGAGGCGGCGAACACCCTGACCGAGACGGCGGAGCGCACCTGGCGCATTGCGGAATCGGCGCACCGCTCCCATGCGGAAAAGCCCTACCGCAAAGCGGACAAGGCGGAAGCCGCCGCAGACAAAGCCAATCTCAAGGCGCTGAACAAACAATACGAGCAGGAATACGGCAGGGCTTCCAACCCCTATTCCCGCTGGCAGCAGAAGCAGGCCATTAAAAAGGAATACGCCGCCGCAAAAGCGGGGAACGGCGCGAGGAATACCGTCAAAGCGTCCGAGACCACCGCGAAGGCGGCAAAGCGCGCCGCCGAGGGAAGCAAAAAGGCCGGCAGCTTTTTTGTCCGGCACAAGAAGGGCTTCCTCATCGCGGGCGGCGTCGCCGCCGCGATACTGCTGCTCATGACCTGCATTTCCTCCTGCTCCACGCTGTTTCAGGGAGGGCTGTCCGGCGTTGCGGCCTCCACCTATCCGCTGGAGGATGCGGATATGCTGGCGGCGGAAGCCGCCTACTGCGCCATGGAGGACGAGCTGCGGGAATACCTGAACAGCTACGAAAGCACCCACGATTACGACGAGTACCACTTCGACCTGGACGAGATTGAGCACGACCCCTATGTGCTCATTTCCATGATTACCGCCCTCAAGGGCGGAGAATGGACGATTGACGAAATAGGCGGGATTCTGGAGACGCTGTTTGAAAAGCAGTATATCTTAACGGAAACCGTCACCACGGAAACCAGATACCGCACCGAAACGCATATCGGCTATTACACCGACGAAAACGGCAATCTGCAAAGCTACGAGTACGAGACGGAGGTTCCCTACACCTACTATATCTGCCATGTGGAGCTGGAAAATTTCAACCTCTCCCATGTGCCGGTGCATATCATGTCCCACGATCAGCTCTCCATGTACGCCGTGTATATGAGCGTACTGGGCAACCGCCCTGACCTGTTCCCCAATTCCCCGTATGTGAACCGGTACTACTATACCAAGTATGAGAAGTACGAGATACCCCCGGAAGCGCTGGCGGACGAGCAGTTCGCCGCAGTTATAAAGGAAGCGGAAAAGTATCTGGGCTACCCCTACGTCTGGGGCGGCAGCACGCCCGCCACCTCCTTCGACTGCTCTGGCTTCGTTTCGTATGTCTACAACAACTGCGGCCTGCACTGGAGCTTCGGCAGGCTGGGCGCGGAGGGGCTGCGGGGTATGTGCGCCTATGTTTCCCCGGAAAGCGCCCGTCCCGGCGACCTGATATTCTTTGAAAAAACCTACGACACCGCAGGCGCGTCCCATGTGGGCATCTATGTGGGCAATAACAGGATGCTCCACTGCGGCGACCCCATTCACTACGCTTCCATCGACACGAGCTACTGGCGAAGCCATTTTCTCCAGTTCGGCAGATTACCTTAACAACAACCATATCAACGCAAAAAGGAGGATGTTATGAACCCGCGACTTGAAAAGCTGCGTCAGGAGCGCGAGAAGCTGGCGGAAAAGCTCACATCGCTGACCGCACGGCTCAAAGCCCTGGACGAGCAGATTCTGAAGCTGGAAAACACGGATATTGTGGGCATCGTCCGCGAGAACGGGCTGACCATCGAGCAGCTCGCGGCGCTGATGGAGATGCTGGAAAAGCGTCCCACGGCGGCGCTGCCCGACGAATACAGAAAAACGGAGGAATTTGTGGATGAAGAATAAATGGAGATTTTTTGCCGTGACGCTGGCCGTCGTGCTCTGCATGACGGTCTTTTCCGTTACGGCCTATGCAGGCGGCGGCGATATGGTCGATTCGACAATGGGCGACCCGACCATGGAAACCCCAACTGCAACTACACAGCCGGAGAATACGAATACCGGTGAACAGACCCCAAACGGACAGACACTGACCGTGCTTGTGACCGAAAATGCGGACGGAAGCCATACCGTGACCATCGGGGATCGGAGCTGGACGCTTCCCGCCAAACGGGAGCAGGCCGGAAAGGTGGTCAACGTCCGCACCTATTTGAACCTGCGCACCGGCCCCGGCACGGATTACACCGTGATCGGGCGTCTGCTCAACGGCGCGGAGGTGAAGGTGCTGGAGGAAAGCAACGGCTGGTACAAGGTGGTCGTGCCGGAGCAGACCGGCTATGTATACGGCAAATACCTTGAGGTTCTCAACACCTCTGCGGGAGGCTATGAGAACGACACGGATACTGCGGGGCTGCTGGAAATTCTGCTGAAATACTGCACTGCTTTCAGAAGTTCTTCATCAGCGCCACTGACCCCGGACGGCAACCTGACGCTCATGGACGACATCGGCTCCGCTTTCGGCGCAGGCAAGCAGTTCATCACCGTGACGACCAAGGGTGGCAATACCTTTTATCTCATCATCGACCGGGACGATAAGGGCAATGAGAACGTCCATTTCCTGAATCTTGTGGACGAGGCCGACCTGCTGGCGCTGACCAAGGACGGCGAGAGCATCGTCCCCGCCTGCTCCTGCACGGACAAATGCGCCGTGGGCAAAATCAACACGGGCTGCAAGGTGTGCAGAACCAATATGAGCGAGTGCGCGGGCAAGGAGCAAGCCGCAGAAATTACACCACAGCCCGCCGAGCCTGCGGAGACCGCGTCCGAAAAGAAGACCGGCGGCACGGGTATCATCGCCGTTCTGCTGCTCCTGCTGCTGGGCGGCGGCGGTGCGCTGTACTGGTTCAAGCTCCGCAAGCCCAAGGCCGACACCCGTGGGGCGGACGACCTGGATGATTACGACTACGGCGAGGACGAGGAAGATGAGGATTACGAGTTTGAAGCCGAGGACGAGACGGACGCCGGGGAGGATGAAGAAAAGTGACACAGACTGTCAGCACAGAATCGCCCATGGAGCTGTCGCCCCGCGAGAAGCTGATTCAGGTCATGAAGCGCGAGCAGGCGCTTTTCATCCGGCAGACGCTCTCCCAAAAGCCCGGATACCGGGGCGGCAAGAAAGCCTTTGAATACTTCATCCGGCAGAAGATCGTAAAAGCCGTGGAAGCGGGCTGCGGGGACGCGGAGGCGCTGCTCCGCACCCCCAAGCCCGTCAAATCCATCTACTGCGACTTCAAATACTATTTCGACGAATACAGCTATGCAAACTGTGACCTGTATGTGGAGAAGGCCATCGAGGACTGCGGGAACAACACCCTGCGCAAGGAGTTCCTGCGGGCAAAGGGCTGGGACGCGCCGGATGATTTCGATATCAACGATGAGGAGGAATAAAGGAATATGAACGGATACCGATTGGTTGTGTGTGAAAAGCCCTCCGTGGCAAGGAGCATTGCCGCCGTTCTTGGCGCAGGCAGGCGCGAGGACGGTTTTCTTTCGGGCGGCGGCTACCTCGTCTCCTGGTGCTTCGGACACCTTGCGGAGCTTTCGGATGCGGACGCTTACGACGAGAAGTTCGGCAAATGGCGAAGGGAGGACTTGCCCATCCTGCCGGATAGCTGGCAGTATACCGTGGCGAGGGACAAGCAGAAGCAAATGAACACCCTCCGCGCCCTCATGCACAGAGAGGACGTTTGCGAGGTCGTCAACGCCTGCGACGCCGGGCGCGAGGGCGAGCTGATTTTCCGCACGGCGTACCGGCTCAACAACTGCCGCAAGCGCGTAAAGCGGCTCTGGATTTCCTCCATGGAGGATGCGGCTATTCTTGATGGCTTTGACAATCTCCGCGACGGCGCGGAGTACGACAACCTCTACGCCTCCGCCCTCTGCCGCAGCAAGGCGGACTGGCTGGTGGGCATCAACGCCACCCGCCTGTTCTCCGTGATGTATCACCGCACCCTGAACGTGGGGCGCGTGGTATCGCCCACACTTGCATTGTTGGTACAGCGAGAAGCGGAGATCAACGCCTTTCAGCCGGAGACCTTCTATACCGTCCATCTGGACTTTGACGGCTTCTCCGCCGCAGGCGGGCGCATGAAGGAGCAGGCTGAGGCGGAGCGGCTTGCCGGGGACTGCAACGGCAAGACCGCCGCTGTTACCTCCGTCGCGCAGACGGAAAAGACAGAGAAAGCCCCGGCGCTCTACGACCTGACCACGCTCCAGAGGGACGCGAACCGTTTGCTTGGGTACACGGCGCAGCAGACGCTGGATTACCTGCAAAGTCTCTATGAAAAGAAGCTCTGCACCTACCCCCGCACCGACAGCCGCTATCTCACCGACGATATGGAGGGCGGCGTAAACGCGCTGGCGCTGTGCTGTGCGGGCATCTGCGGCACGGAGCCGCCCGCAGCCATCTGTTCGGGGCAGGTGTGCAGCAGCAAAAAGGTCAGCGACCACCACGCCGTCGTTCCCACCATGGCAGCGGGCGAAACGGACTTGGAAACCTTGCTCGCAGGCGAACGGGAGATCCTGCGCCTTGTTTCCCGCCAGGTGCTTATGGCGGTCAGCGCACCCTTCGTCTATCTGGAGACCGAGGCAAGGCTGGACTGCGGCGGGAACGCCTTTGCCGCCAAGGGAAAAACGGTGGTTCAGCCCGGTTGGAGAGCCTATGCGGATGCGGAGCTTACGGACAAGCCCATCCCGGAGCTTTCCGAGGGACAGATGCTTTCCGTTTCCTCCTGCGAGGTCAAAGAGGGTAAAACAACTCCGCCGAAGCACTTCACGGAAGATACCCTCCTCTCTGCCATGGAGACGGCGGGCAAGGAGGATATGCCCGAAGATGCCGAGAGAAAGGGATTGGGAACCCCCGCGACAAGGGCGGCGGTCATTGAAAAACTGGTGGCCACGGGCTTTGCGGAGCGCAGAAAGGCGAAGAAGTCCGTCCGTCTCGTTCCCACCGAAGCGGGCGTGTCCCTCATTACCGTGCTGCCCGAACAGCTCCAGTCCCCGCTTTTGACCGCCGAATGGGAGCACCGCCTCAAGGAGATCGAGTGCGGCGAGCTGGACGCGGACGAGTTCCTCGACGGCATTCAGAAAATGGTTTCCGGTCTTGTTCGGGATGCTGCGCCTGTGGACGGCGCGGAGGTGCTGTTCCCCTCCGGCAGACCCGTTGTGGGCAAATGCCCCCGCTGCGGCGCAGAGGTCACGGAGAGCAAAAACGGCTATTTCTGCGAGAGACGGAGCTGCAAGTTCGGGCTGTGGCGGGATAACCGCTTCCTTGCCGCCAAGAAGATCAGCCTGACGAAGAAGATGGCTTCCTCGCTCCTGACGCAGGGACGCGCCTACGCCAGCGGTGTCTACTCCGAGAAAACCGGCAAGACCTACGACGCATTCATCCTGCTGGAGGACGACGGCGCGCGTTCCTCCTATAAGCTGGACTTCACAAAGTGAATTTTCTTTGGCTCCCGCACGGGCGTTTCATTCCCCTGCGGGAGCCGCTGTTTTTACCATGATCCAAAGGAGGTATGCACGAAATGGCTGAAAAACAGACCAACAAGGAACGGCTCAAGGACATCACCGACAGCATCGAGACGGGCATAAAGGAGCTGTTTGAGAGCGACAAATACAGGCAGTACCTTGCCACCATGAGCCGCTTTCACAAGTACAGCGTCAACAACACCATGCTCATCTATATGCAGCGCCCCGACGCCACCCATGTGGCCGGCTTCAACAAATGGCGCGACCAGTTCGGAAGGAGCGTTAAGAAGGGCGAAAAGGGCATTAAGATCATCGCCCCCACGCCCTTCAAGAAGAAAATCGAGCAGCAGAAATTAGACCCCGACACCAGACTCCCTCTGCGGGACGAGAACGGCGATATTATCACGGAGGAAAAGACGGTGCAGATCCCCATGTACAAGCCCGTGGTGGTATTCGACGTGCAGCAGACCGCAGGCAAGCCCCTGCCGGAGCTGGCGGCGAACCTTACGGGGGATGTGCAGAATTACGAGGTGTTTATGGAAGCTCTGCGCCGCAGTGCGCCCGTCCCCATCTTCTTTGAGAAGCTGGCGGAGAATATGGACGGTTACTTCTCTGTGGACAAACAGCGCATTGCTGTCCGCGAAGGTATGAGCGAGGTACAGACGGTCTGCGCCGCCGTCCATGAGATCGCACACTCCAAGCTCCACAATAAGGACGAAATCGGGGAAAAGTATCAGCAGATCGAGCTGTTCGGCAAGCCCGCGCTGTTCTCCAACGGGCGCATCGACCGGGATAAGCTGCCGGAGGGCTTGTATGCGTATGACCTGCGCGGCTCGGATGATGATCCGGGGTTGCCCGTGACCATTCAGGAGCACGTTGTGGTGAACCACGCGGCAACCGTCATTGCCGCAGCGCCCATTGAGCTGCCGGAGCAGGGCTTTTTGTATCTGGGCGAGGACGGGCTGAACTTCACGGGCGGCGAGCAGACCGTGAAGGAGTTTCTGCACGCACAGTACCCGGAAAAGGCAAAGCTCTCCCGCGCCGCCGAGGAGATTCAGGCGGAGAGCATCTCCTTCGCCGTCTGCGCCTATTACGGCATTGAGACAGGCGAAAACAGCTTCGGGTATCTGGCGACCTGGGCAAAGGACAGGGAGCTGACCGAGCTTCGCGCATCGCTGGAGACCATCAACCGAACCTCATCCTCCCTGATTACGGATATCGACCGCCATTACGCGGAAATCTGCAAGGAGCGCGGGCTGGATAAGGAGACGGAGAGCCTTGCCGCCCAGCCGGTGCAGGAGATCGCCGTGCAGGAGCCGGAGCCGGTCACAGCGCCGGACAACGGCTGCGTCCCCGACCCTGCAATTTCTGTTGAGAGCATGAACGCCTACGGCTACACCGATTCCAATATGCTGCCGCTGACAAAGGAGCGCGCGCTGGAGCTCATGGAACGGGACGTGAGCGTGTATATGCTTCACACCGACAACACCGAGGCCATGGCCTTCGATGCAGAGGATATCCGCAGCTTTGACGGCATCTTCGGCGTGGAAGCCTCCGAATGGGAGACGGTCAAAGATCGCTTCGCACCGCCGGACTATGAAAAGGCGTTCCTCGACAACCCCGCCGACAGTTTTGCCATCTATCAGCTTCGGGATAATGACGATACGGCGCAGCTCCGCTTTATGAACGCCGAGTATCTGGAGAAGAAGGGGCTTTCCGCCCAAAAGGAGAACTACGCCGCCGTTTACGCGGGCAGCCTCGACCGCAGGGGCGATACGCAGGACAGGTTGGACGTGCTGTATGAGACCTTCAACCTCCGCCGCCCGGAGGATTTTCGCGGCCACAGCCTGTCCGTCAGCGACATCGTGGCGCTGAAGCAGAACGGCGTGGTATCCTGTCATTACGTTGATTCATGGGGTTTTAAGGCGCTGCCCGACTTCCTAAAGCCGGAAAACTATCTCAAAAACGCGGAGATGGCCATGGAGGACGACTACGGCATGATCGACGGCGTTATCAACAACGGGCCGAAGCAGACCGTGGCAGAGCTGGAGGAACAAGCAAAGTCCGGCAAGCCCATCTCCCTAATGGAGCTGGCGCAGGCGGCGCGCCGGGAACAGGCGCAGGCGGCACGGCAGGAGAAGAAGCCCTCCGTGCTGGCAAAGCTCTGTCCTCCCGTCAACGAGCCGAAAAAGACAGCGCGTTCAAAGCGCGCGGAAAGAGAGCTGCTATGATGAAATTTACCAACGATGAAATGAACCTCATGTGCATCTACCAGAGCGACAGCCGCAGCGGGCTGATTGCCGCCCTCACCGAAATGCGCGGATATTTGGACGAGGACGAGGCCGAGCTGCGGAAGCTGACCGACAGCGCCCTGCAAAAGTTGGGCGAAATCACCGACGAGGACTTCGCGGAGCTGGAGCTGGTGCCGGACTTCGATACGGACGAGTAAGGCGGATGCGGCGGGAGCGGCTTTCGGGTCGCTCCCGTTTTGCTTCTTCGACCCTATTTCCCAAAATCAAAAAAATATTGATTTTGGGAAATAGAACGGGTATAATAAGCGCAGAGGTGATGAATATGAAACTGATAGACCGAGGTATGTATCTCCGGAAGCTAATTGGAGTGATCGGTACACCGGACATCAAGGTAGTCACAGGCGTCCGACGCAGCGGAAAGTCAAAGCTGCTGGAAGCATTCAAGGCGTATGTAGAAGCAAATATCGCGGACGCAAATATCGTGCATATCAATTTCAACCTGACAAAGAATGAGAAATTCAAGGATTACCATGTCCTGAACGATTATATTGAAAGCGCCTATATCGATGGCAAGCAGAACTTTGTCCTGATCGACGAGGTACAGATGTGTCCCGGCTTTGAGCTCGCCATCAACAATCTTCATGCGCAGGAAAGATTCGACATCTATATTACGGGCTCAAACGCTTTCCTTCTGAGTTCCGATCTTGCCACACTCTTTACGGGTCGGACTTTTGAGGTGAAGGTGTTCCCGTTTTCTTTCAGTGAGTTCTGCGAGTATTATTCCCTTACGGACAGGTATGCCGCTTTTTCCCGGTATCTGCGAGAGGGCGGCATGGCTGGCTCGTATCTTTATCAAGACCCGGAAGCCAAGTACGACTATATCGCGGATGTATTCGATACATTGATCGTCAGGGACATACGGCAGAAATATAAAATCCGCAACCCGATCCTGATGAACCGCATTGTTGATTTTCTCATGGACAATATCTCAAATCTCACGTCTGCGAGAAATATTGCAGATGCCCTCACAGGCAACAAGGATAAAATCAACCACAAGACCGTCGGGAACTATATGCAGTATCTGTGCAACGCCTTTGCTTTCTATCGCGTTCGCAGATATGACATTCAGGGGAAAAAGTATCTGGCATCCAGCGATAAACTGTATCTGAGTGATCATACCTTCCGGTATGCGAAACTGGGAACAAAAAATCTGGACTATGGCCGCGTACTTGAAAACATCGTTGCTATCGAACTGCTTCGGCGCGGATATGAGGTCTATGTCGGGGTCTTATACAAGAAGGAGATAGATTTTGTTGCCATAAAACGCAACGAAAAGCTCTATATTCAGGTTTCAGACAACATCAGCGACGAGAAAACCTTTGAGCGCGAAGTAACCCCTCTGCTTCAAATCAAGGACGCTTATCCGAAGCTGGTACTCGCCAGGATCAGAGATGAAGCGTACCAGTACGAGGGCGTTCAGATCGTCGATATTGCGGACTGGCTGGCGGAGCAGCCATCTGCTTCCCAAAAATGAAAATAATTTGATTTTGGGAAACAGCAACGGAGGGAGTTATGGCAAAGAAGTGCGGGCACTACTGCAAGGTGTGCGGAGAATACAAAGCGAACGAGCGCTTTTCGGGCAGAGGCCATGCGGCGCACATCTGCAAGAAATGCGCTGCGCTGCCTGCCGCGCAGCGGTCTGAGGACATGACGCTCACAAAGCTATGGAATCTGCCGTGGCAGCTCTCCGCTCAGCAGCGGGACTGGCTCAAAGGGCTGCGAAACGACAGCCGCACGGAGGTGGCTTCTGCCGCCCGCGAGCTGTACGTAGACCGTTTCCCATATGCGGCGCGAAACGAGCGGAAAAAGCTGCTCCAAATCAGCCATATGGACTTTGCCGTCTGCGGCGAGGTCTTTGACGAATACGGCGACGGCTGTTACAGAGAGTTTCAATTCACCCTCGACCGGAAAGAACATGCGGTTTGGCTCCGGCAGGGAGACGAGACGGTGCAGGTCACTCTGACAATAAAGGAAATGCGCAGGCTGCTGAACGTCATCGTCAACAACTATGAAATCTTCTGTTGGGAGGAGGACTACGGCACTTCCGACACAGATGCCCTTTGGGAAGATGATTGGGACGAGGAAGAAGGGGCTGACCTGGAGCTTCCCGATGAATCCGAAGATGAAGATTCCCCATCATGGGAGGTTTCAATATGCTATCTGAATGGCGAAACACAATACATCTGCGGGTACGATGATCTGCCCGACCGGGTAAACGAGCTGACGCTGGAGCTGCTTTCCCTGTTTGAGGATGAATCTCAGGCGGAGGACTTTGAACCCGAAGATGGATAAAAGCGTCTCTTCCCTTACACTCTATTCCCCAAAATCGAAAAAATTTTAATTTTGGGAAATAGAACATCGACATACAAGAGAGAGTGTCCCGTTTCCTGCATAGGATTCGGGACGTTTTCCATAGTACCGACCTGTACATAGAGCGTCCGTACCGGGCGCTCTAAATTTATGCCATGAAGGAGGAGCAATATGCCGAGCAAGCTACAAACGTATATGCAGATGGCGGACGAGGCGCAGCGGCAGATCACCGGCAGCTACCGGGGCTGGACGGGCTTTCTCACCACCGCCGCAAGGCTGTACAAATACCCCTACGCCGAGCAGGTCATGATCCACGCCCAGCGTCCGGACGCCACCGCCTGCGCGGAGTACGACTTCTGGAACGAAAAGATGGGCCGGTATGTCCGCAGGGGCTCCAAGGGCATCGCCCTCATCGACAGCAGCGGCGAAAGGCCGAGGCTTCGGTATGTGTTCGACGTGTCGGACACGGGCGGCAGAGAATTTCCCAAGAGCCGCTATCTGTGGGAATACCGGGAGGAACATGCGGATGCGGTAAGCGCCATGCTGGAAAGCCGCTACGGTATGGACGGAAAAGGAGGGCTGATAGACCAGCTTGAGCGCATCGCGTCTCAGCTTGCGGAGGAATACTGGCGGGACTATAAGCGGGATATCCTCGCCATCGTTGACGATTCCTTTCTTTACGGGTATGATGAATTTAACGTAGGAGCGGCCTTCCAAAGCGCCGCCGCCGTCAGCATCGCCTACTCGCTCATGTCCCGCTGCGGGCTTGAAGCGGACGACCGCTTCGAGCATGAGGATTTCCTGAGCATCTTCGATTTCAACACCCCGGAAGCAGCCGCCGAGCTGGGCACGGCGGTGAGCAGGATCAACGGAGAGGTGCTGCGGCAGATCGAAGTCACCATCAAGAATTACGAGCGCGAGAAACTCGCGGAAAGGAGCCATAGCCATGACAGAGCTGACCTACACCAGGAACGGGGACTACCTGATTCCCGACCTGACGCTGAGCGAGACGCCGGAGGACGCGAGACCCCTGGGCAAGTACGGGAGACTGCGCAGGAGCTACCTTCAGGAGCACAGACCGGGGCTGTACAGCCGTCTGGTGCTGTCGGAGAAGCTGTTCCCGCACCTGCGGGAGATCGACGAGACGGCGAACCGGAGGCTGGAGCAGATGATGCCGGAGCTGATGAAGTCGGCGGGCGTGACGGAGGAGCTGAAAGCCCGCGACCAGATGAAATGGGTGGGGCTGATGAACAGCCTGAAAGCGCAGGCCGAGGAGATCATCCTCAGCGAGCTGGTGTACAACTGACCAATGACGCGCCGGAAGCGGAACCGGCGCAGCCTCCGATACCGCAGGCATACCAACTGAGCCTGTTCCCCACGGAGGAAGAGCAAATCGCATATATCGCAGAAGCGGAGAGCTACACGCCCTCCGCTTTTTCCATGTCCATCCCGCAGTCGGATATCGACCACATTCTGCGCATGGAGGGCAACGCCGACTATGCCCGCATGAAGATCGCCACGGAGTTCTCCAAGGGCAAGAGCGTGGAAGAAATCGCGGCGTTTCTTCAAAGCAGCTTCCACGGCGGCAACGGCGTCGTCACCGAGAGCGGCAGATATTCCGCCTGGTACGCCGAGGACGGCATCCACATCGCCAATGGGGACGCGGCAAGATACCTGACCTCCGCAAAGGTCGTAAGCTGGCAGGAGGCAGCGGAGCGCATCGGGCAGCTTTTGGAGCAGGGCGAATACGCAACCAACGTAGAGCTTGCGGAAGCGCCGGGGCACGAGCGCGCGGAGCTGGCGCAGTCTATCTGGTATCTACGGCAGGATTTAAGTGAAAAGGCGCGGGCGCAGGGCTATCTCTCCTGCCTGTCGGATATGCGGGGCGGCGGTTTCCCGGAGGAAACGGCGCGGCTTGCCGAGCGGCTGAGAGACCCTGCGTTCCGTGAAGTCCTCATGGACGATTTTGCACAGCTCCGATCCGACTACCGGGAGGACAGGAGCCTGCTGCGCTTCCATCACCACAAGCCGGACAAAATCGAGCAGGGTTTGCGGGAGCTGTCCCTGTCCCGCAGGGAATACCGCACCGAAATGGCGGAGATCCCCGCCGTGCAGCGGTTCATTACGGAGGACGAGATCGCCGCGACCCTGACCCGCGGCAGCAATATTGCGGGCGGCAAGGGACGTATTTATGCCTATTTCAAAGAAAAGCACAGCCCCAAAGAGCAGGCGGATTTCCTGAAAGATGAATACGGCATTGGGGGACGCTCCCACGCGGTATCCGGCGCATCCCACAGCGGTGAGGATCACAGCGGCAAGGGCGTCAGCCTGAAAAAACAGGACTGCCCGGAAATCCAGCTGAACTGGGCGAACGTCGCCAAGCGTATCTCTGAGCTGATCCGCAAAGACCGTTTCCTGACCCCGGAGGAAAAGACACAGTACGAGCAGCTTCAGCGGCAGACCGCAGCGCGAAGCGCAGCATGGAATGACTACAACGCCGTAAAGGAAGCCCACCCGGACGACCTCGTGCTGTTTCAGGTGGGGGATTTCTTTGAGCTGTACGGTGAGGACGCAAAACAGGCGGCGGGGTTGCTGGATATGAACCTGACCTCCCGCAGTATCCCCGGCGCTGGCCGTGTGGAGATGTGCGGCGTTCCGGCACACAGTCTGGAGAGATATATAGAGGAATTGCGGGACAAGTACGATGTGACCATTGCCGCAGCACAGGAAACCGGCACCGAGCGTCGCGTCTATACCCTGCGCTCCGTTGACCATGAAGCAGAGGCCGCCATTGACGCATACGAAGCCGAGTTTGGCGCAGACGGCACGAGGGTGTTCCGCGATCCTGCCGCAGAGCAGGCTCAGCCCACGGTGCAGGAGCTGTTCGGGCGATACCGCCTGAGCGTGGGCAACGCGCTTTCCAAGGATGAAGTATTTCTCAACGCCTGCCGCAATTCCGACCGTCAGAACGCCTATCTGGAGGGGGCGGCGGCAATCCGGCGCATCGTCATGGCGTCTGAGGATTTGCAGCTCACGCGCCTCTATTTCGATATGCCCGCGTTCCACAACCGGCTCCATCAGGAGCTTTTGGACGAGCTTTACCCCACGCTGGCAACGACGGTTACGCCCTCGCCCTACAAGGTCACGCAGGCGGACATCGACGCGGCCTTGCAGAGCTGGAACGGCAGGATTGAAAGCAAGCACGCAGTTGTCCGCTATATGAAGGCTCACGCCCGCGACAGGGATACCGCCGCATGGCTGGCACGGGAGTACGGCTTGAAGGATACCTCTAAACCGCTGCAAATCTCCGTGGGAAATTCCGAGCCGGTTGTATTGTCTTGGGCAAAGGTGCAGCGGCGCATTGCGCAGCTCATTCAATCCGACAACTTCTACACCGAGCAGGAACAGGATAACTTTGACAATATTGACCCCATCGCCATCTGGGAAGCGCTTGCTGAACGCGGTATTGTAAATGGGCAGATTGTGGATGCGGAGGCTAATCGCAACAGCCCCTTCGTCCGGCAGGTTATGGCGGATGTGGAGCAGATCGCGGCGCAGGAAGCGCAGGAAAGAATGGCACAGCAGGAAGAACCTGCCCTCGATCCCGCAGACCGTTTCCATGTGGTGAGCCTTGACCGGGGCTTTCGTACCATGTACGCCGTGTGGGACGACGAAACACACGGCTACTATGTGGACGCAGACGGCGTGAGCGAGGAATTTACAAGCGAATGGCAGGCGGAGGCGTACCGGCTGGAGCTGCAAGGACAGGCGGAGCAGGCGCTTTTAGAGCGGGCAAAGGGGCTGATCTCCGACTTCTGCCGGAGTGAATACGGCTCAGAGGCGGATTTCAGCGACCCGGCGAAGATCGGCGTCGCCTACACCGCTGTCACCGACGATGAGATTCCCGTTCAGGTGAACATTGACCTTGTGAATTACCGGCTGGAACGCTATCTGGACGATGAGCATCTGGAAACCCGCCAGTACGGCTCTTTGCAGGAGCTTATTACCAACGAGCTGGAAAACCTCGATTTCAGCGACCTCATTCATGTTTCGGATGAGGATGTGGAGCAATACCGCTGGCGTGAGCCGGAGGAAGCAGTTGCAGAAGCTCCCGAAACGGCTCCTGCCCCGCAGAGAGAACCGTTCCCGTATTCCGTAGGCGATACGGTATATTTGGAGGACGGCAAGCCGTTCATTATTGAGCGCATCGGGCTTTTTGATATTTCTCTCCGCGACCCATCGCTTCTCTATCCCGTTTTCCGTGCGGAGAGCAGGGAGAGCTTCGCGCGGCTCATGGAGCAGTATCCTCAGCCGGAACGGGCTCCTGCTTACACCGAGGAAACCGTGGCGGTATATCCCGGTGACAAAAATAACCTCCCTTATGACGTGGAGATTCGCACCCTGCGCTTTGATGAGCCGGAGCCTCCTTCTTTTGATAATGTCATGGACGTCAATCCCATTTCCGTGCAGGTAGGCGGCGAGTGGCAGACCTTCCCCAACCGTGAAGCCGCCGAAAAAGCCATGTACGAGGAGTATAAGGACAATCTTCGCCGGAACGCAGAAAACTTCCGCATCACCGATGATGCCCTCGGCGTCGGCGGCGCAAAAGCAAAGTTTCGGGCAAATATGGCGGCTATCCATCTCCTGCAAGAGCTGGAGTTTGAGGGCTTGCAGGCCAGCCCGGAGCAGCAGGAAATTCTCTCCCGCTATGTGGGCTGGGGCGGGCTTGCGGACGCTTTTGATGAAAGCAAGGATAACTGGAAAGCCGAATTTGCGGAGCTGTACGCCGCGCTATCCCCGGAGGAATACGCCGCTGCCCGCGCCTCCACCCTCAACGCCCACTACACCAGTCCCACCGTTATCCGCGCCATCTACGACGCGGTGGAGAACATGGGCTTCCAGACCGGCAACATTCTGGAGCCCAGCATGGGCGTGGGCAACTTCTTCGGTATGCTGCCGGAGAGCATGAAAAGCAGCAGGCTCTACGGCGTGGAGCTGGACAGCATTACCGGCAGGATCGCAAAGCAGCTCTACCCCAAGGCGGATATTACCGTGGCCGGCTTTGAAACCACCGACCGGAAGGATTTCTTCGACCTGGCCGTGGGCAACGTACCCTTTGGACAGTATCAGGTCAGCGACCGGGCTTTTGACAAGCTCGGTTTTTCCATCCACAACTACTTTTTTGCCAAAGCGCTGGATCAGGTGCGCCCGGGCGGCGTGGTAGCCTTCGTCACCTCCCGCTATACCATGGACGCCAAGGACAGCGCCGCAAGGAAGTATATCGCCCAGCGCGCAGACCTACTCGGCGCGATCCGCCTGCCCAACAACGCCTTCAAAGCCAACGCCGGTACGGATGTCGTTTCGGATATTATCTTTCTTCAAAAGCGGGACAGACCCATTGAGATCGAACCCGATTGGGTACACACGGGTATCTGGCGAAACCCGGGAGCGAATGCGGACGGCTTTGCCATCAATCAGTATTTCATCGACCACCCGGAGATGGTGCTGGGGCGGCAGACCTCGGAAAGCACGCAGTACGGCAGGCAGGACTTTACCGTTGCGCCCATCGAGGGCGCAGACCTTGCGGAGCAGCTCAGCGGCGCAATTCGGAATATCCGTGGAACCTACGCGGAAGCGGAGCTGCCCGATCTGGGAGAGGACGAGACCATCGTGGAGACCATCCCAGCAGACCCGAATGTGCGGAACTTCTCCTACACCGTGGTGGACGGGGAGCTGTACTACCGTCAGAACAGCATCATGACCAAGCCCGACTTCAACGCCACCGCAAAGGAGCGTGCCAAGGGCATGGTAGAGCTGCGGGACTGCGTGCAGAAGCTCATCTCTCAGCAGATGGACGGCTTTATTTCGGATGAAACCATCCGGCAGACGCAGGCGGAGCTGAATACCCTCTACGACGGCTTCACCGCAAAGTATGGGCTTATTAACTCCCGCGCCAACGCCCTGGCCTTTGCCGAGGACAGCTCCTACTATTTGCTCTGCTCTCTGGAGGAGCTGGACGAGGACAAAAACCTCAAGCGCAAGGCAGATATGTTCACCAGGCGAACCATACGGGCGCACGAGGCCGTGACCAGCGTGGACACCGCTTCGGAGGCGCTGGCGCTGTCCATCTCCGAAAAAGCCTGCGTGGATATGGCGTATATGGCGCAGCTCACCGGCAAAAGCCAGGAGGAACTGATCGACGAGCTGAACGGCGTTATCTTCCTCGACCCAGCGCGCGGGGAGTGGCAGACAGCAGATGAATATCTCTCCGGCAACGTCCGGCAGAAGCTGCGGGAGGCGGAGCAGGCGGCGCAGGACAGCCCCGGCTATCTGCCCAACGTGGAAGCACTGCAAGCGGCGCAGCCCAGGGATCTGGACGCAAGTGAAATCGAGGTGCGGCTGGGCGCAACGTGGATCGACCCTGCATATATCCGGGAGTTCATGTGGGAGACCTTCGAGACCCCCTTCTACCAGCAGCGCATGATCGACGTGACCTATTCCGCCTTCACCGCCGAGTGGAACATCAGGAACAAGAACGCGGTCAGTTACAGCAATATTGCCGCATATATGACCTACGGCACGGAGCGCGCAAACGCCTATAAGATTCTTGAAGATACCCTGAACCTGCGCGACGTGCGCATCTACGATACCAAGCACGATGCGGACGGCAGGGAGCGGCGCGTGCTCAACTCTAGGGAAACCACCCTCGCCCAGCAGAAGCAGCAGGCCATCCGGGACGCTTTCCGGGACTGGATATGGCGCGACCCCGACAGGCGGCATACTCTGGTCACAAGGTACAACGAGCTGTTCAATTCCACCAGACCCCGCGAATATGACGGCAGCCACATCACCTTTGCGGGCATGAACCCGGAAATCCGGCTGCGGGAGCATCAGCTCAACGCGGTCGCCCATGTGCTCTACGGCGGCAACACCCTCCTTGCCCACGAGGTGGGCGCGGGCAAGACCTTCGAGATGGTAGCCGCTGCCATGGAATCCAAACGGCTGGGGCTGTGCCACAAGTCCCTGTTTGTCGTTCCCAACCACCTGACCGAGCAGTGGTCGGGCGAGTTCCTGCGGCTGTACCCCTCTGCCAACATCCTCGTGGCTACGAAAAAGGACTTCGAGCCGAAGAACCGCAAGAAGTTCTGCGCCCGCATCGCCACGGGCGAATACGACGCCGTTATCATCGGCCACTCGCAGTTTGAGAAGATACCCGTCTCCATGGAACGGCAGCAGCGGCTTTTGGCGGAGCAGATCTTTGAGGTGGAGGAAGGTCTGCGGGAGCTGAAAAGCCAACGGGCGGAGCGGTTCACCATTAAGTCTCTGGAGCGCACCAAGCGCGGCCTTGAAGCCAAGCTCAAAAAGCTCCAGGACAGCTCCCGAAAGGACGACGTTGTGACCTTTGAGCAGCTGGGCGTAGACCGCCTGTATGTGGACGAGGCGCACAACTATAAAAATCTGTTTCTTTACACCAAGATGCGCAACGTGGCGGGGCTGTCCACCACCGACGCCCAGAAATCCTCGGATATGCTGCTCAAGTGCCGGTATATCGACGAGATCACCGACAGCCGCGGCGTGGTATTCGCAACGGGCACGCCCGTCTCAAATTCCATGACCGAATTGTATACCATGATGCGCTATCTCCAGCACGACGCCATTCGCGGCAAGGGGCTTGCCCACTTCGACTGCTGGGCTTCCACCTTCGGGGAGACGCAGACCGCCATTGAGCTGGCTCCCGAGGGTACGGGGTACCGGGCGAGGACGCGCTTTGCCAAGTTCTTTAATCTGCCTGAGCTCATGACCCTGTTCAAGGAGGCGGCGGATATCAAGACCTCCGACCAGCTCAACCTGCCTACGCCCACGCCCATCTATCACAACGAGGTGGCGCAGCCCACGGAGATACAGAAGCAGATGGTGCAGGAGCTGTCCGAGCGCGCCGCAAGGGTACACGCCCAGCTTGTAGACCCAAGCACCGACAATATGCTCAAGATCACCTCGGACGGGCGCAAGCTGGGGCTTGACCAGCGCATCATCAACCCCGACCTGCCGGACGACCCGAACAGCAAGGTCAATCGCTGCGTGGACAACATCCACCGCATCTGGCAGGACGGACAGGAGGACAGGCTGACCCAGCTCGTGTTCTGCGATTTGTCCACCCCGAAAACCGGCGCGACCGGGGCGAAGGCGGCAAAGACGGCGGGCGGGAATTTGGACAACTCTGAACTGAACGCCCTTGAGCGGCTCATTGACAAAGATAACCCCGACGAACCCGGCTTCACGGTATATGACGACATCCGGGAAAAGCTCGTCGCCAGAGGAATACCCCGCGAGCAGATAGCGTTCATCCATGAAGCCAACACCGAAACGCGGAAGAAGGAGCTGTTTGCAAAAGTCCGCTCCGGTCAGGTGCGTGTGCTCATGGGCAGCACCTTCAAGATGGGCGCGGGTATGAACGTGCAGGACAGGCTCGTGGCGCTCCACGACCTGGACTGTCCGTGGCGGCCGGGTGATCTGGAGCAGCGCAGCGGGCGCATCATCCGGCAGGGCAACCGCAACAAGGAGGTACACATCTACCGCTACGTCACGGAATCCACCTTCGACGCTTACCTCTGGCAGACGGTGGAGAACAAGCAGAAATTCATCTCCCAGATCATGACCTCAAAATCCCCTGTTCGCTCCTGCGAGGACGTGGACGAGACCGCTCTTTCCTACGCAGAGATCAAGGCGCTGTGCGCCGGAGACAAGAGAATTAAAGAGAAGATGGACTTGGATGTGGACGTTGCCCGCCTGAAGCTCATGAAGGCCAGCCATCAGAGCCAGCAGTTCCGTCTGGAGGACAATCTGCTCAGGCATTTCCCCGAACAGATCCGTCAGAACGAGTGCTTCGTGGAGGGCTTCACCGCCGATATGCAGACGCTCGCCGGGCATCCGCACCCTGTGGACGGCTTTGCGGGCATGGAGGTCAAGGGCGACCTTCTCACCGACAAGGACAACGCGGGCGCTGCCATTCTGGAAGCCTTCAAGGACGCAAAGGGCATGGAGCCCGTTCCCATCGGGAGCTATCGTGGCTTTTCTATGTCGCTGACCGTGGAGGACTTCGGGCGGGACTTTGTTCTCACCCTCAAGGGCAAAATGAACCACCGCGTGACGCTGGGCAAGGACGCGCGGGGCAACCTCACCCGCATTGACAACGCCCTGAGCGCCATGCCGGACAGATTGCAGAATGTCAGAAACACGCTGGACGCGCTCACCGCGCAGATGGAGACGGCAAAGGCAGAGCTGGGCAAGGCATTCCCGCAGGAAACGGAGCTGAAAGAAAAATCCGCGCGGCTGGCAGAGCTCAACGCCGAGCTGAACATCGACGACCGCACGCCCATGGAGCAGATGGCGGAGGACGCGCCCGCCGTGCAGAGCGCAAAGGCGGAGCGTCCCTCCGTGCTGGCAAAGCTGAAAGCGCCGCTGTCCCAGCCCTGCGCCGAGGACAAAATCAGGCACAGGAACAAGGAAGAACGATAAAAAACGGCGGCTTCGGCGAAGAATGGATTTTGCCGGAGCCGCTTCACTACAGCTTAATGAAAGGAAGGATGCACCAATATGAAGAATATTCCCGTTTACAGATTTCCCGCCGAGCACGCCCGTGAAAACGGCGAGCTGGAGCTTTACCGCGCCTCCAATAAGGCCAGCGCCGCCTGCAAGGAGGCCATTGAGAAGGCGATCTCCGAGCATTATTGCGATAACGTCCTGCACAGGGAAGCCATCGCGCAGGTGGCGGAGCAGTTCGGGCATGAGCGCATTTTATATGTGCTGGCGATTACCATCCGGCAGAAGGATTGGGACGCACGGTTCTCTGCGGACAACAAACAATGGGCAAAGACCGTTCCCGTCGCGGAGAACCCCGACGCATGGGGGACGGATCGGAACTGCTATCTGGCGGTGAACAGCCACAGCGGGCTGGTTGATTTGTTTACCAAGCTGGCGCGGGAGGACGCAAGGGCGCATGAGCGCAAGCCCTCGGTGCTCGGCAGACTGAAAAACAGACCGCCCGAAGCGGCGGCGGAGGCCGTCAAAAAGACAAAGGAGCCGTCCCTGTGAGCGCGCAGTTCATGCGCCGGAACATCCGCATCTCCGTTCGCCTGACGGAGGAGGAGCACCGGCTGCTGAAAGAAAAGATGGCGCGGATCGGCGTTACCAATCAGGAGGCGTTCCTGCGGAAGATGGCGCTGGACGGACTGGTAATCAAGTTAGAGCTGCCTGAGCTGAAGCAGATGATCTCGCTCCTGCGCTACACGAGCAACAACATCAATCAGATCGCCAAACGGCTCAACGAGAGCGGCAGAGCCTACGACACCGACCTTGCGGAGATTCTGGAAAAGCAGAAGCAGCTATGGGGACTTGCCAACAAAATTCTTATGAAGCTGTCCACCATTCAGTGAGCAGGCAGAAATATACGATAAGCCCATGCTGCCGGCATCCTTGTTTTAGGGCAGCTCTTTCTGTATAATGAAATCAAAAAGGACGGAAAACGACTATGAAATTTATTTTGAAACTGCTGCTTGCGCCCCTTATGCTGGTTTTGTGGATCGTGGAATGGGCGCTCACGCTGGCGCTCAAGGCTTCCGCCGTGGTCTGTGTCATCGCCTCCGCCCTGTTTCTGCTTTCAGGCTTCTTTTACTTTGTGGACGGCAACGTGCAGAACGGCTGCATCTGTCTGGGCATTGCGTTTCTGCTCTCCCCCTACGGACTGCACTATTTGGCGGTGAAGCTCACAGCGCGGTTTATCGGCATGAGGATTCTTCTCAGGGAGCGAATCTACGGATAAACGGAATATGCGTAATGTGAAAAGGCGCAGGCTCCCTCCTGCGTCTTTTTCCATGGAGGGAATATGGCGACCACACGAATCATACCCATGCACTTAAACAAGGGCAAGACGCTGGCGCAGTGCCTTGCCGACCGGACGGAGTACGGCATGAATCCGGATAAGACCGAGGGCGGCGCGCTGATCTCCGCGTTCGTCTGCGAGCCGGAGACCGCCGTTTCCGAATTTGCCCTGTCCAAGCGGGAGTACCGGGAGCTGACCGGGCGGGTGCAGGAAAGCGACGTCATCGCCTATCAGGTACGGCAGTCCTTTAAGCCGGGAGAGGTTACGCCGGAGGAGGCCAATCGCATCGGCTACGAATTTGCCAAACGCTTCCTAAAGGGCCGGCACGCTTTTCTCGTCTGCACCCACACCGACAAAAAGCACATTCATAACCACATCTACTGGAACTCCACGGCGCTGGACTGTACGCGGAAGTTCAAGAACTTCATAGGGAGCTACCGCGCTGTCCGCAGGCTGTCCGACCTGATCTGCACCGAGCACCGGCTGTCCGTGGTGGAGAATCCGCAGAAACACGGGCTGAGCTACAACAAATGGCGCGGCGGTCACGACAAGCTCTCCAACCGCGATCTTCTGCGCATGGCGATAGACGCTGCGCTTGAAAAGCAGCCAAAGGACTTCGACGCGCTGCTGGCGCTTTTGAAGGATTGCGGCTATTCCGTCGCCCGAAAGAGCAGGCTGTCGCTGCGGCACGAAAACCAGAAACAGAGCATCCGTCTGGATTCCCTGGGCGAGGGATATTCCGAGCAGGAGCTGCGCGCCGTCCTCGCAGGAGGCAGAACGCACAAGCCCTTTGTCAGAAAAAAATATCCGAAGCGCAGGGAGCGCGCCACGCTGATTGCCGATATTGAGGCAAAGCTCAACGCAGGAAAAGGCTATCGCTACGACCAGGCGATGAAGGTGGTAAAGCTCAAGCAGATGGCAAAGACGCTGATATATCTGGAGGAAAAGGGTTTTGCCGATTTCGACGCACTTGTCAATGCCGCCGCCGATGCGGAGAAGCGGTTCTATGCTTTGAAGGCGACCATAAAGGCGGCGGAAGCGCGTATGAGCGAGATACAGACTTTGCGGACGCACATCATGAACTATTCCAGAACCCGCAGCGTTTACACCGGCTACCGCAAGGCGGGGTACTCGAAAAAATACCTTGCGGAGCATGAGGGCGATATCCTCATCCACAAGGCGGCGAAGAAAGCCTTTGATGCGTTTGGCCTGAAAAAGCTGCCCACGGTCAGGAGCCTGAACGAAGAATTTGCAAGGCTGCTGGCAGAGAAAAAGGCGGCCTACGCCGAGTACCACCGGGCGCAGGAGCAGATGCGGGAGCTGCTGATCCACAAGGCGAACGCCGCCTGTCTGCTGGGGCTGGATGAACAGAACCGGCAGACCACCGAGCGGCAGCGCGAGGAAAAATAGCGATGGCACATCGCGCAGCCACAGATGAAATCTGTGTTACAGGGGGTATGGGGAACGCCCCATCAAGCAAAAGGCGGGGACTCGTCGGAGTCTCCGCCTGGTGTCTTTTGGCTCCAAAAGACCTTGCTTGCCAAAGCGTTATCTCTATCCTCACTCCTACGGTGATTGCATCAAAATAGAATGACTTTGCCGATAATGTGTTCCTTTGAGATGATTCCAAAGTCTCGGCTGTCAATGCTCGCCCCATCATTATCTCCCAGAACAAAGTAGTGATCTGCCTCCAAATTGTATGCAGCAGCAATGTCTGCATCACAAGTGTAGGGGGAAAGGTAAACGTGATTTATATAAACACGTGAATCCTTGAGTTGAACAGTATCTCCGGCAACTGCAACAACGCGTTTAATGTAGACGGTTTCATCAACGCGAAAGACGATTATATCATCCCTTTGAATGCTTGCAGCAGTTCTTTTGACTAAGACAAGCTGATGGGATTTGAGAGTGGGCTCCATTGATTGCCCATCAACGAATGTCACCCTGAAGTTCACTGCAAAAAGCACGCAGGCTGTTATTGCAGCAATCGCCGCTATCCAAGATTTATATGTCTTTTTGCACATGCGCTCACCGTAGGATCATGCGTTACAACAACGATGGTCTTTCCTTCCTCATTAAGTTGTCGAAGCATTGCGAGAACTATGTCGCGATTCCGCGCATCAAGACTGCCCGTAGGCTCGTCTGCTAAAATCAGTTGGGGAGATTTAACCATTATCTTTGCCAGAGCAATGCGCTGCTGTTCGCCCCCGCTGAGTGTATATATCTTTCTTTTCTCATAGCCGGGGAGCCCGACCCGTTCAAGTGCAGATGAATAAAGCTGCTTTTTCTTAGCTTTTGACAGCTTCTTGAAGTGAACGGAGATAGAGAGATTGTATTTTACTGTTTCCGTATCAATTAAGCCGTAGTTCTGCATAAGATAAGAAATGTGATTCCTCCTGAGCAACGTTGCGGTACGGGACGAAAAGCTTGAACTCTGCTGCCCGCAAACCGTTACATTTCCCCGATCGGGAGGTTCCAACATTCCAATGATATTAAGAAGCGTTGTCTTGCCTGCACCGGATTCTCCCATAATCGAGACAAACTCGCCCTGCTCTATCTCCATTGACAGGTTGTTAAACAGATTCTTTTCTCCAAAACGCTTGCAAACGCCTTCAAGTTTGATTAAGTTCATTTTATTCAGCTCCCTTCATTATGCTATACAGATTGGCGGTGGAATAGCGGCGACACAAACCATAAGTAACTGCAATATCCAGCAGAAGGGCTATGGGGAGTATTAAGCTTTCCGCCGTTATTCCGATAACATTCATTTTTTCTATTGCCCAAAGGGCCAAGATGCTGACCCCGTAAACGAATATTGTTAGGATAAGATGACCCCGGATACAGTTCGTCAGAGAATATCCTTCGATCATGCAGGCAGCAATTTTGCGTTTGTAATTCTCGCAATAGAGGCTTGCAGTAAATATGATTAGTGCAAATAGACCAATTAACAAAAATACAGACTGAGTGCCAAAAATACGAAGCATGGTTAGCTGCCGGGCTATGACCTTCTCATAGTTATCGGCAACCGAACGCAATTCCAGAGTGTATGCTTCGATTCCCGATGCCTTCAAAAGCGGGTATAATTCCGTATACGGAGAATCCGTTTGAGTCTTGATAAAATATGCTCCTTTTGAGATATAGCTGGTTATATAAAGGCCATCCAAATGATGATTTTCTACAACAACGATTATAGGCTGGTCTATAAGCCCATTGCCGGTACTAATATTGGGGTTATACGCATAAATTTCAGATGCTTGACCGTCATAAAGCAAGATATTAGGATCGCTGGAATATACGAGCCGCACGTTTTCACGGTATGTATCAATCCTTTCGGATTTGTCTTCCGGAAACAGCACGTTAATTACATCATCTGAAAGCATTGACTCATCAATTACTCTTCCGTCAGACGTCAAGATAGGATTGAAGTGCAGGTAGTTCCTATTTACAACAATGTAGTCTCGATTCTCATGAGCAAATTCCTCGTTTATCGTTTTGCCGCTTGTAACATCATAGTCATAGTTACCGGAATATACGAGAATTCCATCGTATGCAGAGACGGAGTTCAGGTAAAATTGGAGATATCCGTTTTCGGCCTCTTTATCAAGCGAAGCGTTATTGATGTATATCGGTACAGTCATATAGCCGGAAACCTTTTCTGATAGATTTTTTGCGGTATGATAGGTATGAAGTGTAACAGAAACATTTCGTACCGCAATGGAAATAAAAACAGCTGAAAAGAGAAGAATCACGCATTTGGAAAGGGTAGCAATATTGTATATCCCGTTTTTCGGAATCTGTCCCTTGCTGTGCGTGGCCTTCCGTTGGGTCGAAATAATAATAGCTGCGGCTGCCAAGCCTGTAATCAATGTGCATATACCTATGGCAAAATATTTGAGGTAGAACAAAAGAAACAGCATAAGCGCGTTTTTGAACAGAACCGCTGATAGAATGAGTGTTACGAGCAAAAGCAAGCCAAATGAAGCGGCAAGAGGAACGCCGAGTTCACAAAACTCATTCTTGAGTATATTTCTTCCCGAATACCCGTCAATTCTTTTTAGTACATTTTTCTTGGCAATGGAGAATGTATAGAACATCACGCTGATAACAAACAGGAAGGCTGGCACAAAGCCGAACAGCCAGAAAGAGTATCCCGCATGGACAAAAGCGCTCCGATCCAATACGACATCCATTCCAAGCTCAGATATTGCACCGGACACGGTTGCGGTATCGGTTTCTTTTGCATAAAAAATCCCGTTTGAAATGTCTGAATTCTCAAGCTCATACCAATCGAATATGGCTATATCCTGTGAAAGCGCAGGCAATCCCAGCCGGTGGGTGGTATATCCCTCTTGCTCGACAGTAGCAATGCATTCGTTCCCGGTAATAACGATTCCGCAATCCGTTTTGATATCAAGAAAATCAGATGTATGATTTGTTTTGTAATATCTGTTGATCGGCTTGCCGTCCTCAAGAGACACAATACGCATCATGATGTCAGCATTTTTATCTTTCAATGCGTTGTCAATCGCCGTAAGAAAATATGTGTTGTCCATACCTTGCGGTTTCACAATCATCATTCTGCTCATTTTGCCCTCCATAGCGCCAACCGCCTCGCCATCAAAATTTAAGATTGACAGCGCAGACAGAACGCCAAACAGCAGACAGAAGCAGAAAACTACCAGCCGTTTCATAATTACAGCCACCTCACTTTCATAAATCCTTCATCGTGGGCAAACCCGCCACTACAGGAATGCAACGGGCTTACCCTCCATACAATTTGATGATCATACGCTACTCGAACTATAAGGCATTCTTACGGATTATTATCCCACCAGACGCGACAAGTCCCAAAAAGGCCCCACGCAGTTGCTATAGCTGTTTTATTTGCATCAACAACGTCGCGAACGATTTCGCCTGCGCCTACTTGAGCCGAAGCTGAATGCCTTTGCAAGCGATGCAGATAAGACGATTTTGCCATGAACCCCGGAATCGTTTCCCAAGCCCAAAAACCTCCGCCTACGTTTTCGCTGCCAGACGCTGCTGCTGCAACTATACAGCAACTTGCCAAAAGCATGATACAGATCATCACGGCAATAGTATTACGAATTTTCATGGTATCCACCTCCTTTCATTAAATTTGCTATAAACTATCGTTTTAGATAGCCAATGCACTTTTTTGTTGTTTGTGTAGCAGACACTTTATCTGCTACCGTCCCTGCGCATATCCCGCAGTTCTTTCCTACTGTAGAAGATGCTCAGCGCAAGCAGCATAGCGCAGTAGAACAGAATGCCGATTGCAAGGATCATCTGAGCATCACGCCATTCCGAGTAGGAGAGAGTGTGAAAGCCCAGCACACAGAGATGTCCAAGCATGTAGGCGATGGGAATCAGAATCAGCCGTTCTACCAGACGGCGCGGCTTCTCCTTTTTGCGCAGATTCAGCCATATTACACCGAGGATCACAAGCAGGACTATGTTTATCGCCAACCAGTAGCCCATCGAAAGCCCTGGCAGCGCCATCCATCCGCCACTGTCGGGTTCAATCTCGCCGTAGATGCACACAGCGCTGTTACTGGAGCTTTGGTTAATAAACTGCGTAAAATAGATGAGCAGTTCATGACCATTCTCGGGCTTTACGGTCACATCCTGTGCGCCGGGTTTGGAGAACATCCTGTCCCATGCACAAGTCCACACTTCAAGGTGGTAGACTGTCTGCTTATCGGCCGGATCGGCGATCCGTTGGAGCTTGTAGTTCGTGATTTCACTGCTGAAAGAGATAGTTGCTTCTCCGTTTGCTCCCTCTGTTACCGTAACCAGTTCCTGCGAATAGGCGAAGTATTCCGGCGCGGTTAGAAAGGAGAGCCCCGACAGCATCAGTGCCAACAGTACCGCCGCCGTGCATAGAATAGCTTGTACCTTCTCCATCAGCAGCGCTTTTTTTAGGCGTTTCAGCGGCTCGGCATCGATATCCGGCACGTGCTGCGCAGCTACCGGCTGAACAGGCTTTCGCAGCTTTTCCAGCTCCGCACGGCAGGTGGGGCAGTTTCCCAAGTGTTCCTTTACAAATTCCGCCGTATCCTCCGATACCATATCCTCCGCATAGAGCGGCAGAAGGTCACATACAATGCTGCACTCATTTTTCATCCTCGCAAGCCTCCATTCCTTTTTGTATCATTTTTCGTGCCCGATGATAGGTGACACACGCCCAGTTCTCCGTCTTTTGAAAACGCTCCCCAATTTGCTTGAAACTCATCTCACCAAGAACTCGCCACATGAAAACCTCTTTATACGGGTCGGGCAGCTCATGCAGCAGCTTTTTTATCTGCCGAACAGTCTCGCTGCGCAGCAGGATTTCCTCGGGCAATTCCTCCGCTTCCAGCATATACCGTTCTACGTCCGCCGCGAATTGGGTCTTACTGCTCTGTTTCAGGTAAGTAAAATAACAGTTCTTTGCGATTTGGCACAGCCACACCCGTATGTCGCAGTCGCCGCGGAAGCTGTCAATGCACCGCAGCGCACGGGAGAAGACTTCACTGGTAATGTCCTCCGCTAACTGTTCGTTCCCGCCGGAGAGCTGCCGCAAATAGAGAAACACATCCCTGAAATAGTCCCTGTATATCTGCTCAAAGTCTGCCACCTTTTCACCTCCTTGACCCGTTTACCTATATGACTTCGCAAAACGCAAAATCTTACAAGGTCTTCGAAATATATTTTTGGTTTGCACCTCTTTTTGATCTTATCGATTAAACGTCAGGGCATCGGCCCTTTTGTGCAAAGCCGATGCCCCATTTGTGTGGCCTGTGGGCTTTGCGTTGTACGTAGCGCCTACGGGTCGTTAAATATGGTTATCTGTTTTCTGTCGTGATTGCTAATGCTGTTGGACTCGTTGTTGATGTTATCGCCACGGCTCAAGCGGCAGTAAAGAGCGGCTGTGCCGAGGGTGATTTTCTTGACTGACTGTTTCAAAATAGCCTCCTTCCCACAGCCAAACAGGAGGAGTTTATCCTAACTATATTATACCTCTGCCGACCGCCTATGTTAAGGATGTCGATGAAAAAGTTAAGCTGGCTCAAAGTCGGCCAGCATCAGTTTCAAAAGAATGTCACGCATAGACTCACCCTCGTCCTTGTAGACGGGCGTGATAATGAATGTGTTTTTTCCTGCTTGATAGGTGTATTCCTCCTTGCAGTGACTTCATCCATAGCGTCCTCCACCAAGCTACTTGCTCAAAGTATTCCCTGTTTCGTAAGCGATTGCCGTGGGCACGTTAGCACGCCCAAATCGCGCGGTTATAGAAAGTCAAATAGAGAGCTACCTTTTCCCGCATTTGGGGCATCTTTTCTACGCTTCTTCCGTTTGTTTCTTAATTTTATCCATTATACCACGAAATCTTTATTTTGGACGTTCCCTTATGAAAAAGTAGCTATCCCCAACTGGAATAGCTACTTTCAGTCAACGTATGGCAACTAAAAAGTGTGATGGAATCCGTTCTATCATCTTCAATTCTAACAAATCAATATGTTAGCTCAGTTCCATCTACTTTTCGGCATTTTTAGAAATTCGTTTCCGTATCTCATTTACAGCTTCTGAACGATTGTGAAGTGCCAGCACCTCATATGTTGCATAAACAGTGTAGATACAAATTGTCTTTCCAGTTTCAGTGACATTGTTGATTTCACTATAGTTGATAGCAAATTCTTGCATAGGCATATTGGGCTGATTCATGCTCAACGCTGTCATACCTACAACGGAATTTTCATAAACATCACAATATGAACGACTTCCTAAAAAAGTAGTAATCAAACAGAATAAAGCATATCCAATTAAAACCGATCCTATTAAAATAGCAATCAAACGATAATGCTGATGGCTTAGTTCATAAAAGGCTTCTGGAGTAGCCATAATAAAGATGCCCAAAAGAATCAACAAAGGACACAAAACACAAAGTAAAACTTTTCTACCTGCTGCTCCAGTTTTTGTCGATACTAACAGTTCACCCATATCGGAGCCTGTACTTATAGAAGATGTACTATTAAGCGGTGCCCCACACTCTTTGCAAAAGGTCGCATTTTCCAGATTTTGCGCTCCACATTTTCCACAGAACATATTTACTACCTCTCTTTTCTATATTATTCGTTATCGTTGTTCGATTTTCGTTCCGCAATGGTTGCAGAATGCGTTGCCAGCAGTGACGGGATTATGGCACTTCGGACACAAAGCTCCCGACTCGTTAGAGGATATATCCTCAACCTTTGCCGCAGGAGGAATTTTCGTGCCGCAGGCGTTACAGAACGCTGCGTCAAGAGAAACATCAGCACCGCAATTGGGGCATTTCGTCACCCCTTTTATCTGCTTGATGTTTTCTTTGCACTCCAATATTTCAGCGTTCAGCGAGCTTATTTTTTGTATGCGTTCAATTTCCTCGCCCTGCGGATCAATTTTATGATGCTCATAGTATGCTTGCCCGATCTCAATGTAAAGCTGGGCAATCTGCTTTTCCTTTTCGGAAATGATACTATTCAGCCGTGCAACATCAGCGAAATTTTTTACCTGCTGTGCAACACCTTGTCCGGCACCTGAAAGTTTCTCCCCAATTTTTTCAAAGATAGACATACTTTTTCCTCCGATTTTCAGTCTTTTTCAATAACCAGGAACGAAGAATCATTCTCACTGGTGGTGCAAATAGACTTAGAAAATTTCTTCATTATCTTTCACCTCATGAATTATTTAGCTATTTCCTTGTATAAGAACGTAGAGTTCTAAAATCAAGAATAATCAATTTATTGCCCGATAAGTAATACCCGCCGTTCTCTTCTACATCTTCCGCGCTGTCCTGTTTTCTAAAGCGTTTGGAATCAATATTTCCCTTGCTGCTGCTCAAAACCAGCGTCCCATCATCATCAACAGAATAGCGGTCGCAGCTTTCCCACCAACCACCATCATAAGTAAACGGGACAGAACAAGTACCATCTTTATTAAAAATAAGGACTTCCTCTCCATCGTCGCTGCTCCAGGTCCCAACAATGGAAGTGCGGCTCTTTCCACATGCAACCAATGACAGAATCATTGTAAGGGTTAATGCCAGCACTAAAAACCGGATTTTGGAACTGTTTTTCATTATCATTTACCTCCAGTATCAAAATTCTTAACAGTAATAATCAAAAAGTATGTCCTTTGAACGGAATGATTTCACCAATGGAGCAGCTTTGCAAAAGGAGCGGCTTTACAAATTCCGTATGGAAATGCCATCTCGCGGTGCTTTGGGTTGAAGCTATATCTGTTTGCAACCATATAACTTGCGTTAGTAAACTGAGCAGCAAATTCATAGATGGTGTTGCTGCGCAGCCGCGGCCTCTGCCGAGTTCACGACGGCTTCCGTTCTGAGTTACGAAGGATACTGCGCATAACTGCAAAATGTATATTTATGCGCTCTCCTAATTTAGAAAACAGTATGCGAAGAACCGTTCTGCATAATCAAGTAATACCTATCTTCAGCGGAGATTCTGTCCTTCTCATGCCAATATTGTACACAATTGCGGCAATATCTGTCAATGCCGCAAATGTATAAATATGCATTTTATGCAAATATATTTTCCTTATAAGTGGGCGTTGCGAATGATGGGCAGCGTTGCGCGTAAATAGAAAAGCAAAGCCGCCTCAAGCGGTGGGTCTTATTCAGCCAATGTTTAGTCAGCGCCTGCACCATATAAAAACGCAAGATCTGTATTTTTTATCTGATTCTGCGTTTAAGGAGCCATTCCCCAAAATGTAACCGTGGTTGTTGTTAACCATGGAATGAGTTGTAACCTCTATGTCAATGAGAAACGTTGAATATGTAAAGAGCTATCGTGGGGACATTTCTCTTGATAGCATCACCACAAGCAAGGAAGTATAGGAGGAACCGAATATGATCAAAAAAAGAAGAAACCTGTTTATCATGCTGGTTGTCATCGTTCTGATGCTCAGCACGACAGTCGGCGTGATTGTCGCATCATCGAACGGAACGCGCTTTAACAACACCATACTGGCAAGCAGCGTTGCAGACATTTCAAGCAGCGGCCTGTTGACAGTAACCAATCAATATCAAGGGATTCCCGGAAAAACAACCAAAGGCGAGATCACGACTTATATTGAGAAGAAAACGTGGGGATTGTTTTGGAAGCGCGTTGATATTGGCGAGCCTAATAACGAATGGTACGATGTGATATACAATTACGTTTATGCCGGCGATCACACGTTCCAGCTGCCATCAAAAGGGACATATCGCATCACGGTTGTCTATGTGATATCCGGTTCGGGTGGTGCTCCCGACACGATTACTCGAACAATCAAGAAAACGTATTAGGCGCACTGCCAAGCATTGTTTGGAATGCCTTTCAGTGTGAGATACAAACGAGGGAGATTGTCGGCATTAGCCTGCAATCTCCCTCGTTTCGTTTGTGCTGTTGTTTCACTGTCTTTGAACCGAGTCTATTAACTTAATCATCAGGTCAATCCCGTAGTCTCCATAAACCGTTAGATTGAAAGCGTATTGATTGTGAAGCCACACTGCAACCATAACGCCGGCAGATTCATAAATTGATACATCTGTGCCGGATAGGTCAATTTGGGAGTGTTTCCCATTCTCATTATCTACATCAATTGCAAAATCTTCTGTTACGCTTTGCGCAAAGATGATCCGATCTCCCGCCTCATTTTGATAGAAGGAAATACAACAGGAGTCATTTTTTACGACGATTTCTTCTGCATATCCATCCGGAAGTTCCGTTAGACGGTAATGCTCTGTAATCTGTCTTCTTTCAGACTTTTCCGTAAAGAAGTGAACATAGGAGTCAAATGTCTCCCGGATGAATTTAGTTGCCGCAGCTCGTACCGAAGGAATGCTGCAAGCGGTCAGCGCAATCAGTAAAAATGCGGCTGCGACGGCTGCAACCCGCTTAGGCACAGTGTTCGTCATTCGCCAGAACCTGCTTCGCTGTGCATGTGTGAGTTTATCCATTCTGCGCAAAAAATCATCTGAGAATGAATGGTTTATCTCTCGTTCATTCCTTGGAATCTCGGCGAACTCAGTAGAAACAACTTCCCGAAGCGCCGTTTTAAGTTTGTTTTCAGCCATTATTGTTCTCCCCTTTCGAATAGCTGCACATGAAGAAGCTTTTTCCCACGCACCAGCCTTTGCTTTACGGTTGACACCTTGCAGTTCAGCAACTTAGCCGTTTCAGGCACCGATAGCTCCAATACAAAGTGATAATACAGGGCATCTCTGTATATGTCGCCCATAGATGCTATTGCTGATACAATCTTTTTGTACTCAATGCGATTATGTATCTTTTCGACAAGAGCATCGTCCGGCATTTCTTCCGAATCAGGCACATCTGTTTCGTTTTCTTCCTCCGTCCGAACACGTTCATGACGATGCTTTCTTAGGTGATCTAAGGCAGCGTTTTTTGTCGCTTTTAACAAATAGTTTCTTAAATCAGTCTCGTTTTCGATGGTACTGATTTTTGCCATATACTTCTTTGCAATCCTCAGAAAGACGTCATGTACAATATCCTTGGCATCAGAATCGTTTTTAAGCACGGTGCGTGCAACGAGAAACATCTGTTTTCGATAACTGAGGTATATTTCCTCAAATAGTCGGCGATGAGATTCGTCGTCTATAAAGCTCATATAAATCAATAGCATTGGTTTTCCTTTCTATAGCCCATGAGCCTCCATTCATACAACGATTGTAACGGGAAACAGGTTACAATCAAAGCTCAAGAATGCTATTGGCAAATTCTTCCCATCGGTACCACTTTTCCTTCTTATGCGCAAGGTAATCAATACCGCTCTCGGTTGCCTTATACACCTTGCGTTCTCTGCCGGCTACCGGGACAAGCCGTGATGACAAATAGCCCTTAGCCTCCAAAGCGGACAGCAGAGGATAAAGCATTCCCGTTTTCAGTTCAAACTCAGCATCGGTGCACCTATCGCTGACTTTCTTTATGACTTGGAACCCGTACATCTCCTCTCTGCTCAACAAATGCAAAATCAGGAAATCATAGCGACCATTCATGTTTTCACTCCTCAATGTCAGTACAAATTCTACTGTATGATTTCTACTGTATAAATTATACCATTCCCTTGGCGTGCGTTCAAGGCAGGGTGGGATAATTTCTTTCGGGAATCTGTAACCGGTTCATAGCCTCAAAACGTTGTATGTGTAAAGGCGGCAAATTAACATTTTTCGGTGCGGTTCAACAGATTGGGAGGAGGCGATGCTTTATGATTGAGGAATAGTAGTTCAACATTTCAACGCAAAAATACGATTTACGAGGAGGTTTATGTATGAAAAGAATTCTTTCTGGCATTTTTGCCGCTTTGCTTATCCTCTGCGCTTTGCCGGTTGCGGCATTTGCAGAGCAACAGTCTTCGGATATCGATCCGATTACTGTTCAACCAATAAGTGCTTCCGGTGGGGAGATCGTTCGACCCACTTGGCTTGCATATGGGCCAATCACCCAGTATCCCGCTGAGGGAGGAACATGGGAATACGGCTTTTGGGATGCAAAAGTTCGATCCTATTACACCGTGGATCGTTGCCATGGCAGTACCGTTGTATTGAATGGCAATACCGTTCGTTCGGTAGATACTGCCGCTGGGGAAACGTCAATCGCAGAAAAATGGGCACTTCAGTGGCCTTCGCACGATGACCGCTATTACTACCGTGTTTGCGACTAAGTATCTCTTTAGCAGTTCATTTTTCGAGCAGTTAGGCTGACAGTAGTTGTCTTCGGAAGTGTTTCATTCACCTCCGAAGACCATCCTTGTGGAGATGAGCAAAACACCGGTTTGTTCACAAATGCACACAAAATATAGTGCATTAGTATTGCAAGGCTCTTGTTTTACTCATCTCCGCTATCCTTGAAGCAAGGAGGTTTTTTTGTGATTAAACAGAGCATTAGACTGGTGGGGGGCATTATTGCATTGTTCGCCCTTATATTGGTTTTTAAGCATTCGCATTTGATGCAGGAAGAGAAACCTTTGAATACAACCGAAAGATTTAACATAGCTGTTTTATCAACAACTATATCGAAAGAACGACTTGTAAACGAGCTAAATGCTCTTGTCGATCAGTACGGCGCTGTCTTAGTGAAGGTTGTTCCAAACCAAGATAATTATGATAGTCAGAAAGATATCATATGGTTTGGTTCTCTCCAGCCTGACGGAACCAGTCCCAGAATCCGGGATAACCGCATTTCGTGGTTGGAGCCTTCTGTCGGCGGTGAACTGATCCATTCTTCCGATATGGGAGTAAGACCGCTGTACGGCAGCTACTCGATGCTTGGAAGTACAGAGTTCAAGGTTGCCTTGGCAGAATGGTGCAACAAAAATGAGATGAGCATAGACTTCTATAAACAGTACCCGCTTCCGGCAGTGTTCCTTGTATACTTTATCCAACATGGAATCGGAAACGCTGTGTTAATCTCATTCTTTTTGTTCCTGACAACAGTTATTGTCTGGTTTGTAACACACGCGAAGGCCAGGGCTTTGCGATTACTTGGCGGAGTCCCGTTGCAGCGTATTCATTTTGAGGATACGCTGACAATTATATCTTTGACCTCTCAAGGCTTTTTTGTGGGGTGTGCAGCGTTTTTCATATATTTAGGCATTGCTTCCGGAATTGATCAGCTTTCTATTATGTTTCTGCCTTTTATTTATACTGCAATTACTTTCATCGCAATATCGGCTGTTGTTGTACTGCTGATATCTCTGTTTGTGCAGCCTAAAGCAAAGCATTTATCTTTTAGGAAGATACCCTTGAAACAGTTCAGGCTGCTTGGACGAGCTGCCCTGATATTCTCCATTGCTCTTGCCTTAATGGTTGTGCCTACCACCATTACGATGGCTTCGGCATACAGGGCTCTCTCGAACGACTATGCTTCATGGGAAAGCCTTAAGGACGCCGTAGGAATTTCATATAACGATGTTAACGGACTGTACAACGATTATTGGATGCCTATGGTCGAGAACTTTTTCGCGGAGATGGCGGACAGAGACAATCTTTGTCTGTCAATGGCTGTTGACAGAGCCATTGTGCTTGATAATGCTAAAATGGGAAAATACGATCATATCGTTGTCACAGACCGCGCATGGGTGGAAACCACCGTATTCGGGGACAATTCCGATAAAGCTGATAGTCTGATTCCGATAGGCTTTGATGATATTCACGCCGAATTGAAAGACTTTTTGTCTAAGCAGCTCCCTATTTGGACGAATACAGGAGAAATACAACCGGAAGGCATGGGTTTCTGCGAATTTAACGGCGACAGCTTTTTGGTTTTGCCTCCAAACGCATCGTATGGCAACAGCACCATACAAGCGAAAAATCCATTGATTATTCTGGTGGAGGAGCCCGTGAAAACGTTGAAAGTAAGCAGCTTCCTTCTCCCTATGTCTTCGAGTGGAAACATTGTTTTCAAAAATGAAGCTGTCTTACGGTCTGTTCTCAACGAATCACCTCTTATGGAAAAAATATCCTCCATAGATTCGTTCACAGAGGGCGCACTGAAATATGCGCAGCTTTTTAAGCAGGAGTCTTTCTATTACTTTGCGGCGTGTGCGCTTTGCCTTGTTTCAATGGGCGCTGCGGGGATCATGAGTGCGCAGCTCTGGATCGGAGAGAACAGGAAGCGTATCTTCACACTGCATACGGCAGGGATCAAATACAGCGCAATCATCCTGCCTGTACTGCGAAAGGAAGTCATAGTGGCGGTCTGTACGGTTCTTGTCGGAGGGATTGTTGTTTATTCCATTCGTCACCCGGAACCGCTGTTGTTGCTGTTATCATCGGCTGTACTGTTTTTGATGTATGTACTGTTGAATTTTGTTGGGTATATTTTCTTTTCGAAGCGAGAGTTTTTGCAAATGTCATTTAGGCGGGAATGACCGTCCTTAGATAAAATGCGAACAAATACAGAGTGGAGGTTGAGCAAATGAATATCAGAGCCAATAATGTATCCTTGTCGATAAATGGTCGGAGAATCCTGTCCAATGTGACATTGCTTGCGGAAGGCGGAAAAATGACTGCGCTTACCGGGAAATCCGGAAGCGGCAAGACAACTCTCTTGAATTGCTTGGGATTGATACATCCTATCGACAGCGGAAAAATATTTGTGGATAATAACGATGTAACGGGGTGGCGTGAGTCACAACGAACGCTGTTTTGGAAGGATCATGCATCTTTCATTTATCAAGATTACGGGATTATTGATGATGAAACAGTTTCATTCAATGTTTCTTTGAAAAAGTTTGGAAATAACCAGGGACAGATAAAAGAGGTTTTGGAAATTGTCGGGTTGCAGGGCAGGGAGAAAGATAAAGCCCTCGTCCTTTCGGGTGGAGAAAAGCAGCGATTGGGAATTGCAAGAGCAATTCTGAAAAACGCTTCCGTTATCTTTGCGGATGAGCCAACCGCTTCACTTGACAATTCCAACAGGCAGCTTGTAGTCTCGTTGCTGAAAGACTGTGCAAATAGGGGCGCTGCCATAATTCTTGCAACGCATGACGAACGTTTGGTTGCCGAATGTGACACAGTGGTTAGACTCGGAACGTAATAGATTGTCAAACCGAACAGATGAAGGATACATGCAGCGAATATCTGATTGCACACCTTCTTTTTTTCTCTTGACTTTCTCCGAGTTATGTGTATAATAGAGCTATCAGGAACATTTGTTCCAGATAGGAGAAAAGTACAATATGAGAAGCAAGAGCGAGGAGCTAATGCTCCGCATCCGGGAGTACATCGAAGGCTACTTTGAGCGGTATTCCTCTACCCCCACCGTCCGGGAGATTGCCGGAGCCATGAAGATCGCGGTTTCCTCCGCACACAGATACCTTGTAGCAATGGCGGAGAAGGATATGGTTTTCTACGAAAACGGTACGCTCTCCACACCGAAAATCAAGCGGATGAATCCGGCGGTGAGCCCCGCCGCCATTGTCGGCTCCATCCCCTGCGGCTCGCCGGAGGAAAAGGAAGCCCAGGTGGAGGAATACCTGCCCCTGTCCGTGTCCTTCTTCGGCAAGGGGGACTTCTACGCTCTCCGCGCCTCCGGCAGCTCCATGGTTGATGCACAGATTGACGACGGGGACTTGGTTATCATCCGGCAACAGCACACCGCTCAGGTTGGGGAGATCGTCGTTGCCCTCACCGACGAGGACAAGAACACGCTGAAACGGCTCTTATATGACGACGACCGGCAGAGCTATTACCTCCACCCGGAGAATAAAGACATGGAGGATATCTATGTATCCGGGCTTCGGGTACAGGGCGTAGCCACCCATGTGATCAAAGCCCTTTGACGGAGGAAATGCAATGCAGAAAAAATATGTGTCCGTCAACGCGGAGGTAGATACGGACGGCGTGATCCGCCCGCTTCTTATCCGCTGGCACGACGGCAGACAGTGGGAGGTGACAAAGGTGCTTCATACCTGCACTGCTTCTCACGACGAGTTTGAAGGCGTCCGCTACACCGTCAAGATCGGTCGTGCGGTAAAGTATTTGTATCGGGAGGGTCAGCGCTGGTATGTTGACCGCTCCCCATAGGAGGTGTTTGTGAGACATGAGGATTTTTTCCTATGAGGAACTCGACGAATTGGGCGAGGGCTTGATTCGCCAATATCTCGGGAAGGAAGCGGAGCGCACCTGCTGCGTGGACATCGAGGGGTTCGTCACGGACTTTCTGAAGCTGCCCCTGCTGTACCGCAGCTTTGCCGAGGAGGACAGCGACAAGATCGGCTTCATTGCGGATGGCGTGACCCCTCTGCGCGTCTATGAGGGCGGAACCGTCGTCCGGCGCGTGTATCCCGGAGGAACCATCGTGATCGAGCGCTGTCTGCGGCAGGAGCACGAAAGCGGCAGACGGCGCTTCACCATCAGCCACGAGTGCGCCCACTACATCATGGACAGGGCGGTTCCCAGCGCCGCCTTTCACCGCGAATTTGACGGAGAACGCGCCTACACGCAGGAGGACTTCAAAAACCTGTTCAGCTTTCGGGAGACGCAGGTAGACCGCATGGGCGCAGCCCTCCTGATGCCCCGCTTCATGGTTCGCAATGTAATGATCTCGCATGGATGTTCTTCTTGCATTCCCGTGTTCGGAGACAGCATTCTAAAATTGACGGACAAGCGCCTTATTAGGCAAATGGCAAATACAATGGGCGTGTCCTTCTCCGCCTTTCTCATTCGGCTGCGGGAGCTGGGCTGTCTGTGTTACCGCCCGCTGGCGGAGTACATCACGGAGGAAATGGGGCTGGGACAGGACGGTGGCGCAGGATGAGAAAAGCAAGCGCTCCCCGTAAGCTCTCGCCGGATGTGTCACGCAGGCTGTCCGATTCCCGCAGGCAATCCGCCGCGCTGACCCTCCGGGAGATCCACTGCCCCTTTTGCAGCTTTCTGGTGGAGAAGGTGTTCTCCGACGCAGCGGGACACAAAATGGTCTACTGCCGAAAATGCAAGTCGGAGTATCCCATCAATCTGGGCTGCTTCCGCAGGATGAAGGGGAAACAGGCCGTCTGCCGCCTGCTTTCAGGAAAACCGAGGCAGAAACGATAAACTGAATACAAAAACCGACTTTTAATCGAGCAAGCGGAGAGAATCAGATTCGTTCTGAGGAGACTGCCAAGCGCCGTACAAAGTCAGACTGAACCGGTAAATGGGTTCGGTCTGCTTTGACGGCGCTTTTTTGCTGCCCGATTTCTTTGTACGGCGTTGAAAGTCCTTTCCCGGCTTGGCTCGGGAAAGGACTTTTTCCATGAAACGCCGCTTTGAACAATACATCTGCCGCTACCCGTGAGCTCCGAATTTTTGATTTCACCCAAATTCAAAAATTCAAAGGAGATCACGGCATGAAAACATTAAAGGAGTTCGATTACGACCTTTGGGCAATCGAGGAAAACGGAAGAAAGAGATATTTCGCCAGAATCAAGGCCACTGGCGAGGAAACGGAGGTCAGCCTTGAGGTGATGCGGCTGCTGCTCCGTCAGGAAAAGCAGATGCGCCGGGAGTACGCAAAACAGCAGACCCTCGGGCCGGTTCTGAGCCTTGACGCCATCCGCGACGGCGGAAGCATGGACGAGTCCGCATGGCTGCTGGATACGCGGCAGCACATCGACTCCGAGGTGCTCACGGCAGAACTCACAGACGCATTCTGCAAAATGCTGACGGACAGCCAGCGTTCGATCTTTACGGAATGCCTCATTGAGGGGAAAAGCCAGACTGCGTATGCTGCGGAGCACGGCATCAGCGTCCCTATGGTCAACAAGCAGATTCGCGCCATCCGGGGAAAGGCAAAAATATATTTTTCCTGATGGTTAAAATTCCTCAAAAAAATGTCCATTGAAAGGTGAGAGGACAAATCTCACCGCAAGGGATACGGAGATTCAGTTTTCTCAGAGCCTTACGGCTCAGCGAACCTTGAAAACTGAATATCCAGGCATCAGGCACATTCCCAACGCTATGGGCTGAACCCCTGAGCCGCTTTCGTGAGTGCGCCACGACCTCGTCGGAGCGAGCTGCGTATCCTTCGCTTCCATGCAAAGCATGAAAGCTCAATCACTGCGCTGCTCCTCCTCTCCCATCAAAGTCCCTGACTTTGACGGGTACCCACATGAGCGAGCGATACAACTTACACGATAAAAGCCGGGCTGCTCCCGGTGGAGGCGATGACAGGTGTTGGGGACAATGATACTTCCGTAATTCGCGGCCCGGCCACAATGAAGGCGGGGAGGTTCAAATCCTATGGAGCGGTGCAGCACACCGCCGTCTGATGCTCTCCCTGCTCTCGGGGCGTCGAGGACAAATAGAGAGCGTACATACCCGAAAAACCACAATGACAAAAGACAAGGAGACGCAATATGAACGCACAGGACAGATACAACAGCGAGAGATATCCGGACATGACCTGCTTTCTCGCTTTGAGGAATATCGAAAGAAACGAAGGAAAGGAACGGAGATACCGCATGAAGGAAAACTGGATTTACCGCAGGGGCGACGTGTACCTTGCCAACCTCGACCCCTACATAGGCTCCGAGCAGGGCGGCACCCGCCCTGTGGTCGTCCTGCAAAACAACACCGGCAACTACTACTGCCCCACGCTGATCGTCGCGCCCATCACGTCCAAGGCCGGCAAGAAGCCGTCCCAGCCCACCCACTACTACGCCGAGCGCATCCACGGGCTGGAGCTTCCCGGCATGGTGCTGCTGGAGCAGATCAAGACCATCGATAAGCGGCGCGTGAGGAAGTACCTGGGCAGGATGACCCGGCAGCAGATGGACGAGATCGGGGAAGCCATCGAGGAAGCTCTCGGGCTGTACGTCCCCGAAGAAGTGGAGGCTCCGTAATGAACCCCGTACTGACCATTGACCCTGAATTTGAGGCGAAATGCCCGCCGCTGACCGAGGACGAGCTTTCCCAGCTGGAAGAAAACATCTTAGAGGAAGGGCTTGTGCTCATGCCCCTCATCGTCTGGAACGATACGATTGTAGACGGTCACAACCGCTACCGCATCGCGCAGGCGCATCCGGGCATTGAGTTCCGCACCCATGAAAAGCAGTTCAGCAACCGCTACGAAGCCCTTTCCTGGATTTGCAAGAATCAGCTTGGGCGGCGCAACCTTACGCCGCAGCAGAAGAAATACCTGATTGGACAGCGATACAAGGCAGAGAAACAAATACACGGCGGCGATAGAAAAAGCGAGCAGGCAAAATCAAGTTCCCAAAATGGGAACTTGATTTCTCCGCTTAAAACTTGTGACCGTATCGCAGAGGAAACTAATACCAGCAAAAACTATGTAATTCGTGCAGAGCACTTTTCGGATGGAATTGACGCTGCCGAGGAAGTCCTTCCGGGCATCAAGAACGACCTGCTGCTGGGCAAATACAAGCCCCGCGAGACCGACGTTGCAGCTATCGCCAAGGCTGCCCCTGAAGAACGCCGGGAAAAAGCGGAACAGCTCAGGGTGATCCCGGAAAAGAAGCCCAAAGCAGATAAGGAATCTGCCCGGAGCGGCACAAAGCGCCAGCAAGAGGTTTATGCGACTATCGACAAAAGCTACGAGGATATGAAGGACTCCAAGCGCGTCACGGAGGATTCGGCACTGGTAAGCCTGCGCTATACGGCGCGGAACATGGTCGAGACATGCGACGTGCTTTTTACGAACTTCCCCGGTCTATTGGAAAAGCCGGACTACAAAGATCAGGTCATTGAAATCATGCAGGAGCCAAAACAATACATTCTCAAATTGGAAGGAGAAACAGACAATGAACAGCATGAAAACACTCTACAAGCTGATGGAGGTCAGCAGCCGGGATTTGGAGATTCCCGATGCGTACCAGCGCAAGCTGAACACCGAGCGTGTGGCAAAGATCGTGGCCGGGTTCAATGAGCGTATCGCCAACGAACCGAAGGTTAGCTTTCGTGACGGTCACTATTATGTGTTTGACGGGCAACATACTATTGTGGCGCGCAAGCACATGAACGGCAACAACGACCTGCCGATCCTCTGCAAGGTGTACTACGGTATGACAGAGGCTGAGGAAGCCCTGCTGTTTGCCATGCAGACCGGCTACTCCGCAGCCCTGACGCCCAGCGCCAGGCTCCGCGCCAATCTTCGCGGAGAGGATAAGGCGTCGGGCGAGTTTTACGAAGCGACCGAGGACGTAGGATTTCATGTGGGCTTTGAGCGGGGCGGCGGCACGGGTCGCATCCTCTGCATCAACACCGCCTTTGCGGAGTTCAAGCGCGTCGGCGCAGAGGTTTACAAGGAAGCGCTGACCATCCTGCTGGAGGCATGGGGCGGCGATCCCGATTCCCTCCGAGCCGAGGTGATTCAGGGCATCGTCCATTTCGTGGAGCTGTACCACGGCGAGTACGACCGGGAGCGGCTCATTTACAGCCTCCGCGCCTACGAGCCCAAGTTTGTTTACGCGGCGGGCAAGGCGGAAAAGGAGCTGCGGGGCGTAAAGCGCTACGTCAACCTGTTCTACCGCATCTACAACGGCAGGCGCAAGCACGAGATTCTTCCCATGAAGTTCTGACCGCCTGCACAGCTTCAATTCAACCATAAGGAGGTAATCCATGCAGGAAAAACGGACAAAACCCGGCGAAAAAGCAAAACATGATCTGAATGAGAAAACGACCTATCGCTTCGGCAACAGGTCGTTTATTGTTGAACCGGTGTTCAAGGAGGAGACGCAGAACACATTGGACTGCGTTCTTCTGCGCCTGATGAAATCGGAATCTGCGGGGGCGTAGTCCCAGGCGGCGGGGCATATCTCCGCCGCATACATGACAACAGGGCGAGGCAGTGATATACTTGTTGTGGAATACAAGTGTTGCTGTTCGGCTGCCCGGAAAGGAGGACTGCATGAAACAGTCGAATAACAACAAAAAATCCCGTGACGTGACCGCCTTTCTGTATGAGAGGCTTTCCCGTGACGATAACATGGACGGCGAGAGCTACAGCATAGGGAATCAGAAAAAACTGCTCATCAAGGTCGCAAAGGAAAAAGGCTACACGAACCTGGTTCATTTTTTTGACGACGGCATCTCCGGCGTTACGATGGATCGTCCCGGCTTTGCCGATATGATTCAGCAGCTGGAGCAGGGAAAAGCGGCGGCCGTGTTTGTAAAAGACCTCAGCCGCCTGGGGCGTAATTACATCGAGGTCGGCAGACTGACCGAGGAGTTCTTTCCCAATCACGACATTCGGCTGGTCGCTGTTTCGGACAACATCGACACCGACGAAGGTGAAAACGAGTTGGCTCCCATCCGCAATCTTTTCAACGAATGGTATGCGCGCGACATCAGCAAGAAGCGGCGCATCAGCAACAAGATCAAGGGCAATGCCGGTGAACCCATGGGGCAGCCTCCTTACGGGTACATCAAAGACCCTGAGAACCCCAAACGCTGGATCGTGGACGAGGAAGCGGCGCGGGTCGTGCGGCGGATTTACCGCATGACGCTGGAAGGGGTCGGAACGGAGCAGATTGCCGCGAAGCTTGAAGAGGACGGCGTCCTGACCCCGCGCGCCTACTGGCACTCCAAGGGAATCAATCGCCCCGGCAAGGTCAAGGATCTGCCGCCCACCCATTGGAACAGCTCCAGCGTCATAAAGATGCTTTCCGTGCAGGAGTATTGCGGGGACATTCTCAACTTCAAGACCTATTCCAAGTCATACAAGAACAAGAAGCGACTGGAGAATGACCGTGAGAACTGGGCGATTTTCAAGGATGTGCATGAGCCGATCATTGAGCGAGCCGTCTTTGAACAGGTGCAGCAAAAGCGCGGCAAGATGAGAAAGCGTCAAGCGAAGGACGGGGAAAGGAGCATGTTTTCCGGGCTTCTGGTCTGCGCCGACTGCGGGAGCAACCTTCATTTTCATTTCAATCAGGGAAACCCGGAGATCAAGTATTTCAACTGCTCCAACTACAAGGGAAATCGCGGCACCTGCGGTTCCACGCACTATGTCAGAGTGGACTTTCTGGAGCAGGTCGTTCTCGGCGAAATCCGTCGTCTGACGAAGTATGCCGGCCTTTACGAGGACGATTTTCTCAAAGAAGTGATCGGTCACTCCCGGCAGGCGGAGGAAACGGAGCGCAGACTGAAGGAGAAGGAGCTGAAATCACTCCTTGCCCGCGACGATGAACTGGACGGCCTGTTCGAGCGCATCTATGAGGACAATGTTTCCGGCAAGCTCAGCGACGACCGCTTTGCAAAGATGTCCCGCCGCTATGAGGAGGAACAGAAGGAGCTTTCGGAGAAAATAAAAAAGCTCCGTTCCGAGATAGAGAAGCAGAGCAGCCGCGCAACCTCAACGGATATGTTCGTGTCCATCGTCCGCAAATACACCCGCGCCAGAAAGCTCACGCCGCGGATGCTCAACGAACTGGTGGAGAAAATCGAGGTCTACAATGCCGAGAAGATCGACGGCGAATGGGTACAGCGGCTTCGCATTCACTACAACTGCGTGGGGGAAATGAACATTCCCAACGAACCGGCACTGCCCATCCCGGCCGTCACCGTCAACACCAGAAAAGGCGTGTTCGTGAGCTACACGACAGACGACAGACCTGCTGTTTGAGCAGAAAAAAGCGAGTGTCCTCACAGCTTTTCAAATGCTGTAAGAACACTCGCCATGGTGCGAGCGATGGGACTTGAACCCACACGACCTTACGGACACAAGCACCTCAAGCTTGCCTGTCTGCCGATTCCAGCACGCTCGCGGACAAGATACCTGACTATTATAGCAAAACCGGGCAGTTTGTCAAGTACCGGAGGAAAATTCGCCTGCCGCAGATAAAAAAGACCGCCGAAAGGCGGTCTTTTTCCTGTATTCCTATGTGCTTACTCGTTGCCGGGGAAGCTGGGGATGGTGGCGAAGCCCCGCTGCAGGTCCTCGTCGGTGGGGATGACGTCGCTCATCTCGCCATCGTTGTACTTGCCGTAGGCCACCATGTCGAAGTAGCCGGTACCGGTCAGGCCGATGACGATGTTCTTGGTCTCGTTGTTCTCCTTGCACTTCACCGCCTCGTCAATGGCCACGCGGATGGCGTGGCTGCTTTCCGGCGCGGGCAGGATGCCCTCGCAGCGGGCGAACAGCTCCGCCGCCTCGAACACGGCGGTCTGCTCCACGCTGCGAGCTTCCAGATAGCCGTCGTGGTACAGCTGGCTGACGATGCTGCTCATGCCGTGATACCGCAGGCCGCCGGCGTGGTTGGCGGAGGGGATAAAGCCGTTGCCCAGGGTGTACATCTTGGCCATGGGGCAGATCTTGCCGGTGTCGCAGAAGTCGTATTTGAACACGCCGCGGGTCAGGCTGGGGCAGGACGCCGGCTCCACGGCGATGATGCGGTAGTCCGCCTCGCCCCGCAGCATCTCGCCCACGAAGGGGGAGATCAGGCCGCCCAGATTGGAGCCGCCGCCGGCGCAGCCGATAATGATGTCCGGCTTGATGCCGTATTTATCCAGCGCCGCCTTCGTCTCCAGACCGATGACGGACTGGTGCAGCAGCACCTGATTCAGCACACTGCCCAGCACATAGCGGGTGTTGGGCGTGGAAGCGGCGCACTCCACGGCCTCACTGATGGCGCAGCCCAGAGAGCCGGTGGTGTCGGGGAACTCCGCCAGGATCTTGCGGCCTACCTCGGTGGTCAGGGAGGGAGAGGGGGTCACGTCCGCGCCGTAGGTCCGCATGACCTCGCGGCGGAAGGGCTTCTGCTCATAGGAGCACTTCACCATGAACACATGGCAGTCCAGCCCCAGATAGGCGCAGGCCATGCTCAGCGCCGTGCCCCACTGGCCGGCACCGGTCTCCGTGGTCACGCCGGTCAGACCCTGCTCCTTGGCGTAGTAGGCCTGAGCGATGGCGGAGTTCAGCTTGTGACTGCCGGAGGTGTTGTTGCCCTCGAACTTGTAGTAGATGTGCGCCGGGGTACCCAGCTTATCCTCCAGGCAGTAGGCACGCACCAGGGGAGAGGGACGGTACATTTTATAGAAATTCCGCACGTCCTCGGGGATGGGGATATAAGGGGTATGGTCGTCCATCTCCTGCTTTACCAGCTCGGCGCAGAACACGTGGCCCATCTCCTCCGCCGTCATGGGCTTCAGGGTGCCGGGGTTCAGCAGGGGAGCGGGCTTCGTCTTCATGTCGGCGCGGACATTGTACCAATACCGGGGCATCTCGTCCTCGGAGAGATAGATCTTGTAGGGAATGTCGCGGTTCTTCAGTTCTTTCATGGTTGTGTTCTCCTTTCAGTATTGGTCAGCGCGGTACGCTGTGTTACGCAAAATAGTCGATCTGCATGGCGTGCTTGACCTTGGCCAGGGTATCGGCCGCAGCGGCCTGCGCTGCCTCGGTGCCCTGCCGCAGCACGTCCATCACATAGCCGGGGTCCTTTTCCAGCTCCTCGCGGCGATTACGGATAGGCTCCAGCGTCTCCTGCAGGACGTTGTTGAGGAACTTCTTGACCTTCACATCGCCCAGGCCGCCCCGCTGATAGTGGGCCTTCAGCTCGTCCAGATTGGCGTAGTCCGGCAGGTATTTGGCAAAGTGCTCATCATTGCAGAAAGCATCCAGATACATGAACACCGGGTTGCCCTCGGTCTGGCCGGGGTCGCTGACCTGCAGGTGATTGGGGTCGGTGAACATACCCATGACCTTGGTGCGGATGTCCTCCGGCTTGTCGGCCAGATAGATGCAGTTGCCCAGGGATTTGCTCATCTTCGCCTTGCCGTCGGTGCCGGGCAGACGCAGGCAGGCCTCGTTGTCCGGCAGCAGGGCCGTGGGCTCCACCAGCGTCTCGCCGTACAGCTCATTGAAGCGGCGGACGATCTCGCGGGCCTGCTCCAGCATGGGCAGCTGGTCCTCGCCTACGGGCACGGTGTCGGCCATGAAGGCGGTGATGTCCGCCGTCTGGCTGACGGGATAGGTCAGGAAGCCCATGGGGATGCTGTGGTTGAAGCCCCGCAGCTGGATCTCCGCCTTCACGGTGGGGTTGCGTTCCAGCCGGGCCAGCGTCACCAGGTTCATGTAGTAGAAGGTCAGCTCCGTCAGCTCACACACCACGGACTGGATGAACATATGGCACTTGGCGGGGTCCAGACCGCAGGCCATGTAGTCCAGCGCCACCTGTAGGATGTTCTCCCGCACCTTACCGGGGTTGTCGAAATTGTCGGTCAGGGCCTGGGCGTCGGCGATCATAAAGAACAGCTTTTCAAACTTGCCGCTGTTCTGCAGGATGACGCGGTTGCGGAGGGAGCCCACATAGTGGCCCACGTGCAGGCGGCCGGTGGGACGGTCGCCGGTGAGGATGATCTTACCCATAATCGTGATTCCTTTCTGTATGAGAAATGTTTTTTCGAGACAACAAAAAAGTCTGTCCCATGGAAAATCCATGGGACAGACTGAAAATACAAGCCTGCGGTACCACCCATATTGGCGTAAAAACGCCCACTTTGCGCGCACTGTCATGCGTTCCGCCGGGATAACGGCCGCGGCTGCCGTCGGGTATTACTCGCCATCTGGCTTTCTCCCCGCCCTCGTAAGTCCATTCACCGCACGTTCCGCTGCCACGCTTTCACCGATACGCGGCTCTCTGAAAGTTTCCTGTGCGATTACTCCTCTTACTCAACGGTTTTTGAAGTATGGGGTTATTGTATCACCTTTTTTGCAGATGTCAAGCAAAAATTTTATCGGACGGCGCTATCTGCACAGCATTTCCAGCAGCTGCGGGGCGGTGTCCGCGATGTGTTCCGCGCCGGCAATTTCCAGTTTTTCACGGCCGCGGAAGCCCCAGCTGACGGCGATCAGCGGCAGACCGGCGTTGCGGGCCGTGGCCACATCTACCTCGCTGTCGCCCACATACACGGCATTTTCCGGGCGGACGCCGAGATCCGAAAGCGCTTGTGCCACAAGGGCTGGCGATGGTTTCGGGTCCACGCCGTCCCGTTGGCCGAGGGCCGGCATACCGGGGAAAAACTTTTCCGCCAGCGCCTTGGTGGTGGCATCCGGCTTGTTGGAGACAACGGCGGTCTTCACACCCATTTTTTCCAGCTCCGCCAGGACCTCCGGAATGCCGGGGTACGGCGCGGTCTTTACGCAATTATGGGCCTGGTACCAGTCCTTGTAGGTGCTCAAAATCTCTTGAAACCGTTGGGGCGCAATGGGTTCGGGGATGGCGCGCTCCATGAGCTTCGCGGCGCCATTGCCGACGAAGGCGCGTATTTCCTCGAGGGTGCGCTGCGGCCAGCCATTTTCGAGCAGGATATGGTTTACAGCGTCCTGCATATCCGATAGGGTGTCTAAAAGTGTGCCGTCCATGTCGAAAAGAACGGCCTGAAAGCGGGGGCAAAGAGGGAAATTCATGTGGCAGGTTCCTTTACATTCAGGTTATTCTATGTTGCGCTAATGGTCACTTTATCTTGCTCTTAATGAAACATTATAGCAAACTGCAAGGCACATTGCTATATGCAGTTGTCGTTTTTTTGCGGTACGGCACATTTTTGGCCGGACAGATGGGTCGGCAGGTGGGGCAGGAGGATACTGCCCGGGATCAGCAGGATGCCGATGCCGCCCGGAAGGGTGATCTGCGCCTTCGGGAGCGCCGCGCCGCGGCCCACGGTGCGGCGGCTGAGGCGGCCGAAGGGCGCGCTGCCGCCTGCGGAAAAGGCGGGACGGACGCCGGCAGAGCCGACGCCCGTCCCAATGCAAAAGGGGAACACACATGGACGTGCGTTATACGCTTGTTACGCCTTCCTGCCGCTCTTGAAGAACGCGCCGATGACCTCGATGACGAAGAACACGATCAGATAATACAGCACGTTCCACTTGTGGGAGTAGATAGCGGCGAACACCATGAACAGGGAGCACAGGATGGCCAGCACGGGCATGACTTTGCCGCGGAAGCCGGACAGATCCTTGCGCTTGAGCAGAGCGATGTAGATGGGGATGTAGATGGCGTACAGGGTGATGATGGGCAGCTCGGAGGAGTCGAACTTGAAGGGACCGAAGCCCCCCATGATAGTGCCGCCGTAGAAGTACAGCAGCCACAGGGAGCTGACCAGCAGGCCGAACACGGCGGAGTTGTTGGCCATGTTGGTGTTGGCGTCCACGTTCTTGAACATGGCCAGCTTGGGGCTGCCGCTCTCAACGGCCAGATCGAACATGCCGCGGGTAACAGCCATGGTCAGGCCGTTGCAGGTGCCCCAGCAGGAGATCACAACGAACACGAAGATGGCAGCGCCGCCCACCTGACCGAAGATGTTCTGGAAGGCGATCTTGGCGCCGGCCTCGCCGCCGGCCATCATGACCTCGGACTCCACCGCGCCGGCCAGGCCGACATAGTAGATCACGTACACGATAGCAACGATCACGGTGCCGATCAGCAGCGCGCGGGGCATGTTCTTCTTGGAATCCTTCAGCTCGCTGCCGATGGAGGTGGCGCAGATCCAGCCCTCAAAGGCGAAGGCCAGGGAGACGATAGCGCCGAACAGGCCCTCGGTGAAGGGCATCTCGGTAACGACATTGGAGAAGTTGAACTCGGTCATGCCGCTGGTCAGACCCACGATGGTGCCGACAACGGCCATCAGCAGCAGGGGGATCAGCTTGATGATGGTGGTGGCGATTTGGAACTTACCGGCCAGCTTGGGAGCCAGAGCGTTCATGGTGTAGGTAACGACCATGAAAACACCGGCCAACATCATGGTGCGGCCGCCGACCACAGGGTCGTCCCAGCCCATGAGTACGCCGAAGTAGCGGGCGGGCAGCCAGCTCAGCACGGACACCAGAGAGGGGTAATAGATGACGGCCATGAACCAGCCCACATAGTAGCTGTAGGTCTTACCGCAGGAGGCGGCAGCGTAGCCCACCAGACCCTCCACGCCCTCGTGACTCTGTGCCACGACGCCGAAGGTGCAGGCGCTGATGATCATGACAACGCCCATGATGATGAACGCCAGGATACCGACCGACAGATTACCGCCGGTCTTCGTCAGGACAGCTTCGGCCTTGAAGAACACGCCGGAGCCGATGACTGTGCCCACCACCAGCGCGATGGCTACGGGCAGAGTATACCGTTTTTCCATAATTCCGTTTTCCTTTCTGATCTCTCCTCATAATTGGATCGTGAGACTTTTCACAATCACAGCATCATTATAGCGCGTTCACGATTTATTCACAAGCCTTTTTTGTCTGTGTTTTGTAGAAAAAATCACAATATTTTTAGGTAATTCGCCAATTCGCGCTTTACACCATTAAGGTTTTTAGCGGGTTTCCGCAGAAGAAAACCGCAGCGCACCGCGGCAGGCATACAGCTGCTTGAAAAACCGCGAAAAAAGCAGGACCGGCGGGGCCGGTCCTGCATGGCAGGCAGAGGTCGTTACACGTTGAAGCGGAAGTAGATCATGTCGCCGTCCTTGACCACATACTCCTTGCCCTCGGAGCGCAGCAGGCCCTTTTCCTTGGCGGCGGCCACGCTGCCGCCGCAGGCCATCATCTCGTCGAAGTTGATGGTCTCGGCCCGAATGAAGCCGCGCTCGATGTCGGAGTGGATCTTGCCGGCGGCCTGGGGGGCCTTGGTGCCCTTTTTGATGGTCCAGGCGCGGCACTCGTCCTTACCGTAGGTCAGGAAGGAGATGAGACCCAGCAGGTCATAGCTGCACTGGATGAGACGGTCCAGACCGGACTTTTCGATGCCCAGGTCCGCCAGGAACATGGCACGCTCCTCCGGGTCATCCAGCTCGGCGATGTCCTGCTCCAGCTTGGCGCAGATGGGCAGCACCTGGGCCCCCTCCCTGGCGGCCAGGTCGCGGACGGACTGGAAGTACTTGTTGTCCTCATAGTGGGCGAAGCCGTCCTCGTCCATGTTGGCGGCGTAGATGATGGGCTTGAGGCTCAGCAGGTCCGCCGTCTCGACGATGGCGCGGTCGTCCTTATCGCACGCGAAGGTGCGGGCGGACTTGCCGCTGTCCAGATGCGCCGCCAGGGCCTTGAACACCTCGGCCTCATGGAGGAACTTCTTGTCGCCCTTGGCGGCCTTCGTGGCCTTCTCCACCCGGCGGTTGACCATCTCCAGGTCCGCCATGATCAGCTCCAGGTCGATGGTCTCGATGTCGCCCAGGGGGTCCACGGGGACGTTCTGGCTGGCATCGGCCACCACGTGCATGATGTTCTCGTCGTCAAAGCAGCGGACCACGTGGACGATGGCGTCCGTGCGGCGGATATTCTCCAGGAACTTGTTGCCCAGGCCGGCGCCCTGGCTGGCGCCCTTCACCAGACCCGCGATGTCCACGAACTCGATGACGGCGGGCGTCTTTTTGTCCGGCTGGTACATCTCCGCCAGCTTGTCCAGCCGCGCGTCCGGCACGGCCACCACGCCCACGTTGGGCTCGATGGTGCAGAAGGGGTAGTTGGCGCTCTCTGCCCCGGCGTTGGTGATGGCGTTGAACAGGGTGCTTTTGCCAACATTTGGTAATCCGACGATACCTAATTTCATATATACTCATTCTCCTTCGATTTTTCCTTGATTTGCAAGGGTTTTCGGGTTTTGGCTTTTCGGCTACTACGCCATTTTTACGCCATTTTCGCATTGAGTTTTATGTCAGAAAACCCTTTTGACTCAAACTGCCGTACAGCTTGGTCGAGCGAATCGGTAGTTACATGAACATACCTATCCATCGTTGTCTTGATACTGGCATGACCCAATAGCTTTTGCAGCACTTTCGGCTGCATACCACTTTCGATGGCTCTTGTGGCGTAAGTATGGCGTAGAGCGTGCATACAAAAGCGATTTATCCCTGCTTCGTCGCAGAGCTTGTAAAGGTGGGTATCATAGGAGCTGTTCTTCGCTGGCTCTCCTGTACGCCAGTTGATAAAAACAAGGTCACGCATAACAAGCTGTGAGGTTGTGCCTGTGCGCCTGTCTATGTATTCAAGCGTCTGTGAAAGCAAGGGAGACTCTTTCCTGTTATCCCGGCTATCCCAAATGCTTTTCAGAATATCGTAGGCTCTGTTCGTCAAGGGAATTGTGCGATAACTCTGTTGAGTCTTTGGAGGACCTGCACGCCAGTATTTTTGAGCGTGCCTAAACTCCAAAGTCTTGTTGACCGTAAGTGTTCGTTTTTCAAAGTCAATCGCATCCCAAGTTAATCCAATCATTTCGCCAGTACGCAAGCCTGTTTCGAGGATAAGGGCGTATTGGTTATAGTTGTGGGAACGCTGGGCAACTTCAAGAAAACGTTGTTGGTCATCGCAAGTAAGAAACTTTATATCATCCACAGCACGAACTGGCTTTGTAAACCGCACACCATCCATTGGGTGTCTGGCAATCAAGTCATTCATTTTCGCCGCCTTGAACAATGTGCCCATAGCAATATAGGCTTGTCGGATAGTAGAACCAGCATAATCAGCGTCCATCCGAATCAAGACTTGCTTACAGTGCATGGGCTTGACATTGGCAATCGCCATTCTACCGATAACGGGCTGAATGTTTTTGGAATATCGCTCCCGATAATTGCGGAGCGTATTAGGGGCTAAGTCACCTACTATATTTTCAATCCAGAAACTAAACCATTGGTCAACCGTTGTTTCGGTGGCAACAAAAACTTCTTCGTGCTTGTCGGCATATTTCGCTTCTTCCATCCAATTCCTTGCTTCGGGAATAGTCTGAAAATATTTCTCATGCCTTTTTCCTGTTTTATCAACAAATCGTGCGCTGTATAAACCGTCCTTTCTTTGGTAGATACCCTTACCGCAGTCTTTTCCTTTGAGATTTTTTCCCATGAAATGCTCCTTTCCCTTGAAGGGAAATGGACGCACTGCTACACGATAAGTATAGCAGATTTTGTCCATTCCCTCAAGTAGTTATTGTGAAAAACTCTCCGGCAATTTGTAAATTTTTCGGAACTTCTTATATCACCAGTTTCTCACTGATGAATTGCTCAAATTCCTTTCGTTTGACCAGCTTCTTTGTGCCGACAAACAAAACGAAGGGGCAGTTGGGCGAACGCAGCATACTGTCAATCTTGTTAATGCCGATATTACTGTATTCTGCCGCCTCTTTGGTGGTCAGCGTCATTTTCAGATGGATCGGAACGGTGCCGATGCAATTCTCCATGTAAAAGCTCCTTTCTTGGGTTTATCAGCCGAGCAGACGAGCCGCCTTTTTCAGATTGTCGGCAGCGGTGCTTTTGCGGAAGCTGTCACCGTCAAACATGATGGGGACGCAGACTTCCAAGATGCGGTCAAAAATGCGGCGGTCATCCAGATCGGCGGCTTGCTTCATAACGGAAAGCGGGATATTGGTCGTGACGATCATGGGCTTACCTGACAGCAGCCGCTTGTCAACCACATCGAATACTCGCTCCTTACCGAAGCTGGTGTTGCGCTCTGCACCCAAATCATCCAGAATGAGGAGGTCGGGGCGCATAAGCGATTTCATGTAATGGTCGCGGTCCGTGCCGAAATTGCCCTGCATACGGTTGACTACATCAGACATTCCCACAAAGAGGACAGACTCCAGACGGTCAATCAGAGCGTTGGCAACACAGCCAGCGGCATAGGATTTCCCTGTGCCAACGTTCCCGAACAGGAGCAGCCCGATTCCTGCTTTTTTGAACTCGTCCCAGTTCTGCGCGTAACCCCTCACCTTTGCAAGCTGGGGCGTTGTAACTGCGGCTGACTCAAACCGCCAGCCAGCGGCGGGCATATCGCGGAACGCCTCGCTGCGGAGCATCGTCATGTAAGACATTCTCTCATATTCCCGACGCTCCGCTTCTTCCCGTTCTCGGCGTTCGGCGGCGCACTTGCACATAACCGGGTGCTTGGTAAAGCCCTGTGCCTGAAGGTCAGCGGGGTAAAAGGCTTCTTTCGGCGTATGGCACTTGCCGCAGTATTTCAGCCCATCAGCGGAATTGATGTAATCGTCAGGTGCGGCATTAGCCGCTTCAACGGCATCAACCATTTTTGTAAAAATCGTATTCATAGACACTCTCCCTCGTTATCGTCGTAGGTGTAGTTTTTCGCGCTCCTGCCCTTGCTGTCCTCGTTCAGCCACTTCTTGATGGTGGCATAGTGATTGGCATAGTGCCTGTCATTGGAAGCCATGTACCGGGACAGCCGCTCAATGTATTCGGCAGCTTTGCCGGGATAAGCCGTCTCCAGCCGGGAATATTCCGCTCCTGACAGAAAAACATTTTGAAACTCTCCATATCGGCGGCGCGTACTCTCTACTCTTTCGGTCTTACTCTGTTCTTTATATTCTGTATCAGTATTACTTGTGGGCAATTTCTGCCCATCAAGAGGGGCGGTTTTCTGCACTTCTGAAAGGCAGCCTTTGCCCATCAGAGGGGAAGAAAGCTGCACCCCATCGGGTATTTGCAGAAACAGCCTGTTAGCCTTGGTCAAGCCCTGTCGGACGCGAGTCAGCAGCCCGGCATTTTCCAGTTCGCACAAGGCGGTTTTTACCGTTCTTTCGCTCCGATTCAGGTCATTCGCCATCTGCTTGATTGTGTAGATGACATACACATTTCCGTCCTCTGATACCCACCCCGATTTTTGCGAAAGCATCGTGCGGTTCAGCAGGAGGGCATACAGCAGTTTAGCGTTGATGGAATGTTCGCTGACTACCATAAATTGTGGCAAAGGAATGAACGGTGGGAGCGAGGTATCAATCTTGATATAGATGGCGTATCACTTCCTTTCGGTGTCTGCGGTATTCATGGTGGCGTTCCATCGGGTCCGCGAGGGGAGTACGCAGATGTACCACCCTTTTTTGCCCTCTTGGACCGATAATGCGGACAAATAACGACAACCGCCCGGAAACTCTGCTTGCAATCGTGGACGCAGCGGCGGCAGAGCGTGTTGTACGCCTTGCGTCCCCGGTCATTCAGGAAGAACGACCATTCCAGCTTTTTTGATTTGCTCATGCGCGGCATATCTGTACTCCTTTCCCAAATTACAATTCGTTTCTCTGCTGTACTTTCAGCAGCTCCCATACGTCAGCCATCCGTTCTTTCAGCTCGGCAACGTCGGCATCGTAGAAATGCCCGGTGCTGTTGATGCGGCGGCAGACATGGTTGATGTTGGTGGCAATCCTGCTGACAGCGGCAGCTAACTTTTTCTGCTCGGTGTAATCGACCTTGATGATGTACCCGTCAATCAGCATTTTCCGGGCATACGCGCCGAAGTTGCGGGTGCCGAGTTGATTCATCTTGTGGCGAACTACGCTCAATTCCTGCTCATTTAGGCAGATTTCCTTGCGGATGGGTCGTGTGCGGTCTGGCATATCAAAGAACTCCTTTCACTTTACAACGGACACCTTTTTGCCGTTTGTTGAGTATGGCGGCAAAAATTTTTCCCTTTCACTTTACAACGGACATTTTTAAGTCAAAACGCAGGGATCGAAATGAGAAATTTTCAAAAAATATGCGCCCCTGCTTTTGCGAAAGCGGGAGCGCGGTGTATCTGCGGATATGAGATTTGGGAGAGTAGCAAGCACATCCGGTGTCCGTACACACCGGAAAAATGAGCGGTTCTGCCTTGCGCCCGAACTGCTCCTTTTGTTGTTGGGGAATCCCCACACCCCTTTCATGTCTGAATTGAAAATACTTCCTGAACTTTTCAGAAAGCCCTTGCTTTTATTCGCTTTGACGATTATAATTATACTGTGATTTTATAAGCAGACGCAGAACGGAACTGCAACAGGAGTACCGCCCATGAAGTATTTATCTATCGCGCAAACCGCCGAACGCTGGGGCATCTCCACCCGCCGTATTCAGATTTTGTGCGGAGAGGGGCGCGTCCCCGGTGCTATCCGCATTGGCTCGGTCTGGGGGATTCCAGAGGACGCAGAGAAGCCAGCGGACGCGAGAATCAAGAACGGAAAGTATATCAAGAAGCCCGTCGCAAATGAAAAATGAGCCGCATTATATCAGCGACTCTGACTCGAAATAATGGGGTCTATTTCCACCTCGCGGGTGCGAATGGGCGCACTGCCCCCTTGTCACGAATCTACCTAAATCGTCCCTTTATGTCAAGTAGGTGCAAAAAAATTTTACAAACTATCCGAAAAGCCTTTAATATCAATGGCTCTGGGCTTTCCGGACGGTGCTACGATGCGCCTACGAGGTTTCGATAGATTATGTTATTTTAGGAGCAAATTCGACAGATTTGCCCCGAAATGAAACACCGGAGTCAATTCGCAACTCCGATGTTTTCATCGGTGTCGATTTTTGATTCGTTGAACTTCCAGACAATTTCGATTGTCTCAGTGTCATAAACAAGTACACGTTCAACTGCATCATATAGATGCTCTCTGAGTTTGTCATCGGGCAAGCCGGTCATCCGGCTTGCTGCTTCATGTTGTTCTTCTGCATCGAGACTTTGCTGATGGAAGACCTCAAGCTGGGTTTCACAGGATTCAAGCTGCTCTTTCAGGGCGGCTTGTTTTTGTGCAAGGGCGTCTTTGCCGGACAGATACTCTTCCGGAGTCAGCTTCCCTTCACGGTAGTTTTCATAGATCGTAAACTTCTCACGATCACAGGCATCATACTGAGCTTTCAGCAAGACGAGCTGTCTTTCCAGACTTTCACCTTTGCTTTTCGCTGTTTTTCTGACGGCTGCGGATTCAATACTGACGATCTCGATCTGTCTTTTCAGTGCTTCAAAGACGATTTCTTCAAGTGCGCTTTTTCGCCAGCGGACGTTTTCACACGGACTGCCATCGTGATACCGATGGGACGGACAAGCAAATACAGTTCCATTGGCTTTCTCAAGTTTTCCGCCGCAATGGGCGCAGATGAAAACTCGGTCTGACTGGTCATGGGAACTTCGGACAAACTTTCTACGCCTCTGGATTGCCTCTTGTGCCTGTTCGTATTCATCCTTTGTCACAATCGCCTCATGCGCATTTTCGCGGATATACCATTCTTCTTTGGGAACGCGCCGCTGGTTTTTGTCACGGATGAATCTGCTTTCGCGGATATGGTTGACCATTGTTCCAGTGTACTTCACGCTCTCTATCATAGTCAGAATACCGCGATGTGTCCACTGTGGCTTCTTGGAAGACGCCTTTCTGGACACGGCTTTATGCTGGGCGGGTGTTGGAATGCCCTCCGTATTCAGTCCCTTTGCAATCTGTGTGCAAGACTTGCCACCAATCACTTCCATGAAAATACGGCGGACTATTGGAGCGGTTTCCACGTCGATGATAAGGTGATGCTTGTCAGCAGGATCGGCTTTATACCCGTATGGGACTGTGTTCACAAACTTTGCCTTCTCCTGTTTCATTCCCATTGCAGACTTGACCTTCTTGGACAGGTCTTTGCTGTAATAGTCATAGATAAGGTTCTTGAAGGCAATATCCATACTGATAGTCTTGCCTTCATGTTTCGCGCTGTCATAATGGTCATTGATAGACTTGAAGCGGATACCGAGAAACGGGAAAATATGCTCCAAATAGTCACCAACTTCAAGATAGTCTCGACCGAAACGGGAAAGGTCTTTCACTACGATGCAGCTAATTTCTCCATGCTTTGCGCACTCTATCATCTTTGCAAAGTCAGGACGATCAAAGTTCGTGCCGGAGAAACCGTCATCGCAGAACTCTATACGAGGCAGATCGCAGAGAAGCGGGTTCTGATCCAGATGACGATTGATGAGCATACGCTGCGATGCGATACTGTTGCTCTCGTCCTTGACTTTGTTTGTGCGCTTGTCAACGTCTTCAAGCGACAAGCGCAGATAAATAGCGATTTGTTGTTTCATCAAGCAACCTCCTTCCTGATTTTCTCGCAAGTCTTCGTAAGTGCTGCAAACTCATCCATATAGCTGAGTTTGATTTCCAATGTGCCGTCCTCATGAAGTTTCATAGTCTCGATGAAAGCGTCCGCCATTTCTTCGGAGATTTCCGCCGCGTTGTAGAAACGTCGGATCATCTGCTTCCACTTCATTTCGCCGGTAATCTGTTCCTCCGTCTGATTCTTTGGCGCTTCCAGCTCGGAAAGATTTCTCTCAATCGCCCGGATGTCCTCCATGACGATCTCTTTATGGTGGCTGTACTCGGCGTCAGAGAGCAATCCTTCCTTGAGATCAACATACATACCGCTAAGGAGAGACTGTTTTTGCGCAAGTTTTTGACGCAGTGTCCGTATCTCCTGAACGGTATTGTCTTGCTTAATCATGACTTTTTTCATTGCCAGCAGAGAATGAAGCGTCTTCTCCATATCGAGGAATACTTCCATCTGAGACTTGATGAAGGAAAAAACTGCATCGTCAAGATCCTGCTTCCGTATTTTCACGTCGGAACAGCCTCTTGTTCCATGCTCGGCGTAGGTCGGGCATTTGAAGGTGAAATACACCTTGTCCTTCTTCGTGCTGATGGAACGCTGCAATTTCATGATTGCCCCGCACTCGGCACATACAAACTTCTTACCATAGATGTTTTTCGCTTTGGGTAGATGATCGTACTTGCCTGAATTGGCTCTCGTGCGTTCTACGGCTGCCCGGTTGATCTCCTGCACTTTCTCAAACAGCTCTTCACTGAGAAGTGGTTCATGGGTGTTTTTTGCGATGACCCATTCGTCTTCGGACGTGATGTGATAAGGGATGCCTCCATAGAGACACTGACTGCCTTTCTTTTGAGCTAAATGCCCGATATAGACGATGTTTTGAAGAATTTCGGTTATCATGTGCTTATTCCACAGGATGACCCGATCCTTCTTATTGAAGTTCGTTTCCACACCGCGCACCCGTTTGAGTTGACTGGGGGAAAGAATACCGGCGTCGTTGAGCTTTTTGTTGATGCCCATGTAGCTGACACCTTCGGCTCTCCATTGAAATATCTGGACAACAATCGGCGCAGTCTCAGGGTCGATCAGAAGATGGTTCTTATTCTCAGGGTCTTTACGATAACCATACGGTGCATAGTTTCCGATATAATCCCCGCGCTCCATCTTCGCTTGAAGGGCTGTTGTGACCTTGCGCGAGATGTCCTTCGCATAAAAATCATTGACGATGTTCGACAGGGAGGCGGATAAATGCCCCTCGCTTGTTACCGTCGCAGTATCAAAGGAGTCATTGACAGAGATAAATCGCAGATCGAAGAACGGGCAGATCTTTTCAATGAACTGAGAGGTTTCGATATAGTTTCTGCCGAGGCGGGATAAGTCCTTCACCACGATGCAATCTACAATGCCCATCTTGACGGCTTCCATCATCCGATTAAACTCTGGACGGAGAAAATCGGTCCCGGTATAGCCGTTGTCAACGAACAGTGCCGTCTTCTCAAGATACGAGCGTGACGCAACATAGTTTTCAAGGAGAGCGGTCTGGTTCTCAATCGAGTCCGATCCCTTACCGTTGTCTTCAACGGAAAGGCGGACATAGAGAGCAGTTTTCCAGCAGCGGATAGGAGTATCAACTGCCGGGGTAGGGAGATTTTGCTTTTTCCGAGATACTCGTGCCATTAGACCACCTTCCTTTCAAAGCGAATGACTTTATTCGCGTCCTCCTTTTCCTGACGTTCGCGCAGGAACTCGACGATAGATGCAAAGCGGTCACAGTGCATGAGACCGACATCAATGTCTTTGTTCTCTCGAATATGAATATAGTCGATTAGGTTGACCACAGTGCTTCGAGTGAGTTCCTTGATATTTGCGTATTTTCTGAATTGCTCAAGCCAGCTTTGTTGCTCTGCCAGCCCACCCATCACGCTGTTTCGCTCACTGGTGAGCCGCATAATGGTGTCGCTTGCCTCCTTGATCTGCTGGTCGAACTGAGCTGTGAAGGCTTTGTATTCCTCACGGCTGATAAAATCGCTCTTGAAGTCTTCATAAGCACCGGTTTTCAAGCGGAGGTTCTTATCAATGATTTCTTCCTGAAACGAAATTTTTGCCTTGATTTTCTCAATCTCACGGTTTTCCCAAGCCATATCATCAATCCGCTTCAACGCATCTGCCATGTTCATAGCGACATCAATATGTCCCTGAACAACAGCGAGAACGGCGTCATATACAACAGATTCTTTGATGCTGTGAGCCGAGCAGGAGGTCTTGTCGCTCTTGTTGCCACCGCAGATGAAATAGGCATATTCCTTTTCTCCGCAGCGTGATACTCTGCGTACCATCGGGCTTCCGCAGTCAGCACAATAAATCTTCCCGGAAAACGGATGGACGCCGGTTGCACCGGACGGGCTTCTTGTATCATCAAGCATGAGCTTCTGAACAAGATCGAATTGAGCATGGGCAATGATAGGCTCATGGGCATTTTCTGTCCGCGCCCACTCGCTTTGCGGCTTCACTATGGTCTTTTTGACCTTGTGGTTCGGAGAAGTGGTTTTGCCCTGTACCAGTGTTCCGGTATAAATCTCGTTCTTGAGAATGCGATATATCGCAACGGCACTCCACAGAGCGACCTTCTTCGTCTGGAAACAGGTGCGTTGCTTTGAGCCATTCGCCTTCTTGTACTCAATCGGAGAAGGGACATTGGCGTCATTAAGCCGGTCTGCGATCTGAGCCGGAGACAGCCCCTCTATCTTCCACTTGAAAATGTCCTGCACAACCGGCGCGGCAACCGGGTCAATCACCAACTGGTTCTTGTTGTCCGGTGATCTCAGATACCCGAAAACCACACGAGAGCCGACAAACTGTCCGTTCCGTCGCTTCGCATCAAGGTTTGATCTGACCTTGATGGAGATGTCACGGCAATAGGAATCGTTCATCAGGTTCTTGAACGGAAGGACAAGCTCGTTGTCTGCCGCTCCGGGCTGTGCGCTGTCATAGTTGTCGTTGATTGCAATAAAGCGAATACCGAGGCGGGGGAATATCTTCTGGATGTAGTCACCAGCCTCAATATACTCACGACCAAAACGCGAAAGGTCTTTCACCACGATGCAGTCAACCAAGCCAGCGCGGACAGCCTCCATCATTCTGTTGAAGTCAGGACGCTCAAAGTTTGCGCCGGTAAAGCCGTCATCGCAGTATTCTTTTACTACGGTAATTTCCGGGTGCTTCTTGAGGTATTCCTTGATGAGCATTCTCTGGTTTGAAATGCTGTCACTCTCAAGTTTTTCGCCGGAAATAGAAAAGTCGCCATCTTCCTTTGATAATCTCAGGTAGATGGCGGCTTTATAATCTTTATCCAAAGATAATTTCAGCATAAAACGCCACTCCTTACTTTATTCCGGTCTGATAACCCGAAAACTAAAGTAGCAGTGGTGTTTCGCTGATTTTGTCCATGCTTATTATAGCACAGTCCAAAGCAATTATCCAGCCTTTTCAGATTTGTTCACAAAAAAGATTCTTTTGGGGTTATCCGACGGCTTTCTCACATACTTGCAAGCAGATTTACGAAATTGTCATTGATCGTAGCCTGAGTATTTGCGTAGGAAACCCTAACTACCGTGTTGCCGACCTTAAACATATAGGGATTTTTAATCTGCTCCACATAGGATTTCATCCGATCTTCTACCGACATGGAACGGTCAATTTTGACGTCCCGAATATCCACCAAGGAGTCGAGAAGTTCTTTTCTGCTTCTCTCATTCTCCATAACATCACCGCCTTTTCACGAGTATTCTTGCCCAATATTTACCTTCTTATGCGTTAAGCCGCGAGAACACTTTATCAGCAAATTGATAGGCAGCAGTCATGAGGACCGCTGCCCATAGTATTCACTGATAAGTCCTTTCGGACGTTTTCACAGTGTTCTACTTCCGGCATATTTGCAGCTCGCGCCCCTGCCGAATAGGGAATGCTGCGGACTACCAATGGTCAATCGGTATCATGGGACTCTCACCCCTCCGAGGATCGCTCCGAGCCGCCCTTTCAGAGAAAAGACGGAAGTATCATTATACCCGGCATCTGCATCGTCGCAAGCAGCCGCACCACACGGCTGTTATAGCTCTCCGGAGGTCGCTCGTTCCCTTTCGGGAGGTCTTGGCGTCGGAAGCTGTGTTGCTTCGCAGAAGCGGAAAGATCCGCAGCACTGAACTATTCAGTTTTCAAGGATCAGTGAAGCGGTCTGATTGACCCCTTCACTTTACAACGGACATTTTTTTAGAAAAAAACAGGGGTCGCATCAAAATTTCTTGAAAAATTTTTTTGCTTTCCGCTTGACGTACTTTGCGGTTTCCTGAACGCTTTGAGCGCGGATGCCATTTTCTTCTGCGTATTCCTTGTAGCTCTGCCCTTTCAAGAAGCACTCAATGAACACCCTCTGTTGATTCGCTGTGAGATACTTCAAGAAATCCGACACACCAGCGTTGAACGCGGTCTCCTTGGTAAAGTCACTTGGATCCATGAGCCATGCAGATGCCTCACGCTCTTCGCTGGGAATCGCATCAAGTGAGAGCAACGTCGGAGTAGAATCGGACGGTTCATCCGCATAGACATCATCTGTCCCGTAGCTACGACGAACTCGCTTTTCTTCAACACGAAGGATTTTCATGACCTCACGGTCAACCTCCGTTACTTCGCCGGTGATTTTCACGCGCACCATGCACTTTCCGTCCTCCGTGGTCCAGAGGTCGTAGTCGAACTCGACAGGGGTTTTAGGGATTCGTTTCATTGCTTGTCCTTTCCGCTGGCGCGGAGCAGCGGATGGACAAGCCTAAAAAAGAGCCGCATGACGGTGAGTTGTGATCCCATGCCGATAAAACAGAGTGCGAACACTCTGTTCATGCGGCATTAGGAAGACTCACCAGTCAGCGGCTCCACAGCACAGCTATCAAATATTTATTTGTTAAACTCCTTATCCTCTGTTGAGGTGGAGATATAACCTTCTCATACTGAGAACATTGAAGACGGTTTCTCTTCCGCAGAGCTTACACTTTGCCTGAACGTGACCTCTTGTGTCCTCAAAAACGATGATGGTATTGTGATGACAGTACGGGCATTCCATCGTTCGCCTCTTCTGGCTGGCGATGGCGATACGCGCCCGTCTGATCTTCATCTGCATTTCAGCAGACGGTTCAGTAACACGGATATTCTTTTTCATGCCCATACCTCCGTCGGATCATCGAACTCTGAATATGGGCGGTCTTCGAGATAACCAAGCTGGCGCAGACGGATGACGGCTGCGGACTGGGAAACACCAAGTTGAGCGCATATCGCTCTGAGCGACAGGCGATCCCGGTATGTAAAGTAGCCGCCATAGGACGTCAGCTTCTTCTCAGGGATGAAATACCACGCGGCAAGGTCAACTTCTTTCTGCGGCATCAGGATTGCCGCTCCGAGGACGTTTGCTTGCCATTCATTCCAGTCCTCATGTGTTTTGAGATCACGCAGCGAATAGGCTGTTCGTGCGGAATACTGCCGGTTGCAGCGTTGCTTGACTTCATCGGATTCCATCTGATAGAGAATCTGATGAGCGCATTCGTGGGCAAGCGTGAAGCGCCGCTTCCCGCAGAGCTTCTTTATTTGCCCTTGACGGATGAAGCTCTCATCGAGCAACACCTGATTACATCTGAGCGGAAGTGTTCGCCTGACACCCTTTTCCTCAACGATGTACTCTGTATCAGTATAGGCAGTCAAGCCGCAGATACTTCCATCAGAGGAAAGTCGGGCAAAAGACACTTGCAAGCCGAGATAGTCTCTTGCGAACTGATCAATCGGCGTGGCACGAGCCATACGGACTTCCTCGGACTCCGTGCCGAAGAAAAACTTGTTGAAGTCTTCCGTGACGGCTGCTGCAATTTCTTCGATTTGCTTCTGAGATAAGATCACCGGGCATTCTCCTTTGCTTCGACAAACCACTTGTCTCCTTCATGAAAAAGGAACGACTCCTTTCCTTTAATCATGACTGTGTAACGGATGCCGCCACCACCAACCTTCTTGGATGTGGCGCGGCATTTGTAAAGAATCTGGTCGATCTGAAAAATCAAACCGTCCTTCCAACGGATGAGCCGGGGCTGAATTGCACCTTCCTCATCGACATCGAGATTTACCGAAACATACGCTTTTCGGCACTTCGAGCAGTTCATGAGCTACCTCCGTTCATAAAAAAGTTACCTGTTTTTCGACACGAAATTCCTCAACATTATTGACACACACATCGTTCGTGTGGTATCATAATTACGAACAGAGATTTCGTGTAAATATAGTATAGCACGAACATCATGTTCGCGTCAATAAGATAGGCGAAAGTTTTGTTCGTGTTCATGGAAAATTTAAGAAAGAGGTGCCTTATGGGATTCAAAGACAGGCTTAAAGAGAAGAGAGTGGAGGCAAACCTGACGCAAGCCGCTCTCGCAGAAAAAGTCTCTGTTACTGCAAGGACAATTCAAAATTATGAGCTTGGCACTCGAAAACCGACAAAATACGACATTGTAAAAAAACTTGCCGAAGCTCTGAACACAACGCCGGAGTATCTTCTCGGCAACGGCGGAATGCTCGTTCTCGCAGCACAGGAACAAGGCGGAGCAAAAGCGGCGCGTGAAATAGACGAACTGGTGAGTGAAGTCACCGGTATGTTCGCGGGAGGTAAGCTCAGTGAGGATGCGCTTGACGGCGCGATGCAAGCACTCACCAGAGCCTATTGGATTGCAAAGGAAAAGAACAAGAAGTACACGCCAAAAAAATATCGGAAAGAGCAGCCGGAGGAATAAGTCCGGATTTTTGTACAGGGTGTTCTTTATAATTGATCATGATGATCCACGAATGGAGGTGGCGCGATGAATGCCGAACAGCTATCAAAAGTTGGCAGCGATCTTGTGCGACGCTGCGGCACACGAGATCCTTTTCAGATAGCAAAAGAGCTGGGCATCATTGTTCTGGATGATTGCGAAAACTTCGGGCAACTCAAAGGAATGTATCGCGTTGTCAAGAAAAATCGCTTTATTTTCTTGAATCAGGATTTAAGTCCGCAAACGAAGCGTATTGTATGCGCTCATGAGATCGGTCACGACCGACTGCACCGCGCACTTGCAAAAGGTGATGGATTGCAGGAGTTTGTGCTTTACAAGATGAACTCTATCCCTGAGTACGAGGCGAACATTGTTGCGGCTGAGATATTACTTAATTCCGACGAGGTGCTTGAGTACATTTACGATTATGGGTACACTTCGGCGCAGATTGCACAGGCAATGCATACAGACATCAACTTGATTGCCTTGAAGATTGCGCATCTGGCAGAGACAGGGCATGACCTACGCCGGATAGATTACCGAAGTGATTTTTTGAAATAAAGAGGTGGCGTATGACAAGAAGCGAAGTTATGAAAGACTTCATGAAGAAGACCGTGGTTCCGGTCGCTGTTGTACTCCTGCTGTTTTCTGTTTTCAGCCGCATATTCGTTGAGAACGGAACGCCCGATTATTTCCTGATCTGGCTTGCTTGCGGAGTGCCTTTTGGCATTGGGAAGATGTTCACGCTGATTCCGATTGGCTTTGGCATTTCCGGGACAGTAGGTGTTGTCGCACTTAACCTTGTCCTTGGCGGTCTGATCGGCGGCGTAATTCTGATCTGGAAGCTGGCAGTTGCCATCTGGTATCTGCCCCTGAGTGTCGTTCGTTTTATGAAAGCGTAAGGGAGGCTATGTGTATTATGGGGAAGAATGCAGGCAAGACCTCCGCTGTAATGCAAAACGAAGATATGTCAATGTTTAACGCCTATGAGAGAGAAAACATACGAAGAACGAAAGCCGTGCTTGACCGAATCGAGCATGAACTTAGACTTGACCGCACCACAGCGTACCAGGTCGCTCTCCATGAGGTTATGGCAATGGACAAGGAAAGGCAGACTCTTGACGCAATTACAGATTGTCTGGAAAAGCTGCTGCCTTCAAATTTCTGCAAAGACATCAAATAAACTGCTGTGATTGCAGGTCTTGAAAGGATATTTTCAGGATGGAATACAACGACTATAAAGAAGCCCTTTTCTATGCCGCTTCCATCTTTAACGAACGCTTGGGGGCAGAGTTCAGCGAGGACAATCTTGTACTGCGCTGCTTTCAGACGGAAAACCAGCAGGAAGTCTTTGAGCAGTTCTGCAAGCAGTATTTCCCTGACCGGCTGGAAGACCGATATACAGAGGACGGCTATTTTGACTTTCACGCCTCTGCATTCGTCGGCACAGGAGACGGCGCGGACGGAATCCTTCTGCGCACAGACATAGCGCGTCATCCGGCAGAGTTGAAGCACATTCTTCTGCATGAGCTGGCGCATATCTTCTGCACCCGCAACGAGATTGGCGGAGATAATTTCTTTGAGCGATACTGCATGGATGATACCATCAGCCGCGAAGAGGACGGAACCATTAACGCCGGTTATGCGGTCTGGCGGGAACTGATTGCGGAGCTGATTGCATTTGAGCTGGATGACAACTGCGATGTAGTTCCGCTTCGACGCAAGAAAGACCTACTCAGCTATTACGAAGGAGAACTCCTGACCGGCAACGGAAAAATGGGCGTCAGCATGATTCTCTGTGAGGCAATGACCAGTGCTGAGGGCGAAGCGTCTATGACATGGGACGCTGCCAAAAGCAAGTTTACGCGGTTCAAGCCCTTTGATGATCCGCTGTACAGGGACTTGCTGGAACTGGTTTTTACACACGTTAGAGAATACTTTATCGTGATCGACCGCGACTTTATCTATGAAATTGGAGTTTTGTATCTGAGCATTGCCGCACAAGCGATGATTGCGTCCCTAAAGAACAGATTTCAGGAAGAATAGGCAGACCGAAAGAGAGAAAGGACGGGCAACGATATGAAATATAAGCTGTTTCGCTCCCCCGGTAATCTGGACAAGGCAGTCCGGAAGCACGAACTGGTTGCCGTGGAGACCGGCAAGAACATTGATGATGTGGCAGAAGCGCTTATCCGTGATGTTCGGGATGATCTTGCGGAAATGCCGGAGTATGCGCACTGTGAAACCGCTGCGTATGCACCGGAACCAATTCAGGAGCATCGCCGCGTAAGACGTTATCAGTATGAGATGATGGGTGTTGTTTACCCGCTGTATGCGGAGAAGAACATCCTGATTGATTATGGCGTGATTGAAGAGGCGGAGTAATGTCAAAGAGATATGCCAGACAACTACATAGTGCAGATGGTTTGATTGCCGCCGTCGAACAATACGGCTTTCTGCCCTTCTTTCGGAACGAGATTCACGGCTTCTCCATCGAGGAACTTTGCCCACCTGAGTTATGGTTTGCGGATGATGTAGATGGTCCGTGGGAATGGAAAGGACCGGCTGCGCGGAGCGGCAAATGTCTTTACGGCAAACTTTTCAACAAGAAGGCTGGATTTGTGAGTCGGGAGTGGATTCCGGACTTTGCGAACTTCCGGCGTGACGGCTATGACTTTGACGCCCGTTGGGATGACGGCTTGGCGTCCTACAAGGACAAGGAGCTTTATGAAGCCATAGCCGGTGAAGGCAGGATGCTTTCCAAACGGCTGAAAGAGGCTCTGAACTACCGCAAGGGCGGCAACACCGGTTTTGAGACGTGCATCACGCGGCTGCAAATGCAGAGCTATGTCTGCATCGCGGATTTCGTCTATATGCAGGACAGATACGGAAGACCTTATGGCTGGGGTGTCGCAGAGTATGCGACGCCGGAAGAACTTTTCGGGTACGACCTTATCACATCTGCCTATCAGCGAGACCCGCAGGAATCCAAAGAACGCATTCTAAAACATCTGCAATCACGTCTGCCTAACGCGACCGAAATGCAGCTTGAGAAAATCATAAAGGGGTAACGCAATGGACGATATTATCTTTGAGAAGGATTACCGGGAAACCGAGTCTGCCGAATACGATAAATGGTGCGATGAGGTGTTTGACCGCGCAGTTAATTGTGGTATGCTGAAAGCGTACTCCGAAGCAATGGACAAGATACCAAAGATCATTGTACCGGAGGACAAAAAGAACTACGAGTATCTTCTGGAACGCTGTGATGCGTTTGTCAAGCAGCACCGCGGGTATATCAAGGGAATCGTGGACTATCATCGTTGGCACGCGGAAATCAATATGTTTCTTCCGTTTGCGGAGTTCGATGACTCAGAAGACCTTGCATTTTTGAAAGAAATTGCAGAAAAATCGCAAACCGTCTGCTTCTCCCCGGACGAAGAAGGTGGCATTCGCGTTCATATTTTTATCAACTACTTTGAAGAATTGATGTCAGCCGAACACAAGTCATACATCGAATACGATGCTATTATGCAGGACAAGAAACTATCTGAGTTACTTGGCATACCGGAGCTTTCTGACGAGGAAAAAGAACTCGCCCTGAAAATGAAGGGCATACTTGACCGCATTGATGATGAAACAAGGATTGACCGTACCACGGCTTTTCGAGCCGTGCTTGATAAGATGACAAAAGAGCCGGAAGAAAACTGGTCGCTTCATTATATGGCAACATTGCTGGAAGCTCTGCTATACTTCATGCTGAATGAAGGAAATGAAAAGATTGATGAGGAAGAACACAATGAGTAAGAAACTTGTAGCGTATTTTTCTGCGTCCGGCGTGACCGCAAAGGTTGCCGAGACGCTGGCAGAGGCAATCGGTGCGGACATCTTTGAGATTGAGCCGAAAGTGCCTTATACGGAAGCCGATCTGAACTGGATGGACAAGAAAGCCCGCAGCACGATTGAGATGAACGATCCTGTTTCCCGTCCAGAGATTGCCATAAAGCGGGACAACATGAAGGACTATGATACCATCTTTGTGGGCTTCCCGATCTGGTGGTACGTCGCGCCGACGATTATCAATACGTTTCTTGAGAGCTATGATCTGACCGGCAAGACGATCATCCCGTTTGCAACCTCCGGAGGAAGCGGCATTGGCAAGACGAACGAACGCCTTGCGCCGAGCTGCAAAGGTGCAAAACTGCTGGAAGGCAAGGTCTTCAAGAGCAGCGTCGGGCATAAAGAACTGGCAGCGTGGGTTGATGGACTGAAACTTTGAGAGTCGTACAAATCGGAAGTTGTGGAGGTGCTTTATGAACGAGAGAGAAAAAATTATCCGATTATGGTTTGATATGTGGATTAAGAAAGCAGATTTAGGAATTGACAATATTTTTACAGATGATGTTGTATATACTGAGAGTTGGAGTCCTAAATATGAAAACCGCAAAACGGTAAAGCACTGGTTTGACGAATGGAATACACGCGGAAGTGTTCTTGTCTGGGAGATTAAGCAATTTTTTCATCAAGGCAATCAAACAATCGTGGAGTGGTATTTTAAAAACAAAATGAATAATGGAAATGTTGAAGAATTTGACGGAATATCTTTAATTGTATGGACACAGGATAACAAAATAAAATCATTAAAAGAGTTTGGTTGCAATCTTCATAATTACAATCCATATCGAGATAGTGATATTCCCGTATTTCGAGAAGAAAAAGCAAATTGGTTTTGAGAGGACTATAAATTCCAGTTTAACGAACAGGAGATGATGAACGCATGAAGATCCTATATGAACTATCTTGGCTATGGGAAACGCTGGGCATTGCACTTGTGGCTGCGGCTGTCTGCATGGCTTGCGCCGCGCTGATCTGCAAGGCAACGAAGAAGAAACTCAGCAAAAAGCTGTTGGCTGTCATAGGGGCTGCGGCATTTGTGGGCGCAATTCTGGCGGTCATTCTGATTGCCCGGACGCCGATGCCGCTTTGATAGGACGGAGGATAGAATAATGCCGCTTCAAATTGTCAGAAATGACATCACAAAAATGAAGGTGGACGCCATCGTCAATGCTGCCAACGAGTCGCTGCTGGGTGGTGGCGGCGTGGATGGCTGCATTCATCGTGCTGCAGGACCGGAGCTGCTGACGGAATGTGAAACGCTCCACGGCTGCAAAACCGGGAGCGCAAAAATCACGAAGGGCTATCGCCTGCCCTGCAAATATGTCATTCACGCAGTCGGTCCGCGCTGGTATGACGGACGGCATGGGGAGCGCGAATTGCTGATCTCCTGCTATCAGACTTCGCTCATGCTGGCTAAGGAATACGGATGCGAGTCGGTTGCGTTCCCGCTGATTTCCTCCGGCATTTTCGGCTATCCGAAGGATCGGGCTCTCAAGGTAGCGATTGACACCATCAGTAGTTTCCTTCTTGAAAACGAAATGACGGTGTACATCGTCATTTTCGACCGCAAAGCCTACCAGATCAGCGGCAAGCTGTTTGCCGACATTGCTTCATACATAGATGACCGCTATGTGGACGAACATACCGATAGTCGTTCCGAGCGACTGCGCAGAATGAGTGCCTTCCGGATGGAAGAGCCGATGCCCTGCGAGTCACCCGTTTACGATGAGGCTATTGAAAAGCTCACAGCTCCTATGGCAGTCAGCTCCGAAAAAGCAGCAACTCTTGACGATGCACTGGGACAGATCGATGAGAGCTTTTCGGAGATGCTGCTGCGGAAGATTGATGAACGCGGCATGACGGACGCACAGTGCTACAAGAAGGCAAATATTGACCGGAAACTCTTCTCGAAGATCCGATCGGACAAGACCTACAAGCCTTCCAAGCCCACCGTCATTGCATTTGCCATCGCTCTTGAGCTACCACTTTCCGAAATGAAGGATATGCTCATGAAGGCGGGCTTTGCACTCTCCCACTCCAACAAGTTTGACATCATTGTGGAGTATTTCGTTGAGCATGGGAACCATAACGTCTTTGAGATCAACGAGGCTCTGTTTGCCTTTGACCAGAGTCTCATAGGTGCCTAATCTGACTATGAAGGAGGCGCAGAAAATGAAGCAACACACATACATCGCAATCGATCTGAAATCTTTCTACGCCTCCGTGGAATGCCGGGAGCGCGGCTTGGATCCTCTGGACACAAATCTTGTTGTCGCGGACGAAAGCCGGACGGACAAGACCATCTGCCTTGCCGTCACACCCTCCCTCAAAAGCTACGGTATCTCCGGACGCGGACGGCTGTTTGAAGTCAAGCAGCGCGTAAAGGAAGCGAATGCCGGACGGCAGCACGACGCGCCGGGACACAGGTTGGACGGCACATCACACTTCTTCTCGGAGCTGCAAGCAAACCCGTCTCTGGCGATTGACTTCATCATCGCGCCGCCCCGGATGGCGTACTACATGGAGTACAGCACCCGCATCTATCAGGTCTACCTCAAGTACATTGCGCCGGAGGACATCGTTGTCTACTCCATCGACGAGGTGTTCATGGACGTGACGGACTACCTGAACACCTACAAGCTCTCCGCCCATGATCTCGCCATGAAGATCATCCTCGATGTGCTTGAAACAACCGGCATCACAGCAACAGCAGGAATCGGCACGAATCTTTTCCTCTGCAAAGTGGCAATGGATATTGTGGCGAAGCACATCCCCGCCGACAAGAACGGCGTCCGCATTGCAGAGTTGGATGAGATGAAGTTCCGGCGCGAGCTTTGGTCTCATCAGCCGCTCACGGATTTCTGGCGCGTGGGTCGGGGCATTGCCAAGAAACTTGAGCAGAACGGGATGTTCACAATGGGCGATGTCGCCCTCTGTTCAGAGCGGAACGAGGACTTGCTTTACAAGCTGTTTGGCAAGAATGCGGAATTGCTCATTGACCATGCGTGGGGATGGGAACCGACCACCATTGAAGCAATCAAGGCGTACCGTCCCAGCTCCAACAGCCTCAGCTCCGGTCAGGTATTGCACTGTCCCTATGAGCCGCAGAAGGCGAAGCTGGTTGTGCGGGAAATGACGGACTTGCTTGTGCTGGACTTGGTGGACAAGGGGCTTGTCACCGATCAGATGGTTCTCACCGTTGGCTACGACATTGAGAACCTGACCGATCCGGCGCGGCGGGCAAAGTATCACGGCGCAGTTGAGACAGATCACTACGGAAGGCAGATTCCCAAACAGGCGCACGGCTCTATCAATCTCGACGGTCACACATCCTCTACCCGCAAAATAATGTGTGCTGTGTCAGAACTCTTCGACCGGATCGTGGACAAGAATCTGCTTGTCCGCCGTATGTATGTTGTGGCAAATCACGTCCTGTCGGAAGCAGACGCACCAAAGAAAAGCGACGGTGCTGTCCAGCTCGATCTCTTTACCGACTATGCCGCCGAAGAGGAAAAACAGAAAGCTGAGAATGCCGCCTTGGAGCGTGAGCGGAAAATACAAGCCGCCACGCTTGCAATCAAAAAGAAGTATGGAAAGAACGCCATCCTCAAGGCAATGAATCTTGAAGAAGGTGCAACCGCGAAAGACCGCAATGCGCAGATTGGAGGGCATAAGGCGTGAACGGAAAATACGACGAGATCATGGGACTTCCTCACCACGTTTCCAAAACGCGACCACAAATGCCGATGTCAGATCGTGCAGCGCAGTTTGCACCCTTTGCCGCCCTCACCGGCTACGATGCTGCAATCAAAGAAACCGGACGTCTGACTGACGAAAGGATCGAGCTTGACGTGGAAGCTCTAAGTGCATTGGATATGAAGTATCAGCTTCTTATGGAAGCCCTTGATGAAGCACCGGAAGTTACCATTACCTACTTCCAGCCTGATGAGCGAAAGGCTGGCGGAAAATATGTATCAGCAGTCGGCACAGTCAAAAAGATCGATGATTTTGAGCGGCGAATCACCATGCGGGACGGCACAAGGATTCCGATGGATGACGTTCTAAGCATTGACGGAGAGTTGTTCTCATCACTGGAATAATGTCGCTTGCCATGCGACCAAATGAAGTGAATACCGAAGTACAATATGACTGTAAGGTGAGACGCCAAGCAGTCATATTTTTTTTATGCGGAGGTACTGAACATGAGAAAGAACTTGACGGAGATCGTATTCATCCTTGATCGCAGCGGCTCTATGAGCGGGCTGGAAGCAGACACCATCGGAGGCTTCAACTCCATGATTGAAAAGCAAAAAAAGGAGAATGGCGAGGCATTGATCTCTACCGTCCTCTTTGACAACGTGAGCGAGGTTATTCATGACCGTGTACCGGTTCAAAAGGTCGAGCCGATGACCGACAAGGACTATTCCGTTCGCGGCTGCACCGCGCTTCTGGATGCTATCGGCGGCGCGATTCATCACATTGGAAATGTCCACAATTACGCAAGAAATGAAGATGTCCCTGAACATACTCTGTTCGTCATCACAACGGACGGCATGGAGAATGCAAGCCGCCGTTATGACAGCGAGACAGTTAAGAAAATGATCGAGCGGCAGAAGGAAAAGTACGGCTGGGAGTTTCTATTCCTCGGCGCAAATATTGACGCAGTTGAAACGGCAAAGCACTTCGGTATTGGAGCAGACCGAGCGGTCAATTATCACTCTGACCATAAGGGAACGCAGCTCAACTATGAGGTTCTGAGCGAAGCGGTTTCTGCTGTCCGTTGCAGCGTACCTCTGGGTACGAATTGGAAAAAGCGTATCGACGAGGACTACGAGTCAAGGAAATAAGAGATTTCTTCTCATAGACCCCTGTTTTTTTCTCAAAGAATGTCCGTTGTAAAGTGAAGGGGTATTTTACGAGGGGTCTCTACGAGGGAATACGATTTTAGAGAATAGCAAGCACAGCCGGTGTATATACACACGGCGATTTCCAATTAAGGAAACCCTCCCCTTAATCGAAAAAATGCTTGTTGGGAAGTCTCCCAAACCCTCTTCCTTTACGAAAGGACGGAACGCCTATGGCAAACAGAACGCGACCAAATCAGGTACTCTTCTTCGTCTCCGACGATGAGAAAAGAATCATCAAGGCAAAGATGGCGCAGCTCGGAACAAAGAACATGGGAGCATATCTCCGGAAGATGGCGATTGACGGCTATATCATCAAGGTAGACTACACGCAGCAGAAGAAACTTGCCGCCGCAGTCAGCCGTGTTGCCTCAAATATCAATCAGATTTGCCGCCGCATAAACTCCACTGGACACTTCTATGCAGACGATATTGCAGAGCTGAAAGAAAGGCAGGGTGAGATATGGCAATTACTAAAATCAAGCCAATCCGAGGAACTGTAAATAAAGCTCTTGCCTATATTCTCGACCCGCAGAAGACAGACGATGCCTTCTATGTTTCGTCCTTCGGGTGTGCTGCAAGCGATGCGGCGGCGAAAGAATTTGAATGGACGAGAAACCTTGCAGTACAGCAAGGAACGCAGATGCCGAAGGTGCTTGCCCGTCATCTGATCCAGTCCTTTGACATCGGTGAAGTGACGCCGGAAGAAGCTCACGAGGTCGGGAAGCAGCTTGCGGACGAATGGCTCAAGGGCAAGTACGAGTATGTGATTGCTACCCACATCGACAAGGGGCATTGCCATAATCACATTATCTTCAATGCTGTGAACTATGTGGACTTCCACGCCTACCGAAGCAACAGGAGAACCTATCGGGAGTTGCGTCAACTCAGTGATGAGATATGCAAGGAACATGGGCTGTCTGTGATCCCTCCATCGCAGAACAAGGGCATGGACTACAAGGAATACACCGAAGCCAAACGCGGTACGAGCTGGAAACAAAAGCTCAAGCAGACCATTGACCGGCTGGTCATCACAGCGAAGGACTACGATGACTTTCTGCGGCTTATGCAGGAAGCCGGTTATGAAATCAAGACTGGCAAATACATCTCCTTCCGAGCTGAAGGTCAGGAGCGGTTTACTCGATCTAAAACCATCGGAGAGAACTACACCGAGGAACGCATCAAGGAGCGGATCGCCGGACGGACGCCCCGAAGAAGCCAAAGGCAGACCATGCCGAATGGCATCTCCCTTATCGGAGATATTCAGGAGCGGATCAGGCTCATCGACAGCAGGGGTTATGAGTATAAAGCCAAGCTCACAATCCTCAAGGAAGCGGCGCGGACGCTCAACTATCTCACGGAAAACAACTTGCTCCAATACGCCGATCTTGAGAGGAAGGTCGAGGACGTTCACAGCTCCTATGAACGCACCGGCAAGGAGCTGAAAGGCGTTGAAGCGCGTCTACGGGAAGTCCAGCCGCTCATCAAAAACATCTCAAACTACCAGCGCCTCAAGCCCGTATATGACGCCTTCCAGAAGACGAAAGACAAGCAGAGCTTCAAGGCGAAGCATGAAGCCGAGCTTGTGATTTTCGAGGCGGCAAGAGGTACACTGCTTGCCATGCAGGGCGATGAAAAACTGCCGAGCTTGAAGACGCTGCAAGCGGAACAGCAGAGACTTCTTGAAGAGCAGCAGCGACTCTATGATGAACGTGCGAAGCTCAAAAAGGAAGCTCGGTCGATCGACACTTTGAAGGCAAATGTGGATGATTTCCTCAGCCCGACACTCTCACAGGAGCATGAAAAAGCAAAAAGCACCGAGTTGGAATAACCATCAAAGCCTGAGCCGTATGAATAAATCGGCTCAGGCTTTCTTCTCCGTGATGCACTCCATGAAATTGAAATATATTTTGAATTTTTGGAGCATCATATTGAAAATTTGAAGCGTTTGGTGTATAATATAATGAGTCTCACTATAAACGTTTGAGAGAGGTGCTTTTATGAAGATAAGCTATAAGAAATTATGGGTAATGCTCATTGAAAGAGAGATCCCGAGATCCACTTTGCGCAAGGATATAGAACTGTCTCCCGGTACGATGAGTAAGCTCAATAAGAACGAGGATGTAGCCCTCTCTGTTCTGCTGCGCATTTGCGACTATTTGGATTGTGACATTGGAGATATATGTGAAGCTGTGCGAACGGGCAAGAAATAGGTCCGAGTCTTCGTGCGGCTATTTTGTTATAGGTAGAGAAAAAAATCTCAGCGAAAGGAGCATATATGGATGTCCTTGAGAATGCTGTGACTGAGAAAAATGTCCTCGTTGAAGCGGCGGCGTTTCCCACAGATGATCGAGTCACCTACAAAGACAGCACCTATGAAATTGTTTCTAAGGTTGCATATTTGATTGGTGTTCCGAAACGCATTTTTGATAATGAGCATGAAGCACCCAAGATAGAGATATACGAAAAACTTGATGCAGACAAAACGGCACGGATAATCCGTCATTTGTGTATCATAAGGACAGCGATTGAAAGAAACTTCAAGCATATCAACGAGCGCATGAAGTTTAGTTATCTCTCAATCAGCAGTATGCCGGAATATGTGCCGCAGGATAGCCTTCAACAACTAAATGCGGATGGCGTTAGTTTTATAAAGAAGTCCAGCACGAAGCTAAGTCAGCATATCGTTGAGATAAACAAGCTGATTTCTGATCGGATCAATAATTGCAAGAAGCTATTTCCTCTTTGGCTGAATTGGCTGTATGTAAAAAACCTCTTTCTCATGCCAGATGGCTTGAAAGAGGAAGGGACAAAAGCAGCAGCAGATATTTATTACGCTCATTTACTCTTTTATCCTTACCAGATGTATATAAACTGGGAACCGGAGGATGTCGGTAATCTGCTCTATAACGATAAAAAATTCGTGACGCTGCTTTATCAAATGAACGGTGACTACTTTACAGAGTACAGTAAAGTTTCTGATGCTGGAAGTTACATTAAAGGAAGCATCTACGAGTTTATTGGTAGCAGCGAAAAGGTTGTTGTAGTGGTAGATTGTGAAAATTCTGATCCGTACAAGCTCTGCGCTACGCTCAAGAATCTTGACTATCAGTACACACAAAAGATAGCATCCATCATTCTGTTTGATGATGTGCATAGTGCATCTGCTTGGCGTATTCTGAATAGTTTTACCCACATCCCGGTCGAACACATGATGACCGAACGGGTAAAGCAGAACAAGTCTCTGGTTGATGTGATGCTGATTGCCCGAACTTGTCAGGAGCATTACAAAAACAATGTGGATTCCTTTATTTTGGTGTCCAGCGACTCCGACTATTGGGGGCTGATTTCTTCTTTACCGGAGGCTCGGTTCCTTGTCATGATAGAGCGCGAAAACTGCGGATCAGATTTGAAGAACGCACTTGTCAATGCCGGTATATTCTATTGCTACATTGATGACTTCTACTCCGGCAATGCAGAGGATATTAAGATCGGCGCACTGTTCAAAGAGATGTATCATTACATAGACCAGGCGGTGCGGCTGAATATCTACGAGATGTTCACAGAGGCGTTAAGAGCGACTCGAATTGAAATGAGTTCTTCGGAACAGAAACAGTTTGTGGACAAGTATTTGAAAACGATGCAAATGTCCATTGCGGATAATGGCGATGTGACATTGGAAATAAGACGAAAATGAGTCCGCTATATCGGACAGTTGCTGTGATAAAATAAAAAGAGGATCGGTTGGCAACCAAAAATGATCCTCAAGTATTGGAGATGAAGATATGGCATACCAAAGCGAAGCGGCTCTTGAGCAGCAATTCATAGAGCAGCTAAACAAGCAGGAATACAGCACAGTCGATATTCCTGATTATGACGCATTGGTGGAGAACTTCAAAGTTCAGTTTGAAGCCTTCAATGCGCCCAAACTTGATACGCCTATCACCGATAAAGAGTGGGAGCGTATCTTTAACCTCATGCTTGGAAAGTCCGTGTTCCAGAGTGCAAAAATTCTGAGAGACAAGTTTGTCCTTGAGCGTGAGGACGGGACGAAGGTTTACCTGTCTTTCTTCGATCAGGATCATACCAAGAATATCTTCCAAGTAACGCATCAGACAACGGTTGTAGGAAAGTATGTCAACCGCTATGATGTGACGATTCTTGTGAATGGCTTGCCGTTGATTCAGGTCGAGCTAAAGCGCAGAGGTATTGACATTCGAGAGGCGGTCAATCAGGTCATGCGCTATAAGAAGCACTCCTATAACGGGCTATATCACTTCATTCAGCTTTTCATTGTCTCCAACGGCGTTGATACCAAATACTTTGCCAACTCCGACAGGGACTTGATGTATAGCCTCGCCTTCTTCTGGACGGATTTCAACAACATCCGTATTACCAACCTGAAGGACTTCTCAATCTCTTTTCTGGCAAGGGATCACATCATCAAGATGTTGACACGCTATACCATTTTGAACGATACGGATAAGATTCTGATGGTTATGCGCCCCTATCAGGTGTATGCCGTAGAAGCCCTTATAAGACAGGCTACGCTCACAAATCGCAATGCTTATATCTGGCATACCACCGGCGCAGGAAAGACGCTGACATCCTTTAAGACTGCTCAGATTCTCGCAGCTAATCCGAATATCAAGAAGGTTATCTTCCTTGTCGACCGTAAGGACTTGGACTCTCAGACAACCGAAGAGTTTAACAAGTTTGAGGCTGGCTCTGTTGATGTCACAGATCGCACAGACATTCTTGTGCGGCAAATGAAGGATAAGAACCGGCAGCTCATTGTCACGACGATGCAGAAGATGGCAAATGCCGTTAAGCGTCCTCAATACGAAAAGGTAATGGACGCATACCGTGACGAAAAGGTTGTCTTCATCATTGACGAATGCCACCGCAGCCAGTTCGGAGATATGCACAAGGATATTGTTCGGCATTTCAAGAAAGCGCAGTTCTTTGGCTTTACCGGTACGCCCCGTTTTGAAGTGAACGGAAAGACGGAGGGCAAGATCACGCAGACCACCGAAATGCTGTTTGGGGAATGTTTGCATAACTATTTGATCAAGGATGCTATCTTCGATAACAATGTCCTCGGTTTCCATATTGAGTACATAAAGACGATGGAAGGCGATTTTGACTGGGACGATCCGACATTGGCTGACGCGATTGATGTTGGCGAACTCTATATGTCGGATGAGAGAATGTCCCTCATTGCAAACCACATCGTCCAGAACCACAAAGCCAAAACGAGAAATGGTCAGTACACGGCTATCTTTGCTGTTTCCTCTATTGAAGCTCTTGTCAAATACTACGACATCTTCAAGAAGATCAAACACGATCTGAACATCAGCGGCATTTTCTCCTATGGGCAGAACGAAGATGCTGAGGGCAAGGATGAGCATAGCCGAGATGCCTTGGAGCGTATCATAAAGGACTATAACGAGATGTACGGTACGAATTTCTCTACCGACACCTTCTCTGCGTATCACAAGGATATTTCAGATCGAGTCAAAGGAAAGAAAACTAAGTCGCTGGACATTCTCATCGTCGTGAATATGTTCCTGACCGGCTTTGACAGCAAGCAACTCTCTGTGCTGTATGTGGACAAGGATTTGAAGTATCATGATCTGTTGCAAGCCTATTCTCGCACGAACCGTGTCGAGAAAGAAACGAAACCGTTTGGTATCATCATTTGCTACCGCAACCTCAAGAAACGGACAGATGACGCACTGACGCTCTTCTCCAAGAGTCAGGACACCTCCGGCATTGTCGTTCCGGGCTATCAGTATTTTGTTGAGAAGTTCAATGAAATGGTTATGAAGCTCAAGGAAGTGGCACTCTACCCTGAGTCCGTCGATACCATGCAGAGCGAGGATGACCAGAAGAAATTTGTCATCACTTTCCGTGAGCTGACAAAATACCTCCAATCTTTGCAGACATTCATTGAGTTCAGCTTTGATCAGGATGCGCTCATCATGTCCGAGCAGGAGTATCAGGACTACAAGAGCAAGTATCTGATGCTTTACTCCCGGCAAAAAACTGATCGAGAAGTCGTATCTGTCCTGAATGATGTGGACTTCTGCATTGAGATCATGGAGAGTGACCGTATCAATGTTGCCTATATCATGAACTTGATACGCAACATTCACTTTGATGACAAGAAGCAGAAGGACTACGACATCAAGCACATCAAGGAAGAATTGAGCAGGACGGATAATCCGCAGTTGCTTCGCAAGGTTGAAATTCTTCAAGCGTTCTTGGATCGTGTCGTTGTTGGTCTTGAAAGTGCGGATGAGATTGACGCTGCATACAACGACTTTGAAAATGAAGCGAAACGAGAAGAGATCGTTGCTTTTGCAAAGACTGAGGATATTGATTCTTCCATGCTTACGGACATCATCTCTGAGTATGAGTTCTCCGGCACAATGGATGCAGGAAACATCCGTGACCGTATTGAGAAGCCTATGCCGCTGCTCAAGAAGAGGTCTTTGGTCAACCGGATCGTCGAATTTATCCGGCAGCACACCGAGAAATACCAATAAGGAGAGAGAACAATGGATAATTCTATTCAGGCTCACCAGAAAGAGCTTTGCAACAAACTATGGGCGATGGCAAATGCCCTGAGAGGTAACATGGAGGCATACGAGTTCAAGAACTATATCTTGGGCATGATCTTCTATTACTACCTTTCCGACAAGACCGAGAAGTACATGGTTAATCTTCTCAAAGACGATAATATCAGCTACGAGGATGCTTGGAATGACGATGAATACAAGGCTGCCATCGTAGAAGAGGCTCTGCGTGACCTCGGCTACATCATCGAACCGGAGTATTTGTTCCGCAAGATGGTCAAGATGGTTGAGAACCGTTCCTTCGACATTGAGTTCTTGCAGAAAGCAATCAACGCTCTGATGGAATCCACTATCGGCAACGATTCGCAGGAAGACTTTGACGGATTGTTCTCCGATATGCAGCTCGATTCTACGAAGCTGGGGCATACCGTTAAAGACAGAAGTGCTGTCATGGCGAAAATCATTGCTTCGCTGGACGAGATCAATTTCAGCGTGGATGACACGAAGATTGATGTGTTGGGCAATGCCTACGAGTACCTAATCGGTCAATTCGCTGCCACAGCCGGTAAGAAAGCCGGTGAGTTCTACACACCTTCGGGTCCTGCCGAGCTGCTGTGCCGCCTTGCTTGTCTTGGCTTAACCGATGTTAAGGACGCAGCCGATCCGACTTGCGGTTCCGGCTCTCTGCTGCTTCGCCTCAAGAACTATGCAAATGTGCGTAATTACTACGGTCAGGAATTGACCTCGACGACCTATAACCTTGCCCGAATGAACATGATCCTTCGCGGCATCCCGTATCGTAACTTCAATATCTACAATGGCGATACACTTGAGCATGACTACTTCGGAGATATGAAGTTCCGTGTTCAGGTTGCAAATCCTCCGTATTCTGCAAATTGGTCTGCTGATATGCACTTCATGGAGGACGAGCGTTTCAATGAATACGGCAAACTTGCGCCTAAGAGCAAGGCTGACTTTGCTTTTGTGCAGCACATGGTTTACCACATGGACGAAGACGGACGAGCTGTTGTTCTGCTGCCTCACGGTGTTCTGTTCCGTGGCGCAGCCGAAGAAGTGATCCGTAAGCACCTGATTCAAAAGCTGAATGTGCTGGACGCTGTTATCGGTCTTCCTGCCAACCTCTTCTTTGGCACGGGCATTCCGGTATGTGTTCTTGTCCTCAAGCGGGAGCGTAACGGCAACTCGGATAACATTCTCTTCATTGATGCGTCCAACGACTTTGAAGCCGGAAAGAATCAGAATATCCTCCGTGAGTGCGACATTGATAAGATCGTCGAAACCTACGAGCATCGTGTGGATGTCGATAAGTACGCCCATGTTGCCACTATGCAGGAGATTGAAGAGAACGGATTCAATCTGAACATTCCTCGCTATGTTGATACCTTTGAGCCGGAAGAGGAAATCGACCTCAATGCTGTTGCAGCAGAAATCCGCAATATTCAGGCTGAGATCAAAGGCATCGACGCACAACTGAAACCGTTTTTCGATGAGCTGGGACTTGATTTCCCCTTTGATGTGGAGGGCAAATAATTATGGCAAATGTATCCTCAAGTAACGGTCTCGAAAAGCGTCCGAAACTCCGGTTTCCGGGCTTTGATGAGTCGTACAGAACTACTCCATTAGGAGAAATAGCGTCTCTAGTGAATCGCACCGATCCGAAATCTAACGCGCCTATTATGATGCTTAGTGCTGGAAATGGCTTTATTATGCAGTCCGAAAAGTATTCCAGAGACAATGCAGGACAGAGCCTCAAAAAATACATTCTCTTGAAACAAGGAGAATTGGCGTATAATCACGGCGCATCTAAGGCTAAACAGTTTGGCTGTTGTTATGAGCTGACTGAGCCAGAAGCACGAATCCCCTATGTGTATCATTGTTTCAAGATCAATGATCACGAATATACACCGTTTATTGCGATGGCACTCAATAACGCAAAAATGGATAAGCAACTAAAACGGCTCGTATCGTCAAGCGTTCGTATGGATGGGCTGCTCAATATCTCCTTTGAAGATTATATGAGCGTGACACTTCATCTCCCTTCGTCCACTGAACAGAAGCACATAGCCGACTTTCTCAAAAAAATAGATGAACGCATCGCTGCACAAGAAAAACTCCTTGCATCCCTCAAGAAGTATAAAAGAGGATTATTAAGAACTGTATTTTCCGAAAAAGGCAGCCACTCACTTTTGCATGATGCAGTAAGTCATAGAATAGATGAAGTATGTGATGTACTGAGTGGAAAACGCATTCCCAAAGGCGAAACATTCTCTCCCCGTCCTACTGAGTACCGGTATATAACAGTATCGGATATGGGTGAAAAATATATAAGTTCAGACACTTTGCAGTTCATCACGAGCCACACCGAAAAGCAAATTACTCGATATAAAGTCAGAAAAGGTGACATCATTATTTCTGTTGCTGGCACTCTTGGAAAGTTGAATATCATCACTCCTGACTTGGATGGAGTAAACTTGACTGAAAACTGTGATCGTTTTACAAACTTTAGAGGGATCAATCCCGAATACCTTTACCATGTACTTTCGTCTGATCTAATTCAGTCACAGATTGAAGCCTCAAAGACTAAAAACGGACAGCCTAAGTTGGCTCTCGAACGTATTAGAAACTTCGTTGTCCCCGTACCTCATCAAATAAGGCAAGAGCAGTTTGTTGGGGTAATGAACAGCATAGATAAGTACATTGCATCACAACAAGCTGTTCTCGATAGGTGTTGCAAGGCGAGAGCAGGTTTACTGCAACAGCTTTTTATATAAAGAGCTGTTGCAGCATGGATGACCGGATTTTTTCCAGATAAAATGTTAGGCGTTCTTCGTTCTCTATCTTTGCATCTATTTTCAGCAGCAATGAAGAAATCCTCTTCTGCTCCAAAATGGGTGGTCGAAATACTTTCACTGCACCGAGTTGAGGACTTGTTAACTGAGGAACACCCGTCGATTCAATATAAATGGAAGTGGCGTTGATCATGTAAGCAAAGAAATCCACATCATCTTCGTATTTAGGAACTAACGAAAGAAGACGGACAATCGGAACATACTTGCAGTGACGAGCTATCGCATGACCAACTTCGCCTCTTCCAGATACAGTAATAGAATCACCTTCTACTTTGAAGTAGTTTGCATAGCCATATAAACCATTATTAGTCAAGGCGTTTGCATACACTGGATATGGATAACTCGTTGAATATGTGGGTGAACTATTTTGTCGGTCAATATCGCCCCCGGCAGAAATCGTAAAAATCTCTGCCAATCTTACGGTTTCCCAGCGTTTATTTTCACTGCAAGCAAAAGCCACTGTACCAGAAATTAACGCCTTAACGAGTCCTCTTTTATACTTCTTGAGGGATTCGACTAACGCTCTTTGTTTTTCAATTCTCTGGTCAATTCTCTCAAGGAATGAGGCGATATGCTCTTGCTCGTGAGCTGACGGTAGATTGATTGGCATTGCAAAGAAAGTGTCGTCCTTTATACTCACTCTGTCATGTCTCGCTCCGCTGTCACCGGACATATAAACATACCTATGCCACGCAGAAGATCGAAAATACCATTCAAAGAACGAAGGATTGATCTCCTTCTTAGCTCTAAAGCAAAGGTACAGCGGCGATACAATACCGGCTTCCGCGTATTTATATCTGCTTATAGGACCGTATGGAGCGTCTGCTGATTTTCGCGGATTATATACGAAGTCATTTTCCTCAATGATGTAATATCCGCTGGTGTTGTCACTGTTGGCAATATCCTTGTCAAAGTATTCGCGCTGCGGTATCAAACCTTGTTTTGCAGAATTACAGATAACATTCGTTATTTGTCCATCCGTATTCTTCTTGGTGTTCTTTGTAAATACGGATGATAGTAAAGTAGACTGCCACGGCTCATCAAAGCCCGGAAACCGGAGTTTCGGACGCTTCTCAAGACCGTTACTTGAGGTCTATTTTATAGGCTGATCTGCACTTCAACTCAAAGTAAAATCCCTTGCAGTAGCAGAGATTTTCCGCTATTGCAAGGGATTTCGTCTGTCATATAGCTATTTCTGCGTACTTGATCAGAAGTATAAAAGAGGACTGCTAATGCACTATTTCTCCGATGACAAAACTCAGCTATGGACACAATGCTCAGTTTCGCAAATAGGCAAAGTCATAACCGGAAGTACGCCTCCAACTAATGATAGAAGCAACTATGACGGTGATCTCTTGTTCTGTGCGCCGGGGGATGTTGGCGAACAGAAGTATATCTCATCTACTGAAAAGAGGGTATCACCGAAGGGGTTTGCTTTAGGTAGACCACTACCACCAAATTCTGTTATCGTAACTTGTATCGGACTTATTGGAAAACTTGGTATAGCGAAAACCAGCATGATTACCAATCAACAGATTAACGCTCTTGTTGTATCAGAGGGCTTCGATCATGAGTTTATTTATTACGCTTTCGAGAACTTCTTCCCAGAATACCGAAGCAAGGTTTCAATGCAAACTCTTCCAATTCTGAGTAAATCGGAGTTTGAGAAGCTGATGATCAAAGTGCCTGATCTTGATGTCCAACATAAAATAAGTAGCCATTTAGCAGCAATGGACAGAAGAATTGAGCATACACAGCAGGAGCTTAATGCACTTATAGAACATCGCAGAGGCATTATGCAGCAGCTTTTCATATAAAAAGTTGCTGCATTAGAGCAGAACGAAGCGTAGCAATACTCTCTAATTTCATGAGAGACTTGCTGATACGCTGATCAATCATATCAAGGAAATCAACAACTGCTGACTGTGAGCGATCATCCGGTATGTCGAAAACAAGGTTTTTGATTATTTCTGCTGAAAGATTTCCTTGTCCTCCTTGAAGATAAGTATTCAAGATGTCATCTTTGCTATCTTCGAGAAGGTATTTTAAGAAAGTTCGATTTACCAGCTTGGGGCGAATACACAAAATTGCCTGATTGATCGCTCCGTCAATTTGGGATATATCGACTTCGCCACTTGTTGCACCATATAAAGCAACAATCAAATCGCCTTTGGAAACCAACTTAGCAGATGAATATTTCAAACCGTCATCGGTCAAAAAGAGTTCTGTTTTTGCTCCGTGTATTTCACCGGAACGAATAAACGGAATTTCACCTCCATAAAAACTGCTGTCGGTTGATCTGGGCGTACCTCCCGAAAAGAAGGTGCATTCGTCACCCAAGCGAACAGATTTCCATTTTGTTGTTTCAGAGAAAAGGATAGCCTTGCCTCTGAAAATGGCTCTCATGACACCTCTTTTATACTTCTTGAGGTTATCTACGAGGGACTGTTGCGCCTCGATGCGACGCTCCAAAGTAATGAGGAAGTCAGCAATTTTTCTTTGCTCTTCGGTGTTTTCCGGCAGATAATGTTTTGTGTCAAAGAACTCCTCGGTAGGCACATTCAGCAGACCATGATTTCTTGCTCCTTCGGCAGAGATCATGTATATTTCCCGATACCATTTCAGAGAATCGAAATAAGCCTTGATGAAGTCACTATCATGCTTTTTGAGCGCAAAACAGATGTAAAGTGTCGATAAAGCACCCATTGGGTAACGATCTAAACGCTTGATAGAGCCGAAGTCATACCCTACGGAATAGCTCTTGTTGTACGCGAACTCGCCATTCTTGAGCAGGTAGTACCCACTCATGTCTTTACTTGCAACCGTCTTGTTGAAATAGCTAACCTGATCGACAAGACCATCTTTAGAGGAAATGGTTAGAGGAAGATCAGTTTCGTTTTTGCTGTTCTTTCGTGTTACTCGGTCTGCGAAATCGGATAACCTCTCGACTCTCCACGGCTCATCAAAGCCCGGAAACCGGAGTTTCGGACGCTTTTCGAGACCGTTACTTGAGGAATATACTGCCTTGATTATCCCTCCAACGGATAATGTTCGTGGAGGTGGTCAATATGACTAACAATACACAATTTAAGACGCTTGTGAACACTTGGCTAAATCAAAAGAAGCCAATGATCACGCCGTCAACCCATGCCAGCTTTACGCTGATTGCCGAAAATCATCTTATTCCGTACTTTGGCAAGCGTAAGATCGGCAGCATCACCGAAACGGACATCCAGAGCTACATTTCGTATCTCCATGATGCCGGTAGGTTGGACAAGACCGGAGGGCTAACGGTAAAGACCATCCGGGATGTGATCCTCGTTCTCAGACTTTCAATGGAGTTCGCGTACAAAGAAAGGGCGATTCCGCTGCTGAACTGGGATCTCATCGAGTACCCGAAAGAACTTGGCATTAAGAAGGTAGTTTCTCTCTCAAAAGATCAGGAGCAAGCGCTGATTCAGTGCATCTACATGAACTTGAACAGGAAGACCGCTGGCATTCTAATTGCACTTTTTACCGGAGTACGCATTGGAGAACTCTGCGGATTGCAGATGAAGGACATCTCGTTGACGGATAAGACCATCAGCATCAATAAGACTGTCCAGCGCATCTATGACAAAAAGAAGGGCGAGTCATATCTTCACATCGGACCGCCCAAAACGAAAACTTCTGCAAGGACGATTCCTGTTCCGTCTCTTCTGATGAACATTATCAAGAAGTTCTACACGGATAACCCTAACCACTACTTCTTGACTGGCAAAACAAAGCCGACAGAGCCTCGTACTTATCGCCAGTTTTTCACCCGTTTTCTGAAACGGAACGGATTGGAGAAAGTGAAGTTTCATGAGATCCGGCATACATTCGCAGTTAGAGCAATCGAGATACCGGAGTTTGATATAAAGTCTCTTTCTGAAATCCTCGGACATAAGAACGTATCTTTTACCCTGAATGTGTACGGGAGTGCAAATCTCCAACAGAAGGTTAAGTGCATGAATCTTCTGAATGACCTCCTGTGATGGAAAAAATGCCCCGGCGCTGTGCCAGATGCACAGTGCCGGGGCATTCCCGTTTCCAGCGATTTATTTTTCTCCCGACGAGGGACTGTTCGTAGGGTGGCGCTTTCCATTTTGCGAAGCCGTGAAAACTCAGTGCATTCCGTGGAAAAGTTCACGGGACAGCACACACCGTACACGCTTCCAATAATCACTGTTCAGTGCAATGTGTGTTCACTATCGTAAGTAAATTTACGGTTTTCACAATGCTTGATTCAGAGGGGATATTATTTGCCTTATTCTTGTGTGACATCAAGGGAAACCGGGTCAATGACCGTAACAGATTTACCCTGCTGATGAGCATATCTGACCGTCTTTCCGGTTCCGCTGGGGCTTCCATCCCAAACCGCGATCAGGACATCCGCATGATCAACCATATAACGGTTGCGCTTGTCCATGCAGTCGGGCGAGTAATGGGTTTGAATCAGTGTTTCCTTATCACACTTGGACGCAATGTCGAAATACCGATCTCTCAGAGCTTCCGACCACTTTGCAGCTTGACTTTCACACGGGATGGCACTTTCGAGCGTAATTCCCGGATAGGACGCTTTCAGTCCCAGTACGATCTCAGCGGCATACATATCTACACCGATTGCCATTCCGGATATAAAGTGCGTGACGCCTTCATTTTCGATGAGATTGATGATTTGCTCCCTGAGAGTTTTTTTGAGGTCTATGCAGCGTTCGTCTTCCTCATTGAAACCAAACGGGAGGTTTTGCGGACGATGCCCGGTAAAAGCACAGGTCTTCATTTTCTTTTTCATCTCCTGACTATGTATTAGAGACTGTTTCTATGTCTCTGATACATAGTATAGCACGGAGATATGAAATATTCTGTCGAAATAAGGGAAGAAAAAAGGCTGCGTGATAAAATCACACAGCCCATGACGGATTCAGCCATTATCTGCCGTTTCCTGCTGAATCATCAGCTCAACCATCTGCAAAATGCGCTTCTGCGCTTGCGGAGACAACGAAGCAAGTTTCTCCGAGAGTTCAGACGATTTATAGCTTGTCGAATGCTCCAGGACGTCACAGAAAATCGCGTCTGCCGAAACCTCAAGCCCATTGAGAAGAATGATCAATTTCTCACAGCGAGGAAACGACATACCACGTTCAACCGTAGAAATATAATTTGCAGTCAGCCCGGTCTTTTCCGCAAGCTCTTCTTGCGAGATTCCGAGGCGTTCCCGGCATTGTTTTACTCGTTTACCTATTCGTTTGTCAATCATAGCGCGTACCTACACCTTTTCTATAACGCTTATAACAATTATATGGGTTAGAGGCATAGTTATACAGAAACGCTAATAGTGACGCTGTGTATTAGCGCGTGATTTTCAACGGTATTTACAGAAAAAATACAAAAAAAGAGCCTCTGCCGATACCCAAACCGGGCATCGACAGAGGCTCTTGGTTCGTTTTCCGGGCATTCAAACAAGTGCCGAAATCGACACTTATTTCCGCGCTAAAGAAGAAACTGCGCAGGGAATACAATCACTTAGGTTGGTCAATTTGCGCCGCTCTGAGGCTTGCAATCACAGGCTTTTTCGCCCCCTAACTGTCTACACCTCGATGCCTTGCGGGAGAAGTGCGGACAGGCAATGAGATCTGCACGGAAGCTCTGCTTGCAGCTATGGACGCAGCGGACGCAGAAGCGGTTATACTTCCGGCGTCCGCTGTCCCCGATGAAGAACGACCACTCATGCCGCCATTTCTGACTTCTGCTCACAGCTCAATCTCTCCTTTGTGCTTTTTGGGAGGGCAGCATTCCTTCTGCTTTTCAGCCTTTGCAGACTTGAGCCTGTCCATGATGGAGGACTTTTCGCCGGTTTCGGGAGCTTTGATCGCTGCGGTCTTTTCCTCCTTCGGACCGTTGTTGATGATCCCGTCAATCATGCCGTAGTCATCCTCCATCGACATCTCCGCCGTCTTGAGGTAGTTTTCCTTCTCAAGAGCTGCCATCCAGCTTTCCTTGCTGATACCGAGCATTCCGCCCTTTGCCGCATGGTCGGCAATCTCCTTTGCATCCACGCACAAGCCCTCGGTGTTATCCGAATAGAGACGGTAAACCTCGCAGCCCTTCTCCATCGCCTTTTCAGCCGCCTCCTGACCGGCGGGAAGAACGCCAGCCCATGCGTAGCCGTAGTCCTTCATATCCTGAACAGAGAGCGCGGGATCAGGCATTTCCGACACTTCCTTGACCTCAAGGTCGAGAAGGCGGAGCGTGTCATCGTCAAAGCCGTTGTAGACATCATCAAGAACGAGCTTACCGCGCTCATCGACGATGATGCAAGCCGCCTCATCGCCGTAGGTGTCATGCTCCATCAGATAAAAGCTGTGACCGCCGATTTCGTGCTGGTCAATGGTGTGCCACGTCCCGATGTGACCGGCAACCGTCAGACCGGAGGTGTCGGCATTCATCTCAAAGTCCTTCTGCTCAACGCTCTCCTGCTTCTGCTGTTCCTTCGAGATCATGGGGATTGCTACAATTTTATCGCCCAGCTTTGCAAACTGCTCCGGCACTTTGAAGTGGTCAGAGAACTTTTGCATCTGCTCTACGGTCAGAGAGCCGAAGCTGTCATCCGTCAAGCCGACTACCATGAATGTTCCGGCAACAACGTCGTAGATGTCACCGTCCTCATCACGCAGAGCGCGGTTCAGGGGCAAACCTTCCAGCTTACCTTCCTCGTTGCAGACCAAGGCAACCGGGTCTTCGTAGGGATAAATTGCCTCGATATAGCCGCCGACCTCATGCTGCAAGGACTCCAGACCGGAGTCAATCTCCTTCACATAAGGCTCCTTTCCCGGCTCAACGACGAGAACGGCGATGGTGCTGTCACGCTCGGCGGCTTCCCCTGAGCCAGTAATCCGGTATTCATCGGGAATATCATCAAGCTCCCCGTTAAACTGCCTGTCCCAGCGTTCGCTTGCGACACGGACATAGCCCTCATCGGTGAATCGCCCCTGCTCATCCATCGCAATGTCGCGCCCATAGCGCTCATAGTCGATGTAATTTGCCAGAGGACCGAGATCCTTTTCGGAGTAAATACCAGCTTCGTGTGCGTAATAATAGCCGAGATCGGATTCGTCGTTGATACCGGGCATGATGTCGTAGCAGTCCAGATTGAATGTCAGATTGATAAGATCGTCGATGTCGCTGACCTCATCGCAGCCAGATTCCATAATGGCAACGAGCTTTTCCTGATCGCTCAGGGAAAGCTCGTCAATCAAAGCGGCAAGGTAGTTGAGCTTATCAAGGCTCTCGTACTCGCCAAGCATCTTCTGAACGCCGTAGATCGGACATTCGTAGTCGGTGATAAACCACTCTTCGTAGGGCTGACCGAACTCATCCTGCTTGCCGATCCCGATGCGCTCAAAGACTTTCTGCATCTCTTCTTCGGTGGTGGGCAGCTTCACCCACTCACCGACCAGCATACCCTCGTTGTACTTGCCAAGGTTCGTGACGAAGGCTTCAAAATCACCGTCTAATACGGGCATAGGCATCCTCCTTTCAGTCATCCACCATGCCGTCCGGCATGATATACAGTTCCTCAAACTCCGCGTCGGTCATGGCTTCGAGCTTCCGGACGGTCTTATACATCAGCTCCGCAATCTCACCGTCCATGTCGTTCAGGGTGACGCTCTTCATATCGTCGATCAGCCGCTTCCGGCTGGACGTGTTGAAGCAGCACATCAGGTTGAGTTCTTCTACGGTAAAGTTTTTCATATCAGAGTACCATATCCTTTCCTTTCGATTTCTGAGGTTTCGGCGTGTGGGTCGGCTGTGCCTTCTGTGCGGATTTCAGTTTGTCACGGATGGATTCACGGGCAGCGGGCTTCTTCGGGATGGTGTCGTAGATGGCAGTTCCGGCATCCTCCACATAGGCGCGGACATACTGGATGCTTTCCGAAAAGCGGATGGGGCGGTTCTTGTCCTCGATGTTGGTCAGCCGGACTTCATCAGCGGCAAAATCAACCGCGTCAATTTTGCACTTGATCCCATCCACATTCAGCGTCGCTCCGACAGGAATGTAATCTGCGGCTTTGAGTTCCTTGAAGGTCTCGCCGTCCTTGCTGAGAAAGACATCTGCGCCGGACTTCCAGAGCTTATGAGAACCGGCTACCCATGCGGCTTCACGGAAGCCGGTCACCGGCATGGAGGGCTTGCCGCGTACCTTCTTCTCAAGGAGCTTTGTGCCGAGAAGCGGCGCGGCTTTCTCCGCGTCCTTGCCGTAAAGCTCAAAATAGCCGTTCTGAGCAAAGCAAACCAGCGCGTCCGGATGCGCCTTTTTGACTGCCTCATATTTGTGGAGTTCAGCAACGGGCAGAGGTGCAAGCACCTCCGTTTTATCAGCCTCCGGCAGTCTGTCACGGCGGCTTTTCTGCTTAGACAGCACTTCCACCAGAGCATCCGCGTCCTTCGGGAGCGTCTGGTGGGTCTTGACGCCGCCATGCTCACCGATCAGAGCCATTGCTGCATCGAAGCTGCTGCGGCAGGGGGCTTCCAGTACAAAGCCATCTGCGAAGGTCAGCCGATCATGATCCGGCACAGCCGAGTTCTGCGCTACGTTTGCCGCCTGTTCCCGGTAATTGATCTCAAAGACATCTCCGAACACCTTGCCGCGCTTAACGGCTTTCGGGATAATGACGCGGGCGACGCACTCGTCGTAGGTCTGCTCCGCATAGAAACGGAAGGTGTTGTGATCCCGCGTTCCCTGAATAAAGACCTGATTTTCGTTGAGACAGTGCGTTCCATGCGGACGGCAGAACCACATCAGCGTTTTGTCTTCGGGATTTTGGCTTTCGGCAGCGCGGCGGATGATGCGCTTGTCGATGTCGAAGTCTTCCTTGTAGCTGTCTACATGACTGTCCACGAGCTTCTGCAGCTCCGCAACGATGTCAACATCTGTGTATTTCTTCATGCTTCTCCTTTCTCACAACTCCATGTCGTGCGTTTTGGATTTGACCGGAGATTTCTTCTCCGGCTGCTGTTTTGCGGCAGTCCTGAGTTGATCGCGGATAGAGGGCTTTTCCTGCTTCTGCTCCTGCTTGATGTATTCCAGCGTCGGCATCAGCTCACGGTAACAGCCCTGTGTTTTCCGCGCCGCATGACGGCGATGGATTTTGAACAGCGGCTCACCGTTCTGCGTGACCGTGTTGCCCTCGATCCTGACACCGTTCCGCGCCAGCAGATTGAAGGAATGATTGGAGGCGCGATAGGACGCCCGCATTCCGTCGTTGTTATAGGCAATCTGCCCCTTGAGCGTGTCCATGACGGCGGCTTTGATTTCCTTCTCCTCGGCAGTCAGACGGTGTGCTTTCGGTGCTTCCTCCGGCAAGGGAGCAAAGGGAGACTTGACCTCCACGGTTTTTACCTCAATAGAGGTAATCTCATCGTTCTCCCATGCAACGACCTCCGGGTCTCTTTCCTCTGTTTTCTCAGAAGTGACTTCCTTCTGGGGTTCGGTCTGCTGACGGAACGCATCCACGAAAAGTGCCGTCAGTCCGGGATTGGGTTTATCCACAAGGAAGCGAGAGGCGTTTTCGGGGCAGACATCAACGGTCTTCGCCCATTCCTTGAGGGGCTGGGGAATGCGCCCGTCAAAGTCTTTCTGCTGAATGGTGTTTGCGAGGACATATCGGACACGCTCCGGAGAGAATTGCTCAAGGACGCTTTTTACGGCAGCATCCGCATCCAGCCGGTTATCTCCGTAGTTGGAGCTGATCGCCGCTTCAATCGCTTTGCGGCATTCCACGTTTGCGGCGAGAGAAGCACGATATGACTCCAGCTCATCGGCTTCATAGGCGTAATTCGCTGTCTCGCGGTAAATGGGGACTTCCGGCTTTTCCTCCGGAACGGTTTCCTGCTCGACGGACTGTGCCTTCTCTGCCAGCAGCACCTTGAGCTTGGCGTCAATGCCCTCGATCATCTCAGCCGCCGTCTTGCGGATGGTGTCCAGAGAGCTTTTCAGTTCCTTGGTTTCCTTGCCGGATGACCAACCGGCGATGTAACCGAAGGAGTAGTCCGAGGTTTCAATGCCGTACCGTTGGCAGACGGTGTAGGCAACGCTTTCCGCTTCAACCTCCTTGGTGTGCCGATCCTTCTTATCTTCTGGCGTGGCTTTCTCATCCGGCTTGACGGCGTGGAGCTTTGCGTGGGCGATCTCGTGAATGGCGGTTTTGACCGTCTGGATTTCGCTCATGCCCTCCTGAATGGCAATGCGGCTTTCAACCGGCGAGAAGAATCCCTTTGCACCGCCCGGAATGTCCTCAAAGGAAATAGGGACGGGAGATTCCTGCCTGAGTGCGTCGAAGAACGCCTCGTAGTTTTCGACGGTGCCTTTCAGCTCATCGACGATAATGTCCGGAAGCTCCTTGCCGTCCGTCTGGGAAACATCAAAGACACTTACCACCTTGAAGGCAGGACGCAGGACCTCAACCGTTTCCGTGACAGCCTTCCCATCTGCGCCGATCACCGGCTTCTGCGTCAGAGGATCAAGCTTCTCACGCTCTTCCTGCGCCTTATACGGCGCGGGTGCAAGAATCTTGATGCCCTTTTCGCCCTTCATGACCTGACGGTCAAAGTTGCGCTGCCACGAGGTATAACCGGCAACATAGGTTGCCTCCGGCTTCTGCATCGCAATGAGCAGCGTGTTGTTGAAGGAATAGTTGTAGAACTTGGACATCGTGCGGAGATATTCCTTGAACCGCTCGGATTCAAAAAGCTCCTTGATGCCCTGTTCCAGCTTGTCCGTGATTTCGCGGACTTGCTGTGCATTTTTGTTTTCAGCCATTTGCTACCTCCTTTACTTATCAAACTCCATCTTGAAGCTGACATATTTGCCGCCGCTGTCATCCAGCCGGATCACCGCATCGTAGAACTGAGGCTTCTTCGGCGTGTAAAGCCCGGTCACTCGGCACCAGCCCTTGTCCAGCAGTTCCTTTGCAATCTTCTTGGTCAGCTTCTTTTTCTTGCTGGAAAAGAACTTGTTGTCTTCCCACAGGCAGAAGGAGCATTCCTTGTTCGAGCAGTAGAAGTTGCCCTTGCCGACATAGACCGGAGAGCCGCAGCGGGGGCATTTGCCGATTTCCTCCTTCCCTGTGCCGAAACGCTGGGCTTCGGCATCGGAGAGAAACGGATAGGCTTTCACGAGATCGCCGGTCATTCGGACAATGCCGCTGAGGAAAGCGTCCGCATCTGCCTTGCCGCGTTCAACCTCCATGAGCGTGTTTTCCCATTCCGCCGTCATTGCGGGAGAGGTGATCTGTTCCGGCAGGACGCAGACAAGGTTGCAGCCGTCCTTTGTTGGAATGAGGGACTTTCCTTTACGCTCTGCAAAGCCGGATTTCACCAGCTTTTCAATGATACCGGCGCGTGTCGCGGGAGTGCCAAGACCTTTCTTTTCGGTGTCATCGTCGAACTGATCGTTTCCGGCAGTCTCCATTGCAGACAGGAGAGTATCTTCCGTGTACTGCTTCGGAGGCGTTGTAAAGTGTTCGGTGACACTGGCGGACACACCATCCAGCATATCGCTTTCATGAACTTCGGGCAGGGACTTTACGGGATCGTCCTTTTCCTTCGTCTTGAGAGATGCCTTGAACAGCTCTTCAACGGCTTTCCATCCGTTTTGAACGATGGTCTTGCCCTTGGTTTTGAACGCATAGCCCTCACAGGAGAGCGTGATCTGCGTTTCTGCGTAGGTGTGCTTCTCGCCGGTCGCACACAGAAGGCGCATCCCGACAAGATTGAGGATTTTCTGCTCCGACTGAGGAAGCATGGAAACATCCTGCTTTTCAATCTGAACGGTCGGGAGAATGGCATGGTGATCTGTGACCTTGCTGTTGTCGGTTACGCGGGCAATGTCCGGAGTAACCGAAACGTCGGAGAAAAGCGGAAGCTGGCGGCAGACGATGGAAATGACCTGACGGGCAGTGTCCTCCATATCGTCCGTGATGAACTGACTGTCCGTGCGCGGATAGGTCAGGAGCTTCTTTTCGTAGAGCGTCTGAACGAGATCGAGCGTCTGCTGGGCGGTGAAGCCGTAGTATCGGTTTGCCTCGCGCTGCAAGGTGGTCAGATCATAGAGCTTCGGAGGATTGACGGTTTTCGTCTCCCGCTTGAGAGAAGAAACGACGGCTTGCTTTTTCTCGCAAGCCGCCGCAATTCTTTTTGCTTCCTCTTCGGTTTTGACCTTTTCCAGATCGGCGGTCAAATCGCCCTTGCCGACGTGGACGTTGAAATACTTTTCCTTCTGGAACGTGGAGATTTTCCCGTCGCGCTCCACCAGCATTGCGAGGGTCGGCGTCTGGACGCGCCCGACCACCAGCTTCTTGTGATAGAGCGTGGTGAAAAGGCGGGTGCCGTTGATACCGACAATCCAGTCTGCCTTCGAGCGGCTGAGTGCCGCTTCATAGAGACGGTCATATTCCTTGCCGTCCCGGAGATGCTGGAAGCCTTCGCGGATGGCGGAGTCCTCCAACGAGCTGATCCACAGACGCTTGAAGGGCTTGGTGCATCCGGCTTTGTCGTAGACCAGCCGGAAGATCAGCTCACCCTCGCGTCCTGCATCGGTTGCGCAGACCAGCTCGGTGACGCGCTTGTCCTTCATGAGAGCGGACATCACCTTGAACTGCTGCGCTTTGTCCTTCGTGACCTCAAACATCCAGTTTTCCGGGACAATGGGCAGATCGTCATACCGCCACTTGGCATACCGCTCATCGTAGGAGCTGGCGTCTGCCAGCTCCACCAGATGACCGAAGCACCACGAAACGATGTAATTGCCGCCCTCCATGTAGCCGTCCTTGCGGGATGTCGCGCCCAGCACCTTTGCGATGGACTGGGCAACGCTGGGCTTTTCAGCAATGACTAAGATCAATCTTCATCACCATCCGTTTCAGCATCCTCCGCAATCTGCGGCTCTTCATCCTCGTTGATATACGGCTCTTCCTCGTAGCCTTCATCATCAAAGAAGTCCATATCCTCATCCTTGAGCTTTCTGCCCTTGACGAACTTGATGTAGTAATAAGCTGCACCCGCAGCACCGGCAAGGGCAAAGATGACGAGGATCACGCCGATGTTGGATTTCTTTTCGGGTTTAGGGGCGGGAGCATCGGTTTCTGCATCCTTATCCGGCTCAGGTGTAGCGGGGGCTGTGCCGGTGCATTCGCTCATGTTGGTCTTGCAGACCGGGCAGTCGGTGTTGACCTGACCGGCAGCACATTTTTCTTTGCAGTTACAGGTGGTCAGCGCAGCCGCAGTATCTTCATCCAGCAGCGCAAGCAGATCGCTTTCATCGACCATGTTCAGGAAGTACGTCTGATACTGTTCCTCATCCTCGTTGATGGGCGCATCGTAGTCGATGACAATGAAGAAGGTGTTGCCGCTCTTCGTCTGGACTGTGATGAACTGCTTGTTGGTTGCCTTATCATAGAGCAAGTCGCGGGTGTAGGCGTTGCCCTCATCGTCAATCGGCTCACCCTTCGGCTTTTCCGACGCGGGAGTAGTCTCGGGCTGCTGTTCCGGCTGGGTTGCCTCCGTAACGGGAAGGTTCTGCTCGGTATCATCGGCGTAGGCAAACGCCGTCACCGAGAAGCAGGACAGAACCATGACGCAGACCGCAAGGACGGTCAGAAAACGAAACTTCTTACGCATTGTCGATTACCTCCGTATTTCCGGCGGGCTTGGTGCCGCCCTTCATGGAAGACAGGAACACCATGATCTGATCCTTGTCCATCACCATAGAGCGCACGGTATTGATGATTTCAAGGTTTTCCAGCTCTGTCTTCTTGTCGTACAGCTCCTTGAGCTGACCTTCGATTTCGGACTTCTTCTTTTCAGCCTTCTCGATGTCGGAGAGGACTTTCTGATACTTGGGATTCATGCAAAACTCCTTTCTTTTAATAGGCGGGTCTTCCGAAGGTGTAGAAATGCTGCTGCCAGTAGGAAGAGTTGATGGATGTGTACTGAATGGGATCGCCGCAGTGGATCATGACCCCATCACCGACGTAAATGCCGACGTGAGACACACCGGGGGTGTCATACGTCCCGACGAAAAAGATAAGATCACCGGGCTGTGCATTCGCCTTTGAAACCGGCGTACAGACGTTGTAAAGCCCCTGTGCGCCCAGCCGTCCGGTATTCACAAGACCGCTGTTTGTGAGAACGTAGCTGACAAAGCCGGAGCAGTCAAAGGACGTGTCGGGATTGGAGCCGCCCCACACATACGGATAGCCGAGATACTTTTCTGCCTCGGTAATCAGCGTTGCAAACTTCTCATCGTTCAGGTATTCCGGGTTGACCTCGTAGTCTGCGGGAGGATTTGTGATGTACTTGTCCACATAGGGAGAGTCACCGAACAGATCCTCGCGGTTGCCCAGCACCGACATATACGTTGCGTACATGGAAAGCTGTTCCTGAGACATGATGTAGACCGGGACGTGGGAGAGATTGAAGTTTTCAAGCTTCACGTTGCAGATGTAGTAGTCATACGGAACGCGATAGGTTTCCGTGTGCGTGTTGCCGTCTGCATCCGTCCATGTGTCGGTTTCCGTGCGGTATCTGGTTTCGACGATAACCTCTTCGGTGAGGATGTACTGCTTTTCAAACAGCATTTGGAGCGTACCCTGCACCTCATCCAGCGTGAACTCGCCCTCATGGAGAGCCGAGAGAATGGAGATCAGCACATAGGGATCATGCTCAATATCGTCCAGATCGAAGTGGTATTCATCGTAGTTGTGAGTGCTTTCGTAGGTGTCGAGATAGCGTTGCAGCTCTTGCTCCATCTGGCAATACTGCGCCTCTGCACCGAGCATCGCGTCATCCTCGCTGAGATAAGAGGACGCAATGACCGACGAGCCGGTAGAGGTGAGCATCGAACACGAGCTGATACCAGCACCGAGCAACGCGAGAAGGGCAATTCCGACGCCGATCCAGATAAATACCTTCTTGTTCTTCTCAAAGAACTCCTTGATCTTGTCGGACACCTTTTCTCCGAGCTTCTTGCCGGTATTCTTTGTGGCAGTCCCGGCAGTCTGAGAACCGGCATTCCGAGCGGCGGCATATTCCTTCTTGATGCTCTGCTTCTGGTAGTGCTTGTTCATGTTCTGCTTCTTCATCTCAGGATGCTCCTGCTGATTTCTTTCATATTGGAGCTTCGCATCCGCAGCATCCGCCTTGTGTTCCAGCTTGGAGACCTTCTCGTATGGCTTGTTGACGCTGCTTTCCCGATGATGACGGAAATGCCGAGCGGCAGTCTCAGCGGCGATCTCCGTTTTATGCGCCGCCTCAACCGCCGTGTTTTCCTGTTCGACCTCATGGATTTTGCCGTGAATGCCGGAAGCGAGGGTGTCACCGACCTTGCGGACGGTTTTATCCGCTTCAAATTGCAGCTTGCCTTTGCCCTTTGGTTTTTTCAGCTCATCCTCAAAATGAAGGCGGGTTTTGCCCTTACCGGTTTCCTCATCGAAGACACGCTCTTTCTTGAGAACCTTGTGCGTGGGCAGCTTTTCACGGGCGGCATCCAGACGCTCATGTGCCTTCTCGGATTTCCTTTCGAGCTTCTGCATCCGCTTCGTGGGCGGGACGGCATCGTCCGAGACCGGCTTTGCGGAGGCAGTCTCCGCCGCTTGAGTGAGAACGGCATCTGCATCTACTGCTTCAACCGCAGAGGTCTTGCGCAGCTTGTGTGTGACAACCGTTTCGGCAATCACCGTGCCGGTATGAGAAGAAACGCCGTGCTGCTCCAAAACAGGAGGCTTGAACGGCGTTTCTGACGAGGGCAGCGGTTCGGGTACATTCTGGGGTGGATTTTCCGGCTTTTTCTCTTTTGTGACGGATGTTTCAGAGGACGGCTGAGTGTCGTTATCCTCAGCGTGGTCCGCCTGAAACTGACACTGCTGACGGCGCATCTGCACCTTTTTCTGTTCCTCCGGTGAAAGAGCTTCGGAAGGCTCGGCTGTCTCAACCGGCTTGACCAGCTCTGCATCTTCCAGCCGCTTTGACACGCGCTGCTCGGTGCCAGCCGTCAGGTTTTCCTCGACCGCGCCCTCCCGCGTCATCCGCACAACTACTTTGTCGCGGGCTTTGAGTTCCGGTTCGTTCGCCATCAGATTTCACCTCCGATCCGCTTGTAGGCAAGCTCGGTGTACGCCGGATTCAGCTCGATGCCCACGAAATGACGCCCCATCTGCGAAGCAACCATGCCGGTTGTGCCGCTCCCCATGAAGGGATCAAGCACAATGCCGCCTTCGGGACAACCGGCGAGAAGACAGGTCTCAACCAGCTTCGGAGGGTAGGCGGCATAGTGACCGCCCTTGAAGGGGACGGTGTTGATCTTCCAGACATCGCGTTTGTTGCGGAGCGGATTGATGTCTGCGTCCTTGATCTCGCCATGCTCACGGGGGCGGTTGATGGACTGCGGCTGAGGCTGACCGGGAACGGGCTTGCCGTATTTGTTGCCGCCCTTCATGCCGCGCTTGAGGCGTTCTGCCGTTGCAGGGGCAATCGGCTCGGAAATCGCCTTGTAGTCAAAGAAATACTTCTTCGACTTGGAGAACAGAAAAATATGCTCGTAGCAGCGGGATAGGCGGTCTTTGACACTCTCCGGCATGGGGTTATCCTTCATCCAGATGATGTCGTTGCGCAGATACCAGCCGGTGTCGCGGAGGGCAAAAGCCAGCATCCACGGAATGCCGATCATGTCCTTTGGCTTGCAGCCCTCAACCTTGTTGTTGAGAGCCACAGCCTGACCGTTTCTGCCGTTGGGGTTCTTTGGGTCAATGAAATCGCCCTGATTGCCCTTTCCGGCGTAGGTGTCCGAGATGTTCAGCCAGAGCGTTCCATCCGGACGCAAAACGCGCCTGACTTCGGTAAACACTTCCGTCAGGCGCGAGATATATTCCTTCGGCGTTGTCTCTCTGCCGATCTGAGCTTCCATGCCGTAATCGCGGAGCGCGTAGTACGGCGGGGATGTCACACAGCAATGAACGCTGTCATCGGGCAGAGTTTTCAGGATTTCAAGGCAATCGCCGGTATGAATGATGTCAAGCTCTATGGGTATCAGCTCCTTCCTTTGAGAGCCGGACGGCTCAGTCAGAGAAGAACTCGTCCGGCTCGTAGTCCTCATCGAGATCGTCAATCTCGTCCGCCCAACGGTCGAAGATTTCCTCGGCTTCCTTCGCCGCCTCACGATAGAGGCTCAGGCGGTTCTTCTCAAAGGCGGCAAAGGCGGGGACGAACTTGCCGAACTCGCGGATTGCCTTCACATCCTGCGTGCGCATATCTGCGACGCACTGAATGATTTCGGACATCGTGAGCAGATCGTCGATCATGGTTTCGTAGTCTTCCTTGGCGATGGTGACGGTATCGGCATCGTCCTCAGCCGCTTCCTGCTTGCGGACTCGGAACGTCTCGTGGACATCCTTCATCAGCTTGATCACACAGTCAGTGGTCTCATCGAAAATCTCCTGCATACGCTCTGCCATCTGGTCGGCGCAGTCCTCCAGTTCCTCATGAACGTGGAGGTAGGCGCGATGGTGCTTTTTCAGTTCGGTTTCCTCGTGGATGAGGGCAATGAGATCGGCGCTCATGTCGATGACCTCAAGCAGAAGGTCAATCGGCTTGGTGATGCTGCCAAACGTGGTGTTTACGGGGACACCGCTGGCTTCTGCGATGATGCTCTTGGCGTTCTCAAGATTGAAGTTCTTATTCATATTCAAAATCCTCCTTAATTCTGTACGGTTTCTTCGGGCTTGGTGGTCATGATGCGGTAGAGCTGCGTGTTCTTGGGGAAATCGTCCTTGAATGGCACGATGGTTGAGCCATAGAAGATCAGCCCCTCACCGGCGTTGGAATTGGTGATGTAGTTCTGCTGGCTGGGCGAGATGTTCAGCGCCTTCGAGAGAATCTGCCGGTCACCGGATGCCTGATTCAGAAGGTAGACAAAATCCGAGTTTTCAAAGATGTTTTCCACCTCGCGGGAAGCAAGAAGATCCTTGACGTTCTGGGTGATACCGGTGGGAATGCCGCCCCACTTTCTGAAACGCTTCCAGATTTCCACGCTGTATGCGGCGGTCTGTTCCTCCTTCAAGAGCAGATGGAACTCGTCCATGTAGTAGCGCGTTGCCTTATGCTGGGCGCGGTTGATGGTGACTCTGTTCCACACCTGATCCTGCACAATCAGCATACCGAGCTTCTTGAGCTGCTTGCCGAGTTCGCGGATGTCATAGCAGACGAAGCGGTTGTTGACATCCACATTCGTTCTGTGATTGAAGACGTTCAGAGAGCCGTGAACATAGATTTCAAGGGCAGTTGCGATGCGCTGTGCCTCCGGCTCCTTCTGATTTCTCAGAATGTTGTAGAGGTCTTCAAGGATCGGCATTTTCTCCGGCTTGGGATCTGCAAGAAACTCCTGATAGACCATGCGGACGCTGCGGTCGATGATAGTCTTCTCAACCGGCTGCAAGCCGTCCTTGCCGCCGACAATCAGCTCACACATGGAGAGGATAAAGTCGGATTTCAGCGTCAGCGGGTTTTCCTCTTCGGAGTAGTTCGTGTTGATGTCCAGCGGATTGATGTAATCCGTGCTGACCGGCGAAATGCGGATGACCTGACCACCGAGCTTCTGCACAAGGGGGAAATACTCGGCTTCGGGGTCACAGACGATGATGTCATCCTCCGTGATGAGGAAGGCGTTCGTCATTTCACGCTTTGCGGAGAAGGACTTACCGGAACCGGGTGTACCCAAGATCAGCCCGTTGGGGTTCTTGAGCTGCTTGCGGTCTACCATGATCATGTTGTTGGACAGCGCGTTCAGCCCGTAGTAGAGAGCTTCGCCATCCTGAAAAAGCTCCTGCGTGGTGAACGGCACGAAAACCGCCGTGCTGGAAGTGGTCAGTCCGCGTTCGATCTCCACCTGATTGACGCCGATAGGCAGAGAGGACATCAGCCCTTCCTCCTGCTGGAAGTCGAGACGCTTGAGCGCACAGTTATACTTTTGGGCAATGGCGGCGGTCTGGAACACCGCATTTTCGAGCTTCTGGCGGTTGGTTGCCGTGTTCATGATGAGAATGGTCACAAGGAACAGTCTTTCATTGCGGGTCTGGAGATCCTGCAACAGACGCTTTGCCTCGCCGCCGAAGGTTGCGAGGTCGGACGGGATGATGTCCATATCGTAGCCGGAGCGGACTGCCTTTTTCTGCTCTTCAATCTTCATCTTGTCGAGGTCGGTGATCTTCGACTTGATGCTCTTGATTGCCTTCGCCTGGTCAATCGTCCGGATATGAAAATTGACCGTAATGTTGCTGTCCATCTCAAGGAAGTCGGCAAGCATACGGTCATTGAGTTCCGGCGCGAGGATTTGCAGGAAGCTCACCGCACCGATGGTTTTGCCCATCTTGAAGCACTTGCCTTCACGGAAGTCAAAGGAAGTGGGAGCGATGAAGTCCTTGCTGGAAAGCCCCGTCCGGGCAACCATATCGAAGGAAAAGCGGAACGGCTCATTGCTGTCCATATTGAACACATCATGAAGCACTTTCAGCCGTTCGTAGCCGGACAGCGGCTCGGTTTTCACGCCGAGAGTTTTGAAGTTGTTGAGAATGTCGGTTTCAATGCGTTCGAGCTTCGGCTTTGCCGTGCGGAGGGAGTCCGCCTCAATGCCGAAGGTGATGTACTTCTTCTTGATCAGCCCGTTGTTGCCCTTGGTGAGCTGGTTTTGAAGCATACCGGAATACTCGGAGCGGATGTCGTTGAAGGCGTCCTCCTGTGCCGGAATGTTGATGCGCTTGCGAAACTCATTCAAGCTTGCCTTCTGATTGATGAAGGAGAGCTGGACGAAGATCGAGCTGTCGAAGTAGTTCAGAAAGTCGCACCAGTTCTCAAAGATGGCAGTTTTGTCCTCGTTCTGCGCAAGCTGGTAGTTGATGTCCTCAAAGGCGATGGACTTCGTGTAGAGGCGGCTGTTTACCTTGCAGATACCGTCGCGGCACATCTCCACATAGGGAATGGTCTGCTGGGCGGACTTGCGGACTTTCTTTGCCTTCCTGTCCTTTTTCTTCTGCATGACGATCCGCATCTTTTCCTGAGCGGAAAGGGCATCGCCGTAAACGATGCCGTTTTTGACCGTCATCTTAGGCTTTGCCTTTACTGTGCTGTTGTTCAAGCTGCAATTCCTCCTGTTCTTTGATTTTCTGCTGAATCTCAGCGTAGAGATTGTTTGTGCGATAGGGACGCACCTTGTCCCGGATGAACATGGACTGTACGATGTGGTACAGATACTTTTCGGCGGGCTGACCGTCCTTCTCGTAAAGCGCGAAGAAGATGAACGGGAGCATGATGACCACCATCAGCATTGCCGCCGTAGACAAGTCGAGATGCACCTTCGCCAGAAAGAAGATCGGGACGCCGACCGCCGCAGCGATGGAAAAACAAATGAGCTGCCGCTTGGTCAGGTTGAACATGACCTTCGTTTTGACGCGGTTAAGATCCTTCGGGACCGGAACAAATGCCATTGACTGTTTCCTCCTTTCCGAGAGTAATGCTGCATTCGACCTCATTGCCCCAAACATCCCATCCTTCGGGAGACTGACGGGCAAATAGCTCTACGCGGGGAAGGTCTCCCATGAGGCGGACAATGCGTTCCCGCGCCTCATCCGGCTTTTTGGAATGCTCTTCGATGTGGCTGAGGATGACCTGACGCACACCGGCGTCAACTCGCTTCGGGTGTCCCTTCGTGGCAAGGATGCAGATTTCGGCATTCGCCCTTGTCCAGTAGCCCATGCCGGTAAAGAGATCGTCGTTCCTTCGGTTTTGCTTCACCCATACAAAAGCCACGGTCTTATAAGAAAAGCCCCATGCCGTCAGCACTTCGAGTGCTTCACAGAGGCACGGGAACGTGATCCAGAGAAACAGAGTGCAGTCCTTAGCGGCAAGCTCACCGACCGGAAGTGCCTTGATGTCTTCAATGCACATTGTCGGGTAGTGGCTTTCCGCCGACCGTCCCTGTCCCTTCTTGGAGTAAGTCCGATACGCCCAAGGGGGATCGGCGTAGATGATGCTGTACTTCTTCATGCTGCCGACCTCCTTAGTGCGCATGGAAAATGGATTTTGCGAGGCTTCCAGTCTTGAACAGCGAGAAGCACAGAATAACCGTGTACGCTGCCACAGAGAACAGAGCCGAATGAATGTTGTCTGCGATAATCATGCCGTTGATCAGCACCGCATAGATGCCAACGCAGACCATGATGAGAAAGCCCTGAAATGCCAGAGCAAACAAGCCTTTCAGATAGTTCGTTCCGATGCTGCCCCATTCGCGGTTGCTCATGGTTGCGATGGGAATAGGCGCAATGCTCACGGTGCAGTAAATCTCAATCATGCGCCCGTAGAGAATGACCGTAATGAGGATCGCCATAATTTTGAGGCACAGGCTGATCAGAAGCGTTTCTATCGACAGTCCGAGCAGTTCTCCGACGCCCATGTTCTCCATGCCGGTACGCATCTGCGCAATCGTCGAATCAATATCAATACTGGTGTTGCCGTGGATGACTCCGGCTGCACCGGAAACCACGTTCTGCCCGATGTCGAATACTGCCATCACGATGTCAAACGTGTGTGTCACGAGATAGATCGCCACAGCCGCCTTGAAAAACCACTTGAAGAACATCCATGTGTCCATGTCATGAAGGTTGTTTTTCTCGGTGATCATGGAAATCAGCTCGTAGCACAAAACGAAGGTGATGATGATACCAGCGATGGGGACTATCACGTTTTCGGATAGTCCCCGGATCATCTGGTACACGCTGCCATTCCAGCCGGACGGTGTTTGCCCAACTTCGGCTGCAATCGTTCCTACCTTCTCGTTGACATCGGTGAACATATTGGTCAGGTTGCTCTCGATCCATCCGATCAGCATATCCTTGAGAGCCTGTTCGATCTTTTCTAAAATGCTGCCCAATATTTCACCACCCTTCGGTTAAGCTGGGCTTGCCGTGGATTAGCCGAACAAACCGGAGAGCAGGGGGATGAGGGTCGTGCCGATCAGCACCACACCGCCGCCAGCCATGAGCTGTTTTATCCCCAATTAGGTGTAAAAC